>CXWL01000701.1_pt1 | contig 10288 bp, 7 predicted proteins | sample 590931 | NCBI WGS metagenome assembly CXWL01 (sample SAMEA3498368, study PRJEB10139) | groundwater metagenome | biome: water well; material: biofilm material | place: Germany | collected 2015-04-27
GGCGGTCACAGAAGGGCTGGCCCGCTATGTACGTTGGCATGCTCGGCGTACCCCGCGCAGCCCAGGGAAGAAACCATGACGGCTTCGAGGACGCCAAGCAAAGCCATTGCCATTCTTGGAACCGGCTCCGATGTGGGGAAGACCCTCATCGTCGCAGGGGTCTGCCGGCTCTTATCACGAAGAGGCGTGCGAGTCGCGCCGTTCAAAGCACAGAACATGGCGCTGAATTCGTTCGTCACGCTCGATGGGGGAGAGATCGGGCGAGCACAGGCACTGCAAGCTCAAGCCTGTGGGATCGAGCCGACCGTGGACATGAATCCGATTTTGCTCAAGCCCGAGTCGGATTCCCGATCTCAGGTAGTGGTGAGAGGCAAGGTCTACGAGGCGCTGGATGCCCTTGCCTACTTTGAGCGAAAAGAAACGTTGTTTAATATTGTTCGCGACTGCTATGCGCGGCTGGCTGACGAGTATGAGTGTATCGTCGTTGAAGGAGCGGGGAGTGCCGCGGAGATTAACCTTCGCGATCGGGACATGGTGAACTGGCCTGTGGTCGAGTTGGCCGATGCGTCTGTCGTCTTGGTGGCGGATATCGATCGAGGCGGAGTATTCGCGCAGATCATCGGGACGCTCGATTTGTTAGAGCCTCAGGAACGTGCACGCGTGTGCGGCGTGATCGTGAATAAGTTTCGCGGCGATCGTCGGCTCTTTGACGATGGCGTCCGTATGATTGAGGCCCGTACGGGCCTGCCGGTGCTGGGAGTCGTTCCCTATCTACGCGATCTTCGATTAGATCAAGAGGATAGTCTCGATCTCGCTCGTTCCCGGTCGGTTCAGTTCAACCCCAATCTCATCAACGTGGCGGTAGTCCTGCTTCCCCGCATGAGCAACTTTACGGACTTCAATGCGCTTGTCGCTGAGAAGGATGTGGCGCTTCGATTTGCCGCGTCGCCGGAAGATCTGCAAGGGGCGGACGTGGTGATGCTTCCTGGAAGCAAAAATACGCTTGCAGATCTCGACTATCTTGTGAAAACAGGATTTTCGACTGCGTTAACCTCTCATGTGAACAGAGGGGGCGAGTTGGTTGGAATATGCGGTGGGTATCAGATGCTTGGACAGGAGATCTCAGACCCTAAGGGATTGGAGGGGGGAGGAACCGCACAGGGGTTTGCGTTTCTCGATGTCAAGACGGAGCTCGATGCGCCAAAGATCTGCAATCAAGTCCATGCGTTGTCGCGGCTTCATGGCGTGGAATCGCATTCACCGATCCGTGGTTATGAAATCCATATGGGGCGCACTAGCCGAGGAGCCGTCAATCCCTGCTTTCAGATCGAGGTTGGCGAAACCTGGGCTGGTCAGGCAGCGAGTGATGAAGGTGCGGCCAGTGAGAATGGTCTGGTCTGGGGCACCAGCATTCATGGTCTGTTCGATCAACCTGAGTTTCGTCGGAGTTGGCTAAACCGCTCGCGAGGCCGAAAGGGGCTCCCGGCTATTTCGCCGTGTGAGTCTGAACTCGTGACGACACAACTTCGTGCTGAGCTGGACCGCTGGGCAGATCACCTACAGCAGCACCTGAATATGGACCTGGTCTATGCTGCGTTAGCCGTACCGTAGCGGCGAGCGTGTCCTATTGTTCGCCTCGCCAGGATGCATGGTGGATTGGCATTGGGAGGGGTGACATAGGAGGATCGCCCTCCGCGAGCAGCACATCCGTCTCGCCTCCTACCTGTGACTCCTGGATTCATTTCCTGACCGGCGACCTGCTCCTTCAATACCATTTACCCATCTATGACCGTTGATACAGCGGCCCCATCTTCCTGGTCTACTATCCTTGTTCATCCTTCTCGATTTTCTGCTTCTCGTGATCTAGACCACTCAGGACGGTGGGGATGCCCTCTGCTCATTGGTTCCCCGTGCCGTTGGCCTCAAGGACCAAGGCCACGTTGCCGTGTATGTTCTTCTGATCGTGAGCGTTCGAATATCCAACTCATAAGGGACGATACGGTGGGTAGGCCTCAAGGTCGAGCTCTGCGCGAAGTGTCCGGTGATGGCATGGTCGGAATTCAGAGAATGAAATGCCAAATCTATATTGTCTGCTACACTTTTCACGATAGGAGAGAGGCATGAGCAGAATGATGCAGATTTTTAAACGATGGGGAATGGACATCTTAATCGAAGAGATGATGATGCCGAAGTCTGTGCTTGTGATGTGTGATGGTCATTTTTTGCCAGGACGACATCATTTTGTCACAAGGTGAACAGTTCGGTGCTGGAGTGGCAGGAAGGATGTCTGTGCAAGAGTGAATAGCAACCAGTCAAAACAGCGTGATAATTCAAAGGCATCTGTCGTGGTGACTGCATAAGCATTCAGTCGAGCACGACCTTTGCACTATCGTTGCGTGATGAACGTTCGAGTAGCGATGTTTCCCGAAGAATATGTGAGTGCGAACGGTGGCGGTTCTGCACCAAGGGGACTGAATGGCGAGTGATGGGATGGAATCGTATTCCGAGGCATCAAGGAGGAGGATGGGCATGAAACAGACACGTCTGAGTTGGCGAATGGTAAGCGGAGTGGCTGTGGCAGCCCTGGCGCTCTATGCAAGTCCGGTCATGGCCGGCAATGAGGCGGAAGTGGCAGAGCACTTGATCGAGTTGGTCAAGATCGGCCGTGGCGTCTTGTCGGAGCAGATGAAGAATATCAATGACCCGGCCAAGGCCGATAAGGGGTTTACCGGCGATTACATGTCCAGCCAGGTCGTGGAGCGGTTTAAGAAATCGACAAAACTCGATCTGCGGATTCCCAACGTCGTGCCGCAAGCGAATCTCTATCTCGCCTTAGTCCAAGCGGAGAAGGAAGTGGTGGACGAAGCCCAGCCGATTATCAACAAGCCAGGGATTTCCTTCAAAGGATTCATCCCCGCTGTGTTTGCCAGGAGAGTCGGAGAGCAGTTCTACAAAAAGTCCGGTGTTCGTATGAAGCTCACGGGAATCGATTATCGAAATGCCAATAATAAGCCGGATGACTTTGAATCGGAAGTTTTGCGGATGTTCAACGATCCGCGTCACCCCAAGGGACAATCCTATGTCCGGAATACGATGGTCGATGGCAAACCGGTGCTTCGCATGATGGACCCGGAATATGCCGGTCCGACCTGCCTGGGTTGTCATGGTTCACCGAAAGGCGAGCGCGATGTGACCGGCATGAAGAAAGAGGGATGGAAAGAAGGGGAGTTGGCCGGGGCGATCAGCGTGGTGCTGCCGCTGAAATAGCGTCTGGAGATTGGGTCTGACCGAGATTATGAGATAGCACGCATTCACGTTACCTCACCAAAGGAGCGCGCAAGATGAGTAAGATTGTCGTGGTCGATGATTCGTACGCCGAGCTGCAATTGATCGAAGGATGCCTCAAAGCGGCCAATTACACCGTGGTGTCTTTCCCGAATACCGAGAAGCTCGAAGACAAAGTGGCCAGCGAGAAGCCTGATCTCATCGTGATGGACGTCGTGATGCCGGGCCGTAACGGGTTCCAAGCCTGTCGTGATTTGAAGGGCGATGAGCGTTGCAAGAATGTCCCGATCATTCTCTGCACCTCGAAAGGCAATGAGAGCGATAAGTTCTGGGGGCAGCAGCAAGGGGCGAACGGCCATATCGTGAAGCCGTTCAAAAATGAAGAGCTGCTTGCGGCCATTAAGCGAGTGATGGGCTAAGGNNTCTGGATCGGCGACCATCCGTGCCGCCATCATCTCCATGGGAGGGGAACTCTTCACGATCGACCTACGAAGCGTACGCGAAGTGTTTGTCGTGGAGTCCATTACACCGGTTCCCGGGATGCCGTCCGGATTGGTGGGAGTCACGAACCTGCGCGGAACGGTCATTCCGTTGCTCGATCTGCGGATGATGTTTTCGCTCAACGCAGAGACCACGTTGCAATATGCCGTCGTCGTGAAACATGGAAATTGGCAAGTGGGTGTATTGGTGGATACGGTGCCAGAAATCCGCACCCTCTCAAAGGACCAATTCATGCCGGCCCCAACCGGCACGGGGGAGGCCGAATTTCCCTTTGTGTCGACAGTGGTCAAACTCGAGGACCGGTTACGGGGAGTGTTAGAAACGGCAGCGGTGCTCTCGCACTTCGAGAGCGCGGGATAAGTATGCGGAAACGTCATTATGCCAGGCAGTTCACGACATGAATGCATCGATCGCTAGCTAGCTAGAAGGAGGAGGTTCCCATGGCGAGGCCTACTGTATTGCAACGGTTTGAGGACTTAAAAACACAGACGAAGCTGTTGACGGCCTTTGGCATCGTCAGCGTCATCATCGTGATTATGAGTTCGTTGGGTGTGTGGACCAATAAGCGCATTAGCCAACAGACTGATGCGATCTACGTCGACTACACCGTCCCTCTCATCGACTTCAATACGATGTTGTTCAACGTCAATAAGTACCATGAGACGCTTCAGGACCTTGCTCGAGCGCCTCGCGCCGCTGACTTTAAAGTCGACGTCGCCAAGATCGGGCCATACAAACAGGAAGTTGATCGGCTGATCGCCGCATATGAGGCGACGGTCTTGCGTGTCTCAAGCACCGGGCGCGATGAAGCAAAAGATCTTGTGCAGTTAAAGGGGGCCCTAGCGACATTTTTTTCACAGTCTGAAGCTGGAGTTGCTGCCATTGCCGAAAGTTTTGAATCGAAGGCATTGTCGGCTGGACAGGCCCAACAGATGCGGGAATTGGGACAACTTGCGTTGACGGTGAGTATTGCACCGGCCTTCGATGAAGTGAGTATCCGCCACTCGGAACAGATTAAGACGATGCAAGAAATTGCCAAGGATCTTAGTAATGAGGCCAAGTCGCTCGCTGCAAATGCAACCCTCGCGTTGGTGATTGGCGGAGTGCTCGCGGTGTTGTTGGGATTATCGATCGGTTACTGGGTGGCGCATAAATTAGCGCTGGGTATTGGACAGGTCGCTCACGTCGCACAGTTGGCGGCAAGCGGCAACTACCAAGCTCGCGCCAAGATCACGTCGAAGGACGAACTCGGACAGATGGCCGCTTCGTTCAATGCCATGTTGGATCGTATTACGGCCCTGGTGACGTCGGAGTCCGAGCGCGACGACATGCAAAAACGGTTGATGAGCTTTTTGGTCTTGGTCTCGGACGTCGGTAAAGGAGATTTAACGAAACGCGGTGAGGTGACGGCAGACATGTTCGGTAACCTTGCGGACGGGTTCAACCTCATGGTGACCCGGTTCGGACAGTTGTTGAAACAGGTTCGAGAGGCTGCCGAACGCGTCAATAAATCAGCCGGGACCCTTCGGGAAAGCGCCGGACAGATGGCCGGAACCGCCAAGCACCAAGCGGATGAATCCACGAAGACGCTGGGCGCGGTCGAACAATTGGCGACATCCATGCGTCAGGTTGCAGAAACCGCCGGCGCTTCTTCGGAATCGGCGAAGCAAGTGTTGCAAGCGACAGAACGAGGACGAGTGGCCGTGGAAGAAACCGTGCAGGACATGCATAGCATTCGTTCAGCCGTGCAACGTATGTCGAAGCAGGTTAAGGCGCTGGGCGACCGGTCCTTGGAAATTTCTCAGATCGTGTCGACGATTCGAGATATTGCTAATCAGACGAACTTGCTCGCGTTGAACGCAGCCATCGAGGCGGCTGGCGCCGGTGAGGCCGGAGCCCGATTCGCCGTCGTTGCCGATCAGGTCAGAAAACTGGCCGAGAGTTCGACGCAAGCGACGCGCGAAATTGCCGATCTTGTGAAGGTGATTCAGACGGAAACCCAAGACGCGGTGGTCGCGATGGAACAAGAAACTCAGGCGGTGGAAGCCGGATCGGCCTCCGCGCTGCGTACCGGTGAAGTGTTCAACGAAATTTCAGGAATCGCCCAACGTTCGTCAGAGTTGGCACAGACCATCGCCAGCGCGGCGGTCACCCAGACCGCGTCAACGGATCAGGTGGGACGCTCGATTAAGGACTTCTCCGGCGGTGCCGCGGCGACGCAAAAAGTGACGGACTCTGCGCGCGTGACCGTCGAAGATATGGCGAAGCTCGCCGAAGGGCTGACGTCTTCCGTCGCCCAGTTTAAATTGGTCTAGGTCGGCTTCCCGGAGCATCCTCTGGATGCTCCGGGTAAGAAAGGATAGGGATGAGCTCCGAACTTGACCGAGACGACCTTGTCGATATTTTCGTCGCTGAAGCGACGGAAGCGATGGACATCCTCACCAAGGCATTCCATCCGTCCGATGGGACGACGCCGACTCCTGCACAACTACAAGAACAGTATGTGTGGGCACATAAAATTCGCGGGGCGTCAGGACTCTACGGATACGAAGGGTTAGCCCTGATGGGGGCATTGATGGAATCTACCTTGGAAGAGGCACCATCGATAGAGGCCTCACTCTGGCCGAAGGCATTGGATACCTTGCGTGGGATGGTGACCTCATTCGAGTCTCAATTGAAAGTTGTTGCACAAGGCGGCGCTGAAGACCCATCCGTGAGTGCGCGATGGAAAGACGACGTGGCTGGATTGTTTGCCCCTGCGTCTCAGACCGTTCCATCTGATGAATCGATTGTATTGTTAGCCGACTATCTTGTGCCGACTCTCGATGCCGAGGTCCTGTCGTATTTTGCCCCAGAAGCGGAGGAGTATCTACAGACCATCGAATCGCTCCTGCATCGACTGCGTCATGATTCCAAGGATGGAGAGACCATCCAGACGCTCTACCGCACGGCCCACACCTTGAAAGGGTCTGCTCACACGATTGGATTCAAGGTGATCGGAGACGTGGCTCATCCGGTCGAAGACTGCATGATCGCGGTACGTGAAGGGCAGGTGGCCATGTCGGCTCCGCTGATCGGGGCCATCAGTCGGGCGGTGGAGGTGACTCGGTTGCTCATGCGTCGAGACGACGCCAATATCGTTCAATTACAGCATGATGTGCCCGAAGTCATTCAGGCGCTTGAACGGATCCGCAAGGGGGAAGGTATCGCGGTAGCGGCTCCGGCGGTTGCTCCGGTCGTGCTGGCAGTGCCGACTGCGGCGGCCGTCGTGGATCGTCCTGAGGCATCTGTCATTCCTGAACCAGAATCGTCACCCGCCTCGAATCCATTGACGGATGAGTATCTGCTGCCGCTTTTGGATGCCGAAGTGCTCTCGTATTTTGCTCCAGAAGCCCAGGAATATCTGGAGTCACTTGAAGCGCAATTGCTTCGTCTGGAAAAAGAACAGCACAATCCGGAAGTCATCAATCAGCTCTTTCGGACCGCGCATACGCTGAAAGGGTCTGCCTACACGGTTGGATTCCAGTCGATTGGCGATCTGACGCATTATGTCGAAGATTTTATGGGATCGGTGCGGGAGGGGCGTGTCAAGATTCTCCCAGGGCATACGGATGTATTGTTACGATCGGTGGATGTGGTTCGCCTGTTGATGCGGAGAGATTCTTCATCCCTCGATATGTTGCGCCAGCGATTTGCTGTCGCCATGCAAGGACTCAAACAGCTCGATCAGCCAATGGCGGCTCAGGCCGTTGAGTCGAGGCCTACGGTTCATTCAGTCGCGTCGCCGGTGGAGCAAGAGGCACAGGATCAGCAAGACGCTGAACCTGCCAAGACGGTGGACGGCAAAGCGGCGGAGGATCGTGAAGTCATTCGTGTGAGCCGCGATCGGTTGGAGCGACTGTTGAATCTGGTCGGCGAGCTGGTCATCGGCCGGGGTCGGCTCGAGCAACGGTTGCATATGCTCGAGAATCTTTCTCAGCAGGTTTTAGCCTGCAAAGGACGTTTGGTCGAATCGGTTCGTTCGTTTGAGGAAAAACATACCTTCACACTTCCGGCCGCCTCCTCAAGCCCGGCGTCGGTCCCGCTTCAGGGAGTGGCCGGTCTCAGCGATTTCGGCAGTCTTGAGTTCGATAAGTACGACGATTTCAATATTTTGGCCCGCCGCATCAGTGAGGTCACGGCGGATATTACCGAGTCGATGACACAGTTGAGCGGATCGATTCGCCGTTCACATGAAGACATGAGCCACTTGGCACAATTAACACTCGGGATGCGGGATGAAATTGCCCGGGCCCGTATGGTACCGGTCGGCACGCCGTTCACTCGATTCCGCCGCGCGACACGGGAGATGGCTCGTGCGACAGGGAAAGAGGTGACGTTAGTCACTTCCGGTGAACATACCGAAGTGGACACGGGGGTCGTGGAGCGGCTGGTCGATCCGTTGGTGCACCTTGTACGTAATGCGGTCTATCACGGGATCGAGCCTGCGGCGGTTCGCGTCTCGAAGGGAAAGCCTGCGGCCGGGACGATCTATCTCCATGCGGCGCATCGCGGGAATGCCGTATTGATCGAAGTAGAAGACGATGGAGCGGGGCTCGATGTTGAAAAAATCAGGGCCAAGGCGGTGGAACGAGGGCTGATTCGCCCAGAAGTGGCCCGCGTGTTACCGGAATCAGAAGTGATCAAGTTTATTTTCATGCCGGGATTTTCGACGGCTGACCAGATCGGTGATCAGGCCGGGCGAGGAGTCGGCATGGATGTGGTAAAGCGCGTCATCGAAAGCATGAACGGCCACATCGACGTCGAATCCATTCGAGGTGTGGGGACGAAGTTCACCTTGAATCTCCCGCTAACATTGCTGATTGCCACGGCGCTCATGGTGAAGGCCGGGAGTGAACGGTATGCGATCCCGTTGCCGTCGGTACGCGAAGTCACCATGTTAACGGCCAGTTCGCATCAACGGATGGGTGAACGATCTATCTTGCATGTCGGCGATGAGGCGATTGAGGTACAGCCGCTCCAACAGTTGCTCACTCGGAATCGTGTGCCAGTAGAAGTCGGGAGACCGGTGGTCATCGTGAGGACAGCCGCTGGCATGATCGGTTTGCTGGTTGATGAATTACTCGGTCGTCAGGAAATCGTCATCAAACCATTGGGATCGTTTAAGTCGTTGGATCGTTCCAGCTTTGGCGGCGCAACTATCGATCCGGAAGGTCACGTGGTCCTCGTGTTAGACCCGGCTCGACTGTTGGCGCGAGAAGCGCCAGTCGCGGCTGGCGCAGAGTTGTCATTAGATGGCTCAGCCTCAACAGAAGCCTTGATCCCATACGTCAAGGCGCCAGAGCCGAAGGCATCGGAACCGTTGATTCTCTTAATCGACGACTCCTTGAGCATCCGGAAGTTCGTCGGTCGCATGTTGGAGTCTGCCGGGTATAAAGTCGATACCGCGGTGGATGGGGAAGAGGGGCTCCGTAAAGCATCGGCTCAAAACTACCGACTAATCCTTACGGATCTTGAGATGCCGAAGCTCAATGGCTATGAAGTGATCCAGGGACTACGCAGCCGGGCACAGACACAGCAAACGCCGATTATCGTCATGACGACCAGAGCCGGAGATAAGCATCGGCAAATGGCGCTGAACATCGGCGCGAGCTCGTATATTCCCAAGCCGGTAGAAGAGCGGGCCTTGATTCAGGAAATTGAACGCTGGATCGGTAAAGAGGCCGCCGTGCGTCAATAGGATCTCACGGTGGAGATCCTTCATGCGGTTCTTGGTAACGCGCCATTGTCAGAACTGGAACGATCATGAGTTTACGGGGTCATCTTAAATCGACGAATGTGCTTGTAGAGACGGCCAGCTTCTTGGTTGTTCGTCTGGGGCGCATTTATCTGGCATTACCTGCCGATGGAGTTCGCGGCGTGCTTACGCCAGAAGAGATCGGTCACGAACAGGCCGTAACGGCGGCGGGAGCCCTGTACCAACCGGTTGATCTTACGCAGTTACTTTCGTTGATCGTCGACCTGTCCGGTCACGAGATGCGGACGGTGTTGTATTCGAACGGCCATTCGCATGGCGCAATTCGCGTCGAGCAGGTGGTCGGCTTGACGGACGTCGAACGAAAGCACTGTCTTCCGTTGCCGCAACAGTTTCAATGCGCTGAACGACGGTGGTTTGGGGGAATGATGCTGTACGAGGACCTTCTGGTGTTGATCGTGAACCCTGCATGGATGCTGGGAGAGTTGGCCGAGGTGGTTTCTCTGGGCGCGAGGGAGACCTCGCAGCTGGCCACCGCTGGTTCGCTCACAGTTGGTGGATCGTGCTGAGGGCGGCTCGAGGACAGCAGCAGACTCAGACGACGAAACGGTCGTGGAATGTGGTGGTCTTCTCCATCGGTGGGATGAAGTTGGCCGCACGGACGGAAGATGTGGGGGGCGTGTTACCCTGGACTGACAGTATTCCTGTGCCGAGTCGGACACCGTTCGTGCAGGCGATGCAGAAACG
>CXWL01123946.1_pt1 | contig 10287 bp, 6 predicted proteins | sample 590931 | NCBI WGS metagenome assembly CXWL01 (sample SAMEA3498368, study PRJEB10139) | groundwater metagenome | biome: water well; material: biofilm material | place: Germany | collected 2015-04-27
GGCCTGTCCTGTGCGGTAGATGCGCCCCTCCTGCTGAATGGCGGTCGTCGGCTGCGTGGGTTGCCCAAGGTTGAACAGTACGCGCTGATGCTTTCCAGTGGTGTCGTGCAGGCTGATCCCTTCCTTGCCTGCCGCAGACTGAACCAGCATTACCTGCACGCCACTGGCATCGTCCTGAAACTTCTCTACGTTGGCGCGCCTTTGCCCTTTTGGAACATCGCCGTTGAATAACAGAACGCCAGAAAAGGCTTTCTGGAATGCGGTGATCGGTGATGATGCGCTCCAAACATCGGACGCAATTAAATCCCTGAACGTCGCGCGGAACTCTCGCACTACGGCGTTATAGGCATCTTTCTCTATACCTTCCTCGTTTGTATCGCCTGACAGGGTTGATTCTTTAATATCGAACGGATTAAACCCGCCACCCTTCTTGTAATCATGGAACACGACAACCTTGCGCCCAAGTGCCATGTGTTCCTTGACGTGCGGGATAACCTCTTGCGCCTTGATTGCTTCCAGCAGGTAACGGCGCGATAGGTAATCAAACTTCTCGCCTATCGTATCGCGTAGCGCGCCAAGCGCTCTTTCCCTTGGTGTCGGTGGCTGAATGCGAAACGCCGATACTCCGTTGCTTGTGTCCACATTGGGACGCCCAGCCTTGCGCTGCTCTTCAAACCATTGCAATGCCTCGTCAATTCGGTTTCCAATGGCCGATTCGGTCAGGATGAACTTGCGGTCATAATCAGCTTTTACATCCAGCATCCGCCCGGCCAGTACGCCGCGCTTCTTCAGCCATGTATTGAACTGCCGCTGCATCAGGCCGCGATCAACTTTTGCATCCGGCTCGGTCAGCTTTCCGGTGCGCATCCGGTAGCCGAAGTGCTGCATCATAAACTGGTCGCTGTTGCTGCCCGCGTTGTAGCTGCGAGTCATGGCCGGTTGGCCGCTGCGCCCTTCGTCGTAGTCGAACAGGTAGCCGTTCGCCCAGTCCACGGTCTTTTCGTAAGCGAACGGGGTGGCGGACAAGAATAGGACGCGTGGGCGAGCTTCCCTTTGGCGCGCTTCTACATCGGCGCGCACCTCTGCCATCGTTTCCCGGTTGCGCGCCATGCCTTTTTCGAGCGCATCTGTCAGGCGGTCGTTTTCTTCCTCTATCGTCGGTGTCGCAGCGCGCGCTCCGCGCGCGATGTTGTCCTTGAGCCTGACTTGCAAGTCTTTCAGGTTGGCGATGTCGTCTGCGTACAGGGCGGAATGCCTTGCATAGATTCCTTCCGGGTGAAGGCTCAACGCAGACAGCGCGTCAAGCGATAGAGTATCCGTGCCCTTTGCGTCCTGCTTCAGGTAGTGCGCTTCATCGTGAACTATCAAATCCCAATCACGCTTCGCAAGCTCATTGTTCGCCCCAAAATTGGCATAGGTGGTTATGACGATGCCAGTCCCGGCAGATTTTGTATCTGGCAAAAGCTCGATGTCCAATGCCAGTAACTTACCAGCCTTGCGCCATGCGTCAGCTATTTCAGCATTTGGAACGGTAATTAGGATATTGCGTTTGCCGGACACGGCCATGCGCTTGATGATACCAAGCCCCGAAAATGTCTTGCCTGTCCCCGCACTGTTGGTGAACAACATCCCGTATCCATCAGGATTGGCGAAGCGTGTCTCTGCGGTGTGAACGTCTTCCTGCTGTCCTTCCGTCAAGATAGGTAACGTCTCGCGGATATTGGCAAGACCGGGCTTGTGTTCCTTGTGATCAGCTTTGACTTGCGCGTGCTTGGCCTGCGCTAGTGATAGTCCGCTTTCAGCAACTTCATCAAGGACGCTTGCTGCATCTGGCTCAACGGGTAATCCATCGAGGCCACTATCGTCGCTTCGCTGATTGTCGTTATCTCGGGCAATGCTTGCCTCAGACTCAAGTCCTGTTTCGCCTGTATATATTTCGAGATCGCCACGTTCTCCAGCAGCAGCGGCTTCATCGTCGAGTATGCGTGTGCCACCTCCTGCCCCACCCTCATCTTGAGCATCTTGTATTCCTTGTCCTCTAATTCCGCCATACGTTCCCCGTCCAGCGCGAACGCCTTGCGCGCCCACTCCGTCTTGAGCTTCTGCGTCTTGGCTATTTCGTTCCAGATCGGTGCTGCTACGCTGGTCAGTGACATGGCTTTCTCCTAGTTCGTCCTTGCTTTCTACCGATACCACATCGCGCGGCTTATCGGCTCCTTGATCCTTGTAGCGTCCGGCCATCCCGATATACGCACCCTGCAAACTGTCGAGTGATATTTGATCGGATACTTCCGCGCCAAACCTGGCCTTTATCGCATCCAGCACGAAGCGCGCGGCTTCCTTGAATTTATAATACCCTTTACGGAAGGCGGCATCAAACAGTTTCGTCAGTACTGGCAACAGCTTTTGCTCTTGCTCCGGCGTGAGTGTGGCGCGGAAATTCTTTCCGATGATGTCACCTAGGTCGCCCAATGCATCGTCGAAGTCTGCATCGGCTTGGTCTATGGCGGTTTGGTCGGGGTTGAGTGGTTTGCGCTTGGCGGGCTGCTCGGCCTGCGCTGGTTGGGACGGCTCTTTGGCTTCCTGCTTGGGTGCTACTTTAACCTTCTCGACCTCCGGCATCTTCCCGCCAGCCTTCTCCACCTGCTTCGCTATGTCTTTCCTTGCCGCTTTCGCCGACTTGAGAATTTCCGAAACGACGACCTTTGCCGCATCAGTCTTACCTGTCTCGCCGCTGTACACGTTCGGCTTCGCTGCGATCATCCGCTCTACGCCGATAATTATCGCTTCGCGCAGGACGCGGTTTTCGTCGCCATCAAGGTGTTTGTCAATGCAGCTTCCCAGCATGTCGCCTCCTCGCAATCAGAAACATTTCGATTATCTCGATCATTTCTTCATCGTCCAGTAATACTTCGTCGCACTTCGATGGCGCGCGGTGTTTGACAATATACCCGCCGCCGCCGGGTAACATAATAACAGGCTGCTGCGGTAAAACAATAGATTGCCCGTGCAGCAACTTCCCGGAAAACAGTTTCCCGGCAAACAGTTTTCCGCGCAGCAGCATTACGGTGTGCCGTCCACCACAGGCAAGCCGTTACCGTTAGCGTCCGGCGTGAGCGTGATGCGCGGCGTGGTTCCGTTCCTTCCGTAATATGTCTCTGTGGCTGTTCCGAGACCCTGACGTTTCCCGGCCAATGCGGCAAGCATGATGCGCATCATCTCCTGCGCCGTAAACGTCTCGACGGCATAATTCCACACCTTGTCCGCCGTCAGGAAGCTGGACGTTCTGTCTTTTACCAGCACCGTGCCAGACGTGGTGTTGTTGCCCAGTTTAATATCGCCGAACACCTCGAAAGTTCCTAGAGTCACGCTTGGTTCAATCAACACTTCTCCGCGCCCCGTGTAGTGGCTGTACGTTGCGGCATCTGCGCAATTCGTGATGTGCACCTCTCCATCCCAATCGGTCATTATCATGCTTTGCCCGGACCCGCCCATATTGATGGTCGGGTAGGTTAGCGGGTTGTGTTGCCTGCAATTACTGAATATCGCTGTCGCCCCGCCGCCGAGCGTGATGGTCCCCTCAATTCCGCTGTCGGAAATTTCGCCGTTAAAGAAACTCAAGCCGTCCACGTCGCAATCTACAAGCTGGTTCCCCCCGTCTAGCGTGCCCACCACCCTGCAATTTTTGATGACGCACCGGCTTGCTGTAGCCCCCGCCTGTATGTCCAGCGCCGTAAACACGGACGATTTACCGATCAGGATAAAACTAGCGATGTTCGCCGTCGAATCAAGCGTGGCATCCGAGTTGATGTACAGGACGTTGAAGCCGCGAAATATCGCGATCTGTCGTGCGTCGGCAAAATTGTTGACTGGTTTTCGCGTCGTTCCAATCGGGTAAAGAGTGCCCGCCGACCCGTTTACCACGTCAATCGTCACGCCGCCGTTGAATGCGCCGTGCTCGATTTCTTGCATGGACATCAGCCCGGCGGAATTATTCGACCGTGTCGCCACACTGTTCAGGTTCGTTACATCCAGTATATTGTTGTTCGACCCCAAGAGGGTGACTGCATACAGTCCAGCCTCGAATGTCACGGAGTATCCGTTGATAATCTCGATGATCCGCGCGTACTGTATCCCGCCGAGCGTGACGACGGTATTGTGGTTCAGTATCGGCAAGAATGTCATGCCGTCTTCGCTGTCCTCCAGGTTGCGTAACGCGATGCGAAACGCATTTGTATCGAGCTGGTAATTCGTGCCGCCGATCCACGCAAGGTCAGCTTGCGGTACGCTGATTATTTTGGTCGCCCAATTAACGGATATGGCCATATTATTCGTCCGAGTTGAGCAATATGGTTACGTTCAATCCGGCGCTGGTGATCGTACCGGAGATGCTGTTCGGCTTGTACAGTGTACCGTAGGCGGCTGTCGCGCGGCGTACCGTGCCTATGACGGCGGTATCCGCCGTGTAGGCGTAGCTAGTTGTCACCACGCCCGAAGCGTTGGTCAGGCCGGTCATAATGTCTGTGCCATCCGCCGACTTTTCCAGCAACACTCTAGCGTTTTGTATAACGGACAGCGTTGACGCATCTTTTACGGTGACCGTTACCGTTACCGCGTTTTGCACCGTCGTGCTTGCGGCAGTGCCATTTCTTATGGTCGGGGTGCCGCCACCCCCTGTAATATTGATCGTAACCAACCCGCCAGAGTTGTTGTATATGGCCGCCGATGTGCTGGCATCCGCCCCGTACCCCGCAAACGTGTTGCCCGAAAATGAATAGGTTCCGGCGGTATTGATGAGGATGGCGTGTCCGGCTCCCGCCGTGTTGTCGAACGCGGTTCCGCTTATTTTGGTCAGGTCGTCAGTGGTGATGAACGCATTACCTGCGGTCGTGTTGTGTTTGTTGACCGTTCCGCCGCTGATTGCGGAACTGGCCGACGTCAGCGTACAGGCGTCGCAGTTTGAAAACGTCGGGTTAGTGAGTGTTATCCCTGTCGGTACCACGGTAACGCACTCGATAAACGAATCTGCTGTGGAGGTGCATAGGGCGTTTAGCGTGATTGTCGAACCGAAAAGATAGGTGCTGCGCAACGAGGTATAAGCATCGCCAGTCGCGAGGCTGGAGGTGAAAGAAAACGGCACCGCGCGGCTATACCCTTTCCAAACCACGTCGGTCATCGTAATAGCGGTTATGCCCGTTGTGCCATCCGCCAGCACGATCCGATAATAGTCCGCCGCGACCGCTGGCACTATTGTGCCGCCCGATGCGCCATTGGCTATCTCAAATCCGGTGAACGTGAGCGTCTTGAGGTTATCCTGGAAATAAGTTGTCAGCGTTGCTCCGCCGAACGTCAGGCACCCTTCGATGAAATAAGCGCCTCCCACGTTTTGTAGTAGCCCGTAGCTTGCGGTGTCCGCCAGAACACAAGCTGCGAAATTCAGTTTATCGCCAGACGTGCCGCCGCTAAACGTGATCCCAGTTCCCGCCGTGCTATACCGGATGCCATCCGTGTAGCAGTTTTGCAGGAAAGCTTCCGCCTTGGTCGCGCTAATATTGTCGGTGATCCCAACTCTTGTCAGGTTTGCGCTTGGCGCCGTACCCAAGCTTGCCGCCGGTCTGGTTGTCGGGTCAAGGTTCAGAATCATGTGAAACCAGCCGCCGAAATACCCTTTGTCCAATCCTGTGGAATAATAGATAGCTTCGGATGTGCCGAACAAATAAACACTGACACCGCCGAGGTTTTTATTTCTGATAGGGTAGAGGTCGCGCAGCCAGATGTGCAGGTGCTTGCCGTCTCTGAGCAACGAGGTGATCGTGTGATAATGCCCACGAAAACCAGAAATAACGGTAGGCGCGGTGGGGCCGACCGCACCCGTATGCCCGGACGCGCCACAGTTCGCGCCCTGTAGCTTGACCACGGTTTCCGCCGCCGTGGTGTTGCCTGTGCCTATGACGGCAGAAGGCGCGCCTGGGTCTAGCAACAAATCCGTTAATTGGCTGGTAAGTGTTGCTGTTGCCATGAGTTATTATCGCCTTGTTGGTTGCTGGTCGCAGTGCGTAAGAGTCAAATGGTGGATGTGCATCACCTCAGGCATCCGACACAGAACTTATGGTGGCGGAACCGCCCGTCGTTCCAAGTGCGCCGGTCGTTTTAGCTGGCTTGATCGAATCCGTGTATGCGGGGCCAGTTCCGCCAAAGCGAGCTTCGACATACAACGTCTGGTTCGCTGTTTGCACGGTGTTGTACTGGATCGTTGCTCCAGCCGCCGCCGCATCAATGTAGCTGATGAAGATATTCGCCCCGACGCTCGCGTTGTTCGTGCTGAAATTGTGCGAGGTGATGGTGAAAGTCTTGGTTCCGGTGTTGACGGCGCTGTAAGGGTGGCGGGTGTAACTGCCGTCCGCCCTCTGGATGCGGATCGTGCCGCTGGTCGGGGTGTTGGCCGGGATCGCTTCATCCACAACGACCGCAGTCACAGCAACGCCGCTGAGCAAATTGGTGTTTGAAAGTTGCGTGTAGAGCAATGCGCCCGCGCCNNAATGCGCCCGCGCCATCCTCGGGGCCGACTAGGACGCGATAGCCTGTCAAAACACCTCCGACCGTGAATGTTACGTTGTTCGGTGGCTGGCGTGTCGTTCCGTCCAAGGCGGTAATCTTGTCGTTGACAGACAGATCGGCGTATTCCAGCGAGAAGCCGTAAGCGCCGACTATGGATGATCCGGTAGACGCACCGCAGAACGGCGTAGACAGTGCCTTTTCAACACCTGCTGCCGCCGTTGTTGCCGAAACTGCGCCTTGCGTAACGGTCATTGTAGTTGCTGGTGCAACGCCGGTCAGCAACTGGATGTACAGGATGTTGTCTGTCGCATCGTTACATAGAATCTGTCCTGTACCGGCGGTGGCACCGGTGCCCCACGACAATGCGGTTGCCCCACCTCCGACAAACGCGCCGCCTGTAGGAGCGCCAATATCGACAAGGTGTGTGATGCCGCGAAACTTTTCGCCCGTAATCCCGTATAGCGTTGCCGTTTCGCCGTTGCGCGAAAGATATTTCATGCGCTCGTAAAACTGGTTGATGGTATAGGTTGAGCGATCCCACTCTGAGTAATACTCTTCGTTCACCGCATCCTGGTTAACGTCAATCAGGTTGTACCCCGCCGTGACGTTGGCGATAGTCGTCCACGTTGCGACAGTGCCGGAAGCGGTCGTGTTGTTCAGGTCGTCCGTATAGGTTAGCGGCACGACGTTTACGCCGCGCCCGGTAGCCGGAATGCGGAACTCCGAGAATGTCTTGCCCCATTCGCGTGTCGTGAACAATAGCGTTCCGTTATCAATGAGCGCGCCAGTTTCCTTGACTTTGACCATAAAGCGCATCGCCACGCCGTTGGCCGCATCCGGGTTGATGCCCGCGAAGCTCGCGCCATTCGGGGTGTTGTTCCAAAACTTATCGGTCAGCACAGCGTTGTTCTGGATGACGTTGACCACCACGCCAAGGCTCGATACTACCGAAATGCCATCGTAGATAAGCTCTGTACCGCCAGTGCCTTGAATAATCGTGCCGCCGTAGATGTACTGGCTGGCTTTTGTGGTATATGCGTCATCCAGCGTGAAGCCATTGAGCAACTGGATGATGGTGTCGAATTTCTTGTCTGCCGGTACGAGCGTGGCGATATCCATGAAATCGTCTCCCGCCATCGCCGCATCGTCCGCCAAGTCTTGGAGCCATCGGTACATTTCTAATACCGTCACATAATTGGCTCCAGCAACACCGTGCGCGGGGCCGGTATACCGGATTGCTTTGCTTGCTTGTATCTGCCATTTCGTTGCGTCGAGTGCCATATTAACCTCCTAAATATTTGATTATTTACAATCAATTTCCGCTTCGACTATCTTACCCTCTTTGTCGCGCTTTGTAACCCTGAACACATATGACTCTTTGCCGCTGTCCACCATGATTTCTGACAACTTTTCCGCGATTTCGCGCTGCCCTTCCGCGAGCATGGCGGTTTGCTTCATGCTTTCTTCCAGCACGTTCATGGCTGCTGCGAGCGCCTTGTCCTCGCTTGTTGGTTCAGGCGGTTTGACGACCGCCTTACGCTCCGGTAACGATAGCTCTCTAGCCATTGAGGCAGGCCCTCATTCTTTCGAGCAGCGATATGTCCTGATCCAACTCTGACACTGCTTCGTTCGCGGTAACGCGCAACTCTCCGCGCTTGGCGATGGGCGGGTTCTCGAATACCGGAGTGCCGCTACCAGATTTAAGGTTAATCGCCCATGCGGTGACTTTGATTTCGGATAGCGGAGTTTCTGGTTTTGCTTGCTCAACAACCCGCAAGCGCTCCCCCGATTCAACTCCGACAAACAATCCGTGCTTGGTTGCGTATGCTGGTTTTTTGTCGCCCAAGCGTTCCGCTTCTGTTCGTGAGAATGTTATCCATCGGCTTTTATCGGCAGTAAATGCTCCGCTTGATGTCATTCCCATACTGCCGTTGGTGTAATGGTACGTGTTGTCTTGATCGTCAGGTGTGCGGCGCTTATGCTCTGTCTCGTAAAACTTATCCTCTGGCACCTCAACTGGCTTTTGCGGCTGGCTGAACATATCAACCATGCCAGTCTTTACCATCCGCTCAACCTCTTCTTTTGGTTGCCCGAGACGGTAATTGTCGGATGCGACTGTGTTGGCGTTGCGGTTGGCCGTGGCGGCTTCGCGTGCGGCAGCGAGGCGGTTGGCGTTGTTCCTGATCTCCGCCTCTTCTGCGCGCCCTTCGGCTTCGCGCTCCGCGTCTTGCCGCCTTAACTCTTCTTCCGTTTGGCTTTCAAGCGCAAACGGTTCTGCACCACCTTCCGTACCGCGTTGATTACCTTCGCCCTGCTCTCCGGCGGGAGTTTCATTAACATTTCCTTGGTTTTCTGCAACATTTCCAATCCCTCCTAGCCATGCTTCGGTTTCTGCGGCGGTCATTTCTTCGCCGAAATTAAAATCCGTGTTTACGTCCCGGTCTGCGGTAGCGGTGTTTATAGCCGCTATTTCCTCGTCCGACAATTCACCTTCGTTTGCCACCGCCTCTATGGTTATAGCGTCAATGGCTTCAAGCAGGCTGTCGTAATTCCGGTGCTTGCGCCAGTTAATCCCGAGCTTTTCGGCCTCCTCTGTAAGATTGTCGAACTCCTCGCGCTTCTTGCGCGTTTCAATATCATCTTCTTCGATCGAATACACCGTGTGCGTCGTGTTGTTTCTGAGGTGCTCTCTTACCCAATCGACCGCCTGGTCGGAATCCTGCGGCGGCCTGTTTGGGTCGTGGGTGATGCGCATTTCGTGCGGCAGCCAACTGTTAAGACTTCCTTCTTCGACCAATCTACGGATGGTGTTGTCGGTTCGTGTGTTGAACAGCGGGATCAAGCCCTTCTTCGCGCCCATCGTTTCCGTGTTGCGCTCGGACATAGCCAGCCCGCCTGCGGCTTTGATCGCCCCGAAGAGCGTGCCTGTTCCTGCTGGCTTACGTGCTGGTTTCGCCACTTCCTGTTTCTCGCCCAACAATGAGGCGCGCAACTGGCTGAGGTGAAAGGCGTTTGCCTTGATGGGTTTGTCGCCCTTTTTGAACGTGATCCCAATCCTGCCGTTTTCGTCCGGCGCGTTGAAAGCCACGTTGATTGCCGAAGCCTTCCTTTCCATTTCGACAACGGACTGCGGCCTGCCTTTTTTCTTGATCTTGCCCGCCGCCAGGTCGTTGATGCCGTTGATTACCTGTTGCACCTCGTCGTTGGATATTCCGGTCGCGTAAATCTTTCCGCCGCTGATCTTGATGCTTTTTGCGGATGTTGGTGTAGTTGGTTCTTGCTGAGCAGGCGTTACTTGTGCTTCTTCGGTTTTGCGTGTTCCGGCAACTTCTTGCCCTTCGATTCCTTGCCCCACTCCTTGACCGTCCGGCGCGAGATCAACCCCTCCCCTTCCAACTGGTGAAACTTGCGGCGTTGCGATTCCGACTTGAATGGCATTATCTGGCTCCTGTGGTGGTTGTGGCGGTTGTGGCGGAACAATGGCGGTATCTTGGCGGAATTGTGGCGTGATTGCCTGCTCCACCGGTTGCGCGGCTTGCTGGATCAACCCTGCCTGAACTACTGGATGCGCTGTAGGTGCCTCATCGCTCACTCCGGCCATCACTTGCGCTGCCGCTATGGATTCGTCCAGCGTCTTTTCGGGCGCGAGTATGTCGGCCACGGTCGGCTTGGGCGGTTGATACATTGGAACGTATGGCGGTTGCTCTGCGGGCGCGGCAAGTTGTGCAG
>CXWL01128624.1_pt1 | contig 10287 bp, 9 predicted proteins | sample 590931 | NCBI WGS metagenome assembly CXWL01 (sample SAMEA3498368, study PRJEB10139) | groundwater metagenome | biome: water well; material: biofilm material | place: Germany | collected 2015-04-27
CGGCGCAATTTTTTACTCGCGCCTTGTCTCGTTTAGGATTTTGAATTTATAGAGGCTCCCATAAGCCTACTGCGCAGCCCGATTGCGGCGTCGCGTGCTCGTTCATTCCTCGCCTACCCACTTGGTATATCTCGTCATTCACTGCGCGGCTCCTTGCACTCAGGCTTGCTCGCTACGGTTTCTAACGGAGTCCACCAGCTTAACCTCGTTGATGAACGCGGCGACCTTCGCCGCATCCTTGATTCCCTTGCTGGTCTCTACGCCACCCGCCTCCACACCGCTGGACACATCCACCGCGTAAGGCCGCACGGCGCGTATGGCCTGAGCCACATTGCCCGAATGCAGGCCGCCGGACAGGATCACCGGCAGCGGCAAATCATGCGGGATCAGCCCCCAGTCGAACGACTCGCCCGTGCCGCCATGCGCGCCTTCGATGTAGGTATCCAGCAGCAAACCCTGCGCGCTGGCGTAGCGGGACGCGCATTGTAGCAAATCCACTCCCGGCTTGACCCGGATTGCCTTGAGATAGGGTCGGTTGAAGCGCGCGCAGAATTCCGGCGCCTCCTCGCCGTGGAACTGCAACACATCCAGCGGCACTTGGCGCAACACGTTGCGCACTTCACCCTCGGAAGGGTTGACGAACAGCCCCACCAGCGTCACGAACGGCGGGATGGCTTTCGCCAATTCCACTCCCTGCCGCACGGTGACATGGCGCGGGCTTTTTGCATAGAACACCAGTCCGAGCGCATCAGCGCCGCTATGCGCGGCGGCCAGCGCATCTTCCACGCGGGTGATGCCGCAAATTTTGCTTCGGGTCATGTTGGTGGGGCGTGGCGGTTAAAAGCCGAGGCTGCATTGTAAATCATTCAAGCGGCAACCCCCACTTCGCATCATAGGTGATGCGGCGCAGATACAGGCCGTCCGGCGCGAAAGTCGGTGCGGCCATGTTGCGGTTACGGTTTTCCAGCACTTCTTTCATCCACTGCGGCGAGTGTTTACCCTTGCCGATATATACCAGGCAGCCGACGATGTTGCGCACCATGTGGTGCAGAAAGGCATCGGCGGTCAAGTCGAAAATAATCGTGTCGCCCTGTTTTTCAATATCGAGTTGCGCGAGATTTTTGACGGGCGTCCTGGCCTGGCATTCGGAAGAACGGAAGGCGCTGAAGTCGTGCTCACCCAACAAATATGTTGCCGCTTCCCGCATCTGTCCCACGTCCAGCGGAACATGGAACCAGCCCACCTTACCATGATGCACGGCACTGCGCGACGGGCGATTGATAAGCACATACCGGTAGCTGCGGGCCTGCGCCGAGAAACGCGCATGAAATTTCTCCGGTACGGGATGCACCCACAGTACGGCAATGCTTGCCGGCAGCAGGGCATTAGTGCCGCGCACCCATGCAGTGAGCGGTCTTTCGACACCGGTGTCGAAATGCACCACCTGTTCCAGCGCATGCACCCCGGTATCGGTGCGTCCGGCTGCAGTAACTGAAATTGGTTCGCCGGCAATTTGGCTCAAGGCATGTTGCAGTGTGTCTTGCACGGTCTTTCCATCCGCCTGGCTCTGCCAGCCGCAATACGGGCTACCGTCATATTCCACACCCAATGCGATTCTCATCACGGCATCAGTGAAACTCTCACAACAGCAACAGCGCGAGCGAGCCGCATCCCATGACCAGCAGCAGGCCGTCGCGCAAGGTGAAGGGGGATGCGTGCAGTTCGATGTTGTGCTGCCCGATCGCAGCCGGGGCCAGCATGTATTCGATGCTGCCGCGCCAGTCGGCGGCAGTCTCCAGCACGGCGGTTTCGGCATAGTGCAGCGTCAACGCCAGGCGCACCGCAATACGTTCGCGCGACAGGCCGAAATAGCGTAACGGGTAAGCCAGTGTGTAGAGGCCTCCGACGAGTTGCTGCTGCGGCAGCAGGCTCAGCAGGATAGTCAGGCCCGCCAGCGCAAAAGCCAGGCGGCACAACTGCAACAGGCCATCAATCAACCCTTCATGGGTTGGGCTGAATTGTGCAAGCGGCGCCCACACCGCCTCGCCCGGCGTGGCATAGGCATAGATGAACAGCAACGACAGCATGATCCAGCGCGTGCGGCGCAGCAGCGTGATCAGCCGCGTGGCGGATAGCATACAGGCAACCACCACCAGCGGCGCCCCGGCGAGCAGCAATGCGACCGCTTGCAACGACTGCATGATGATGGTGAGGCAAGCCCAGAGGAGGATTAATACGGCGGGGTGCGGCATGGTAATCGTTCAGAAAAAAGGCGGCTCAAATAAAAGCGGCAGCCGTGATTACGGGCTGCCGTCCAATCCACGCAACGCTGCTCAGGCAAGCAGTTGTTGCAATATAGCCTCGGCAGCCGCGCGCTGCTGCTCGTCGCCTTCAGCCAGCACTTCATCCAGAATTTCGCGTGCGCCCGCATTATCGCCCATTTCCTGATATGCCTTGGCAAGATCAAGTTTGGTGGCAACATCGTGCCAATGCGCATCTTTAGCGTCCGCTGCCGGTGCGGAAGCTGATACAGCCGATTCGCCCAGATCCAGGTCAATGCCACTCAGGTCAAAGTCAACCGCTTCCTTGGCTGCGGATTGCGCGGGCGCTTTATTGCCCTCGGTCGGAAAATCCAGCGTAAACGCAATAGTATCACCGGCAGCAACAGGAACATCCGCTGCCGCTTTTTCTTCCGTCATCGCGGTCTCGGAAGGATGGGTGGAGGTAATATCGAATACCAGGTCATCCAGATTTGGCGTAATGTCCGCAGCCTGCTCTTTCTCCACCGCGCCCGACACCGGGGCAGTTACGTCAAAGTCCATCGGCGCTTCCTGCGCGAAACGCAAATCCTCCGATGTGTTGATTATTGTAACCTCCGACGAATTGCCCTGCGCCGCACCACTCACTGGCGCATTCAGCACCATGGTGCTTTCATAGTCCGTTGTAGCGGCTTCCTCCGGCGCGCCCAAACCCAGGTCAAAATCCAAGCCGGACGCCGAGGCAGTTTTATCACCCAATGGTTCAGTCAACACCACTGTGCTCTCGTTTGCTGTTGCGGCGCCCGCCTCTGGCGCGCCAAACCCCAAGTCAAAATCGAGGCCGGCGGCAGGCTGTTGTTCAATCTTGCCCTGATCCACTGGCGCGGCAACTGCCTCGCCTCCTGTGCCGCCATACATCGGGTTGTTCGGCTCCAGATTGCGGCCCATTTCAGCAGCTTGCGCCCACGCTGCCGTATCACCGGAATTCTGCACTTTGCGAGCGATGCCCGAGAACGAATTGATATCTTTGCGGCCCGCATAAATGGCCAGTAACTTGAGTTGAATCCGGTTATTCGCAGGATCCTTCTCCAACGCATCTTTCAGGATTTCTTCCGCTTGCGCGTCACGTCCAAAATTCAGGAATAGCTCAGCCTCACTGACCGGATCAACATCTTCAACCGATGCCGTGCCAACCGGTGCTGCGGTCGCGCCTTGAGTAAAATCGCCGGTTTCCGGTGAGGGCGCAACAGGCGCAGAAATGTGCCCGGTGGAACTGCCAGCATCTTCCGTTGCTTGGCTGCCTTCAGGAGCCTTTTTATCGGCCTTGCTGCCTTTGCTGCGCCGGATCAGAACAAAGCCGAGGCCGCCCAGAGCCAGCAGTGCAGCCGCGCCTCCAGCCAGAAGGAGCGGGTCGTCCAGCATGGAAGGTGGAGGCGGTGCTACCGGCTTGGCAGCCGGCTTGGCGGGTTTGGCAGGCTTTACCGCGCTGGCAGGCGCAACAGCGCTGGCTGCGACGGCAGGTGTGACCGGCGGCTGGGAAGCGGCAACAGGCGCAACGGGCGCCGGTGTTGTCGGCTTGGCTTCAACCTTGGCGGGCGCCGGCTTGGTTTCCGGCTTAACCTCTTCAGCTTTGACCGCAGCAGGTTTTGCAAGCGCCACTTGCTGGCCCTTCAATTCGACCAGGTGCTGCATTTCCTTGATGTTCTTTTCCAGCAATACAACGCGCTCATTACTTTCCTTGAGCGCCTTGCCCCTGGCGATGGCTTCTTCTTCCAGCGTATGAATTTTATCCTGCATGGCTTTGGCGTTTCCGCTCACGACAGCCTTGTCCCCAGGCGCTTCGCCCTTGGACAGCCTCACCACTTCCTTCGCGGATTCCTTTGCGGCTGGCGCCTTGTCTGCTACCGTCGTGCTGATCTTGCCGGATGCCTCCTGCCTGGGCGCCTGCTCTGCCGCAGTTCCGCTGGCAGCAGCAAGTTTTTGTTTATAGGCGTGCCAATCGGCAACCTGTGCGCGAATTTCCTTCACCGCTTCTATCTGTGCCAGCTTGCCCAATTCCGGTTGCTCCGGCATGCGCAGGATTTTTCCTGTCCTCAGGCGGTTCATGTTCTTGCCATCGAACGCATCGGCATTGGCGCGGTACAGTGCTACCAGCATACGCTCCAGGCTGACATCGGAAGGCTTGGACTGAAGTGCAATCCCGCTCAGCGTGTCGCCACGCTTCACCCTGATAACACCGGAAACAACATTGCTGCTTTCAGCAGGCTTCCTGGCAGGAACAGGTGCAGCAACGGCAGGGGCGGTTGTGGCCGCTGCCTCGGCAAACATTTTTTCATCCATCGGCGCGGTGGAGCGCATCTGCCTGGCTGCAACGCCGGGCTCGACCTGCCCCTCGGCTTTGCTCAAAACAGGCTTTACTTCCGCCGCTTTGGGTTGCTCAGCCTTAAATTCCGGCGGGTCCAGCAGGAAGGTATATTCGCGCAGCAGCTTGCCGGAGGACCAGCTTAATTCGACCAGCAGGCTGATGAACGGCTCGTTTACCGGCTGTATGGACGTCACTTTCAGATAGGGCTCGCCGCTGGCGCGCGTTTCGATCTGGAATTTCAGCTTGGGAAGATTGCCGGGATATTCGATACCCGCGCCCTTGAACACATCGGCTGAAGCCAGGCGCGCCGACAGGCTGCCTTTTTCGGCCTTGCCGACCGACACCAGTTCGATCTCCGCATTCAAGGGTTCCCCCAATGCAGAAGTCAGGTTAATGCCGCCCATCCCCACCGCATAAACAGTGCCTGATAAGGCTAAAACGGCAATAAGCCCGAACGCTTTGACAAGTGATTTCAACACGCTGCCACCTTATGATTTTTTGAGTTGCAAACAGGTTAACATCATGAAGTTAGTGATGCAAGTTCAATTCCTGCCTAACATCATGCGTTAACTGCCATAATTCCAAACGAATTATCCTTCAACCAGAATGCGCAACATGCGCCGCAACGGCTCCGCCGCACCCCATAGCAACTGGTCTCCGACAGTAAATGCGGACAAGTATTCGCCGCCCATGTCCATCTTGCGCAACCGCCCAACCGGAACGACAAGCTTGCCGGTCACTGCGGCAGGCGTCAGTTCGCGCATGGTCACCTCGCGCTGGTTGGGCACCACCTTCACCCAATCATTGGCTGAAGCCAGCATGGCTTCGATCTCATTTAGCGGCACATCTTTCTTTAACTTGATAGTCAGTGCCTGGCTATGGCAGCGCATCGCACCGATGCGCACGCACAGGCCGTCCACCGGGATAGGATAGGCATCGCGCCCAAGTATCTTGTTGGTCTCCGCCTTGCCCTTCCACTCTTCGCGGCTCTGCCCGTTGCCGAGATCCTTGTCTACCCACGGGATCAGGCTGCCCGCCAGCGGCACACCGAAATTGGCGGTGGGGAATTTCTCGTCGCGCAGGATGCCCGCCACTTCGCGGTCTATGTCCAGAATCGCGGAGGCGGGATCATCCAGCAGCGCCTTGGCGACGCGGTGCGCCTCGCCCATCTGTGTCAGCAGCTCGCGCATGTTCTGCGCGCCCGCGCCGGAAGCCGCCTGATAAGTCATCGAGGTGAGCCATTCCACCAGGTTGGCCTTGAACAGTCCGCCCAGCGCCATCAGCATCAGGCTCACCGTGCAATTGCCGCCGATGAAATCTTTTTTGCCTTGCGCCAGCGCATCCTTGATGACATCCAGGTTAACGGGATCCAGAATAATTACCGCATCCTTGTCCATGCGCAGCGTCGAAGCCGCATCAATCCAGTAGCCCTGCCAGCCCGCCGCGCGCAGCTTGTGGAACACCTCGGTGGTGTAATCGCCGCCCTGGCAGGAGATGATGGCGTCCATCGCCTTCAGCCCGGCGATGTCCTTTGCATCCTTCAGCGGCGGCACATCACGACCGACATCCGGCGACTTGCCGCCGACCTGCGAAGTGGTGAAAAACACCGGCTCGATCAAGTCGAAATCCCGCTCCGCACGCATGCGCTGCATGAGCACCGAACCCACCATTCCCCGCCAGCCTACCAGTCCTACACGCATCTATAACTCCTCGTTCAAATCCACTTTAACCAAGCGTATCGCGGGGTGTGTCAGCGTAGCGCAACCCACCAAACTAACGGCGGGTTAGCCGCTTGCGTCGTAACCCGCCCCACATAATTTCAAAGCGCCGCAACCACCGCGTCACCCATCGCCGCACAGCCGATCTTCCGCATACCGGCTTCGGCAATATCCGCCGTGCGCAGCCCTTGCTGCAACACGCGGCGCACCGCGCTTTCAATACGCCGCGCCGCGTCCTCGCGCGCAAAAGTGTAGCGCATCATCATCGCCACCGACAAAATCGTCGCCAGCGGATTGGCGATATCCTTGCCCGCGATGTCCGGCGCCGAGCCGTGGCAGGGTTCATACAGGCCCTTGCTGTTGGCGTCCAGCGAGGCCGACGGCAACATGCCGATGGAGCCTGTCAACATCGAGGCTTCATCCGACAGGATGTCGCCGAAGATATTGCCGGTGAGGATCACGTCGAACTGCTTGGGCGCGCGCACCAGTTGCATCGCGGCATTGTCCACATACATGTGCGACAGTTCAACCTGCGGATATTCCTTTGCCACTTCCGTCACAACTTCGCGCCAGAACATGCTGGTATCCAGCACGTTGGCCTTGTCCACCGAGCACACTTTCCCCCCGCCACTCGAACCGGCGCGTTTCATCGCGATCCGGAAACCGGCATGCGCCACGCGGCGGATCTCCGATTCACTGTACAGCATGGTGTCGAAGCCCTGCCGTTCGCCGTTATCCAGCGTGCGGATGCCGCGCGGCTGGCCGAAATAAATATCGCCGGTCAGCTCGCGCAAAATCATGATGTCCAGGCCCGATACCAGTTCCGGCTTCAGGCTGGAAGCATTGACCAACTCGGGGTACACCATGGCCGGGCGCAGGTTGGCGAACAGGCCCAACCCCTTGCGGATGCGCAACAAACCTTGCTCCGGGCGCATGGGGCGAGGCAGCGTATCGTATTGGTACCCTCCCACCGCACCGAGCAGCACGGCATCGGATTGCTGCGACAGCTTCAACGTCGCCTCCGGCAGCGGATCACCTGCCGCGTCGTAACCAGCGCCGCCAAGGTGCGCATATTCCAGTTCAATTTTCAAACCGTCGCTGCGCAATGCTTCCAGCACTTTCACCGCTTGCACGACAATCTCCGGGCCTATCCCGTCACCGGGCAGAACTGCAATTTTCATTTTCTCTTCCAGTCGAAATTACAATTTCAAAAACCGTTTTATCCGCAGATTACGCAGATTAGCGCAGATTTTGACTGGGGGCTTAATCTGCGTGAATCTGTGTAATCTGATGTAACTACTAGCCATTCGACTAGTGTCGCAAACCAGAAATAACGGGGCGGATGAAACGGATGAATTTTTTTGCCAGGCAAGGTGCAGACCCGCAGCCGTATGGGGTATACGGCAAGGGGGTGCAACGACGCATGGCGGAAAAATACGCCATTTCATGTTTCGTTATTTCTGGTTTGCGACACTGGGCTGGCAAAAAACGCCAACCAAGTCGCTGGTTATGCGGACAGATGCTTTTCAATCAGGCAAACAACCACGGTTGCGCCGCGCGGTGCTTTGCCTCATAAGCCTTGATCTCATCCACATGCTGCAAGGTCAGGCCGATGTCATCCAGGCCATTCAACAGGCAATGCTTGCGGAAGGTTTCCACCTCGAAGCGATATACCGTGCCATCCGGCGCGGTGATGCTTTGCTGCTCCAGATCAACTTTCAAACGGTAGCCCGGTGTTGCCGTCACCGCCCCGAACAGCGCATCCACACTCGCCGCATCCAGACGGATCGGCAGCAAGCCGTTCTTGAAACAGTTGTTAAAAAAGATGTCGGCGAAGCTCGGCGCAATGATGGCGCGGAAGCCGTAATCTTCCAGCGCCCACGGCGCATGCTCCCGCGATGAACCGCAACCGAAATTTTCGCGCGCCAGCAAAACCTGCGCGCCCTGATAGCGCGGCTGGTTGAGCACGAAATCCGGATTGAGCGGGCGGCTGGAGTTATCCATGCCCGGTTCGCCGTGGTCGAGATAGCGCCACTCATCGAACGCGTTCGGGCCGAAGCCGGAACGCTTGATGGATTTCAAGAACTGTTTCGGGATGATGGCGTCGGTGTCCACATTGGCGCGATCCAACGGCACGACCACCCCATCCAGCACAGAAAATTTCTGCATTACTTCGCCGACTTTTCCAATTTCTCGCCGCCCTTCTGAATATCTTTGCCCAGCCCCTCAAAGGTATTGCAACCCGCCAAAACCAGCACAGCCAACAACAAAGAAACTGCTTTCATCACTGTCTCCTATAAAAATTAAAAAACGCTCACATCAACAAAATGCCCGGCAATCGCCGCTGCCGCAGCCATCGCCGGGCTCACCAGATGGGTGCGGCCACCCGGCCCCTGCCGCCCCTCGAAATTGCGGTTGGAGGTCGAGGCGCAGCGTTCGCCAGGTTCCAGCCTATCGTCATTCATCGCAAGGCACATCGAGCATCCGGGATCGCGCCACTCGAAACCCGCCGCGATGAATATCTTGTCCAGCCCCTCGCTCTCGGCCTGCTGCTTGACCAGCCCGGAGCCGGGCACCACCATCGCCAGCTTCACGTTCGCCGCGATGCGCTGGCCGCGTGCGACCGCTGCCGCCGCGCGCAAATCCTCGATACGGGCATTGGTGCAGGAGCCGATGAACACCTTATCTATGCTGATTCCGGTAATCGGCGTGTTCGCCAACAGACCCATGTAGCGCAACGCGCGCTCGGCATCGTGGCGCTTTACCGGATCGGCAATCGCCGCAGGGTCCGGCACGCGCCCATCCACCGTCACCACCATTTCCGGCGAAGTCCCCCAGGTCACTTGCGGCTTGATTTGCGCGGCATCCAAGCGCACTACGGCATCGAATCGCGCGCCGCCATCGCTGTGCAAGGTGCGCCAATAGGCTACGGCGCTGCCCCACAGTTCGCCCTGCGGCGCAAACGGTCGCCCCTTGAGATAGTCAATAGTAGTGTCGTCCGCCGCCACCATGCCGGCGCGCGCGCCGGCCTCAATGGCCATATTGCACAACGTCATGCGCCCTTCCATCGAAAGCGCGCGGATCGCGCTGCCGTCAAACTCAATGGCATAGCCGGTTCCGCCTGCCGTGCCGATCTTGCCGATCACCGCCAGCGCGATGTCCTTCGCCGTCACGCCGCAGCCCAACGCGCCTTCCACCGCCACCCGCATCGCCTTGGCCTTCTTCATCAACAGGCATTGCGTCGCCATCACATGCTCGACTTCGGACGTGCCGATGCCGAACGCCAGCGCGGCGAACGCGCCGTGCGTGCTGGTATGCGAATCGCCGCAGACCACCGTCATGCCGGGCAAGGTCGCACCCTGCTCCGGGCCGATGACATGCACGATGCCCTGGCGCAGGTCGGCCATCCTGAATTCGGTGATACCCAGCTCGTCACAATTGTGATCCAGCGTTTCCACTTGCAGGCGCGAAACCGGATCGGCGATACCCCGCGCGCGCCCAGCGGTCGGCACGTTGTGATCCGCCACGGCAAGCATGGAAGCAATGCGCCACGGGCGGCGCCCGGCCAGCCGCAAACCCTCGAATGCCTGCGGGCTGGTGACCTCATGCACCAGATGCCGATCAATATAGATCAGCGCCGTGCCATCGGCCTCCTGCCGCACCACGTGCGTATCCCAGAGTTTGTCGTAAAGAGTTTGTGCGCTCATGTTGTTACCGTTTTTGAGCGCGCGATTATGCCACAACGGGGACGGCTTGGCAGCTTATGGGGGCATTGTTATGGGGGCATTGTTCGGATGAGCTTGAGCAAGGGTGGGCCACTGATTTCTCTGGAAAATTCCGGAACTGGTTTGGGATCTCGTTTAATTTCGGAAGGCGGCATCCGCTAGTCCTACTGTGTCACAAAGCGATCAAGGGATGCAGTGCAAGGCAAAATCGGGCGAGGAAG
>CXWL01013318.1_pt1 | contig 10285 bp, 8 predicted proteins | sample 590931 | NCBI WGS metagenome assembly CXWL01 (sample SAMEA3498368, study PRJEB10139) | groundwater metagenome | biome: water well; material: biofilm material | place: Germany | collected 2015-04-27
CACATAACGCCCGGCCACACGCCGGGCTGCACGTCGTGGAGCATGGCCGTCACCGGCGCCGATGGCGCCGCGCACCGCGCCTTCTTCCATTGCAGCGCGACGGTCGCCGGCCAAAGCCTGGCGCCGCCCGCCTACCCCGAGATNNCCGCCTACCCCGAGATCGTCAGCGACTTCCGGGCAACGTTCGCGCGCGTGGGCGATATCGATGCGGACATTCTGCTGACCAACCACCCCGAATTCATGCAGATGGAAACGCGTCGCGCGCGCTTGGCGAGCGGCGATGCAAACGCGTTCGTCGATGTGAACGCGCTGCATGCCTTCAATGATCGCCTAGAGCGCGCCTTCAACGAAGAGCTGGCCCGCCAAACCGCGGCGCAGAATTAACGCGCGCGCGGCTTGCGCTTCACTGGCGTTTCGTCAGCCTCGAACATTGGGTTCGCATCGAACTGACCAGCGAACGGCGCATCCACCAGATAGTCCGGCAGACGCGCGGATAGCGCCTTCTGGTTGGATATCGAGATGATCTGCTGCTCTTTGGTCATGCCGCGCAGTTTGTCGGCGTCGATGTCGCCAATGAGCTCCGCACTCTCCTTCGCCATCAGATGGTTGGCGACACCGAAGAGCTGGAAGACGCCGGCATTGTTGAAAATCGTGCGCCAATCCTTGGGATAGAGCCGCTGAAGTTGGCTCAGATCCTGAAAGAAGGGCCACACTTGCAGGCCGTAACCGCGCAGCAGCGTCATCGACTGACGCAATGGGCCGAACTCGCCAAGCTGCGCGCACTCATCGAGCAAGAAGAGCGTCGAGCGCTTCGGACGGCGCTTGCGGCCCATCACGGTCAGCATCAGCGCGCCGACCCAGAGGCGCAGCAGCGCGCCGTGGCTTTCGAGTTTGTCCGGCGGGATGACGATGTAGATCGTCATCGGATCGCCGCGGCGCACCGCATCGAGCGAGATCGTCGACTTCGACAGCGAACGCAGGGCCGAATCCGAGTTCACGACTTTCAGGTAGCTCTGCGCCGTCGACAGAATGCCCGAACGGGTTTGCTCGGTGATCGGCAGGAAGCTCGAAATGTTCTGCTTCGAGAGCCGGTTGAGGTTCTCATGGCCCACGATGAGCGCCGCGAGGTTATAAACCGCGTCGTCGCTCATCAGAATTTCGCGGACTTTGCCGAAGTGCTTGTCGGCTTTCGGCGACGTCTCGGCGACAGCGGCGATCACGCCAGCCATCAGCGAGCGGCCCCAATTGTCCCAGAAGGGCTCCTTGTGGAAGCCAACATCGCCCGCCAGCAGCGAGGCGAGCATTTCCGCATCCGCATCCAGCAGCGCGCCGGGGCGGTTGAAGAGATCGAATGGGTTCAGCGCATCGGTGCGCTTCGACACCGCGCCGAACGGATCGAGCAGACGGACTTCCTGGCCCATCTCTTTCCGGCGGCGTGCGGTCGTGTGCCAAGTCTCGCCCTTGGGATCGATGACGATCACCGAGCCTTCGAAGCGCAGCAGGTTCGGGATAATGACGCCCCGGCCCTTACCGGCGCCGGTGGGGGCGATAGTCAGCAGGTGGCGGTCTTCGCCAAACGTGATCGGGATTTCGCCCTCGATTGCAACTTCAGCGCGAGGTGCGCCAAAGCCCATAGGCTCTGCCTTGCCGTGGTCTGATTGCCAGCCGAGCAGGAGATCCATGACCTCCGGGCGCAATCCCTGCCCCGAAGCCTCGGTTGGCTTCTTCTTGGGACGGGCCGTGCGCTGCCTGGTCATAGACACCTCCTCCGCGGCCGCTGGGGGAGCGCGACCGTGAATCAATCGTAAACATCAATGTGGGCCGGACCCGCACCGGATTACGGCGAAGCTCGCCTAATTGGTGAAGACCCGGAGGGAGGCTTCTCTCCCGCCCGTCTCCACTCCACCCGGAAAATAATCCCCGCGCAACGCCTTGACGCCGTGCGGGGCAGAACTATCCGAAAAAGTTACTCACCGGCCGTCGCCGACCGGTGAGTATTTGTTTTTATTACGTTTTATTATTTCGCCTTAGCGAACGCCCTGCATGCCTTTTTGCAGGAACGGCGCGAGCAACAGCAGCACGCCCGCCGAAATGAGGCCTGCAATGCCGATGGTCTGGAAGACGCCGAGATAGGTATTCAGCGAGACTTCCGGATTGAGCACTTGGCCACCGACGGTCTCCGTCGAAGCGAATTGGGCGATGATGCCACCGGCATACTGCGCCATCGCCGACGACATGAACCACACGCCCATCATCAGACCGACCATCTTCTGCGGCGACAGCTTCGTGATCATCGAAAGACCAACCGGCGAGATGCAGAGCTCACCCACGGAGTGGATGAAGTAGGTCAGCGCCAACCAGAACAACGCGACTTGGAACGCGTCATTGTGGAATTGCGCGCCGAACACCAGCGCCAAGAAGCCAATGCCCACCAGCGCCAAGGCGATGACGAACTTGAACGGCACGGACGGCTCAACATTGCGCTTGCCGAGCCAGTTCCACATCAGGCTGAACAGCGGCGCCATCAGCACGATGAAGACCGGGTTGAACGCTTGCGCCTGACCGGCCGGCATCTCGTAGTTGCCGATCATGCGGTCGGTGTTGCGCTCGGCGAAGAGCGTCAGCGACGAACCGGCTTGTTCGAACAACGTCCAGAAGACGACTGAGAAGAAGCAGAGGATCACCGCCACGATGAGCTTGGAACGGGCTTCCTTTTCCAGTCCCCACATTGCCCAGATCGGCAAGCCGAACATGGCGACGACATAGGCCGCGAACATCACCTTCCCAAGCAGCGGCTGGGCCAGGATGTACCCAATCACGCCACCGGCGGCGTCGCCTTCCGAGCTGCCCATGGAAGCAGCTTCCATGGCGTTGTTCATCAGGAACCAGATCACCGGCACCGCAAGCAGCGAGCAGATGAAAATGACAATGCCGCGCTTCGGCGCGTCGGCCGGCGGATTGCCATATTCCTTGAGCGAACCGCTGGCGATCTGGAAGCGAATAGCCGCCAGGAGCATGCCGAAGCCAGCAAGCGCGAAGCCCCACATGTAGCCGTAGGTGACCGCGATCCAGGGCGCCAAGAGCTGCGAGAAAATCGAGCCCAGGTTGATGCCCATGTAGAAGATGGTGAAGCCCGCGTCGCGGCGGCGGTCAGTCTGCGAATAGAGTTCGCCGACGATGGTTGAGATGTTGGGCTTGAAGTAGCCGTTGCCGACGATGACGAGACCCAACGACACGAACAACAGGATGACGTTCAGCGGGTTGCGCTCGGCGCCGAACTCATACGCGCCCTGCGCGATGTTGCCGGCGAGCGCCCCTTGGCCGCCTTCCAGCGTGATCGAGCTATCCTCGTTGCCTTGGATGCGCAGTTGCTGGCCGTTGTCTACGACGTATTGCGTGCCGTCGACGACAGCGATCTCGTAGCGCGCGCCGTTGATTTCGACGAACGGCTGGGCCCGCTCCCCGCCGGTGAAAGCGAGCATCAGGTAGCCCACCGACATCAGCACGGCGCCGAGTTTCACTGCGTTCTTGTTGCCGAGGTAGCGGTCAGCGATGAAGCCGCCAATGAGCGGGGTCAGGTACACGAGCGACGTGAAAGCGCCGTAGAGGCCGTTGGCGACACGGTCGGCGAAGACGAAGTGCTGAACCAAATACAGGATCAGCAGCGCCCGCATGCCGTAATACCCGAAGCGCTCCCAAGCCTCGGTCGTGAACAGCAGCGCGAGCGGGCGAGGATGCCCAAACCACTGCTTCTCGCCGCCGGTTCCGGCGGTTTCCGTTGTGCTCATATCCCCCTGCTCCGTCTTATTGTGTGCGCCTTCGCGCGATTGGCCGTGACCCTTGCCTAAGGTTCATCGTGAAGACAAGCATGCCCTTCACCGGGCCATCAAGCGCGGCGCGCTGGACGGAGGTCTGGGGCGAGCACCCACCAGAAGGTCTGGCCGGGGTTTGAATCGAGCCAGAACCCCAAGCGCCGCAGGGTCCGCACCGAGGCGATGTTTGCTGCATCGCACCCTGCCAGGATAGTTTCGGCGCCAGCATCTTCGAACAGCCAGTCGATCACGGCGTCTACCGCCTCAACCGCATAACCCTGTCTGCGGCGGCTGCGTGCGATGCCGTAGCCAATCTCGAATTCGCTCTGTGAGCGAGACGATGGCTCAAAGCGCACGTCGCCAATGACGACGCCCTCTTGGCGATGAATGGCGATCGCGCGCGTCGGCGCGGAGTCCACGCTTGAGATCGAGCGCGCCACCAGGCCTAGGCTCGCTTGGCACCAATCTGCTGGCGCATCGGCGCCAATCACGTGCGCGAACGCGCGCTGGCCAGCGCGCGCGGCGTCGGCCATTTCTGGCGTCACAGGTTCGAGGCGCAGGCGCGCCGTATAGAGCGAATGATCGAGCACGTTCGACATCGGCCTCACCTTTGCCTGCTCACAAAGCCGCAGCAAAGGAAAACCCGCGGCAGGCCATCGCTCACGCCGGGTTCGCCTCGGGCGGCGTTTCTGGTTGCGCCGCAGCAGACGGCGCGCTCGCCTGTTGCGCGTAGGTGTTCGCCCGTCCCTGCATCTCATTCAGAAACTTCTTCCGCGCCGCCCGGTAACGCATGCGTTCAGTGATGCGGTCCCACGTGTGCGCCAGCCACCAGAACACCGGATAAGTGAGGATGGCGAACATCAGCGCGAGGCCCACCGAGGTCAGCCCGCCATAGCCATTGCGCGTGATGAAGTTGGAGACAAACCAGAACACGAGCGCAACGCCGAACGAAAGCACGGCCGCCTTCCACAGCGGTCCAAAGAACGGCTTGTGCCCCAGATACTCGCGCAGTCCGCCTTCAAATTCGCCGCGCTCACCGCTCGATACATTGAACAGCACTATGTTGTAGGGCCCACGATCGCGTTTGCCTTTGCCCTGCCCACGCACGATGACGACGCGCTGCGTTTCGCGCACGCCGAGATCGCTGTCCTCGAAATCGTACTTCTGCTCCTTGCCGTCGGTGAGCCTCACAAAGAGGCGCATACGGTTGGTGATGTGCCCCGGCTCGACGTGACGCCGGTCCGCGCCCTCGATCACCACCGTCTCGGATGTGAGCTGCACGTCGATGACGTCGCCAGCGGTCACCATCAGCTTGTCAGGCATAATCCCCTCCGCGGAAGCGGCGGGATGGAGCGCCGGAGCGGGGCTCTGGTCAAGAGGAACGCTTGCACGCGAGGCGCGAGCGCGGCAGCAAGGACACGCAATGCCCGAACCACGCCTGTTGATAGATCAGGATTTGCGCGCCGGCGCCGAGATCGCGCTGGATGAGGCCCAGGCGCGCCATGTCGGCACGGTGCTGCGGCTCAACGTCGGCGATCACCTGCGCCCCTTCAACGCCCGCGACGGCGAATGGCGCGCACGCGTCACCGTGCGGGAAAAGCGCGGCATGCGCGTGGTGCTGGAGTCTCTGCTGCGCGAGGCGCGCGCGACGCCAGACCTCGATCTCCTCTTCGCGCCAGTAAAGCGACACGCCACCGACCTCATCGTCGAGAAAGCCACCGAACTCGGCGTCCGCCGCATCCGCCCCATCGTCACCCAACGCACCATCGCCGAAACCGTCCGCGTCGATCGCCTCGAAACGATCGCCCGCGAAGCCGCCGAACAAACCGAACGCTTCGACGCGCCGGAGATTTTCAACGCAACGCCGCTGCCCAAAGCCCTCGACGGCTGGGACACAGCGCGCCCGCTGATCTACGCCGATGAGTCCGGCGACGAAGCCGACAAAGCCTGGGGCGGCGAACAAGGCCGCGCGATGCCGTTGGCGGAGGCGATTCAATCAACCTTCTCCCTTGCNNGCCTGATCATCTGAACGCCCCTTACCCCCTTTCCCCCTCTCCGCAAGGGAGAGGGGGAAAGCTCGCCCTCCTCATCGGCCCCGAAGGCGGCTTCACGCCGGAAGAACGGCGCATGCTGCGCACGCTCCCCTACGTCGTCCCAGTTTCACTCGGCCCGCGCATCCTGCGCGCCGAAACTGCAGTGATCGCTGCGTTAAGCGTTATCCAATCGTCGTGGGGAGATTGGCGAAGTGACTGACACGCTCACGCGCCGTTTGTTCGTCTGCGCATTGCCAATAGGCTTGGCACTGACGTCAACGTCCGCTGCCGCGCAGAATCGCCGCTCACAAAACGGCAGTTCAGACATGGCGCCTGCGGTTTTGCCGAACGACGTCGTGCGGCTCGCGCGGTTCAATGCCGAGCAAGCACGTGTTGGTGACATCGTGGTATACGCACAGCGCCTTCCCGAACGAGACTACCACAATCACGTGTTCATGAAGCGAATAATGGCGCTGCCAGGCCAGCGCATTGCCTTTCGCGATAGCGTGCCAATCCTTGATGGCATACCGGCCGTTCGCGAGTACGTGAGCGCTGACGATTTGAGATACGAGGCGGCAGACCCCACGCTTGAGCCAGGGTTGCTGCGGTATCGCGAGACCTTAGCAGGGCGAACCTACGACACCTACCACTGGCCAATCGAGACTCGGATTGTGCGCACGCGGCAGATCCACGCCAACGGCGAAGAGAGCGTCCGAAGCATCGATATGCGCAATGCCGACGAGGTCGTGATTCCGGCCGGTCATCTCTTTGTCGTGGGTGACAATCGTGACAACAGCAGGGACTCCCGCTGGGACGGCCCTATCGCCATCACCAGTGTCCGCCGCCGTGCGGTAGCGATATTGTCCAGCCGCGATCCAACGCGCGTCGGCGCCGAACTCTAGGCCGCCCGGCGTTAACCTCTCACGCCTGGGCGTAACCGCTTGCGGTTCATCGCCGAACCCTTACATGCCCGCCATGCGGGCCCTGCGCCGGGAGGAATGCTTGGTCGACACTAAAGAAAAGTCTCCCGTGCTGACGGGCTTCGCCGACCTTGTCGCGCATCTGGAGAAAGGCCCGCGCCCGGACCGCTCCACCTGGCGCATCGGCACCGAGCACGAGAAGTTCGCCTTTTATCGTGATACGCTGAAGCCGGTCCCCTACGAGGGCGAGAATGGCATCGGCGCGCTCCTGCACAAGCTCGCCGACAAGTACGGCTGGGAGCGCATCTACGAAGGCGAGAACGTCATCGCGCTGAAGCAAGGCTTGGCGTCGATCTCGCTAGAGCCCGGTGGCCAGTTCGAACTCTCCGGCGCGCCGCTTGAGCACCTGCATCAAACCTGCGCGGAAACCGGCTCGCACCTCAGCCAGCTCCGTGACGTTTGCAGCGACATGAACATCGCCTTCCTCGGTGTTGGCTTCCAACCGCTCTGGTCTCTCGAAGACATCCCGATCATGCCGAAGGGCCGCTACAAGATTATGCGGGACTACATGCAGAAGGTAGGCCGGCTCGGGCGCCAGATGATGTTCCGCTCGTGCACGGTGCAGACCAATCTCGACTTCGCCTCCGAAGCCGACATGGTGAAGAAATTCCGCGTCGGCCTCGCCCTGCAACCTATCGCCACCGCGCTCTTCGCAGCCTCGCCCTTCGCCGAAGGCCGCTTGAACGGCTTCCTCTCGTATCGCGGCCACGTCTGGACCGACACCGATCCTGATCGCACCGGCATGTTGCCGTTCGTGTTCGAGCAAGGCATGGGCTTTGAGCGCTACGCTGAGTACGCGCTCGATGTGCCGATGTACTTCGTCTATCGCGACGGCAAATACATCGACGCTTCCGGCCAAAGCTTCCGTAAGTTTATGGAAGGCAAACTACCCGCACTCCCCGGCGAATTGCCGACGTTGAAAGATTGGGAAGACCACCTCACCACGATCTTCCCGGAAGTGCGTTTGAAGACGTACCTCGAAATGCGGGGCGCGGACGCCGGCCCGTGGTCACGCCTCTGCGCGCTGCCCGCCTTCTGGGCCGGCATCTATTATGATGACGCCGCGCTCGAAGCCGCGTGGTCATTGGTGAAGAGCTGGACGGCGGAAGATCGCGAGTCTCTCCGCCGCGGCGTTTCCGTGCTCGGCCTCCGCGCACCCATTCGCGGCAACAAGGCACAAGACATCGCCCAAGCCGCCCTCGCCATCGCGCGCCAAGGCTTGAAGTCCCGCAACCGCACCGACAACGCCGGCCAAGACGAGACGCATTTCCTGATGGAACTCGACGACATCGCCGCCAGCGGCGTGACCCCAGCCGAGCGTTTGATCGAACGCTACAAAACCGAATGGGGCGGCGACGTGAAGCGCGTGTTCGAGGCGTGCGCTTATTGACGAGGATGCATTACCCTGGTAATGTTCCGCAATGAAGATCGCTCAATCACGGGTAACGTCGCAATCTCAGATTTCAGTGCCGGCGAAAGTACGTGAAAGGCTCGGGGTTGGCCCCGGCTCCGTTCTAGAATGGTCTGAAGAGGACGGAGAAGTTGTGATCCGCCGCGCGGGTCGTTTCACCGTAGCCGACCTACATACGGCGCTCTTTCCGGACGGCCCCCCGTCGGAGATCGCTGACGTGAAGGACGCCATTCGCGAACGGACTCGTCGCCGCCATGCGCGCGATTGATACGAATGCATTGATCCGCCTCATCGTAAGAGATGATACGGATCAAGCGCGCCTCGCGATGAACTTCACGATAGACGGCGCATGGGTGTCACACCTTGTCCTTGCCGAAGCGATTTGGGTGCTGAGCTCTGTGTACGCGATGGGAAAAGCGGCGATTTCGACAGCCGTTGAAATGCTGCTGGATCAATACGACCTGGTCATTCAAGAGCCCGAAGTGGTGACTTCGGCGCTCGCGGACTACCGCGCACATAACGGGGTTGAGTTCACCGACTGTTTGATTCTCCAGATTGCCCGCAAGGCTGGACACCTTCCCCTCGGCACATTCGATCGTGCCCTGTCGAAGGTAGACGGCGCTGAACGCATCGGCAGGAAGTGATCTTGGACCGCCGGCGAGACGCCGGCGGTCCAAGATTTCCCAGTCACTAAGCCGCCTCGTCCGCCAGCACATCGCCCCGGCTCAGTGCGTTGAGCTTTGCGTAGAGCCCGTGCGCGCTGATCAGTTCGGCGTGCTTGCCTTGTTCGACGATACGGCCGGCGTTGAACACCAGGATGCGGTCGGCCTCGCGGATGGTGCTCAGCCGGTGCGCGATCACGATCGTGGTGCGCCCCTGCTTCAGCTCCGCCATCGCCGCCTGCACCTCGCGCTCCGTCGCCACATCGAGCGATGACGTCGCTTCATCCAGGATCAGGACCGGCGCGTTCGCGAGGAAAGCCCGCGCCAACGCCACACGCTGCCGCTCGCCGCCGGAAAGCTTCACGCCGCGCTCGCCCACTTCCGTGTCGTAGCCCTGCGGCAGCTTTTCGATGAACTCATGCGCCCGCGCCCGTTTGGCCGCGTCGATGATCTCCTCAAGCGACGCATCCGGGCGCGCATAGGCGATGTTCTCGCGCAACGAACGGTGAAACAGCGCTGGGTCCTGCGGCACCAGAGCAATGCTCTGCCGCAAGCTCGCCTGCGTCACTTCACGCACGTCTTGGCCATCGATGCGGATCTGCCCCGCATCAGAATCGTAGAGGCGCTGCACCAACTTCACGAACGTCGACTTGCCGGAGCCCGTCGGCCCAACCAACGCCACCGTCTCGCCCGCCGCGATCTCGAGCGAGAAATCGCTGTAAAGCGCTTCAGCGGCGTTCTTGTAGCCGAACGACACACGATCGAAAGCGATGTGCCCCGCTGCCGGCGCAAATGTCCGCGCGTCCGCCGCATCGACCACCTCCGCCTTCTCCGCGGCGTAAGCGACAACATCCTCGATATCGGCGATGCCTTTCTGCAGGTTCTGGACGTTCTCACCCAGCGTCCGCAAATAGCTGGACACAAGCAGGAACGATGTGATCGCAAACACTGCATCGCCCGCCGTCGCGCGACCCTTGCTCCATTCGNNGCTCCATTCGAGCAGCACCAGGCCAAGCAGGCCCGCCTGCAACACCCACAGCAAAAGATTTTGGATCACCCAGGCATTGGTGAATCGCGTCCAGGTGAAAATGGCCTCTTTCGTCCAACCCTGGACCACACCTTCAAACCGTGCCTGTTCACGCGCCTCGGCACCGAACGCCTTCACTGTGGCATTCGAGGAAACCGCGTCGGCAAGCGCTGCGCCAATAGCTGTATCCGCCTTGATGTAGCGTTTCAGCGGCTCGGCAACATAGAAGCGGCTAGAGAGATACGCCACCGTCACGAACGCGAAGATCGCCGCACCCGTGAACGCGCCGATCACAGGCCATTGCATGAACGTCAGCACCGTCACGCCGCTCAGCACCGCGATCGCCGGGATCATGAACCA
>CXWL01001743.1_pt2 | contig 10281 bp, 10 predicted proteins | sample 590931 | NCBI WGS metagenome assembly CXWL01 (sample SAMEA3498368, study PRJEB10139) | groundwater metagenome | biome: water well; material: biofilm material | place: Germany | collected 2015-04-27
CCGATGCTGCAACATTTTTCCCACAAAGACAAAGTGATTGCGACCAACAAGTCGATCGAATACACCCGTGTGATCCTGAATGGGTTAGGTCCGCAGCATTTCCTGTACATGGTCGGTGGGGACAACGGGTTTGGGCTCAAACCGGAACCAGGGATGTTATTGCACATCATAGAAAAAATCGGTGCGCCGAAAGAGCGGACGATCCTTGTTGGGGACAGCACGAATGATATCAACGGAGGACATAACGCCGGGATTCGTGTCTGTGCCGTTGGGTATGGCATGGGGAATCGAGAGAAGATGGCAGCCTGTCAGCCCGATTGGTTCATCGAAAAGCCAGAACAACTCATGGAGATTTTCATATGACCTATCGTGAGCAGGAACGATTGAACCTGGGCTGCAGGAGGTTCTCGGGGGCGAGTGGTCGTTCAATTATTGGAGCCTGTGTCTTCATCATCTGCGGTCTTCCCTCGATCTTTAACCCGGCGTACGCTGCCACGCCGAGTCTCGCCGAACGGGTGATCGAGCATCGGCTGGGCAATGGGCTGACCGTGCTCATGGTCGAACGACATCAGACGCCTGTCGTCTCCATCAACATCACCTTCGCGGTGGGTGGGATGGATGAGCAGGTCGGCCAAACTGGACTCGCGCATCTCTATGAGCATATGGCCTTTAAAGGCACGCGTGTGGTCGGCACGACAAGCTATGAGAACGAACAACCAATTTTGGACGAACTCGCGCGAGTCGGGACCGAGCTCGACCAACGTCAGCGTGATCTGGCCACTAAAGGGAGTGGTGCAAGGGCTGAAGAGCGTGCCGCGATTGAATCGCTCCAGAATCGCCTCGTTGAGCTACAGACGCAGGCCTCGCGCTACGTGGTCGGGAATGAAATGGCGTTGTTGTATCAGCGGCATGGTGGTGTTGGACTGAATGCATCGACGGGCAAGGATGTGACGCGGTATATGATTAGTCTGCCGTCCAATCGGTTGCCCTTATGGGCGGCGATTGAATCAGACCGAATGGCCAACCCTGTGTTGCGCGAGTTCTATAAAGAACGCGGTGTCGTGATGGAAGAACGGCGTCTGCGGAACGAAGACAGTCCGAACGGTCTGTTGTTTGAGACCTTCACGTCGGCCGCATTTCGCGCTCATAGCTATGGGGTTCCAACCATCGGGTGGGGATCGGATATCCTATCGTTGACACCCGCCGCCACGGAAGCCTTCTTCAAGACCCACTATGGCCCCAATCGTGCCACGATAGCGTTGGTCGGTGATATCAATCCACAAGACACCATCGCGTTGATTGAGCAGACGTTCGGGAAAATTCCTGCCGCACCGCCGGCACCGCCTGTGGTGACGATCGAACCGGAGCAGCGAGGCGAGCGGCGAGTTGAGGTGGAGTTTGATGCCGAGCCGGCTATCGTGATTGGGTACCACAAGCCAACCTTGGGGGATTCAGATGACGATGTGTTTGATGTGATCGACGCAGTACTGAGCGATGGACTGACGTCTCGCTTGCATCACAAGCTGGTACGGGAGAAGCGATTGGCCGTCTCAGTCGGGTCGGATGCCAGTCATCCGGGAGTGCGGGCGCCGAATCTCTTCGTCGTCACAGCGACTCCCTTAGCCCCTCATACGACAGCGGAAGTCGAAACTGCCATCTATGAGGAGTTGGAACGGTTGAAGCGGGAGCCGGTTTCCTCTCAAGAACTGGAAAAGGTGCTCAACAATCTGGATGCCGATCTCGTCCGAGGCCTACGATCGAATGGTGGTCTGGCTGCTCAACTATCCTTATATCAGGCGGTGGCAGGCGGCTGGCGCTACATCCTGACCTCACGTGACAAGGTTGCCAAGGTCACGGCGGCTGATGTGCAGCGAGTGGCGACGCAGTACTTTATAAAATCAAACCGTACCGTGGCGATCTTGGTGAAGAAACATACCGAGAAGACCGTTGCCGCAGTACCAGCCGGTGAGGTGAGGCCATGAAGCAGATGAGGGGTAAGGGGTTAGGGGTGAGGGAAAGTGGAATCGCTGGCTTGGTTGGCATGGCCATGCTGCTGGCGTCAGTCACCACGGTGTATGCGGGGGACCTCTCACTCGGTGATCCCAGGACCATGGCGTTTAAGCCGGTAGAATTTTCACCACCGGAGCCTGAGCGGGTTGTGCTGGACAACGGCATGGTCCTCTATTTGCTGGAAGACCATGAATTGCCGTTGGTGTCGATCACGGCGACGATGCGAACAGGGAGTTGGCTAGACCCAACCGATAAGATCGGACTGGCTGGCATGACCGGGGCGGTGATGCGGACTGGTGGTGGCGGTGGTCTTTCTGCCGAACAGGTTGATGCTGAACTGGAGCAATTCGCAGCTGATGTGAGTATCGGGATCGGACGGCAATCAGGGTCGGCGTCTCTCGATGTCCTGAGCAAAGATGTGAATCGAGGGTTGGAGATCTTCGCCGGTCTCATCCGGACCCCGGCGTTCGATCCTGCCCGTGTCGAATTAGTCAAACTGCAGGCGATCGAGGGGATCCGCCGCCGTCAGGATAATCCCGGTTCTATCGTCGGCCGTGAATTTGCCAAGATGCTCTATGGGGCTGCTCATCCGAGTGCCCGAGAGAGTTCGCTGGATTCGGTCACGCGCATCACGAGGGACGATCTCGTCACCTTCCATCACAACACGATTCATCCGAACGGGATGATCCTCGGTGTGACCGGTGATTTCAAGAGAGATGAGATAGTGGCCTCTCTGCGCACAGTATTCGGAAATTGGGAAAAGGGAACGGTGCCGGAATTGAGGATCGTCGATGTCCCGGAGGCGGAGCTGTCCAGGCCGGTTGTCCGGTTCGTCGGTAAAGAGACCTCGCAGACCCATCTCCGGGTGGGACATCTTTCGATCAAGGAGAATGATCCCGATTACGTGGCGTTGGCCATCGTGAACGATATTTTAGGCGGGAGTTCATTTCGTAGCCGCCTCTTCAACGATGTGCGGACGAAACGGGGGCTGGCCTATTCCGTCGGGAGCCGTCTCAATACGGGGATGCATGATCAAGGTGTCTGGCTGATGCGGGCGGAAACCAAGTTGACCTCCACACAGGAAGTGATCGAGCGGTTCGTGGCGAATATCCAACGAATACGCGCCGAGCCGGTGACCGACTCGGAGCTTGCGGAGGCAAAAGAAGCGTACGTGAATTCGTTCGTGTTTTCCTTTGCCAGCCCTTCGGCGATCGTCAGCCGGTTGGTCGAGTTAGAGTACGATGGATTGCCGAAGGACTTTCTGCAACAGCTACGGGCCAAGGTCGTGCGATTGACCAAGGAAGACGTCTTAGCGGCAGCCAAGAAGCATTTGCGCCCAGATCACTTGAAGATCGTGGCGGTTGGATCAGGCGAGGCGTTGCCGAAGGCCCTTTCGACCTTTGGAGAGGTGAAAGAAATCACGCTTAGTCCTGAGGGGTAGATGGGACGCACAGCGATGAAACAAACTTGTAGCAACGACAACATCGTCGGACTTGCACCGTCCACATTCCCTTTTGGCTATAGGCTGCCATGCCGTTAGAAGACGACTTTTGCGACATCCTCAAGAAAGCGCGGACCGGACAAGGGTTGTCGGTCGGTGATGCAGCCCGCATGACGGGGTTGCCTGGTGGCGATATTACAGCGCTGGAACGTGGCGATCAGCCGCGAGACCGTGCGGAGGTGCGCGCACTGGCTACGGCCTTGGGCCTGCGGGCTGAGCCGCTAGAGCAAATTGCCATTGATAAGTGGGAGCCGGTTGCCCAACGGACACCACCCTGGGTAGAGATGGTTCAGGGCTCCATCAGTGGGTATGCCGTGCAAGGGTATATCGTGCATGATGCAGGTGAAGCGTTGTTGGTGGATACGGCCTATAACGCCCATGCGATGCTCGATGTGCTTCGCCGACTGGGTCTGCGGCTGATCGGTATTTGTCTGACGCATGGCCATGCGGACCATGCGGATGGGATCCAACAGATTCTCGGCCATCGCGAAGTTCCAGTGTACCTTGGCCCAGAAGATCAAGACCTCTTGAGTTGGCGGCCACGGGCAGATGTACTTGTTGCACCGATCGATGGATTGTCGATCAGCGTCGGACGCCGCACGGTGTATTGTTTGACGACACCGGGCCATACACCTGGCGGCATCTGTTATCGGCTGGATGACGCACAACTCCCGGTCTGTTTCGTCGGTGATACCCTCTTTGCCGGATCGATTGGTCGGTCCAATCCCAAGGAGCTGTATCCGGCTCATATCGATTCGGTTCGCAACCGTCTGCTGACGCTCTCTCCTGACTATCGCCTCCTGCCAGGCCATGGACCTGCCACCACCGTTGAGGAAGAACTCGATCACAATCCGTTTGCGACGATTCAGTAGACAGGGATGACATGGATGGATCGGGACGGCATGAACATCGAGATCTGGAGAACACACCTGTTCTTGATGCTAGGGAAGAGCCGGCTCCAGAGATCATCGACGCGACGGAGACCGATGATGAGGGAGAGCCGTCGTTTTTTTCGAAGTGGACCTTACCGATCGTCCTGTTTCTTCTGACGGTCTTTACGACGTTGTGGGCTGGAGCGTACCAAGCCTACCACGGTCCGGTGCGTGGACCTCTCAATTTTCTCTTGAGCGCTCCCGAGACGCTTTGGCGGGGCATCCCGTTTGCCGGTGCGCTGCTGTTTATTCTCACCACACACGAGTTGGGGCATTATCTGTTATCCAAGATTCACCGAGTTCCCGCCTCCTTGCCGCTGTTCATTCCTGGACCGCCGCATTTTATTGGGACGTTCGGTGCCATCATCCGCATGCGTGGTCCGATTCTGAGCCGCCGTGCGCTGTTTGACATCGGCGTCGCCGGTCCCTTAGCGGGCTTCGTGGTTGCCGTCGTGGCATTGATCGTGGGACTGAATCTGTCCACAGTCGTGGATCGAACCGGCACGTTTGGATTGCAACTCGGCGAGCCGTTGCTGTTACAGTTCATGGCCTGGGTGATCATCGGGCCGCTCCCGCCGGAGGCAGACGTGGTGCTCCACCCCATCGGCTTCGCCGCCTGGTTTGGGCTCTTTGTGACCTCGTTGAATCTTCTTCCGATCGGCCAGCTCGATGGCGGGCATGTGGCGTATGCCCTCTGGGGGCGTCGGCAACGGACGATGGCACTCGTCTTTCTCCCGATCTTGTTGGCCTTGGGTTTCTTCGGCTGGCCAGGCTGGTTTCTCTGGGCATTCATGGCAGGACTCTGGGGGCTCGGCCATCCCCCTGTCATCGATCCTCACGTTCCGTTGGGTCGTAATCGCACCATTGTCGGCTGGATTGCATTTGCAGTGTTTGTTGTCACCTTTGCGCCGGTCCCTTTCTCCTTTCATTAAGCGATTCGATACCGCTTCATTCCCACTCGCAGTATTCTTCTGATTTTCTTGTCCAATTTTACGCGTCACCCTACAGTAGAGAAATGCTTACGACTGGTGTGTCCACGACACGCTGCCAGAAATGCGGGGCTCAGCGGCTGGATGAGGCGGTCGAGTGTGTGCGATGCGGGATTATCTTTGCCAAATACCGACCAGGCCTAGCTGGGGCTCGTGGTTCATCGTCCTTGCACTCGATTGGGCAATCTCAGTGGATTCTGACGACCAAGCAGTGGCTGATTGAGTCGGACACAACCACCGATTCGATGACGCTCTACGGTCGTGCCGCCGTATTTGTGGCCATGGTCTGGTGGGGGTGGAGATTCATCACCACGCCGCTTGAAACCAATTACACCGGTGAGTCATTTCTTCATCTGATCAATCTGCCCTTTCATGAAGCCGGGCATGTGGTCTTCCTCCCGTTCGGTCGCTTCATGACGATACTGGGAGGAACGCTTGGTCAAATTCTCATGCCGCTGATCTGTCTTGGTACATTCCTCATCAAAACACGCGATCCGTTCGGCGCAGCAGTGGCCCTCTGGTGGACGGCAGAGAGCATGATGGACATCGCGCCCTACATCAACGATGCGCGAGCGCTTGACCTCATGTTGATCGGCGGAGTGACCGGAAAAGAGACTGACGGACATGATTGGAATAACATTCTCACAATGTTGAATCTGCTGGAATGGGACCATCGGTTGGCTCACCTCACGTACAACGTCGGGGTTCTCCTCATGCTTGGCTCCTTCCTCTGGGGAGGTGTCCTCTTGTTGAATCACTATCGCAGACTCTCTCGATAACAATCTTTCCTTGTCCTCCTTGCGCGACCGCAACAACTCTCATACGATGTCCGCCAGAATTGAGAGCTTCACGTGTGTCTGACGTACGGCACATGGTCATGAAGTCGCCGGAGGAACCGCCATCATGTCTTATGTGAGCGTTGTATCGTGGTGTAGTTTCTTCGTGGTGTCGGTTCTTGCTTCGTCAGCGTTCGGTCAAGGCCGTAGTATTCAGCCATCTGCCGCTTCCACTTCTCAAGAGGCTGTGACATCCACCGGAGACTGGCACTATGGCGGGTATGTGGATGTTGGGTATATCAGGAATTTCAACTTTCCCGATAACCAACTCTGGCGCAATCGCGCTACGGCCGCGCACCACAATCAGTTTTCTCCGAACATGGGACTGGCCTATGTGCGCAAGGATGCCAAAGAATCTTCACGCTGGGGTATGGAACTTGGCCTCCAAGGCGGGCGGGATTCGGAAGAGTTCGCATTTTTGGTGGGGGAGAGACGAGTCGACGGGTCGGATGTGCTCCGACACATTCATCGCGCAAACATGTCGTACCTAGCCCCGGTCGGCAACGGGCTGACGATCACCGCCGGTCTGTTCAACAGTTTGATGGGGTACGAGTCGCTCTATGCCAAAGACAACGCCAATTATACGAGATCGTGGATCGCGGACAACACGCCCTACATGATGTTTGGGGTGAATGCGCAGTATCCTCTCACCGACAATCTTACCGTCACCGCCTTCGTCGTGAATGGCTACTATCATCTAGCGCACCCGAACAATCTCCCCAGCTATGGAGGGAGATGGATCTGGAAAGCCACCCCACGGGTTGCGTTGACCCAAACCTTATACGCAGGACCAACTCAAACGGATACCTCTCTGGAGTTTTGGCGTCTGTATGGGAATCATATTCTGGAATGGACAGGGGACGATGTGACGGTGGCGGCATCCTTTGATATTGGGACTGAAAGCATAGCTGGCCAGCCTGATCGCCCACGAACCTTTGTCATGGGAGCCAACATGGTCGTCAGATGGCATATCACCGGGCCTTGGTCCGTGGTATTGCGACCCGAGTTCTACTGGGATCGGAACGGTCGGTGGACTGGTTCAGAGCAGTTCGTGAAGGCGATCACTTCTACTGTCGAGTACAAGTTTCCATATAAATGGACCAACACGGTGGTGCGAGCAGAACATCGTTACGATGACTCAACTGGGGCGGGAGGCGGGTTTTTCAAGAATGGGGGGATCCATCCCGACGTCGTTGGCCTTGCGCGCGAGCAGCATCTGCTTTTGCTGGGAATCCTTGTCAGCTTCGATTCACCGTGAGTGGGGAGCAGGAGGAGGGAGCTCTTGTATCCAGTGTGGGAACCGATCGACGATGCGTTGGCCGAGTGCTTGGATGGCGTGTCTCTTCGCCTCTTGTAGCGGGGCGATATCTTCGACTAAGACAGCCGTTCCGACTAGTTTCGATGTTCCTTCAACTATCTGCATCGGTGCGTGCCATTCGGAGCGCACAGCCCACAAGTCGCCGGTGATCATGACGAGCGTGTCGCTTTCGGTACCAGGGGCGAGATAGGCGCCGATTAAGGTCGGATACAACCAGGCAAAGCGGTTGTTGTATCGATCGACGGCCGCAACTCCGTCGACGATCAAGACCACATCTGCTCCGTATCGAGCACCAGCCTGGCGGATCCCGCGGATATCTTCACCTCGCAGAGTGGCATCCATCAGCACAAATGCATCCTGGAGGACATGCGTTTCTTGTAGTGGAGCCAGTTCGCGGAGTAGTTGGTCTCTATCCCTCGCTGGCCATTCCACCGCTCGGACAGATTGCCTGTGCGGAAAGTCGCGATGTACAAAAAAGACACCGAGTCGAAAGGGTGTGGAAAGGTGAACGCCCTGGCTCGCGAGAGGCTGACTCTCAGGGATTGGGGCAGGCTCGACATGAAGGACTTCGTTCATCACCGTCCGATCGAACCCTTGGCTGCTCGCACAGCCGGCCGACAGTGCGAATATGAACGATGCCACAATTGTAAGTAGTTGAACCATCGCTTCGCTTACTACTCCTTCGGTCGATTGATTGAACTGGTGGAGTGGACGTGTATCGGTACCATGGCCGGCTGCTAAGATGGTTACTCGACGATTGGAAGAATGCGATCGGCGACTGCCTGTACCACACGTTCTTGTTCGGTCACCGCTTTCAATCCTTTGAAACTGAGATAGTGCCCTCCGTGACTCGGTGCCTGAATCGTGGCGCTGACTTCGACATGATCTCCATCCTCGACGTCTGGATCGCGGACAACTGGTCTACCACAAATGCCTAACACGGCCACTGGAATCGTCGCCTCATCGTCCTCAAGACGGAACAAGTACGCCCCATAACAATTGTCCCCATTGGCAATTGGGTAGGGCTCCAGGGGTTGTACATCCCGTGCAATGCCTCGCAAGATGACATGCCGAAGGTGATAGACCCGCGGTTCATCGAGGATCTGTTGGATGCTGGTCGGTTCTTCTGCCCACACCGGTATCGGTCTGTCTGCTCCTAGAAGTGTGAGCAGCGCAATGACGAGAGGAGCGATGATCCGTGCCGAAGTGGTCATGCTGGGTGAAAGGCATTTTATCATCATTTTGAGTTTGGAACCCGGGGCTGCTTTCTCTTGCGAGGCATGATCGCTATAATTCCCCGTCTTTTTGTTAAGGAGGAGCACTCGCTATGGTGAATGAGCGGCAACTGAGGATGTTTGTGAAGGAATCACGGCCAAGGTTTGAGGATCTCTTGGGGCAGATGGTGGAGGTGCCGTCGATCAGTATGGATTCATCCCGCGCGGGCGATATGCGACGTATGGCTGATCTTGCGAAGCAGTATTTGGTTGGGATGAATGCCAAGGTTCACGTGGTAGAGACAGGTGGGTATCCCATCGTCTCCGGTGGTTGGATGGTAGGGCCTGAGTATCCGACCGTCACAATCTACAATCACCTGGACGTGCAGCCAGCTCAGGAGCCGGAATGGAGGCAGGCGCCGTTTGCCTTTACGAATGAACGGGGGATCTATCGAGGGCGAGGAGCGACCGATGACAAGGGCCCGGCTCTCACGGCGATGTTTGGCGCTCAATATGCGATCGAGCAAGGTTGGCCAATCAACATTCGATTTTTGTGGGAACTGGAAGAGGAGATCGGGAGTCCGCATTTTGCTGCAGGACTTAAGGATCGCACGGCTGTTCCACGGCCCGATTCCGTGGTTGTCTCAGATACGATCTGGATTGCCAAGGGGCGGCCTGCGGTGCCATACGGCTTGCGCGGTCTGCTCGGCGCACGTCTGATCCTGCGCACAGGGGAGAACGATGCACATTCGGGCGTGACTGGAGGAGCCGCACGTAACCCGCTGGCCGAGTTGATAGAGGTGGCGAACAGCTGTGTTGAGGCGAGGACCGGCAGGGTAAAGATTCCTGGTTTCTATGACGATGTGGTCCCGCCCACGACCACTGAGATCAAGGATTTCCTGAAGTCCGGTTTTGAAGTGGAACGTTTCAAGAAAGCCTACGGATTTCGATCGCTTCGCGTGCAGGATCCCGCCGATGTCATGCGACGGATCTGGGCATCTCCGACCTTCGAAATCCATGGCCTCAGCGGAGGATATCACGGACAGGGAGTCAAAACGGTTGTGCCTGGTCATGCGGAGCTCAAGGTCAGTATGCGCCTTGTCCCAGGCCAGGTGCCGGAGAGAGTGTTTGCCCTGTTGAAGAAGCATGTGGCAAAGGTGAATCCGGATGTGAAGGTGGAGAAAGAGGGCATGCTCCATCCATTCAAGGGCAGTTTCGAAGGGTCATATGTGGATTGTGTGAAACGTGCCGTAAAGGCAGGGTTTGGCAAGGATCCAGCATTTGTGCGAGAAGGAGGATCAATCGGTGCGGTGGTCACCATGCAGAAAACATGGAAGGTCCCCATACTTTTCATAGGTTTGAGCCTACCTGAGCATGGATATCACGCTCCCAACGAATATTACGACTGGGGTCAGGCTTCGGGGGGGATGAAGACATTCGCTCATTACTTTTCGGAGTTAGCAAAGATAGGGAAGGTATAG
>CXWL01015308.1_pt1 | contig 10281 bp, 6 predicted proteins | sample 590931 | NCBI WGS metagenome assembly CXWL01 (sample SAMEA3498368, study PRJEB10139) | groundwater metagenome | biome: water well; material: biofilm material | place: Germany | collected 2015-04-27
GAAAAGCACTGCCTTGCCCTTGAGCATGCAGCGCCCGCCGCCATTGCCGCCGAGCGATTCGCGGCGAATCTCCATTCCCATTTCCTGGGCGAGATTGATGAGGCAATCGAGGCGTTGTTGAAGCTCCATGTCTGAATCGCAATGCTGCCTGAATCGGCTGGTTCTGCGGGGTCTTGCCCGACGCAATCAAGCATGCGCAGGCAACTGCCGATACAACCCCCGAGTTCCCAATGTCAGACGAATCGAGCATATCTGAGACAAACCCCGACGTACAGGCCGTACTCGGCCAACTCGAACAGCAATTCGGCGAGCTTCAGAATCGCATCGATCGGCTGCAACGCCTCGCGGCGCTGGGAACCATGTCGGCGATGCTCGCTCACGAAGTGAACAACCTGCTCACCCCCGTCGCGGGCTATTGCCAGTCGGCCTTAAAGAGCGACGACGCCTCGCTCATGCGGCGCGCCGTCGAGCAGACGGCGAGAAATGTTTCCCAACTCACGACGCTCTGCGAGCGCATCATGTCGATGGCCGCCGATCAGCCGGCGGAAATGAAGGCGCTGCACGTCGCGCCGATCGTCCACGAGGCGATCGCCTGCCTGGGGCGCGATCCGGCGAAGGATGGCATCGACTTGACCATCGACGTGCCCGCCGATCTGCAAGCCATGACCGACGAGACGGGCCTCAAGCAGGTGCTGTTCAATCTTCTGCTCAACGCCCGGCAGGCCATGCTCGGCAAGCGAGGCCGCCTCAAGATCGCGGCGCGAAATGCGGGCAGTCACGTCGAAATCGCGGTCCAGGACAGCGGCGTGGGCATCGCCGCGGAAAACCTCTCGCGCATCTTCGAGCCATTCTTTTCCACGAAGGATGGCGAGACAAAACAAGATCGCGGCGGCGCGGGCCTGGGGCTGCACACCTGCAAGCGGCTCATCGAATCAATGGGAGGAGAGATTCGCGTCGAGAGCAGCCCGGGGGGAGGCGCTTCTTTTATGGTGACACTGCAAGCCGCGACGCGACAGCCGGCTCAATCCCGATAAGGCATTTCGCCGTCGAGCGACTGCACGGGTTGGTCGAAATACTCACGAAGCGCGGCAGGCAATCGCCCGATCAACGCCCCATTCATCTCAACCTGCGGCGAGGGTGCATAAGTATTCCAAAACAAATGCACGCCGCGCTCCAATCCCCTGGCTCGAATAAACTCGCACATGCCGTGCAGCGCCTTGCTCGAATAAGTTCCGTCGAGGCCAAGCCCGTCATCTTCGTGCAGTCGCCGGGCCAGCTCGACGGCCGGCGGCGTGAATCGTGCATATCCCTCTCCGAGCGATGTTCCGATCAACTCGATATCCTTCGCGCCGAGCGACACGTCCGGCACATCGGCGCCCAGTCGTCGCATCAGGCTCAGACATCGTCGCGCCATGCGCGCGCATCGCCCGGCCGTGCAATACCAGCGATACGAGACGACCACGCCTACGACGCAGGTTCGCAGATTCGCAAGCTTCAACCCCAGCATCACGCCCGCAGACGTCCCCAGGCTTCCCATCGGCACATACAGATAATCCGGCTCGGGCATCACGCCCGCCCGAATCTGCTCCTTGAGCTCCAGCGCCGCAGAAACATGCCCGAGGATCGAACTCGACGATGTACCGCCTGCGGGAATGTAGCACAGCCCCCGTGCCTCTTTGCTCCAGCGCAGCCGCACATACTCAATCGCCAGTTTTGGAATCAACGTCGCATACAGCGCGGCAATGTAACGAGTACCCGCCGACGCGGCGCAGAGTATGTTCTGTCGCACGTAGTTCGCATTCTCCTGCGGCACGACAATCGCCACCATGTCCATTCCCATTTGCCGGGCATGCCACGCCGTCTTAGCCAGGTGATGGCTTCCGGCCGCGCCAAAGGTGAGGATCGTTTTCGCCGATTGTGCGGTCGCCTCGCCGAGCAGAAACTCCAGACCCCGCACCTTGTTACCGCCGCAGACAGCGTGCGAACGGTCCTCGCGCTTGATGTAGAGCCGCGGCAGATCGAGTCGCCGCGCAAACGCGCCGGGCGGATCGACGGGCGTGGGCCAATCGCCGATCGCCGTCCAGGGCGCAGCCTTGACAGCCGGATAGGTCCGAAAGAGCGCCACGCGGTCTTGTTGATCCGATTGATTCATGCGCGGACCATGTGATCCATGACGTGCTCGGCCAGCGCCGCAATGGTCATCGAAGGGGGGACGCCGGTGGGTGTGGGAAGTATGCTGCCATCGACGATGTATAGGCCGGGATAGTTGAACACTTCGCCCAATGGATTGACGACGCCGCGCTCTGGAGAATCCGCCATCGCCGCTCCACCCAGCGGATGCACGGTGATCGGCGCCCAGTCATTCAATCTTCGAGGCGGCGCGATGAGCATGGCCGGCATCACCTTCGCCAATTCGCGCAGCCGACGATAGGCGCGATCGGTATAGTCGCGGTCGTCACGCACGGGCCGGTGTATGAGTCGCTCCGATCGATCGAGTTGCAGCGATCCCGGTGCATCGCTGAGCCCCATGACGACGAAACACCAGGCCGCCCGCGGCACTCCGGCCAGTTGCCGCAGGCCTCCCTGTTCCATCAGAAACATCCGGTCACGATTCCACAGGTCAAGCCACGTCGTCACCGGCGGCCCATCGTCATGAAATGGCGATGTGACGCCCAGCAGCATCGCGCCGAGGTCGCCGTTCGTGAAAAATCGCGCCCCGAGCGTCGCACTGATTCGCGGCAATGTTCCATATTTGTCCCGGCATTCGAGAAGGATTCGATTCGTCGCCAGCGTGCCTGCGGCGAGAATCACGCGCCGTGCAAAGACGGTCACTTTGCTAACGTATCCGCTTGCGGAGCGTCGACAATGTACACGATGCCCCGATTCGATCGGTTCAACGCAGCACGCCTCGTGCAGCGGACGAATGACTGCCCCCGCCTGCATCGCAAGACGAAGATAGGTCTTGTCCAGCGTCCGTTTCGACGCGCCGCCGCCACGAAGCCAGCGCACAAACCCGTCGCGAATCCCGCACGCGGGCGGCTTCCGCGTCATGGTGCTCGGATCACCGGGCCAGTCCATCGCCAATGACAATCGAACCGCCTCGACGCCGATCTTGGATGCCGCTTGTTTCATCGCGACCATTCGCGGCAACTCAACAGGCGTCGGACTCGGCGCGATGATCTCCTCCACGCGCCGGTAATACTCCCGCATGTACGAGGCGTTGATCGAGGCTGGCCAGCCTTGCGAGAAGAGTTCATCCCTCGCCGGCATCGTCACCGCGGTATAGGCGTGCGATCCGCCGCCCACCCCGCAACCTGTTACGGCGATCAGGCTGCGCATCTTGTGTATCTTGATGATGGCCGGGCGATGTCGGCGGCTGATCAGCGGCCTCGTCCCGCGCGCCATCTCGTCGTAGGCGGCGGGCGGATACGCATCGCCGCGCTCCAGCACCAAGGTGCGCAAACCCGCCTTCGCGGCTCGCAGGGCGCAGACGCTCCCGCCGAACCCAGAGCCGATAATAATCACATCCCATTCTTCAGTGGGCATATCTCGCCTGTCATGGCCGCTTGGACAAGAACTAACACTCCAAGCCGACATTATGCCCATCGTCGAATAATAACTCTATCCGCTCTTCTTAAAGTGGCCCAGAAGTATTGAATCGGACCTTCTCGACCTGTTATCATGGTACTCGGATGGGAAAAGGGGTTCGGGGCAGATTTCACAATCACGCGGAATCCATGTCAGCCTCGGTTTGATGAGAGAGAAAATGCGTCCTTCGCGTCTGCTGGTTGTTTCGTCGTTGCTCGCAGTTTTCCTCGCGAGCCATTCAACCACGATCGGACAGATTCGGGGCATCTACTCTGACATTGCCACGTCGCCCACCTCACTCGTTCCCGGCGGCGGTGGAATTCGCTTCTCATCATTTGATCGACCCTACCGCAGTCCGGATGGACTGCGCTGGGCGTTCACAGCCGACACCGACGCGGCCACAACGATCGATGAAGTAGTTGTCCACGGAGCGGGACTTGTCGGCACACTTGGCGCCCGCGAAGGCGTCACTGATCTGGGCGGCGGCGAACTCGTCGGACTTCTCGACCGCAATCTTTCGATCCGCAACGACGGAGACTACTGCTACGCGACGAATACGAGCGGTGCGACTGCGACCGACGAAGTCATCGCGTGTTTTGACCTCGGTAGCGGCGCCACCAGCGTGCCCGCTCGCGAAGGCGGAGCGGCGGGCGCAATCCCCAGCGCGTTTCTCGGATTGTCGGTTCACAGTCCCAACTACACGACCGGTGGCACGCTGGGCTATTCCAGCAGCAGCCTCACCGGCGCGGGCGTGACTGCGACCACTAACGCAGGCGTTTTTCTCGGTGGTGCAACGGTTGCCCAAAAGGGCGTAACCGTTCCGTCCGGCCAGCTTGACGCCGGCAGCCGCGCGTGGGAGTTGTTCGACTTTGAAGAGGTCTACTTCAGCGCTGATGGCACTCATCATTCGATCATGGGCGACCTCGTCGGCGGCTTGACTACCACCGATGATGTTTTCGTGGTGGATGGCGCCGTGAAGATTCAGGAAGGATTTGTCATCCCCGGCTCGGGGTTCGCCTCCCCCGTCGCTAGTATCGGCATTCTCGAAGGTCTGATGATGCCCAACGGCGACTGGCTCTCTCGTGGAGAAAACGCAGACGACGGCGACTGGGTCGTCCGAAATGGTGCGGTTGTAGCCAAGTCGATTGATCTGGTGCCGGGTGGTATGGTCGGGGAGACGTTCAGTAAGGCGATTTTCGATGCGACCTTCTTTGAAATAGCCGGTAACAATGTTGGCGACTACATCTATGGCGGAACGACCAGCAACCCCGACCCCGAGTTCGACGCGGTAATAGTCTGGAACGACCTGATGGTTGTCGCTCGTCAGGGCGACCCGGTTGATCTCGACGGCAACGGCCTTTTGGATGACAACGCCTTCATCGACATCTTCAACAACGAAGACATGTTTCTGACCGATGACAACTACCTTTACTTCACCGCAGACCTGCGCGATGGAGCCAGCACTTCGATCGGTCAGGCCTACTTGCGGCTGGCCGTGCCGGAGCCGGCGACACTGGGCATTACGCTGTTCGGAGCGATGTTCCTGCTCCGACGTCGCAGAGCTTAGCCCGAATTCAACCTATCGCTCCCGCTTTATTTGAGCTGGGTTCCCCACGCTCGGAACTCGTTGCCGTAATTCCCATCTCAATAGTCAGACTGTTTATAGTCCGCGCGGCCGGTATAGTAACGCGCTCTAATGATCATCGACGTTCATTGTCATGTCGGCCTCAGCGCTCGAAGCGTTCGGCCGAGCGCTGGGCGATTCACCTTCGAGGCTGGCGGCGCCGAAGGCCGGCCGGGCTTCGACAGCTATCTCTCGCCCCGTCTCATGGGCCGCTTCGCGTGGCGGTTCATCAAGCGTTGGCTGGGCGTCGGTGCGACGGCCGAGGCGGGTGACACGCTCGATGCACACATCGAGGCGATGAACGAGCGACATTTCGCCACGCCACGAGTCGATCGGCTGGTGCTCCTGGCTTTCGATGAATATCGCGACGATCAGGCACGCGTCATCGGATCGGCGGCTAAGGGTCAGCGGCGAGGCAGCGACGTGTTTGTCTCCAACAGCTTTGTGAAGTCGTTGTGCCTCGCCCGGCCGAACCGATTCCTGTTCGGTGCATCAATCCATCCCTACCGGCCCGGGGCGACGGCGATGCTGGAAGAAGTCGTGGCCGCCGGCGCGGTGCTGGTGAAATGGCTGCCTATCCATCAAAACATCCGCGCCGAAGATCCGCGAACCGTGGCGTTTCTTCGTAAAGCGGCTGAGCTGCACATCCCCATGCTCATCCACTACGGCGGCGAGATGTCGCTTGCGCGGCAGCACATGGAGTTTGAAAGCCCGGTCCCGATGCTCGGCATCCTGCGACAGTTGCGAAGTGAAGGCCTGATGCCGACCGTGATCGTCGCGCACGCCGCCACGCCATCGTTCATTTGGCAGAGTCGTGCAGGTCACGATGCGCTTGTTGACGCGCTGCTCGGAGAGTTTGCCGACGCCCCGCTCTACGCCGATATCTCCGCACTCTCCGCGCTGGGCCGCTCACCGTGGCTTCGCCGTTTGGCGGCCCGCCGCAATCTGCACCGCAAGCTGCTCTGGGGCAGCGACTTTCCCATCCCCGTGATGCTTCGCTCGCTCTCACTGCGAATGCCGCGAGCCGAGCGGCAGCGCATCGCGGCGATCGGTTCCTGGATTGAACAGTCTCTGGAGACCGCGCGCTGGGTGGGCTACGACGATTGCGTTTTCACACAAGCAGCGAGTGTGTTACGGGTTTCATAGCAATTCGATTCGCCGTTACACTGCCCCGATGGATTCGCCCGTTCGCCGACGCAATCGCCTTGCGCTGTGGTACGAGAACATGCCTCGACCGCACTGGGTGCTGGCGGTCCTGATTCTTCTGCTCTACGCCCCGACCCTCGGCGGCGGCTTCATGCTCGACGACCACCGTTGCCTGCGTGTCCTGCGCGAATATCACGCGGGAGATCGTCCATCGCCGAGCGTCTACGAGTTTCTCGGCGGCGGCTCCGCCAACCTGCGCGAACAAGAGGCCGGTTGGTATCCCTGGTGGATGACCGAGGATCTCCGCTATCGTCACCTGCGCCCGCTCACCGAGTGGATGCTCTACGGCGAATACCGCCTTTTCGGCGATCACGCGCTGGGCTTTCGCATCGTCGGCTTGTCGATGTACGTCATCGGCGTGTGGCTCGTGCTGGCGCTGCTGCGATTGGTCGGCCGCGACGAGCGCATCGCGCGCTGGGGCTCGCTGATCTTTGCCGTCGGTGCAGCTCATGCCGTACCGGTCGTGTTCATTTCGGCACAGTGCGACCTGCTCGCGCTGGTGCTCGCCCTTGCGGCCATCCTTCTTGCGGGCCGATTCATCGCGGTCGGCCGATTCGCAGCGCTTTTCTGGGCGTCGCTGATTTTTGCCGCGGGCCTTTTCTCGAAGGAAGCGGTCTTCCCCTGCGCCGCGCTGCCTGCCTGTATGGCGTTCTGTTTTCCCCAGGATCGAGTCGCCAGACGAAGGGCGGTCGGGGCGACAATGGCCTTCGCCGCGATCGCCGCGGTCTGGCTGGCGTACTATGTGTCGCACGGCTACGGCGCGAACACTTCGCTCATGCTCGATCCTGTTCACGACACGCGAGATTACCTCGCCCAATTGCCGATGCGCGCGCTGCTGTTACTCTCGTCATGGTTGATTCCGCTCAATCCTTTTCTCCTGGAATTTCAACTTGATGCCCGACAATATCTGGTTCTCTATGCCGCAATCGGGCTGACCGCTCTCGTCGCAGTGACGATCCTGTTTATCGTACGGCATCGCCGACAGCGCGGAGTCGCCGCCATGGCGCTCTGGCCACTCGTCTTCCTGCCCGTGCTGGTTTGTACGCCGCCCGACGATCGCGTTATGGTACTGCCCGGCGTCGGCCTGGCGTTTCTCTCGGCGATGTGGATGACCCTTCCGCGAGATAATGGTTCATTCCGGCTGCGATTGATTCCATTCTGGCTGTTCATCGTGATCCAGACCCTGACAACCGTCGGCATCGGCCCGCTTGTGCAGTTCATGGAATCGGAGACTCAGCGCAAGCTCCGGCACATGGCCGCCGACGGCGAACCCTTGCTGGCCGATGGCTGGATTATCGTGGTGAACAACGCCTATCCGTTCGAGGGCTTGTTCATGCAGGATCGCTTTCGGCATATTGGTCTTACTGGCGGTGCGATGTTGCTCGCCGACACCGGCGTAGTGCGAACGCAGCGAATAGACGATCACACGCTCCGCATCGAAGCGGCGAAGGGTTCTCTGCTCACGGGCTTTTTGGGTCGAATGGGCACGTCTCACGAAATGGTTCGGCGGATCGGCGATACGTCGCGCGTGGGGCCTACGACGGTGCGCGTCAGCGCGGCCGGCGATGGCAAAGCCACGGCGATCGACGTTCGTCTGGATCGTCCACTCGATTGGCCGGGCTATCGCTTCTTTGAGACGCGCCGCGAAGGCATGCCGGTTCGTTGCAGCCTGGAGCGCGCTACGGACACGAGCCGGTGAGCAGCAGTTGCACGAAGCCGGGAATGTCCAGGTCGTTGACCAGACCGTCAGGCGAGCAGGGGTCGCCCGCCGAGCCGATGTCCGAGGCACACTGCTGAGCCGTGGTGATCGTGCCGGAGAAAGTCATCAACTCCTGCACGAATGGCTGGGCATCGTCGCCGTTCACCAGCAAGTCGCCGCTTACGTCGCCCGGCGTGACAGCCGCACAGTCGATGGTGAGCAGATCGCCCGTCACGACCAAGGCGTAACCCTGCGTGGGTTGCAGAACCTGGGTTCCCGCAACGTCGATGGTGTAAGTGCCGGACACGGGGGACGTGCGATGCACCTGTTCGACGTTGTTGAGCGTGTCGGCCGATCCGCCGGTCGCCGATTGGCCGGCGGAAAAGACGTTGCCCTTGTACACGCTGGCATCCGGCGCGGTCACTACGAGATCGAGGTTGTTGATCGGCGTGAAGGACGCACCGGGCGAAGCGGGTGCATCCGTCCAGACCAGCGTGATCTTCAAAGGCTGCGCGTTCGACGCGACCGTCATCTGGTACGAAGTGCTCTGCCCCGTCGACAATCCGGAACCATTTCGCACGTCGTGGACAATCAGCTTGCGAGCGTCGCCGGCGAAGTAGAGCGCATCGCCGACGAGCAATCGCCCCCACCCTTCCTGGCTGGACGGGTAGCCGCCGATGCCGGTCATGTCCACAGTGGAGTTGACCAGCACCGCTTTCATCAGCGCGCCGGTCGGCGTGACGGCGTCTGGCGCGTTGGCCGAGCCGCCAGGATAAAAGCCGCTCATGAAATACTGTCGCACGAGCAGAGCCATGCCCGACACGGCGGGAGTGGCGTAGGAAGTTCCACCGCCGGGCAAGTCCATGCCGCACGAGACGAAGGCATTGGCAGAGATCGATCCGCAACCCACGGCCATCAAGTCGGGTTTGCGGCGGCCATCAGCCGTGGGTCCCAATCCGCCGTAGCAGAAGCTGTCCTGCGACGGCGCATCGGAAGCGGCCGCGACAGCGATACAGTTCTTGGCGTTCTCTGGCGCTTTGACGATTCCGAAATTGTCCGTCGCCACCAAGACGAGATCGTCTTCGTTGTTGCGCGTGAAGATGTCGATGTCGCGCGCCCATGCGTTGTACGTGGTCTCGCTGTTGCCCCAGCTGTTGCTGTGAACGCTCGCCCCGTCGACGTGCGCGATCGTCAGCCGATCGTTTAGGTTGGTGGCAGTCAGCACGGCTGACAGGTGCTGAAACACGAAGCGGCTTTTGTAAGCCATGCCGCGGTCATTCGGGTCGGGATGGGCGGGATCTTCTCCCGCCAGAACGCCGCTAACGTGCGTGCCATGAGTGCTGCCACCGGAGCCCGGCGGAACAAAGGGGCCGCCGTAGTAAGCCTGAATCTTGCGATGGAGCGGACCGATCGGGTTGGACACATCGCTAAACATGCAATGATCGTCGCGAAGGTTCCAGTCGATGATGCCCGCCATCTGGCCTTCGCCGTGAAGGGCCGCATCCCAGATGGGCGTGCTGTCCGTGACGTTCGACTGACTGACCCACGCCGTCGAGGCATTGCGCGGCTGCGCCTCCGGCGCATCCTCGACAAACATGACTTCTTCCATGTCGGCGACTGCGGTCATCTTGTCGAGCGGCAGATCGACCTCCAACTGCGCGTGCTCGTCGGGAATCTGCACGTCGCGCACGGTCGCGCCGATACGACGCAATTGAACGAGGGTGGCGGCCGGTTTCTCCTTCGAGAAAAGGTGAACGACGACGCGGGCTCGCCCCGCCGCCGCCAACTCCACGCGCTCGGGAGAAATCGCGGGTCGCCGGCCGATTGTCGCGTCAATTTTCCACGGTCGCCCGAATCGACCGACCCACTTGATGAATTCAAATCGTGCCAGATCAGCGGGTCGCAATGGACCAAGGCGCACCACGTAGGCATTGTCGGGCAGGTATTCCCCCACACCCACGCCGGTCGCCACAAGCGTCGCTCGCTGCGCCGCCGTGAGAGGCTCGTCGAGATGAATCAGGTATCGCCGATGTGATGGTTGATCCGGTCGAATCGTCAGCGACGGAGTCGCTCGAGGATCGAATTGGCCACTGCCGAGTTTGAGACGCGGGCGCGGTTGTTGCGCCGGAGCCTGGGCGTATGCGGAATCGGTCAGCACACTGAC
>CXWL01114252.1_pt1 | contig 10280 bp, 11 predicted proteins | sample 590931 | NCBI WGS metagenome assembly CXWL01 (sample SAMEA3498368, study PRJEB10139) | groundwater metagenome | biome: water well; material: biofilm material | place: Germany | collected 2015-04-27
AGGTCGAGATGATCGGTGCCGAGCCGCGCCAGGCTGCGTTCGCACGCGGCCTGCACCGCGCGGCGGCCGGCGTTGTGCGGATACACCTTGCTGACGATGAAGGCGTCGGCGCGGCGCCCGGCGATCGCCTCGGCCACCACTTCCTCGGCGCCGCCCTCGCCATACATTTCGGCGGTGTCGATCAGGGTCATGCCGAGGTCCATGCCGAGCCGCAGTGCGTCGGCCTCGGCGCGCTTGTCGGCCGGATCCTCGCCCATCGCCCAGGTGCCCTGGCCGAGCACCGGGATCGACCGGCCCGAAGGCAGAAGCAGGGTTCTCATCGCGCGCACCTCACACAGGCAAAAATGCCACCATACCGCACCGCCGCCGCGCACGCAATCGGACGGGCCGAGCCATAGAACGCCATCGAAAGTCTTGTGCATTATCAAAAACAAGATTGACCATTCCCATCTCCCTCAAATTGCTATGGTCCAAACTTGTCTGGTGACCTTTTGCTGCGAGGACTCTTCCATGAAACAGCTCGTGAATCCTGCCCCGATGACCTTCCTGCGCACGGCTGGCTGCGCCGCGCTGGCCCTGCTGGCCGCTTCGTGCGGCGTGCGCGAGTCCGGCCAGCAGGCCGGCATGNNGCCGACACCAATGCCGGCACCGAAACGGCGCCGTTCCGCAGCATCGAGCGGGCCGGCCAGGCGGCGTTCCCCGACACCACCGTGCATGTGGCGCCGGGCACTTACATGGGCGGTTTCAAGACGGTCGCCAACGGCACGCCGAAGGCGCGCGTGTATTACCTGTCGACCCAACGCTGGGGCGCGAAAATCGTCCCGCCGCTCAATTCCGCCAGCCCGAGCGCGTGGGACAACCGCGGCAACTACGTCGACATCGTCGGCTTCGACGTCGACGGCACCGTCTACCAGGGCGGCACCAAGTGGCTGAACGGGATCTACAGCGGCGGCTCCTACGATTCGATCCGCAACAACCATGTCCATCACATCGCCACGCTCGACAACTGCACCAGCGCGGAAGGCGCCGGCATCAACATCGAGAGCTTCTACCACGGCATCAAGTCCGAGGTGATCGGCAATAACATCCACGATATCGGCCCGGCCGGCTGCCGCGCCATCCAGGGCATCAATGTCAATACGCCGGGTACGGTGGCGAACAATGTGGTCTACCGCGTCGCCTTCGCCGGCATCCACCTGTGGCACGACGCCACCAACGTCATCGTGGCCAACAATACGGTGTCGGCGTCGCACAGCGGCATCGTGGTCGGCGGCGGCGACAACTACTACACGACGGGGCCGGACGACCACACGCACGTCAGCAACAACATCGTCTACGATAACAAGAACGGCATTTCGGAAATGGGCAAGACCGGCAAGAACAACACCTACCACAACAACCTGGTGTTCGAGAACGCCGGCGGCGACTGGCGCCTGGCCAACGGCATCCAGCCCGCCGCCAGCGTGACCAAGGCGCCGCAGTTCCTCGCCTACAGCCGCACCGGCACCCCGGACTTCCGGCTGGCCAGCACGTCGCCGGCGATCGGCATGGGCAATCCCGCGCACGCCCATCCGACCGACTTCAAGGGCGCGCCGCGCAACGCCAGGACTGGCGTCGACATCGGCGCCTACCAGCACTGAGCCCGGTTTAGCGCGGCGCCTTGGCGACGCGGCGGCCGTCGGCGTCGATGACCGCCTCGCCGTCTTCCTTGTTGAAGGCGCCGAGCTGCGGCAGCGGCAGGATGTCGAGCACCTGCTCCGCCGGCCGGCACAGGCGCACGCCCTGCGGCGTCACCACGAATGGCCGGTTCATCAATTCGGGATGCGCCAGGACCGCGTCGATCAGGGCGTCGTCGTCGAGCGCCGGGTTTTCCAGTCGCAGTTCAGCGTACGCCGCTTCCTTCGGCCGGATCGCCTCGCGCACGGTCAGCCCGGCCGCCCCGATCATCGCCTTGAGCAGCGCATGGGAGGGCGGATTGGCGAGGTAATCGATGATGGTCGGCTCGACCCCGGTGTTGCGGATCAGGCCCAGCGTGTTGCGCGAACTGCCGCAGCGCGGGTTGTGGTAGATGGTAATGTCCATGGAAATCCTGTTGTTCTGATCACGCAATTCTACAAGCAGCGCCGGGTTTTGCGCTCTGTTTTCGCTTGTCGCGCCTGGCAGGCCGCTATAGAATGCGATTTTTCCTAAATGCAATATTCCTGACATGGACAATTACCAGCTGAAAGCGGCGGCCCTTCCCTCCTTGGGCCAGCGCATCGCCCTGCACTTGCTGCACCTGTTCGGCTGGCACGTGCGCTTCAAGCCGCTGCCCGGCCCGCACGGCGTCGCCGTGGTCTACCCGCATACGTCGAACTGGGACTTCGTCGTCGGCCTGCTGGCCAAATGGGCGGTCGGCCTGCCGTTCAACTGGCTCGGCAAGGAATCGCTGTTCCGCGGCGCCCTCGGGCCGGCCATGCGCGCCTGGGGCGGCATGGCGGTCGAGCGCAGCGCCTCGACCGGCGCCACCCAGCGCCTGGCCGACAAGATCAATGCGGCCGACTGGTGCTGGATCGCGCTGGCGCCGGAAGGCACCCGCAGCTACCGCCCGCACTGGCGCAGCGGCTTCTACCACCTCGCCGTCACCGCCAAGGTGCCGCTGCTGATCGTGTATATCGACTACCCGAACAAGGTGCTGTCGGTGGTCGACACGATCGACCTGACCGGGGACCAGGCCAGCGACATGGCCGCCATCGCCGCCGCCTACAAGGGCCACCACGGCCTGCATCCGGAACTGGAAGCGCCGATCGTGCTGGCGCCGCCGCGCTCGGGCGATGCCAGCAGGGCGCGCGCCTAATACACCGCGTCGAGCAGTCCCTGCTCGCGGATGAAGGCCATCACCGCGCCGACGCCCTCGCCGCTGCGCAGGTTGGTAAACACGAACGGCCGCTCGCCGCGCTGGCGCTTCGCATCCTGCGCCATCACGTTCAGATCGGCGCCCACGTGCGGCGCCAGGTCGGTCTTGTTGATGATCAGCAGGTCCGAGCGGGTGATGCCCGGCCCGCCCTTGCGCGGGATCTTCTCGCCGCCCGCCACGTCGATCACGTACAGCGTCAGGTCCGACAGCTCGGGACTGAAGGTGGCCGCCAGGTTGTCGCCGCCCGACTCGATCAGGATCAGGTCGAGGTCGGGGAAGTCGGCCTGCATGCGGGCGATCGCCTCGAGGTTGATCGACGCATCCTCGCGGATCGCCGTGTGCGGGCAGCCTCCCGTCTCGACGCCCATCAGGCGCTCGGCCGGCAACGCATCGGCGCGCAGCAGGATCTCCATGTCCTCGCGGGTGTAGATGTCGTTGGTGATGACGGCCATGTCGTAATGGTCGCGCATGCCTTTGCACAGCATCTCGCAGAGGGCGGTCTTGCCGGAGCCGACCGGGCCGCCGATGCCGACGCGCAGTGGATTTGAACTCATGGTGATTCTCGCTTTTCAGGAACGGTAAAGCCGGCCATGCTGCACTTCGTGCCGCATCGACAGCATGGATAATCCGGGCGCCCAGTTCGACATGTCGTCATCGGCGATTGCCTGCGCGGCGGACGCGGCGCGCTCGAGCTCGGGCGCCAGCGACAGCAGCAGGCGCTGGCCGGCCACCTGGCCAAGCGGCACCGACTTGACGCACACCAGCACCTGGTTCTCGGCCCACGAAAACAGCATCGCCAGCAGGGCCTCCTGGCGCGGGATGCCGAGCGCCGATACGGCGCACGCAAAGGCGGTCGGCAGCGCCACTTCGCTGCCCAGCTTCGCCACGTCGGCCACGCCCAGTTCGTCCACCAGGCGCGTCAGCGAGTAGCCCATCTGGATGGTTTCGGCGCGGAACTCGGCGCTGTCGCGCGAGGCGATGAAACGCTCGCTCCACAGCCCTACGGCATCATCGTCGCCGGCGTCGAATGCCTTCAGCAGGCGCCATAGCACAGGGGCGTCCCAGCGCGCGATCACTTCGTCCAGGTAGCCGGCGATCCATTCGCGCGCGGTCGCGGCGTCATGCACTTCACCGGCGTCGATCGCCGTCTCCAGGCCCTGCGAGTAGCTGTAGCCGCCGATCGGCAGCGCCGGGCTGGCGAACTGCAGCAAATGCAGAAGCGCGCCGGCGTTCATGCGTCCGCCGGGTCGCCGGGGCGGTGAATCTTCTGGCGCAGCGGGATCGGCGCCAGCAAATGGCCGCCGTCCTCGCGGTGGCTGTGGCCGGCGCCGGCGTAAGCGCCCTGCTCCGGCTCGAACACCGCGGTTTCCTCGGCGACGCGGGCGCCGAGTCCCTCGACCATTTCGCGCAGCACCGGGTCGACGCGGATGCGCAGCAGGCCGGCGCCGATCTGCACCTGGGTATGGCGATTGCCGAGGTGGAAAGCGCAGCGCGCCAGCACGTGCTCGCTTTCGCAGTACACGCCATACGTGGGTTCCTCGGCGGCGACCACCTGCACGACGCGCTGGTCTTCTCCCGTCAGCAGGTCGCCGTCGCGCANNCAGCACGAGGCGGCCGTGCAGCTCGTGGGGGCCGGTTACTTTGGTGTGCAGGGTCAGCATGGGTCGCTTTCAGAACAGGAAATAGCGCTGTGCCATCGGCAGCACGGCAGCCGCTTCGCACACCAGCAGCTGGCCGTCGGCGCGCACTTCNNTCTTGCGCAGCGCGCGCATGCCGCGCACCGGGATCAGGGTCTTGGACAGCCCGAGCTGGCGGCCGATGTCCACATCGAACGCCGCCTGCGAGACGAAGGTGAAGGATTTCTTGAGGCCGCCGCCAAAGGCGCCGAACATCATCCGATAGTGCACCGGCTGCGGCGTCGGGATCGAGGCGTTCGGGTCGCCCATCTGTGCCGCGGCGATCATGCCGCCCTTCAGGATCATCGACGGCTTGACGCCGAAGAAAGCCGGCTTCCACAGCACGATGTCGGCGATCTTGCCCACTTCGAGCGAGCCGACCACGTGCGACACGCCATGGGTGATAGCCGGGTTGATGGTGTACTTGGCGATGTAGCGCTTGACGCGGAAGTTGTCGTTGCGGCTCGAATCGGGCGCCAGCGGTCCGCGCTGCAGCTTCATCTTGTGGGCGGTCTGCCAGGTGCGCATGATCACTTCGCCCACCCGGCCCATCGCCTGCGAGTCGGACGACATCATCGAGATGGCGCCGATGTCGTGGAGGATGTCCTCGGCGGCGATGGTCTCGCGGCGGATGCGCGACTCGGCGAACGCGACGTCCTCGGCAATCGCGGGATCGAGGTGGTGGCACACCATCAGCATGTCGAGGTGCTCGTCGAGGGTGTTGATGGTGAAGGGCCGGGTCGGGTTGGTCGACGACGGCAGCACGTTGGACTGCCCCACCGCGGCGATGATGTCGGGCGCATGGCCGCCGCCGGCGCCTTCGGTGTGGAAGGTGTGGATGGTGCGGTCCTTGAACGCGGCCAGCGTGGTCTCGAGGAAGCCGCCTTCGTTGAGGGTATCGGAGTGGATCGCCACCTGCACGTCCATGCGGTCGGCCACGCTGAGGCAATTGTCGATCGCGGCCGGCGTGCTGCCCCAGTCCTCGTGCAGTTTCAGGCCGATGGCGCCGGCACGGACCTGTTCCTCCAGCGGCGCCGGCAGGCTGACGTTGCCTTTGCCGAGGAAGCCGAGGTTCATCGGAAAGGCGTCGGCCGCGCCGAGCATCGAATGCAGGTGCCACGGCCCCGGCGTGCAGGTGGTGGCGGCAGTGCCGACCGCCGGCCCGGTGCCGCCGCCGATCATGGTGGTCACGCCGCTCATCAGGGCTTCCTCGATCTGCTGCGGGCAGATGAAATGGATGTGGGTGTCGACGCCGCCGGCGGTGACGATCATGCCCTCGCCGGCGATGATCTCGGTGGCGCCGCCGATCGCCATCGTGATGTCCGGCTGGATGTCGGGGTTGCCGGCGCGGCCGATTGCCGCCACCAAACCGTTCTTCAGGCCGATGTCGGCCTTGACGATGCCCCAGTGGTCGATGATGACGGCGTTGGTGATGACGGTGTCCATCACGTCGGCGTGGCAGCGCTGCGACTGGCCCATGCCATCGCGGATCACCTTGCCGCCGCCGAATTTGACCTCTTCGCCGTAGGTGGCGAAATCGTGTTCGATCTCGATGAACAGTTCGGTGTCGGCCAGCCGGATGCGGTCGCCGGTGGTGGGACCGTACATTTCGGCGTAGGCCTGGCGCGTGATCCGCGTCATGGCAGGTCACCCATCACCAGGCCGTTGAAGCCGAACACCTTGCGGTCGCCCGCCAGGTCGACCAGTTCGACCGTGCGGCGCTGGCCCGGCTCGAAGCGCACGGCGGTGCCGGCGGCGATATTGAGGCGCATGCCGAGCGTATCGACGCGCTCAAACAGCAAGGCGGTATTGACCTCGAAGAAATGGAAGTGCGAGCCGACCTGGATCGGCCGGTCGCCGCTGTTGGCGACCACCACGCTGCAGGTGCGGCGTCCCGTGTTGATCTCGATGTCGCCCGGCTCGAGCCGGTATTCGCCCGGTATCATGGCGCTCCTCATGGAATCGGGTGGTGGACGGTGACCAGCTTGCTGCCGTCCGGGAAAGTGGCTTCGACCTGGATGTCGGGGATCATTTCAGCGATGCCTTCCATGACGTCGGCGCGCGTGAGAATCGTCGCGCCTTCCGACATCAGCTGCGCGACGCTCTTGCCGTCGCGCGCGCCTTCCATGATGGCGGCGCTGATCAGCGCCACCGCCTCCGGATAATTGAGCTTGAGGCCGCGCGCAAGGCGCCGTTCAGCCAGCAGGCCGGCGGTGAAGATGAGCAGCTTGTCTTTTTCGCGCGGGGTCAGGTCCATGTCAATTCCTCTGTCATGTGTTCCAGATGCGCGGCAACGGCGCCTCGCATCCGAGCAAGTGCGGCCGCAGCGCCTGCCAAACCTTTGCGACGGTGTGCCGCGCCGCCTCGCTGTCGTCGCCCAGCCAGCGCGCGACGAATACCGATTTCACCTGGCTAACCGCCAGCGCCGGGTCGAGCGCGCGCATCGTAGCCAGCAAGGCCGCCGGCGCCGGCGCGCCGACGCCGATCAGCGTTGCGCACACCGATTCGCCGTACATGCCGAAGCGGCTGCGCAGGGCATCGGCGTCGATGGCGCCCTGCTCCCACCAGACCAGCTTTCCCGCGCTGCGAATTTGTGTGCGCTGGCGGATCGTCCCGCGGCGGAAGGACTCGCCGGAAGCGCGCCGGCCGAAGCACAGGATCTCGGCGCCGATGTAGCGGGCGCCCTCCTCCAGTTGGACAGCGTGATCGAGCACCACGTTCGCGTCGTCGAAAAATATCGTCTCCTGCGGCATCCACTCGAACGCCGCGCCGACAGCGGCCTCGATGCGCACGTCCTGGCGCGACACCTTGCCGTTGGCGCGGTACCACTTGGCGGCGCCCGGCGTGGTGACGAAGGCGTGCGTTCCGGCGCCGGCGGCGGCGTCGATCGACAGGCAATCGCCGCCGACCACGCCACCAGGCGGGTGGATCACGATGGCGTGGCAGATGGCCGCGCCTTCCGGATACAGCGGCTTCTGCACGCGCAGCGGCCCGCTGTGGGCGCGTTCGATCAGCCGCGTGGTGCCGTCGTCGTCGGCGAAACGCAGCCGCAAGCTGGCCTGCCAGGCGGCGGTGGTCGGTTCTAGGTTTGAGCAGTCTGGCATGACCAGAAGTTAGCAGGATGCGTGCCAGCGCAAGCGCGGTCCAACGGGGTGCGGCGCGCCCTGTTACGGGCATCGGTCGCACCAAACCGGAAAATGCGCACCATGGCAGTGCGCACTACGCGGGCGTCACGCCTTTCCCGGCCAGTTCGTCCCAGGCCATCACGGTGCTGAGGAAGACTTTTCCGTTGAGGGTGCCCAGAAGGTCGCTGGACTTCAGGCGGTCCATCACCGGGCCCTTCACTTCGGCCAGGTGCAGGCCGATGCCGCGGTGGCGCAGCAGCTGGTTCAATTCGGCGAGCCCGAACAGGGCCGAGGTGTCGATCGAGTTCACGGCCGACAGCACCAGCACCAGGTTGCGCGCTTCGGGATGGGCCGCCAATTCCTCCTCGATGCGCTCGTTGACCGCTTCGACGTTACCGAAAAACAGGCCGGCGTCGATCCGCAACAGCAGCACGTCGGGCGCGGTGCCGGCCGGATAGCGCTCGATATTGCGGAAGTGCTCCGTGCCGGCGATGCGGCCCAGGACAGCGATGTGCGGGCGGCTGGCGCGCCAGATCAGCGTGCCCATCGACAGCACCACGCCGATCACGACGCCCGCCTCCACGCCCATCGCCAGCACGCCGGCGGCGGTGGCGACCAGGGCCAGCGCGTCGCCGCGGTCGTAGCGCCAGGCGGTGCGCAAGGTGTCCAGTTCGAGCATGCCGAGCACCGCGACGATGATGGTCGCGGCCAGCGCCGGCAACGGCAGCAGCGCAAGCCAGCCGGTGGGCGCGGCCAGCGCGACTGCCAGCAGCAGCGCGGTGATGACGCTCGCCAGCGGCGTGTTGGCGCCGGCCGAGAAGTTGACCGCCGAACGCGACATGCTGCCGGTGACCGGGAAGCCGCCGGACAGCGCGCTGCCGATATTGGCCGCGCCCAGGCCGATCAGTTCGAAATTACTGTGCAGTTTCTCTTGCCGCTTCAGGGCGAGGGTCTGCGCGGCCGACATGCTGATCAGGAAAATCATGAATCCGATCAGGAGGGCCGGCTGCAGCAAGGGGCGCCAGTGCGCGTTCGAGATGGCCAGGTTCAGGCCCGGCAGGCCGGCCGGCACGGTGCCGGTGGTGCGGATGCCGGCCGCGGTGAGGTCGAGCCAGGCGACCAGCACGGTGGCGCCCATCACCACCACCATCGGGGCCAGGCGTGCGCCAATGTCGGCCGCGGTGTGGCCGAGGCCGAGGCGGCGCAGCAGCGCGGCGAGCCAGCGGCGGGCGGCCAGCAGGAGCAGCAACGCGCCGACACCGAGAAGCGCGCTTGGACGATGCAGGTGCGGCGGTTCGGCACCGAGCAGCGTCGACACCTGGCCCCAGGCGATGACGATCGCCGAACCGATGGTGAAGCCGCTCATGACGGGACGCGAGAAGAAGTTGGCCAGGAAGCCGATGCGCAGCAGGCCGCAGGCAAGCAGCACGACACCCGACAGCAGCGCGAGTTGGGCGGCGAGCACCACATACAGGCCAGTGCCGGCTGCGGCGAGCGGCGCCAGCGCGGCGGCCGTCATCAGCGAAATGATCGCCATCGGGCCGACCGACTGGGTCATGCTCGAGCCGAACAGCGCGTACAGCAGCGGCGGCAGGATGCTGGCATAGATGCCGACCACCGGCGGCAAGCCTGCCACCAGCGCGTAGGCCATGCCCTGCGGGATCATCATCATCGCCACCACGATGCCGGCGCTGATGTCGCCGGCCAGCAGGCCGCGGCGGTACTGCTTCAGCCAACGCAGCATCACTGCATCGCCAGTTCCACGCAGTTGCGTCCCGCGCGCTTGGCGCGCGCCAGCGCCGCGTTCACGCGCAGCATCAGCGAGTCGGCACTTTCCTCTTCCTTCGCCTGCGCGACGGCGAGGCTGATGGTAAGCCGGTCGCAGCCCGGGAAGGCGGTGTTGGCGATCGCCACGCGGATTTTTTCGGCCACCTTGAGCGCGTCGATCGCGTTGGTGTGGGTGGCAACGATCTGGAATTCGTCGCCGCCGGAACGGGCCAGCACGTCGCTGGTGCGCAATTCGGCCTGGGTGGCTTCGCCGACGATGCGCAGGGCGGCATCGCCGCAAGGATGGCCGTAGCGGTCGTTGATGGCCTTGAACTGATCGATGTCGAACGCGATCAGCGCCAGCGGCGCCTTGTAGCGGCGGGCGCGCTTGATTTCCTGCTCGAGCAGCGCTTCGCCGCGGCGGCGGTTGGCCACCCCGGTGAGCGCGTCGGTGGTGGCCAGGTCGGTCAGGCGCGCCAGCAGCTGCTCGCCGTCGCGGCTCATCTCGGCCATGCGCAGGCCGAAGCCGGCCAGCTGCGCCAGGTCGGCCAGGGTCGCCAGTTCGTCTTGCGAGAACAGGTGGTGGCGGTCGAAGAGCAGGCTGAGGGCACCGAGCGGCGCGCCCGGCCCGCGTGACAGGATCGGCACGCCCAGCGCCATCTGCACGCCCATCTCGCGCAGGGCGATGGCCAGTTCAGGATGACCGGCCTTCTCCGGTGCGTCGAGCCAGGCCGTTTCGCCGGTGGCCGCGGCCAGCAGGACGGGCAGCGTCTGCCGCAGTGGCGATTCGAGCAGCGGTTCGGCCGCCGGCAGCAG
>CXWL01023551.1_pt1 | contig 10279 bp, 6 predicted proteins | sample 590931 | NCBI WGS metagenome assembly CXWL01 (sample SAMEA3498368, study PRJEB10139) | groundwater metagenome | biome: water well; material: biofilm material | place: Germany | collected 2015-04-27
GCTGGCGCTCAAGGATGTCTCCGTATGGGAGATCAATGAAGCGTTTGCATCCGTCGTCCTGGGGATCAGCCGCATCCTCGACTCATCTTCTCTCATGGAACGCAAATTTGGCCGCTACGGGCTGACCGAACGCCTCGGTGAAATCCCGCCCGACGATCTGAACCCGCACGGCGGCGCCATCGCGTTCGGTCACCCGGTCGGCGTGTCCGGTCTGCGTCTGGCCATGACCTCGCTGTTCGAACTCAAGCGGCGGAACGCCGAGCGGGCGCTGATCAGCGCCTGCGTGGGCGGTGGACAGGGAGTCGCCATGATCCTGGAGAGAAAATAAGCATGCCACAGGGCCACACTATGGATACCGGCCGGTTCAAACACTTCAAAACCAAAGTGTTTGGCGACGGGATCCTGCTGGCGGGGTTCGATTACTCCGGCAAGTCGGTCAATGTGCTCAACGGAGAAAGCATGGCGGAGTGGCAGGAGATCGTGCGGCTCGCCGAACAATCCACTGCCATCAACAGCGTCGTGCTGGTGAGCCTGAAGGAAGGAAACTTCTGCGCGGGAGCGGATCTGGAGCAGATGCACGATGCGCAACGCCGGCGTTCGTTTCACGAGATGGAGCAACTCGTGATCACCACCCACCGGCTCTTTGACGCGATGGGGCGATCGCAGAAGCCCTTTGTGGCAGCGGTGGAAGGGGTCTGTGTCGGGGGAGGATTCGAGCTGGCCCTGGCCTGCCATGCGCGCGTCGCCAGCACTCATGCGAGGACCGGTTTTGCACTGCCGGAAGTCAAACTAGGCATTCTGCCCGGGTTCGGCGGCACCCAACGGCTCCCGCGCGTGATCGGCTTACCGGCGGCATTGGACATGATCACGACCGGAAGGACGATCTTTCCTCGGCAGGCTCTACGGATGGGTCTGATCGACGGCATGGTCGCCTCCATTCCATCCGGCGCCAGGACACTCGAAGATGTCCGGAAAGAAGTCCTCGTACAGGCCGCCATCGCACAAGCCTACGATCTCTGTCACGCCCCCGTCAGACTACGGCCCCTCCGGGCAAGCCAGAGAATCCTGAGCGCTTCCGTAATTCGTTCGCTCCTCTGCCTCTACGCCCGGAGGCAGGTGATCAAACGCGTCCGGCACTTCTATCCCGCTCCGCTCCGTGCCATCGAGGCCATCGAGGGAGGAATGCCTGTGAGCATTCTGGAGGGATCGCTCAACGTCGAAAAGCCTCTCCTGATGGATCTCATGGCCGGCCCAATTTCCGCACACCTCGTCGGCTTGTTCCTGGCCGGCGAACGGCTAAAACGAAACGTCACCACGGTCCCGCCAACGACGACGCACATCGGCGTGCTGGGGGCCGGATTGATGGGCTCACAGATCGCGGGGCAGCTCACCGAAAAAGGGTACGCGGTGGTGCTGCGAGATGTTTCTTCGAATATTCTCGCGAAAGCAATCGGACGCATCCACGCCGCCCAAACTGCCCAGGTACGCAAACGCATCATTCTTCCATCCGACCTGCGCTATCGAATGATGCGGATCGCGCCGACCACTCAGATCAAGGATGTGGGCGCCGCGTCCCTGGTCATTGAGGCAGTGTCGGAGACATTGGACGTAAAACGGGCCGTGCTGGCGGAGTTTGAATCGGAAGCGCGCCCCGATGCCATTTTTGCGACGAATACATCGTCCTATACCTTGGCCGACATTGCCGTGAAGGCCGTCCATCCGGAACGCTGCGTGGGGATCCACTTCTTCAACCCTGTGGCCAAAATGCAGTTGGTCGAAGTGGTACGCGCGTCCTTCACCTCCGACCGGGCCCTGGCGCAGGCCTGCGGCCTGGCCAAACGCCTGGGCAAGTTTCCGCTCGTGGTGAACGACGGACCGGGATTCCTGGTGAACAGGATTCTGTCACGCTATCTGGCCGAGGCCATGATCCTGGCCGGCGAGGGAGTCGCCATTCGACGGATTGACGCCATCGCGAAGAACTTCGGCATGGCCGTGGACAGCGGGCATCCTATGGGTCCACTGGAACTCCTCGACCTGATCGGACTGCGGGTCGCTCGGCACGTGCTGGACTCTCTCGCCGTGCTGGGAGCCCGCATCGAATCTCGCGATGCGCTGCTTCAAGCCCTGCTGCCGGAAGGAGCAGCACCCTTGACCTTTTGGGAGTCAGGGAAGGTGAACCCACAGACAGCCGAAGCCATTGCGCGCTACTGCCGTACAGTCCCTTCCGAAGTACCCCCTCCTTCGGACGACGTCATTCACCGGCGGCTGTTTCTCCCGATGATCGACGAAGCCGTGCGCTGTCTGCATGACCGCATTGTGGAAGAAGCATGGCAGGTGGATTTCGCACTGATCTATGGGACCGGGTTTCCTGCATTCCGTGGAGGCTTGCTCGCTTGGGCACGGGAGACCCTGTCGCCGGAACGCATCACCCGGGAGTTGGAATCGCTGACAGCCCAATACGGCAAACGCTTCGAGCCTTGCTCCGGTCTCGCGAACGGAAGATGGTAGCGCCGGAAACGGCTTGATCCGACCAGCACCAAACGGGAGGCCTCATGTCCGAGCAACCGTCATTCCCCTATTATCCCGAGGGAGTTCCCCGCGAACTTCCTCTTCCTCCCGAGACGCTCTCAGAGCTGTTCTCCAGGAGCGCTCAGCGGTTTTCACGCCGGCCGGCTCTCTATTTTTTCGGCAAGACCCTCTCTTACCACGAATGCCACTCCCTCGTTGAGCGCTTTGCCTGCGGCCTCGCAGCACTGGGCATTCGCAAAGGAGATCGCGTCGCGCTCTGTCTTCCGAATTGCCCGCAGGCGGTCATCGCCTACTTCGGCATTTTGAGGGCCGGAGGGATCGTCGTCGCCTGCAACCCGACCTATACGGAACACGAGTTGTCCCACCAGCTTCGAGACGCGGGGGCACGAGCGATCGTGGTCCTCGATCTGATGTACCAGAAGGTCCTCGACCTCGATCTGGAATTGATCATCGTGACACGGATCACCGATTACATGACGACGATCGCGAGGTATCTCTATCACCATCGAAACAGCCGGCCGCCGATCGCGATTCCTCGTATCAACACGACATACTTTTTCCACGATATCGTGAACGATGTGCCCCCCGTCGCTCCGGAAACCCTTCCGGATGTGACTCCGGAGGATCTCGCGCTCCTGCAATACACCGGGGGCACCACCGGGGTGTCCAAAGGAGCGGCGCTGAGTCACCGCAACCTGACCGCCAATATTCGGCAACTCATCAGCTGGTTTTCTCCCGCCGAACGAATAGAGAGCTTTCTCGCGGCGCTCCCGCTCTTTCACGTGTTCGGAATGACCGTGACGCAAAATATCTGCCTGGCTGTAGGAGGGTGCATGGTGCTGGTCCCCGATCCCCGACACATGCCGGTGCTGCTGACGCTCCTCCGCAAGAAACAGCCCACCGTGCTGACACTCGTGCCGGCTCTCGTGCGAAAACTGCTCGACCACTGTAATGCGAAAGACTTTACGGCGACACGATTCGTGATTTGCGGCGGGGCGGCGCTGCCCTATGAACTCCTCAAGAAATTTAAAGAGCGGACCGGCCATCTGATTATCGAGGGATACGGTCTCTCTGAAGCCTCTCCGGTCACGCACTGCAACCTTCCCCGCGGCCTCTCGGTCAAGCGATCTATCGGCCTGCCCATTGCGAACACCGACGCGCAAATCGTGGACGAGACCGGCCAGGAAGTCCCTGTGGGGGAAATCGGCGAACTCTGGGTGCGAGGTCCGCAAGTGATGCAGGGCTATTGGAACAATCGGGAAGAAACAGCGAACGTGCTGAAGCCGGGGGGGTGGCTTGCCACCGGCGATCTCGCGCGCGTCGATTCAGACGGCTTCTATTACATTGTCGATCGAAAGAAAGACATGATCCTGTCCACCTCGGGGTTGAATGTGTACCCCGCCGAAATCGAGCAGGTGCTTTTTCTCCATCCGCATGTATGCGAGGCGGCCGTCATCGGTGTGCGGCTTGGAGACGGAAGCGAATCCATCAAGGCCTTTGTCGTGCGCGTGTCAGACTCTGTGTCTGCAGACGACCTTCTCGCACACTGCCGACGCTATCTGGCATCGTACAAAGTGCCCAAGAAAATCGAGTTCCGCACAGAGCTGCCCAAAACCATTCTGGGAAAGACCCTGCACCGGATCTTACGAGTTGAGGAAAACAGACGACTCCCCCTTCAACGGTCGTAGTCGCCTCGGGTGAGAGTGCGAGTGCCGGTCTGGTTCATACGTCTCTGGATGCACGGGAGATCTCCGACATGCCGGGCGAGAGCCAGAGCGGCGGAAAGTCCCGGGGATTCAATGCCGATCAAATTGACGAGCAGAGGGTCTGTTCTGTCTACCGAGACGATGAAGTCGCTTGGACTCCCGTCAGCAGTGATGACGCGGGGGCGTATTCCGGAATAGGCCCAGCGAAGATCTTTTTCTTCCAGGGCCGGCAGGAATTTCTGCAAGGCTTCGACAAAGACGCCCGGCGGGGTCTTGTGCGATGTATAGTCCCGCTTGTCCTGGATCACGACTTCATTCGGTCCCACGAACAGCCGGCCGTTCGGGCGGGGGCTGAAATGGATCCCCTTGCCGGTCGCGTGAGGCGGCAAGGCCGGGTACACCAGACGTCCGACGAGGCGATTCTTGGCCGGCTGGACCAGTTCGTAATACTCACCCCGCAGGGGCCGGGTGGCATACGTGCTCTTGCCTGGGGCGAGTGCGGCAACGTCGTCGGCCTGGAGGCCGGCGGCATTAATCAGACAGCCTGCGCGGATGCTCTGACGATCGGCGGTGACGATGTATGCCGTCGTGTCTTCATCGATGCCGATCACCCGGTTGTTGAACACAAAGTCCGCGCCGGCCATTTCTGAATCGGCTTTCAGCGATTGCACGAAGGCTTGAGGGTCTATGACGGAGACGCCCGGAATGACGATCCCGCAGCTGGCCCGGAGATTCGGCTCCCAGGCACGCAAACCGGAGGCTGTCATGAACCTGACCCGCGTCTTGGTCTTCCAGGCGTTGAACCAGAGCCGCCATAACGAAGACATCTCCCGCCACAGGCCTCGCCGGATGTCCTCCCGTGAGATGGCGATGACCATTCCCGTTCTGAGCAGCGGGATGTCATGCGCTACCGCGTATGAGACGGCCAGCGCACTCCCTTCCCGGGCAAGCCGCTCCTTCAGCGAAAACGGTCGTTCGTGGATTCCGCTGTGGAGGACGCCGCTGTTGCGGCTGCTGGTCTCCGTTCCCACCTCATCGTGTTGCTCGAGCACAACGAGGCGAAAGGAATTATCCCGGCGCCGGCGCATCAACTCTCTGGCGATCGCGCACCCGACGACCCCTCCCCCTACGATGCAGACATCATATGTATTCATCGGGCAAGATCCTTCGCAGCCTGGCGGACGCTGTGCGAGCAACGGTCCAAGCGCCCTCGCACAATCACAGATTCGGCAGTACGATGAAGTAGTGTCCTCGCCTTACCGGCGTTTGTGGCTCTCAAGGCTGGAGCAGTCGCATGTCTGGTCATGACTCGAATAAGTACGGGAACATTCTGTTTGTCTTTTGCGGGGGCGGGTGCAAGGCCGTCATCCAGGCGGTTGCCGCCGCAGAATTAGTCAATGCCGGACTCTGTCCCACCCATATCGTGAGTTCCTCCGCCGGGAGCTGCAACGCCCTCGGGTTTGTCGAGAATCCCGGTGTAGCCGGGGCTGCGAAAACCATCCGTATCTGGGAAGACTATATCACCTCCCCGGAAGCGATTTATGAGGTCCATCCCTTCCTCCGGGAAAAGTTGGCTCGTCTCTTAGGGATTGCTCCGCACGTCAATCAAGACTGGGGGGCAAGCGGGTCGGTCCTCTATGATCTCAGAAGAGCGATGCGGTTTTTTCCGCTGGTCCTCTCGTTAGGCGTGCGCATGCCGCTACGCGCAGCAGGCCGCGCCGTGAGCTTCGTGTTTCGTCTCATGGATGCGTTTGAGTCCCAACACAAATCTTTCCGGCGACTCGTACAGGCGCCTGAAGTCCAAGACACATTCGACGAAATGGATAAGTATTTTACCTTCAAGAGGATGAAGGCCTTCCTTGATCCGTTCCCGCTCCTGGCCAGACTCGGCGAGGAGATCGATCTGCAAAAGGTGCTCACAAGCCCCATCGTCTGGCACATTATCACGGAGCGGTACGAGGACGGGGCCACGGTCGTCTTTTCCAACAAAGATCCTGATCTTGGGATGGACGGGAGCGAGGATACACGCAATCAGAAGGCTAAACAGGACCTCCTCTTTACACGCATTCGTGCGTCCATGGCCCTGTACCCTTTGTTTGAGATGGTTGAAATAGACGGCTATCGATACCTCGATGCCGATCTCGCCAACCCCCTTCCGGTCGAGCAGGCCTTCAGCCTGGGCTGCGATACGATCTTCATTTTTCTCAATGTTCCGAAACAGAGCGTTCGTGTCGAGCCGTACCCCCTGCGAGACCTTCTGGAATTGAACGACCTCTTACGCCTGACCGAGCGGTACATTCAGCAGCGCATCAAGGAAGCACAGGTGCAGGCCAAAGTGCGGGGCGTGAACCTGTTTGTCATCCGCCCGGACAGAATCCCTCCCGGACTCGGGCTGCTGGAGATCGACCGCAAGGTGATCGAAATTGTGAAGCACCAGGAAAGGAAACATATGAAGGACTATCTCGCACATCTGGATACCCACAATCTTCGATTTGCGCCGCCGATCCGTTAACCCCGACTTTGTGTGCCGCTTCAGTGGCAGGTCCAAGGAGACTCCATGCGGAGAGTGTTGCGCATCGGTCATCGCGGAGCGGCGGGTCATGCTCCGGAGAACACCTTGGGGGCGATTCACAAAGGGGTCGCGCTCGGGGTCGATTTCATCGAAATCGATGTGCGTCGCACAGCGGACGGCGCCCTCGTTATTCTCCATGATGAGACCGTGAATCGGACGACCGATGGGAAGGGACGCATCGATCGCTTGTCACTCCAGGAGATCAAGGCGCTCAATGCCGGAAACAGCGAAACCATTCCAACGCTCGAGGACGCGCTCAAGGCGGTTGCGGGACAAGCGGGGCTGCTGTTGGAATTGAAGGTAAACGGAATGGCTCAGCAGGCTGTTGAAACGGTGCGGAGGATCGGGTTCACCGATCCCGTCATCTATGCGTCATTCTTACACGACGAACTGACACAGGTTCGAACGTTCGACCCGAACGCTCCTCTTATGGCGCTCTTCGGAAGATTGCCCAGGAATCCAGTCGTCCGTGCTGTCACACATGGAGCTTCACATGTCGGCCTTCGGTACGACACAGCCACACACCGTCTCGTCGAGGCCTGCCACCGGGCAGGCCTGCTCGTCTGCATCTATACGGCAGACACGCCCCGTGACATTCAGCACGGACTCTCCCTCGGCGTCGACGGCGTGATATCGAATTATCCTGAGCGCATTTACTCTACAACCGGATGAGCCTGTTGACAGAAGAGCCGGTGAGGCGTATGAAGGGAATGTGAGCGTCATCCGTCGAATGATTTCCTCTGTTTCTACACCAGGGAGGAGGCACATGATGGAAGCCCTCAGTCCACCGGACCTGAACGGCCCGCTAAGCTAACGGCGGGAATCTCGTGGGTCGCACAAGCCCATCTCCCACAGCTACACCATTTCCCGCGTAGGGAACACATCGCTGGATGCGAGCCGTCAGGGAGAGTCGAGGCCACTGTGAGGAACACAAGCACCTGGGGTATATAAACCTGCCCCCCGACGAGAAACCTGACATCCCGTATCTTACGCGGGTCTTATTCATGCCCCTCACCAAAACATAAGACGAGTCCAGCGTCCTAAGCGCTCACCACGGGCGACTTCTCACCGGTTGTCGAGGGTCGCCCGTGATGTTTCAGTACCGGGTCATTCGACGCGCGATGCGCTGAGAAAGGAATCTCACACACGCCTATTTCTCTAGCGGATGAATTCATCATCATCTGCCGCTTGCCGTTCAGCGGTAGTGACTCAGACCAGACAGGCCCCCTGCCGGTCTGAGCTGACAGGATGGAGGATGTGGCCATGTTCTGGGAAACGCGGACTTCCTCACAACAGAAACCGGATCGCCGCTGCTCCATCTGCGGCAAACAACAAGACGCCGTTCGGAACCTCATCGCAAGTCCTTCACCATATACCTGCGACTCCTGTCATACCGCATCAACCTTGCTGCTCTGTGAGGAATGCATTCAACAATGCGCCGTGTCCATGACCCGGAAGAAGGAGGTCCAGGGTTCGCCTCCATCCCTTCCGCTGGTCATACCCAAGCCGACCGAAATCAAAGCCACGCTTGATGACTATGTGATCGGGCAGGACCGCGCCAAGAAAGTGCTCTCGGTCGCCGTGCACAATCACTACAAGCGGATCGTGAACCGGGACCGCCTCAAACACATCGACCTCCAAAAGGGCAACATTCTGATGATCGGCTCGACCGGGACCGGCAAAACGCTCCTGTCCCAGACCTTGGCGCGTATCCTTCATGTCCCTTTCACCATCGCCGACGCGACGGCGCTGACGGAGGCCGGTTACGTGGGCGAGGATGTCGAGAACATCGTGCTGAAGCTGCTGCAAGCCTGTGACTATGACGTGGCGCGCGCCGAGACCGGCATCACCTACATCGATGAAATCGACAAGATCAGCCGCAAGTCGGAGAATCCGTCACTGACGCGGGATGTATCGGGCGAGGGCGTTCAACAGGCGCTCCTCAAGCTGGTGGAAGGGACCGTCTGCAATGTGCCGCCGAAAGGCGGGCGGAAACATCCCGAGCAGGAATACATTCGTGTAGACACGAAGAATATTTTGTTCATTGCCGGCGGGGCCTTCGTGGGGTTGGATCAGATCATTGCCCAACGAACGATGCCCAAACGGCTGGGATTTGGAGCGATCGACCCTGCCTGCGAGATCGACGGCCACAGCGATATATTGCGTCGCGTGCAATCGGAGGATCTGTTGAAATTCGGACTCATTCCCGAGTTTGTGGGCCGCTTCCCCGTCCTCAGCACCCTGTCCGACCTGGATGTGCCGGCTCTGATTCGTGTCCTCACCGAGCCACGCAACGCACTGGTGAAGCAGTACCAGGCCCTTTTCGAGATCGAAGGGGTCGATCTCCGGTTTACCGACGCCGCGGTGAAAGCCGTCGCCCGACGGGCGGCATTGATGAAAACCGGGGCGCGGGCGCTACGAACGATCCTGGAAGAGGTGATGTTGGACCTTATGTATGACGTCCCGGCGCTTGGCGGGGTGAAATCGGTGATGATCACCGAAGAGGTCATTGCCGGAGTCGGACAGCCGCAGATCCTCACNNGCCCGCGATTCAAGCGGATGATCGCCGGCTTCGCTCCCCCGCAAGACGCGAAACGACCCGCGCACCGGCCCTTGCGGATCCCGCGCAGGGGCTGACCGATAATAATCCTCGGCGTACCAGTCGCTGACCCACTCCGACACGTTACCGACAAGATCCGCCACGCCATAGGGGGAAAGGGCAAACTCGAACGTGCCGACCGGATCAGTACCGGTTTTCATAATCTGTTGATCGACGGTTTTCGCTCGGGCCTTAAACATCTCGCTGCTGTTCCCCCAGGGGTACAGCCGCCCGTCGGTTCCGCGTGCCGCCTTTTCCCACTCGGCCTCCGTCGGGAGCCGTTTACCCTGCCAGCGGCAATAGCCGCGCGCTTGGCTCCACATCACGTTGGTCGCCGGATGCTCTGCCCGCGCGGCATCGTCATAGCTGGACTGATCCTTTGGAAATGGACAACCACCTGCTTCCACACATCGCCGGTACTGGCGATTCGTGACGGCATATTTATCAAGCCAATAGGCACTTACGTACACCCGATGCATAGGACGCGAATCCGGCAATCCATCTTCCGCTCCCATCGAGAATTCGCCGGCCGGAATCAGCACCATCTGATCCGGTGGACGAATCCCCCGCTGGGCAAGCCGTTCAAGCTCCTCTCGCTGAACCAGGCGAAGCTGTTCATTGACTTTCTGAACCGCCGCCTCATCCGGCAACGGTGCGGACGAGTCACGACTTCTGGCAACGACCGGCCCGCGAAGGCTCGGCGCAAGCGCGGCGTCGCCCTTTCCGTTCAACTCTGATGGAGGTGCGACTTGGGAGGGCGCACTCTCAGCCCCCCTCGCAGTTTCGATCCTGACCGTCGTGCGGATCAGCGCCTGAACCAGGCTCTGCCCGTCAGATATTTTGGGCCGCTTGCGCCCCTTCCCTATCGACATA
>CXWL01002236.1_pt1 | contig 10277 bp, 13 predicted proteins | sample 590931 | NCBI WGS metagenome assembly CXWL01 (sample SAMEA3498368, study PRJEB10139) | groundwater metagenome | biome: water well; material: biofilm material | place: Germany | collected 2015-04-27
GGAGAATCGGCCTATCGGGATTTTCTCAGCCATCAGGAAGTGATGAAAGAGGGCCCCGCGGTCACAGCGTTGGGAGAGATGACTCAACGAATGACGGCGCAGATTCCAGATAGTCCCTACAAGTTCGAAGTGACCGTGGTGAAGAGCGATGTTGTCAATGCCTTTGCGTTACCAGGCGGGTATGTGGTGGTATTTACCGGGCTCATGAAAAAAGCAGAAAGCGGCGAAGAAGTGGCGGGCGTGCTGAGCCATGAGCTGAACCATGTGCTGCAGCGCCATGGGCTTGAACGGATCGTAAAAAGCCTCGGGCTGATGACGGTGGCGGCCATTGTGTTCGGCAATCAACAGGGCCTCATCGGAATGATGAAGCAACTTGGCGTCGAGCTGTTCACCCTCAAGTTCGGCAGAGAGCAGGAGACCGAGGCCGACCTGAAGGGATTGCAGTTGCTTCAGCGGGCGAAGATCGATCCCTCCGGCATGATCACGTTCTTCGAACGGCTCTCGGAGAAAGACGAAGGCCGGATGGAGTGGCTCTCGACGCACCCGATGAGCGCCGCTCGGGCCGACCGATTGAAAGCGGAACTCGCCGCCTTGCCAAAGAAATTGCCTGAGCCGTTTACCTTCGACTGGAAACAGGTGCAGACAGGACTCTGATCGATCAATGAAGCGGTTCTGGCCGACCGATCGGCAAAAGACGAATGCGGACTCGCGTGTCTTCAAACACCACCACACTTCCTTGTTCGAGTGCCTCCGATATTCCAGGCAGATTGGCAATCAAGAGGGTCACTTGAGCCTCGGGACGCCGTTGTGAGGTTCTCCTAAAAAGAATCACGGAAGGCTTCGCGACTTCTCTTAGCGCAAGGAGAGTGCCGAAATCTGTATCGGCGGAAATGATGATCCGGTCTTCGTGGGCAGCTCGCTCAAGAATGTCTGCATCATCTGCCTGATGCATTCTGTAATCTCGCACATGGGCCGCATCGTGCCCTGCCAGACGCAACCCATCCGCCACGAGCGGCGATAAGGCGTTATCCACGAGAAACTTCATGAGAGGGGCGCCAGGGGGAGTTCGCGTTCCCGGACTGCCTCAGCTGCATACCGAAGCGCTTCCCGAATATCCTCCAACTGCAGATCGGGAAACGAACGGAGAATCTCCGCGTTGGCCATGCCGTCTGCGACCATGCCGACCACGGTCGAAACAGGAATGCGGAAACCACGAATGCAAGGAACCCCTCCCATCTGTGTATGGCTGATGGTAATCCGTGTGAACATCATATCTGGACCTCCCTTGAACGAACCGCACCATGTGCTCAAAGCATACGCGAATTGGCCCATACAATCATCTGCATTGTGAGACAAGTGTCCACATGGGAGAGCAAACAGGAGCCGTGCCACAGTGGTTGATCCCAACTTGCGACGCTCAATCCAAGGAGCGTAGAGTCGAGCTATGGCTCAGGCAAAAAAGGATACTCGGATCGGAGTGATTGCCGATACCCATAGCCTGTTCGATCCGGCCATCCGGCGACATTTTAAAGGCGTCGATCACATTCTCCACGCCGGAGACAGGCGCGAAGAAGAAAGGGTAGCAGTTCTCGGCAGTATGTTGATCGACCGGCGGGCCTGCCTGCAGAAGGCTCGTCGTAGTAGCGCTCATGAATAATGCGGGCTGGAACGAGAGAGGCGCCGAATGACAAGTGTGTGTTGCAGCCCCTGAACCTGATTCTATGTGATTCGACGTGGGTGGAGCGGATGGTTACGCAGTGGACATGAGTGAAGTAGTGCGAGCGTATAGCTGACCGAAGAAGGTGCTAGTGTTCAATGGCTGACACCTTTTTCTGTCCCCTTGACTGCTGACCGGCAGTGATAGATCAGTCGAGTTTCAAGCTCGAGATCTCCTGAATAACCTGCTCAATATTTTTGCGTGCGGCTCCCTCGTTCGCCATTCGCAGCCTGGTTGCACCAACCAGTGCTTCACCAAACGAAGCCGTGTAAGTGCTGGCGATCCCTTTTTTCCAAAGGATCTCTTTAGGCTCAGTTCGGGAGAGCGTGTAGCTCACCTCCATGGACACCGTCATAGAGGCCCCAAACATAGGCTGATTCACCTGGACGATAAACGCATCCACTGCATAGTGTGCAGAACCACTTGCGAGCGCTTTCTTAAAGAGTCCTGCCTTGTCAAACGAATCGCGGAGGGCAAGGGCAAAATCCGCATTTGAAATTTGAGAGACGAGCATTGCAGAGGTCTCTTTCCCACCAATGGCCGTCACCACCACATCCGACGCACTACGATGCACCGGCGCAACCGGCACTGAGATCATGGCTTCGGGTTTCGCCGAGCTGGCGCACCCTACCGCAGCCCAAATAAGTACCAATAACAGAATCGACGCGGCAGACTTCATCATTTCGCTCCCTTAAAAATCTCTCCCAGCACTTCCTCCACCATGCCTTCCGGAGATTTCCGCACCAATGAAGGCCGAAGTGACTCCCCCGTAGCCAAAACCGTACGATCCTTCCCATCCCGAATCTGGATGCTGAGTTGCAACATGTACATCGTGATATCCCACATCCACTTATCCTGGTACGTCACGATCGCGTCAACGAGAGAAGACGGCTTCTCCTCCGATCCAAAGGAACTTACGTGTCCTGTCTTTATAAGCTCCTTGGCAATCAGTTGTTCGATCCCCCTCTCATCTGCAGGAAGCTTCTGCACATAGAAAGTCTTTAGCCGAGAGAGGTCTGCCCCTGGAACCTTTGTGGCCTGAAGAACCGTCGAACAGCCCCCGGTAAACAAGAGCATTGCCGCGAAACCCAGCAGGAATAGATTTCGACGTACCATGAATTAGCCTCCCGTTCATGTGAAATGAAATCAGCGACTCAAGCCATCTGTTGTATGCACGACCGCGCTGCACTCCTTTGAACGTCCTCAAGGGAGGCCCAAGCATGTGCCATAAGCGAATAAACCTAAGGAGATTCAGAATTCTAGCGCCGCAGGGAATCACTGTCAATGGTTGCAAGTGAGACGGTGTAGGATCGGTTGCTTGTGCAGGCAGGTGTCAACGGGATTGAAAAAAGTTGTGTGAAAAAAGTTGTTGCACTGCATCGAGGTTAGGCTATACTTGCAGAGGTATTGAGTTCATCGTACCGTGGTACTCACCATCATCAATATGGAGGACATATGAAGAAGCTGGTTCTGCTCGCAGTGGTAGGCGCATTTATCGCAATGCAAGCCGGTCTGGCCATGGCTGCCACCACCGGTACCCCGGACACAGGACCAGGTTGTGGATTGGGCAAGATTGCGTTTGCAAACTATCCTCACGCCAAGACAAAGGGCGCACAAGTTTTGATGGCTACTCTAAATGCGACAGGCTACAACACATTCGCGATCAGTAGCGGAACATCAGGGTGTACAGATGATGGTAAGTGGTGGGCGGCGGAAGAAAAGACCACCATGTTTGCCGAGTTAAACTCAGATGCCTTGGCTCAGGAAATGGCTCAAGGTCGCGGTGAACATTTGGCGTCTCTCGCCACGCTTTTAGGCCTGCCGCAGGACCAGCATTCTGCGTTCTTTGCGATGGCGCAGGAGCGCTATACGGCGTTGACGAATGCGGGAGAACTTTCGTCTGTGGCGATGGTCAAAGCACTGAATGATGCGATCTCGGCTAATCCGGTCTTGGCCAAGGTGTCGCTGAACAAGTAGTGCAGGTACTCGGGGCTCCCGTCGCAAGGCGGGAGCCTTTCTTTTTTCCAATGGGTGTGATTCACATCCTTATTCTCCTCCTTATCGCTCTTCTTGCTGCACCGATCTGTGGCTGGGCAGATCAGGGCTCCACCAACTATCGCGACGAGCTGATTGAACAAGCAACAATCGCTCGATTAGCAGACGCACGCGAATGGCACCTGCTGCTACATTACCAAGGCAATCTTTTTGGAGGAGTGACCAGCGAGCAAGATGACGATGGATTTTTCTTGTCGACTCAGGGGAAGCACGATCCGCAGGCCGAACTCGAGGCGACGATCGAGTCATTTTTTTCTCCCACTCTTGTGGGACGTTCGAAACAGCCAGCCCAGTGCGCCTTCATTGCCCGGTATCACTGGCTGAAGGAGCGACTGGGGTTTGATGACAGTCGGCTTGCGCCGGTTGCATGTAAGCGTTTCGAGGGGTGGCGGGCCGAATTGAATCCCCAGGGAGTCAGCCTCATTTTCCCCGCGGCCTTCATGAACAATCCCGCCTCGATGTTCGGTCATACGTTCTTGCGGATCGACCAAAAAGGCCAGACCGAACAGACGAGAATTCTGGCCTACACCATCGACTACGCGGCGGAACTTCCTCCTGACGTCGGGCTCGAATATGCGTACAAGGGCATTTTCGGGGGCTACAAGGGCTTCTTCTCTACCCCTCCCTACTACCTCAAGGTCCAAGCGTATCGCGACATCGAAAATCGCGATATGTGGGAATATCAGCTGAACCTGACTCCTGTCCAGATCGATCGGCTGATCATGCATGCTTGGGAAATGGGGAGCGCGTATTTCGACTATTTCTTCTTCAAGGAGAACTGTTCGTATCACATTCTCTCTCTCCTGGAGTATGCCAATCCGGATTTACATCTGAGAGAACAGTTTCATCTCTGGACTATTCCAGCGGATACAGTGCGAATCATCGTAGCCCAACCAGGGATGGTGGGTGCCACGACCTACCGGCCTTCCCGCAGCACCCTCATTAGGCGAAAACGGACATTCCTGACACCTGAAGAACAGATCTTCTCGAAGCAAATCGTGCGTTCCCCAGAAGCCATAGGGGAAGCCACATTTAGTGCGCTGCCTGTTTTGCGCCGGGCCTTGGTCCTAGACATCGCATCGGACTATCTGCGCTACAAGGCCGAGAGTGACGATCCGGAGGTGAAGGTGTACAAGGAGCGCAACCGGCAGGTGCTGACGGCGCGGAGCCGGCTGTTGGTGCCATCCGAGGAGGTCGCGATTGTCCCCTATACGGAACAACCTGATAAGGGGCATCAGACATCTCGTGCGACCATTGGCGCTGGCTGGCGCAATCGTGACACCTTCGAAGAAGTATCGTTGCGGGCCGCATATCATGACCTGTTAGATCCTGAAGCTGGGTACACCCCGAATGCGCAAATAGAGATGGTGGGGGTAGCCTTCCGCCGATACAATCGGGCGGAACAAACCAGGCTGGAGCGAGCGACCCTGCTGAATATTCTTTCATTGTCGCCAATTGATAACCTTTTCCGCGCCCCCTCCTGGAAGGTCAACGTGGGAATGCAGACGATCCGGCACAACGACTGCCAACTCTGCAGCAATGGCGTGTTTAACGGAGGCATTGGCGCTGCGGTAGAAACGCAGCTGTTCAAGCGCGAAGTCTACTTTGCGTTTGCGGACGCAGAAGCGAACTACAGCAGAGCCTATGAAGAACGTCATAGAATAGGAGGCGGCGGGACAGTCGGGATGCTGGCTGACGTGACGGATCACTGGAAGCTGATGCTGTCGGGGTCCTATCTGCGGTATGCGCTCGGAGACAAGTCTGACGATATCCGCTGGTATGCCGGATCGCGCTACACGCTCTTGCAAAATTGGGCGTTGCGGATGGAATACAACCACCGCGACAGGGACAACGACGTCGTCTTTTCCGTCCAAGCATTCTTCTGAGACGACAGGTCGCCCCCCCCCTTGCCCGCCTGAAAGAGTCCTGCTACAAGTGTGGCTCCGCAGGGTTCCGGAGGCCTACCATGAGTTGCATCACAGACACAACTGAAGGACGTCCCGCGGCCCAAGTGCCTATGGTGCCTGTGGCACCTCATCCTCCGCTGCGCCGGTACTATTCCGAGGACGAGAAACGGCAAGCATTTCTAAACGAGCTGTTTAACCGCACCGCTCATCAGTATCGCAATATCGATAAGGCCACCGGATTCGGTTCCGGGCTCTGGTATCGACGAAAGGCGCTCCGAGAAGCCGGCCTCAAGGTTGGGATGCACATGCTCGATGTCGCCTGCGGGCCGGCCTTGGTGGCACAATGTGCGCGTGATGTGGTCGGCCCATCCGGCAGGGTAATCGGCCTGGATCCAAGCATCGGGATGTTACGGGAGGCCCAGAAGGGGCCCTGCAGGAATTTAGTGCGAGGTATAGGAGAGCAGCTCCCGTTCCCCGATCAGAGTTTCGATTTCCTGAGTATGGGATATGCTCTGCGCCACGTGTCGGATTTGAAGACGGCATTTTCCGAGTATCGCCGCGTGTTGAAGCCGGGAGGCATTGTCTTGTTGCTAGACATCTGCCGGCCCCGGTCGGCGCTGCTGCTGTCCCTGTCACGTTTCTACATCAAGACGGTTATGGGCGTTGTTTTTGCGGTCTCAACGGGAAATCGCGACATGAAAACACTGATGGAGTATTGGTGGGATACGACCGAATTTTGCGTGCCGTCTGAAACGATTCTCGGCGCGTTACAGGAGGTCGGGTTGACCGATTGTTCGTTGCACGAGTTGTTCAATGGGCTCTTGCGGGACTACAGAGCCGTTAGAGGCTAGCACCAAAGATGGAACATTCAGAGTCATTGCTACTCGAACAAGAGGTCGCCAGTCTGATCGTCCAGACGGTCAAGGAGGCTGGCCTCATCCAACGCACGCTGAAAGAACGGTGGGATGGGTCGATGTGCGACCAGCATGCGGTCAAGCCGTTCACTACCTTACCGTCAGGAAAGGAGAAGGGGATGTATGGCAACAGAAGGCGTGCACGAAATCTAAAAAAGTGGTCGAACATTGCTTTGGGTGTTTTCTTGCTACTTCTTGCCACGGGGTGTCATCACAGTATCCGATTCGAAGACATCGGATATTCTCTTGGTCAAAAGGAATTCGACGCCGGTTTGATTGCGGTCATTACGCCGGAGACTGTAGCGCAGGGGAGACCGATTACCTCTATCATGACCGGTGCGGCGCACACGTGGGAAGCTCATCCAGGCGAGATGTTGAAACAGATTGCAGAGGTGGAATTTCCACAGATGGTTCGCTATTACCGGACGGCGTCTAGTTATGAGGAGCCTAAGGAGGGAGCCAAACGTCTGACCGTGGAGTTGTCGGTTCCGCATTATGATTTTAGTGAATTTCATGCGACTGTCGTCATCCAGGCCAAAGCGTATGGTCCTGGGCGTACACTCATCTTTGACAAATCGTATCGGGAAGAAGGGGACAGACAGGGAGCAAAGATGTTTTGGGGAGGTGCTTTTGCCATGAAATCAGCGATCCGGCAATCATCCTTTCAGGCCTACCAGGCTGCGTTTGCCAAATTGAGAGTTGATCTTGGGTTATTTTTCGTTAAACCCGGGTCGTAAAGGAGAGTCTCTCCGGTCAACGGGCTCGTGGTCTGTTGAGGACACTCGGAAGCCGAGTGGACCATGTGGTCGCCATAGTGTGTAGCTATGAATTGAATGAGTACGTCTATGTCTCAGTTATCCTTGTTGGAACAAGACATCGCGAAGTTGATCGTCGAGACGCTCAAGCTCAAGGTCGAACCGGCGACTATACAGCCTGAGTCGGCCCTGTTCGGTGATGGGCTCGGTCTCGATTCGATTGATGCGTTAGAGCTCTCGCTGGCCATTTCGCAAACATACGGGTATCAACTCAAGTCGAGCGATCCGGAAATTATAGTAATCTTTTCCTCCCTGCGGGCGCTGGCCAACGCGATCGAGAAGAACCGTACCAAGTGACCGCGGGTGGGGCAATGCACCACATCCCCTTAATCGGCCCCTACAAACCGGACGATATACTGGCCTGGGAGCAGAATGGTCCACGCACTGCGCGTCAATTCTTGTCTGATGTTACTCGACTCGCCGAGTTATTGCCCGATCGGCCCACGGTGCTCAATCTTGCGACCAGCCGTTACGAGTTTCTGGTGGGATTTGCCGCCGCGATTCTACGGCGCCAGTTGACCTTGCTTCCGCAAAGCCGGGCTCCCCAGACCCTTCGCCGCATTGCCGGAGACTATCCCGACAGCTATGGACTGACAGATCGGGAGGAAACGATTGATGGGATCGAGTCCGTCTTGATCCAACTACGGGGAAGCTTGGCTCCCTGGCCAGATGAAATTCCGCGTGTCCCGTTGAATCAAGTCGTGGCAATCGCGTTCACCTCTGGGAGTACGGGCCAGCCGATGCCCAACAAGAAAACGTGGGGGGCGTTGACTGCCGTGGCTCATGCAACTGGATCCAGGCTCGGCATTAAAGGTGGCGATTGTGCCGCGGTGGTGGCAACCGTTCCGCATCAACATATGTTTGGGCTGGAGGCCTCCGTGATGTTGCCGATCATGCATGGGTTGATCATGCATGCGGGGCGGCCGCTCTTTCCCGCTGACATCCGGAGCGCCTTGGCCGATGTGACGGGTCAACGGATCCTCGTGACCACGCCCTTGCATCTACACGCCTGTGTCACCGAAGGGGTGAGAGTTCCACCCGTTGCACTGATCCTGTCCGCCACCGCTCCCCTTTCTCGCGCATTGGCGCAGGAGGCCGAACGGCACTTTCAAGCCGAGTTGCACGAAATTTTCGGATTTGCCGAAGCCGGCAGTGTGGCCGAGCGGCGGACGATAGACGGCGATTCCTGGCGACCATTAGACGGCGTGCGTGTGGTGCAGGACCAGACGTCGTGGATGGTGCATGCCGAGTATCTTCCGGTTCCGGTCCCGGTGCCGGATCGCATCACGGTCGATGCGCGAGGGATGTTCGTCGTCTACGGTCGGGGAGCGGATCAAATTAATATCGCCGGTCATCGTGTGTCGCTCGGAGACTTGAATCAAAAATTGCTGGAGATCGACGGTGTTAATGACGGTGTCTTCTTCTTGCCTGAGGAGGGGAATGATCTCGTTACGAGGCTAATGGCGTTTGTCGTGGCTCCAGGAAAGACCAGCGAAGAGATTCAGCGCGCCTTGCGGACGCACATCGATCCGGTGTTTTTGCCTCGCCCGTTAGTCTGTGTGCCTAGTTTGCCACGGAATGCGACCGGCAAATTGCCACGTGAATCGGTCAGCGAGCTGGCCCGGCAGTGGCTTGTAAGGCAGCGCCATGGTGCATGAGCGCGTGCTGTCGATCGGCCACGACCATCCGGCGCTTGCGGGGCATTTCCCCGGCTATCCCGTCGTGCCCGGTGTCGTGCTACTGAACGAAGTCCTCGAGACGCTGCGTCGTGGATCGGCGGCATCACTGGCGGTGATAGGTCTGCCCATGGTGAAGTTTTCCTCTCCACTCAGGCCGGGCGAGATCGTGAGCATTCGCGTGGATGAGGAGGGGGCCGGTCGGGCCACATTTTCCTGCCAGGTCGATGCGCGTCTCATTGCGTCAGGCGCAATCGAGTTCACGCCTGGTACAGAGGCGCAAGCGGAACGGGTGTGAGTCAGGCCTGGCAACAGCAGCAGGAGCGCGGCAGCCGCGCCAGCATTCGGATGATGGCGTGGGTGGCGCAGTCGCTTGGCCGTCCGGTTGCGCGGGCGCTGCTGTACCCGATTTGTGTCTACTTTCTCATGGGCTCAGGAGCAGCCCGCCGGGCGATCGGACGATTTCGCGAGCAAGTGCTCGGCCGTCCCGCCAGTTGGCGCGATCTCATTCGCCATTTTCATGCGTTTTCCTCAACGATTCTTGACCGGGTCTATTTCCTGCGCGGACGATTCGATCTGTTCGAGATTCAGGTGTATGGTCTAGACGCGCTCGACCGTGAGCTAGCGAAAGGCCGTGGCTGTGTGCTCTTGGGGTCGCACCTCGGGAGCTTCGAAGTGGTTCGTGCGGTGGGGCTCTCCCGTCAGCACATCGAGATCCGAGTTCTCATGGACGAGCAGAACGCGCCCTTGATTCGTGATGTGATTCAGGAGTTGAACCCCGCCGCAGCTGAAACGATCATCCAGGTCGGTGGGGCGGATACGATGTTGCAAGTGAAAGAATGTCTCGATAGGGGCGGTGTGGTCGGCATCATGGGCGATCGTGTGATGCAGGGCGATCAGGCAGTTGTCTGTAATTTTCTGGGCCGTGAAGCCAAGTTCCCGACCGGAGCGATGCGATTGGCTCATGTCGTCCGTGCGCCTGTGGTCCTGTTTTTTGGGCTCTACCGGGGAGGGAACCGGTATGAGGTGTACCTTGAGTCTTTCAGCGAAGCGGTGCAGCTTTCGCATGAACAGCGGGCCACTGATCTGAAGCAGTGGACGCAACTGTACGCCGGCCGGCTTGAGGCCTTCTGCCTCCGCGCGCCGGATAATTGGTTTAACTTTTATGAATTTTGGAACGATGAGCCATAGCA
>CXWL01120851.1_pt1 | contig 10276 bp, 9 predicted proteins | sample 590931 | NCBI WGS metagenome assembly CXWL01 (sample SAMEA3498368, study PRJEB10139) | groundwater metagenome | biome: water well; material: biofilm material | place: Germany | collected 2015-04-27
TTTTGGAGGGTGGCGCGTGTGCACTGAATGTATATTTTAAAGCGCTTTAGGTCTAAAGTCAAGGTCATAGTGCTCCGCAGGCGCAGTTTCGGCGAGGGAGGGGTAGGCCGCTGGTCACCACTGGAAACTGTTCTTTAAACTGGTGAAGGAATAAGCCGAGGCGCTATAAAAGGGATGACCGCCGAACTCCTCTTCCACGCCACGGCCCTTTCAAGCTTCGCCCTTGCGTTCGACAAGTACACCCGCGTGTACGACAAGGCGCGGTTGCCGCGCTGCACCTACCCGAACGAGTTTTACCTGCTCAGGCGAGACGAGCTCGAGGTCGGACTCGACAAGGCGGCCGCCCTGGTGCTCAAGCTGGGCATCACGGGAGACCAGGTGGTCGTTCTCCAAACCGAGGTGGGCGCAGACGAGCTGCAGCCCCACCCCCGCGCAGGCAAGGGACGGTTCGTTGCGCGCGGGCACGTCAAGGTGCGGGCCCTTTTCGAGGCGGCCGGCGACGGACTTCTGGAACTTCCGGTTGAAGAGGCCCTGGCTCGGGCGGTCAAGGCATTGAATCCAACCATGGCGAGCTATGCCGACCTTGTGCCGCGCACGCTCTCAGTGCTCCCTATTGCCCGGGCATGCCAGGCCAGCTGCGTGTTTTGCTTTTCCGAAGCGTCCGCCTCAAGCGAACAGCCCACCAGCGTGGCATTTCGTGCCCAGCTGGAGGCCGCTTGCCAGAAGGCGCGAGCGCGCGGGGCAGAGCGGTTCGTCATCACCGGCGGCGGGGAGCCCGGGCTGCTCGGGCACCAGGGTCTGCTGGAGCTCATCGCCACCGGACAGCGCCACTTCGGCAAGACGGTCCTCATCACGAACGGTGTGCACCTGGCCCGGCTCGACGAAGAGCAGCGCCAGCGGTACCTGGCGGACTACGCTGCCGCCGGCCTCTGCGTGCTCTCCATTTCCCGGCACCACCACGACAGTGCCGTCAACGAGAGCATCATGCGGCTGGATACCCGCACCGAGCGGGTGCTGGAGAGCGTCTCGACCCTGGCGCTGCCCGCGGGCAACCGGACGAAACCCCGACTGACGTGCGTGCTGCAAAAAGGTGGGGTCGACTCCGAAGAATCTCTTCTTGAATACCTGGAGTGGGCCGGCCGCAACGGGGTGGTTCAGGTCTGCTTCAAGGAGCTGTACGTATCCACCACGCTGGAATCGGCGTATCACGCCAATCCGGCAAACCAGTGGTCGCTCTTGAACCAGGTGCCGCTTGCGCTGGTGGTCGAGTCGCTGCTCAAGAAAGGCTTCAAGATTACGAGCCGCCTGCCGTGGGGCGCTCCGGTGCTCAAGGGGCGCTGGCGCGGGTATCCCCTGGAGGTTGCTGCGTACACCGAACCCAGTCTGTTCTGGGAACGGACGCACGGCCTCGTGCGCAGCTGGAACTTGATGGCAGACGGTAGCTGCCTTGCGTCCCTGGAAGACCCGGGCAGCTCGATAGTCCTGGGCGAGGGCCAGCACCGGGCCCGGAAAACCATTCCTCTGAGGGTCGTCCAATGAACTTTACCGATTTCACAGCGGGGCTGCCCCGGTTGCGCGAGGAAAATCCCAATGCCCTGGCCCTGACCGAGACGCGGGTGACGAAAGCTCTGGCCGGGTTGGCCGGCAGCGCGTTCGAGGGCCTTGAGGTTCAGGAGACCGGGTACCGGTGTCACATTGCACAGGACTGGCACGAGCGGCTGTGCGCCTTGGCCCCGCTGGAGTGCTTCCTGGTGAGCGCCGGCGTGCGCCATTCCTTGTCGGTGTTGTTCCGCGAATGGGCGAAGGAGGGGCGACGCGCGGCCCTGCCGGCCGACGTCTACCCGGTGTACCTGCAACTGGCGGATGCCGCCGGCTTGCAGTACGGGCTTTACACCTCCGCTGCTGACGAAGGCTTCCCAGACCTGGAAGGGTTTGATATTGTGTTGGCCGCAAATCCGGTCAAGCCCCGCGGAACCTACCTGAGCCGGCGGGAACGGCTGCAGCTCCTGAGCTGGCTGGCCGGCAGCGCGAAACGACGCCTGGTGCTGGACGTGGTCTACGACCTGGAGCCGGGCCTCGCCCAGGCAACGCGCTACCTGGCGCAGTCGGGCCAATGCATCTTGCTCCACAGCCTGTCCAAGGCGTGGCTGGCGCCGCTTCGCGCCGGCGCGGTGGTTGTCCCGCAACAGGACGCCTCGTTCTGGACACCCGTGTTTCGCCGGGAAAGCGTCGACCGCGGGATGCTCGCGCAAGCGCACGCGCTTTTGACCCAGCGGCCGGAGTTTCCGCGCCAGGTGCAGCATGCGTTTTCGAGCAGGGCTGCAGCCTTGCGCGGGGTTCTGCAGCAGCGGAACGTGGTCGAGAGTGCGTTCCCGGGGGTGGCCAGTCCCGGATACTTGGTTTGCGTTCAGGGCTCCTGGCCGGAGCTGCTTGCAAAAGGGCTTCTGGGGCTGCCCCTGGAGGTTTTCGGCGGAGGCAACCCCAACGTCACCGTGCTGAGCGCGCTGGGGTTTAGCGCCAGCGCGACGTAGTGGGGTAGTAAGGTGTTTGAGGCGGGTCGCATCGTGCGCACCCTAAAGTAGCCCGTCCACGCTGTGGAGTCTGCTATTAGTATTGACGCGTCACGTTAAAAAAAGGTACAATACCTGCTGCAAACAACACAGCCAGAATACAATAAATGCCTAAATCAAAAACACCTGCGGCCACCTCGAACGTCGTTCCCCTCAAGCGCGCCGGCGCAAAGGTTTGCGTTGCCTCGAACGTCGCCCCTGTCGCCAGCAGCAAGCTCTCGCTGGACCTGGCGCAACGCATGGCTCTGGGCACGCGCCTGACCGAATTGCGAGAAGACCGCGGCCTGTCGCAGATGCAGGTGGCGGACCAGGCCCTGGGCTTCAAGGTGAGCCACGCGGCGGTGTCGCGCCTGGAACGAGGCGTTTTGCCCGTAGTCGAGGACGACCGTCTGGAAAAGCTGGCGGCCTTCTATGGAGAGACCGTGCAAAGCCTGCTCGATGAAATCAATGTCCGGCGGGAAGACCAAGAGCCCGACGAGTTTCGGTCCGTCGATGGACTAGTAGTCGCGCCATGCTTCGGAGCTAGGCTTTTCAACCTGCGCCAGTCCGCCGGGCTTACCGTGCATGAGTTGGCCAAGCTCCTCGCCTACCACTCTCAAAGCACAATTCTTATCCGGCAGTGGGAGCGGGAGGAAGTCGTGCCCCGTCCGGCGACGCTGCTGAACATAGCAGTCGCCCTGGGTGTCTCGGCCTCGTGGCTAATCACCGGCAAACGGGCCAAGCCGGTCGCGCCGACGTTCGGGATGCGTCTTCGGGCCATGCAGAAGCTTTACGGCCTGTCCACGCGCGAGGTGGCGACGCTGAGCGGGCTTGACATGGAAAGGGGCAGGAGGGTTATTAGTCGCGCGGCGTACGCCCGTCACAAGCCTGAGCCCGAAACGGTCACACAGGTGGCCAAGGCCCTGGATGTTCCCGAATCGTGGATTCTGCCGCCCACGCAAGGCTACGAGAAGGCAGAGCTCCCCGAGCAGGCCCCTCGACTGGACATTTCGGACCAGGCCAATCAGTTCCTGACCGAGCTCGGCGACTTGTTTGCAATGTCTGCCATCACCGATATCGAAGTGTCTGGCCTGCGCAAGCGCTTCATGAAGGAACTGATGGACGGCCTGCGCCAAAAGAAAGCGGCTTGACCGCATCGGCACGCTACCTAAAGCGAGCTTCGTAATCGATAGACCTTGACTACTTTAGGCAGCGGCGACGACAATCTCTTTTAGAGGCCTTCGGAGGGCAGGGCAGCCGGTACCGTGACGGACCGACTGGGCGGACCAAAAAGACAAAAAACGCTTCAGCGCCAAGGGAAAAATGAGTTCAGTCAAAGTCATCGCCCAGCTGCGGCAGCTGCGAGAGCTGGCGCTCTGGAAGCTGCTCGCCTCGCACAACGCTCCCGTAGTCCTGGGAGTTCTGCAGGAGATGCTCCTCGGGGACGAGAAAGTCGTTCCCGCATCTGCGCTTCTGGAGAAACTCCAGCAGGAGCTTAAGGCCCTAAAGCAGTCCGGCGAGGACATGGCCCAGCCGGCGCAAGCCTACCTGGCCAACTGGCTGGCAGAGGGCTGGCTTTCAGCGCTGCTGTCGAAGCCCTTTTTGCTTCCGGGCACTTGGCATCCGAGGTCGCCAAGGTGAACTATCCTTTCGAATACAACTCGCTCAGCTCTTTCTGACCGCAGGGGACGAACTGGCGCCCTCCAGCGCCCCGGGTAGCGCCAGCTCGCTACACCTCCCAAGGACACAAGGAGACCCCATGGCAATCGAAACTCACATTTTTTACGGACTCAAAGACACCGAAACCGGAGAACTCCTCCGGTTGCACGAGTGTGGACAGGAACACGGCGATGCCGATTACAACCAGGCATACGTCTTGGTGGAGTACACGCAGTCCCCCGTCTTCGAGGCCAAATCGCTCGAGCAACTGGCCAGCGTCCTGTTTTCGGACACTCCCAGCTACAACACTTCCCGGTCCCTTCCGGGCTGGGGCGGACGCAAGCGCGAGCAGCTCGTTCCGGTGAAGGTCACCGTCACGCAGGAAACGGAAGACCTGGTGCTGCCCGAGGTGGGCATCGTCAAGACCATCCAGATTCGCGACCTCCCCCTTCGCGTCGCGCAGAACTACGCCGGCTTCGCTTTCGAGCAGGACCCGGACACTCCGGGGCTGGTGTTCTGGCTGGTCCAACTGCCAGAAGGGGAGACAGTCGATTCCGCGCGCCCGAAATGGGTGGGTGGTCCGGTTTACGGGGGAGACCGCTACACCAAGCGCCACCTGTATGCCGCGGTTGCCGTCCCTGAAGAGTACGAACCGCTCACTGCAGGCAAGGGCCCGTGTGCGGTGCTTATCGCATCAGGCACTTATTAGCCACAATTCAGCCGCTCCTTGATTTTTCAAGGGGCGGCGTTTCTTTGCGGGTAGGGTGTTCCCGTACGCTGCGGGTAGCAGCTATCGCCGGCGTCGCTTCAGAGGTAAAGTATCTTCATGGAACATCTCAAATTCACCGGGCTGGCTCAAGTCGGGCAGACCATTCGCGGCCATGACTTCAACCCTCTCCTGGGCACCCCCGGCTGCTACCTCCAGGGAGAGGTGCTCGAGACGGACTGCGTTGAACGCGGCTGCCTTGACTACAAGGTGCGCGTCACCGAGCGTAAGCTCGAGGGGGTTGACCAGCCGAACGAAATTGGAAGCATTGGCTTCATTCCGCACCAGGTGAGCTTGCTGGAGTGGGACGGGCGCGTGGAGCTGGTGCCGGAGACGGCGGACGTGCTTCCGACCGGGGCGTAAGCCTTCTCCCGGGACGGGCCAGGGCGCGCCGCAGGCTGCTCTGTCGGCGGTTAGCCCCTATCCGCCAGGAGGGCGTCTCGAACCAGCTTCTTTACGTCTTCTGGAAGGTCCGCCTGCTCAAGGTCTTCCGGCACGTTTCGCCCGCCCATTGAGCGAACGTTGAGGTCGGCGCGGTGCTGCACCAGGAAACGCAGGCAGTCCTCGGCCCTGTAATCAAGGCACATGATGGCAGGGGTGAACCCGCCCAGCGTGCGAATGTTCAGGTCTGCGCCGTTTTTATGGAGCAGGCCTAGAACGCTTACGTTGTCGCTGCGGACAACGTCGTGCGCGAGGGCAAAGCCCTCGGTGTCTTTGGCGTTCAGCGCGGCGCCGGGGGTTGCGACCCAGCGCTGCACGAGTTCGTGCTGGCCGGCGTCATAGGCAAGCATCAGGCCAGTTTTTCCGTCCTCGTCCTGGGCCGCAAGAAGCTGCGGTGTTTCCTGCGCCAAGCGCCCGGCCTCGTCAAACCGACCCTCTTCAAGAGCCGTGAAGAACGCGGAGCTTCCCGGGGTCCCCGGTCGGCAGCTCCGGCCCTCAAGCGTGGCGTGAGCTTCAGCCAGGCCTTGGAGGACTTCAGAGTCAGGCATGGCGTCAGGCAAGAAGCTCTCGTACTGGCGAGCTGTCACACGCGGTGCCACATGTTTTCGATGGATATCAACCGCCCAGATGACGCGTTCCACGCCCGGCTCGCTTGGCCAGCTCGCCAAGTCATTCCCCGGGACGATGAGCGGTCGGTCCTCGTCGAACTCCTCGAGCCGGCCATCGTCCGAGCTTTCCAGCACGACACCATCTTCTCTGCGAACGACAAAGCCATCCGGCAAGATAAAAACGTCTTCTTTGGCGCTCTCGCCGTCCTCGTCCTCGAACCGAACCGTCTCCACGGNNGGCGCTCTCGCCGTCCTCGTCCTCGAACCGAACCGTCTCCAAGGCGCCCATGAACTCCAGAACCTTGTCCCCGAGTTGCTCGTAGGACCTGCGAAGGTATCGGGTTGCGTCAACAAAGCGCCTAATCTTCTCATCGTCCGGCTTGACATTGAGCTCCCCCGCTGGCGCCGTAAGGCTCCAGGCATAGTTTGCAAAGTGGCCGATAAATTCAGTAGCCGGCGTCTCCACTGACCAGGGGTTGGCGGCTCCGGACGGCGAGGCCTGAGGCAGGCCGCATGCGGACAGGACGTACTGGTCGCCGCGGAAGTCCATCAGCGAGTAGGAGAACGCGGCCGTCGGTACCTTGTCCCGCAGCAGGGGCAGCAGGGCGTCCTCGCGCAGCCACTCCCGGTGGTGGGACTCAAAACCCGGAGCGAAGAGAACGCACAGGTCGGGGAGAGCTGGGCCCATCGCGTGCCATTGCTCCAGGAGGCCGTTGACGATAGTCGCCGCCGGGCGGCTCGCCAGCGCGCCTGCCGCGGGAGTGCGCCAATCGTCTTCCAGGCGGGCCAGACTCCTGCCCGTGCTGTTTTGAGGCGTGTGTTCTTCTGACACCTTCAGCTGGTCGCCCACCAGGGAGACGCTCACCTTGAGGTTTGGCCGCCCAACGAGCCACGGCAAGAACGAAAGCCAGCGGCCGCTGTCGGCGCACTCTTGATAGCCAGCCCCTGCGATGACGATGTTCAGCGACTCGCGCTCAAGCAGGTCTGGTCGGAACTGCAGCAGCCACCAGCCAATGCTGGCGGGGGCTGTAAGCCCGTGCTTGAGCAGCCCCCCCGTCAAGGGCTGCAGCGCCCGGTTGGCGCTCACCAAGTCGCGCAGCAGGAAGCGCCAGTCGCGGTGTTTGAGCAAAGGAACTGAGTGGTCAGGGGTGGTTGCCATGTTTTCTCCGGGAGATGGTTGTTATTCTGAGGCCAGTTGGGTCGGCCACTGCACCCGCTGCTGATTCTGGACGTGCCTGCGAACTAGCTCGCCGACATCGAAGGTGTCGAGCTTCATCAGGTTGCGGAACTCCCAACCTTTTCGCACGCCTTCCGCGTGACTTTTTCGTCGAGGGCGATAGCCCTCCAGCTCGTAGACGCAGATTTTGCTCAGGTACGCGGACGAGGCCTCGCAGACCTCTTCTCGGTCTAGCGCGACCAGGGCTGAATACAGCGCGGCACGGGTACCGATGTTCAGTCGCTTCATTTGCCGGTCGCTGATGTGGTTAACGTGAATGTTTTCAATGTCGCTGTTTCGCACCTTGTTCGCCAAGAGCATCGCCAAGTCCCGGCGCGCCTCGTCATGTTCAAGGCTAGACAGGCGCTTAACTAGCTCTGCGGGCTCCCAGTAGCTGCACGGAATAATCAGGCGCGCCAGCATTCCCCAGGGCGAATTGGCCGGCTGGACGAGGCCATACCACGCCTCGTGCATCTGGTTGGCGACCGCTCGTTCAAAGCGCTTCTTGATTCCAGGCTCAAAGGTGCGCAGCAGCCATTGCGCTTCGCACAGTACTGCCGCGGTGCNNGTACTGCCGCGGTGCACACCCTGGCCTGGTAGGCCGCGTTGAGCACTTGTTCGCGTGCGGGGGGAGCGTCGGCCGGGTCCGGCGACCGGCACCCGCTCGCAGCAGACAGCGCAGTCGCGCCAGGGAGGGCAGGGGAGGGGCTGTCGCCGGTTGAGGTCATATTTGGTGTGTTCGTGCAAGGCCCCCGCAAGAGGGTCAACGGTGCCGACTACGTCAGTACGGTGTGCTTACTTTATTCAAGATTGGCACAACTTGCCATTGTAGTAGCTTTATCACCGGATTGCAATGTGAACGCCACTATGGGTATTCGTTCAAGTTTAAAGTGACTTCTTTTGCACATCCGCGTCACGCGCAAGGGAAGCGCAAAGCGAATTTAAAACTCAGGGCTATAGGCCTAAGTTGTCTTCACAGAGAAGACAAATTTTTAATTAAGGCCACCATGCAAGTCTTCAACAACAGTCTTCTCGAGCTTCTCGCAGCACCGTCCCGTTTCCGGGTCCCGGTCTTTCAGAGGCGCTACGGCTGGCCACAGCATCTGTGTGCGCAACTTTTTGAAGACATTCTGCGGGCGGGCAGCTTGCCTGAGCGGTCCAGCGGCGAAGATGAGCCCAACCACTTCACTGGCGCAATCATCTACACCCAAGGCACCTCCAGCCCGAGCGTCAATGAGAAGCTGTTGGTGGACGGCCAACAACGGTTCACCACCATTGTTCTTATCGTGATGGCACTGGTGCGGCACTTGGTTGCGCACCGCGGCGGCGTCCTGAATGACGCAAAAGGCAACCGCGTCACGACGGCTGAAAAACTCCTCTACAAGTACGTCTGCCTTCCGCATGAAGACGAAGAAGACAAATATCGCCTGCTGCTTTGTGGCCCGGACCAGACCGCGCTGAGGGCCGTCATCGAAAACACCAGCCGGGACGGGTTGGCCGCACCTACGCTCTTCGCAAACTACGACTACTTCTGTGTAAAGGTCAGCAGCCTGCACTCCCTGGAAACCCTACTGAAGGGGCTGAGTCGCCTTCGCGTTGCGACCATTGAGCTGTCCAAGCAGGAAAACCCACAGGAGGTCTTCGAGAGCTTCAACTCGAAAGGGTTCGACTTGGCCCCCGGCGACCTCATTCGAAACTTCTTACTCATGGGCATGACCTCTGCTGAGCAGACAAAGGCGTACCACACGAAGTGGGAGCCGATGGAGCAACTGCTGTCAACACCCGACCGGTTTGAGCGGTTCATGCGCGCGTACCTGGATATCCACTCCTCTGATGTCGCGCGCCGGGACAGCGTGTATACCGTGTTCAAGAGCTTTCGTCGGGCGGATTCGCGCTCTAACCTCGAAATTACAGATGAGCTCTACCAGCACGCCAAGGTTTACGCCCGTATTGCACTGGGCGAAGAAACCGACCCGGTGTTGAAGGCTGGCTTTGATGCCATCACCCAGCTTAAAGTTGAGGCGGCGCATCCCTTCATACTGAAGGCCTACATTGACCATCAAGCAGGCAGATGCTCCCTCGAGACGCTGAGAGAGCTGGTTTGCCTGGCCGAGAGCTATTCGTTCCGCCGCACCGTGTGCAACCTGCCATCCAGCTCCCGGAGAAAGGTGTTCCTGAGCGTCGCTCGGCACTTTGACGCCGACAACTATCTCGGTAGCGCGCACGCCGCGTTTGCGGAGTTGAAGTCCAGCCACCGCTTTCCGAGCGACAACGAATTTACTGAGGCCTTGACAACAAGGGACTGCTACAACTTCACGCCGTCCCGCTACATGCTGAACAAGTTCGAAACCCACGGCCGCAAAGAGCCGTTGGCGATGAACGAACTCACCATCGAACACGTTTTGCCGCAGGGCGGCGCGTTGAGCGTGGAGTGGCAGCATGCATTGGGCGCCGACTGGCAGAACGTGCACCCGCTGTTGCGGCACCGCCTTGGCAACTTGACCCTCACCGGCTATAACTCGGAGCTGAGCAACAGGTCTTTCCTTGATAAGCAGAAAACGCCACACGTCGGATTCGCACAAAGCCCGCTGCGCTTGAACGAGATGATGCGCCATGCCTCATGCTGGACCGCCGTGGAGATTGAAAACCGCGGGCGCCAACTGGCACTCAAGGCCGTCGAGCTCTGGGCAAGCCCCCGCGAAGTGGGAGCTGCAATCAGCCGAGTGAAGCGCTCCGGGGCGCTAACGTTGCACGTGGTCATCGGGCCCAACGAAGTGATTCGCGCTGCAAATGCAACTAACGTGTTCATCACCACTCTGGAAAAAGTTGGCCTGTCCGCGGTTCGTGACCTGCAGTTGTCCCTGAACGAGGAGCCCCTCGTTGACCTTACCAGGTCGGCGAAGTACCCCGGCAGCTCGCACAAGCGCGGAGAGCTGTGGGTCAACACCTCGTGCGGCACCGAGCAGAAGAAGCGGACGCTGGACATTGTGTTCTCGCAAATGAACCTGCCCTGGACCGCCGTGGTTGAATCGGCGGG
>CXWL01139872.1_pt1 | contig 10276 bp, 7 predicted proteins | sample 590931 | NCBI WGS metagenome assembly CXWL01 (sample SAMEA3498368, study PRJEB10139) | groundwater metagenome | biome: water well; material: biofilm material | place: Germany | collected 2015-04-27
TGTTGCCGCTGCCTTCGCTGCCCGACACCTCGGTGCGCAGTTCGCGGCTGAGCAGCTTGAACAGGTCGTTCAGGCTGCCTGGAAATTCAATCGCCGGCAGCGGCTTGCCGGTCAACACCAGCACGTCCGGCATTTCAATGCTTTGCTTGACGGGCGCCGCGCCTTCTTCCGTGTTGGCCTTGTACTTGACTGCCACTTCAAAGTCGAAGCTGCGGCCATCCTGGGTGGCAATCTGGCCGGTGCCGATGAAGCTGGCGTTCTGTTTCAGGTCCAGCGCCACGTCGCGCACGTTCTCGGCCGCAGCGGTCGGCGCACCGACGCCGCTTTTGAGCGAACCCAGGTTGTAGGAGACGGAGGCGGTTTCCGCCAGGTCGCCAAACATGGTCTTGGCGATCTTGCCGATAAAACTTTGTGCGGTGTCGCTGGTCGACACTGCCAGTTCGTTGCCGCGCGCCTGGATGCCCTGCTTGGACAGGCTGACCACATCGTCGCGCGAAGTGACCGGGTCGACCGTCGGCAACTGCGCTGCGACGATGCCGCTCGCTGCGGCGGTTGGCAAGCTCGCCACTTTCCCAGCTGCCTGCGCAAAGGCGGGAAGTGTAGGCGAGGCGGGCAGGCGCGGGGCCGGGGCGGATGGCATGGACATGGCTGTCGGGTCTGGCTATTTGGTTAGGTTCGAACAGTTAAAGTAGTGGGTGTCACGACCGGTAACGACACCCTGTTTAAAAACTTTAAGGGTTTTGCGAACTTTTTTTCAGATTTTTTATCAGTGGTGGTGCGACCAGCTGCCGTCAGCCGAGTTCAGGAAGGAATCGACGGCGTCTTTGTTGCCGGTTGCATAACGACGCGGCTCGCCGCAGTCGCACAGGCCCTGGTATGGCTGGATGTGGGAGCAGGCGGAAACTTTCTGCAGATAAACTTTAACTGGCTTGGTGCACTTCGTGCATTTGAACGTCAGGATGCGGGCAGGTTTGGTCATGGCGGGGGCAGGGTGCGTGAAAAACGCGCATTTTAGCATTCGCCNNCGGATTGCGCAGCGGCGTCCCCCGCCCGATCCGGCCACCATCCGGCGCGAGCTGGGCTGGGAGCTGGTCAAGGTGTGGGAGCGCAAACGCTAGGTTTGCACGGTCACGCTGCTGGTGCCGCCGCCGGACGGCTGCACGACAATCCGGGTCGGTATGCGCTCCGTCATTTCTTGCACGTGAGAGATGACGCCCACCTTGCGCCCCATCGACTGCAAGCCGTCCAGCGCATCCATGGCCACCCGCAGCGTATCGGCGTCGAGGCTGCCGAAGCCCTCGTCGATGAACAGCGATTCAACCCGCACCCGGTTCGACGACAAGGACGCCAGCCCCAGCGCCAGCGCGAGCGACACCAGGAACGACTCGCCGCCCGACAGCGAATTGACCGAGCGCACTTCACCGCCCATGTCCTGGTCACGCACCATCAGCCCCAGCGACGGCCCCGTGGCAGCGATCACCCGCTCCAGCCGGTANNCGCAAATGGCTGTTGGCGTAGCCTAGCAGCACGTCGAGCGTGAACTGCTGCGCGTAGTTGCGGAATTTTTTACCGTCGGCCGAGCCGATCAGCTCATTCATGCGGCCCCAGCGCAGCTCGACCAGCTGCTGCTTGTCAATTTCGGCCATCACGGACTGGGCGTTGCTGCGCCGTACATCGTCCTGGGCCAGCTGCAGGCGCAAGGCGGTGGCGGCCTCGTGCGCGGCGCGGCGCGCGCCATCGAGCGCGGCCAGTTGCTCGGCCAACGCGGCGCCGTCGCCTGGCGGCGCCGACTGGCAGTGCAGCTCGCGCTGGCTGCGCCGTTCTCCCAGCACCGTCAGCGCGCTCGCGGCGGCGGCGTCAAGCGCGCGCAGCGCGGCGCGCTCGGCGGCCAGCGCGTCGCCGTCTTCGGCCAGCAGCGCGGCCAGCTGTTCCAGATCGATGGCGCCCAGCAGCGGATGGCGCGTTGCAAACCGGGCCAGCCAGTCGGCCAGTCGGGCGCTGGCAGCATGAGCCTGTTCGCGCAGCGCCACCTGGCGCGCCTGCAACTGCGCCTGCGACTCGCGCGCGCGCGCTTCGGCCTGCGCGGCCAGCTTGGCCGCGCTGTCCTTGTCGGTTAACAGTGCGTGTGCGGCCGCGATGGCCGCTGCCAGTTCCTGTTCGACGTCGCGCACTGCGCGTCCACCCCGGATTGCCTGGCGCTGCGCGTGCTTGGCGCTAATGTCGGCATCCATGCGCGCGAACTCGGCGCCAGCGCCGCTCTCGGCTTGCTGCAGCTGTTGCTGGCGCTGCAAGGCGGCGGCGACGTCAGCGCCTTGCGTGACCAGCGCGGCGGCACGCGCGGCCACTTGTGCCGACTGCTCGCGCCAGCGCTTTGCTTCGGCCTCGCGGGCGGCCTGGAACGGGCCCGGGCCGGCCTCCCATTGCTGGCGCCAGCCGGGCTGACCGTGCATGGCGCCATCGAGTTCGTCCAGCACGCGCGTTATTTGCTCGTTTTGCAGCGCGTGCTTTTCGGCCAGCGCGCTGTGGCGGGCCTGCGCTTGGGCGTGGGCGCTGGCGGCGCCGTTTGCCTTGCTCTGTGCGCGCGCATGATCGGCGGCGATCCGGTCGCATGCCTGCTGGGCGGCGTCGCGCGCGCTCGCTGCCTGGCGCGCGGCGCGCTCCTGCACGTCCAGTTCGCGCGAGCTGGCGCGCACGGCTTCCAGCTGGCCCGCTAGCCAGACGGGCGCTTGTTCCGGTGTGGCCAGTGCCAGCGCATCCCAGGCGCCGCGCAGGCGCTCTTGCGTGGCTTGCAAATTGGCCGCGTCGTGGCGCGCGGCGGCCAGCTGGCGCGCATGCCCGGCCAGCAGCGCGCGCTGCGCAGCCTGGGTCGATGCGTTGTCCTGTGCCTGGGCGCGGCAGCGTGCGACTTCGGCGCGCAGGCTGGCCAGCATCTGCTGCAGGCCTGCGTCCTGATGTTGATAGGGATGCTCTGCGCTGCCGCACACCGGGCAGGGCGCGCCGTCTTCGAGTGTGGCGCGCAGATCGACCACGCTGTCGGCGCACGCCAGTTCGGCCACTTGCAGCGAACGCTCGGACTGGGTCAGCGCCGCCGCCAGCTGGGGCGCCTGGGCGCTGGCCGCGTCCAGCGCGCTTTGAGCCTGGATCTGAGCCGCTTCCACACTGGCGGCTTGGGCCTGCGCCTGCTCGCGCCGGGATTGCGCCAGCGTCAGTTCAGTCCACAGCTTCTCTGCGCTGGCCAGCGCCTCGCGCCGCTGCTCAAGTTGTTCGCGCTCGCTGCGCAAGCGTTCGCCGTCAAAGACGGCCAGCGCGTTGATGGCATGCTGGCGCGCCGCTTCAAGGGTCGCCATCTCGGCGCCAGCGGCGGCCAGCGCTGCCGCCGCCTGCTGCATGCCATCTAAGGCGGCGCCAGAGGCCAGCTGCGCCGCCTGCAGATCGGCCGCCACGCGCGCCTGCTGCGCCTGCGCGTGTCCGGCCTGAGTCAGCAGTGCGTCCCAGCGTGGCCATTGTTGCGCCAGCTGCGCGTGGTGGGCGTGATCTGCCAGCCAGGATTCGCCTGCCTGCTGGTCGCTGCTGGTGGCGGCCAGCGTGGCGTTGCTCGCGTCGAGCGACGCGCCGGCTGCCGCCAGCGCGGCGCGCGTTGCCGCCAGCGCGGTTTGCGCCTTGGCATGCGAGGGGGCGAGGGCGGCAATGCTGGCGTCAAGCGCCTTGGCCTGGTCGAGGTCGGGCGCGGCAGCGGCCTGGGCCTGTTCGGCCGTGCGCAGCACACTGCGCGCTTCGGCCAAGGCGTCCAGCGCTTGCTGCTGGCTGGCGACGGTGTGCGCCAGACCGGCGCCGGCTGCCTCCAGGGCGGCGTCCACGTCGCGGCAGTCATGCGCCAGACGATGGGTGTCGGCTTGCAGCGCGCGCGCCGGTTCCACCGCTTCGCGCGTGGCAAGGCGGCGGCGCCGTTCGGCGGCTGCGTCCAGCGCCCCTTGCGCCAGCGCCAGCGCTTGCTCGGCCTGGGCTTCGCTGGCGCGCAGTTTGTCCGCTTCGTGATGCCAGCGCAGCTGCTGCTCGAGCGCCGCTTTGTGGGTGTCTGCCACGGCCAGCGCGGCGTCGGCGGCGGCGCATTCGGCAAGCAAGGCGGTACGCGCTTCTTGCGCCAGCGGCGTGTGGTCCGCCAGGCGCGCACTGAGCTGCTGCATGGCGCTGCGCTCGGCCAGGAAGCGCTCGTTGGCGCGCCGCGACAGCGTGCTGTAAATGGCGCTGCCGGTCAGCGTTTCGAGCAGCGCGCCGCGCGCGTTTTCCTCGGTGTTGAGGAAAGCGGAAAATTCGTTCTGGGCCAGCAGCACGGAGCGCGTGAACTGGTCGAACGACAGGCCAACCCGGTTTGCGATTTCGGTCAGCACTTCCGTGTTGGTGCCGCCCAGCGCCGTCAGCGCGGGCAGCTGGTGCAAGCTCATGGCTACCTTTTGCAGGGCGCCGCCGGCCTTGCCGCGCGAGCGGCGCACTTGCCAGCGCGCGCGGTAGCGCACATCGTCGTTGCCGACGAAATCGACTTCGGCCCACGCTTCCGAGGCGCCGCGCCGCAGCAGGGTGCGCGAGTCGTGCGCGCCCACCAGTTCGGCCCCGACGTCGGGCAGGTAGCTGCCGCTGCGGATCTTGGGCAGGCGCGGGGTAGCGTCGTACAGCGCCAGGCACAGGGTGTCGAGCAGCGTCGATTTGCCGGCCCCGGTCGGCCCGCTGATGGCAAACAGGCCGGCCGAGACCAGCGGCGCCTGTTCGAAGTCGATGCAAAATTCGCCCGCCAGCGAGGCGATGTTCTTGCCGCCGATTTTCAGGATCTTCATGCGGCTTCGCCGTTCAACAGCTCCGCAAACGCCTGCAGCTGGTCGTCAGGCGCATCCACGCCGTAGCGCTGCAGGTACAGGCGCCGGAAAATATCGTCCGGTTGCAGGCGCGAGAGCTGATCAAGCGAGAGCGCGGTGTCGGCGCCGGGCGCGCCTTCGAGCTTGCGGGTCGGCTCGATCTTGGCCAGGCGCACCGGCTTGCCCGNNCAGCACCTGGTGCTGGTAGCCGACTTCGGCAAACGACAGCGGCAGCGGACTGCCGCTGTAGCGCAGATGTTCCTTCTGGCCCACGCGCTGTGCCAGGTGCAAATGCCCCAGCGCCGCATACGCGATGGCCGGGTCGAAGATGGATGCCGGCAGCGCTTCGGTGCCGCCGATGACGATGCGCCGCTCCGAGTCGAGCGAGGCGGTGCCGTCGACCATGTGGCAGTGGCCCATGGCGACAATCGCCTGGCCGCTCTGGCGCCGCGCCGCGGCCAGCTCAAAGGCCTGGCGGTACAGCAGGCCGATGCCGGCCAGGTAGGGATCCGGCGCGCCTTGTTCGCCCTCCACGGGCGGCAAGCGCGGCACGTCGCCCGGACGCAGGAAGGGAATCGCCAGGCACCAGGCCTGCACCGCACCGGTCTTGTCGTGCAGCGGCACCAGGTGCCGTTCGAGGTCAATTTCCAGTTCTGCGTTTTTCAGCACATGGCCGATGACGGTGGTGCCATGCGCTTCGAGCAAGGGGCCGGGCGCTTCCAGCCGCCCCGGTGAATCGTGGTTGCCGGCAATGACGACGATGTCAAGCGCGGGCGCGCGCATGCGCGCCTGCTGCAAGAAGCGGTACAGCTGTTTTTGTGCGGACGCCGACGGATTGGCACTGTCGAACACGTCGCCGGCGATCAGCAGCGCGTCGATGTCTTCGGCCACGATGGTCGCGAGCAGCCAGTCCAGGAAACACTGGTGCTCGTAGGTGCGCTCGTAATTGTGCAGGGTCTGGCCGAGATGCCAGTCGGAAGTGTGAAGCAGCCGCATGAGGAACGCTAGGTGGAAAGTCAGCGTTTACTATAGCGTATTCAGGCGGCGGCACGGTAGGTGTTGCGCCCGCCCTCCTTGGCCTGGTACAGCAGACGGTCGGCCTGCTTGATCAGGGTGTCGGGGGTGATTGCTTCGCCGCTGTAATAGGCCAGGCCGATGCTGGCCGAGACGCACACCGTGACCCCGTCCAGCTCGAACGGCGCTTGCATCGCCGCCACCACCTTCTCAGCCAGGATGGCGGCGTCTTCGCGCCGGCCCAGCTTTTCGGTGATGATGGTAAATTCGTCGCCGCCCATGCGCGCCAGCGAGTCGGAGGCGCGCAGCGTCTGCACCAGGCGCGCCGAGAACGCCTTGAGCAAGGCGTCGCCCACGTGGTGGCCATAGGTGTCATTGACCGGCTTGAAGTGGTCGATATCCATGTACATCAGCGCCATCAGGCGCCCCTCGGCGGCGCTGGCGCGCATTGCGTCGCCCAGCTTTTGCAGGAAGCCGGCGCGGTTGGCCAGGCCTGTCAGCTGGTCGATCTGGGCCAGCTTGAGCAGGCGCTTCTTTTCGCGCTGCTGGCTGCTGATGTCCTGGCGCATCACGTGAAAGCCGATCACCGCCACGCCATCGTCGCCGCGCTGGGGAATATACGTCACTTCCATGGTGCGCTCGAGGCCTTCGGCGCCGTCGTGCTCTTCGAAGCTGACGGTTTCGCCGCCCAGCGCGCGCCGTACATTTGGTTCCAGCGCGCGGTAGCGCACTTCGCCGACCGTGGCCAGCACCGTCATGCCCAGCACTTCGATGCCGTTGCGGCCGAATTCGCGGTCGTAGGCCCGGTTGTGGAAACGGTAGACTTCAGCGGCGTCGATGTAGGCGACCATGGTGGGCAGGGTGTCGGCAATGGTGCGCAGGCGCGCTTCGCTTTCGCGCAGCGCCAGTTCGGCCTCGCGCAAGGTGGTGATGTCGTCGATGGTGCCGATGAAACCGGTGATTCTGCCGTCCAGGCGGATGGCGGCGGTCTTGGCCGACACCCACAGCACCTTGCCGTCGCGCCGGCGGCAGCTCGACACCTGCATGAACGGCTCGTCGTGGGTGCGCTGGTGTTCGAACACTGTGCGCATGTAGAGGGCGGGGTCGACCTCCAGCGCGTCCAGCCAGCCCAGGCCGAGCGACTCGTCGCGGGTCAGGCCGGTGATGGTCTCGAAGCGCTTGTTGACGTAGGTGCAGCGGCCCCGCAGGTCGGCCCGGATCAGGCCCAGCGGCGAGGCCGAGGTGACCGCCGCCAGGTGCGCTTCGCCGGCGCGCAAGCTTTGCTCCTGGCCGCGCTTGACCGTCACGTCTTCGGCGATGTAGAGAATGAATTCGACCTTGCCGCGCGCGTCAAACAGCGGCACCGACACCGCGCGCAGGTAGCGCAGCGTGCCGTCCGGGCCGCGCAGAGGGCGCTCGGGCAGCGCCATCACCGCAGGACGGGCCAGCATGGCTTGCTCCTCGACCGGGTTGTAGAGCGCGAAATCGGGCGGGAACAGATCGGCGTCGACCGCGCCCAGCACCTGCGCGGCGGCGTAGCCGGTGGCCACTTCAGCCGCCTTGTTCCACACCATCATGGTGCCGCGCACGCTCTTGACCGACACCAGCAGCGGCAAATGGTCGATCATCGACTGCAGGAAGCTGCGGCTGTTNNAGCGTGAGTTCGATTTCCTCCTCGACCGGCACGCCGTCGCGGTAGACCTGCAGATAGCGTGCGAAAAAGCCGGTCTGGTGGTAGTGCGGCATCAGCGCGAACGCTTTCTGGCCGAGCAGGGCGGCGCGCGCCTTGCCGAACAGGGCCGCGCCGCGGTCGTTGATGTCGTCGATGACGAAATCCTGCACCTCGTCCCGGGCGGGCGGCCACGCTTTCAGGATCAGCAGGGCGTCCAGACTGCTGTCGGAGGCGGCGCGCAGCGTGGCCTGGGCGTTGCGCGCGGCGCGGGTGGAGGCGCGCAGCTGGGCGCTCTGGCGCATCAGGACCGCCACGATGGCCGCGATCAGCAGGCTCGATGCCAGCGCGATGCCCAGGTAGCGCTGGCGGTGGCGCTCGAATTTGGCCATCGCGACCGCCGTTTCGACGCCGACAATGGCCGACAGGCCGTAGCGCGGCACCGGGCTGTGGCTGTAGATGCGCGCGGTGGCGTCAAGCGGCGACTGCGGCACCAGTTCGTCCGACGAGGCGCCGGTCGAGCGCTGCGGCATGAAGGCCAGGTGGCTGCTGATGAACAGGCGCTCGCCGGTGCGTCCGGCGGCCAGCCCGCCCGGCGTCATCAACACCAGCGCGCCGCCTTCGCCCACGTTCAGGCGGTCGTAGTCGTCAATGAACAGATTGGGGTCGATCATGATGACGATCGCGCCGTCGAACTGGCCGCTGCCGTCGGTCAGGCCGCGCACCACCCGGATGTGCCATTTGCCAGTGCGCGGATCGACCACCGGGGTTGACAGCAGGGGCGGGTCGCTGCGGTTGTTGGCCAGTGCGATGAAAAAGGCCTCGCCAGCGAGCCTGGCCGGCGCGAAGCCGTTGATGGTGTCGACGCTCACGCCGTGCCGGTCCAGCACGGCCATCGGCAATTCGAGGCGCACCGGCAGGGTCGAGTCGAGCAGGCCGCCGCGCATGGCAAAGGTGTCGAGCCGGTACTGGCCGCCCGTTTCCGCATGCTTGAGGCTGAACAACTGGGTGGCGTGGCCGCTCTGGCGCAGGATGTGGCTGACATGCTCGGCCAGCACGCGCGCCAGCGCCTGGCTATGGGCCACTGCGTCGCTGTGGCTGGACTGGCGCTCGAGCGACACCTGCAGCATCACCGCGACCCACATGGCAACCGTCAGCGCGAGCGCAAAGACGGGCAGCAGCGCTACCCGGAACAAGCGCCGTGCCGACCTGCGTAGGAAGCTCGCTGAAGTAATCAATTATGCCAGTCGGTATGGAGGAATGCCTGCGATGCGGCTATTTTGCTCGCAAAACAGGGTTTCCGCACAGGGGCGAGGAAAAAAATGTTAATTCCCTGCAATGACGGCCTTTTCCTTATTAAAATGTGAAGATGACCGAACTGACCCTGACCCTGGCCGCCGCGCGCGCCCTGCACCTGGCCGCGCAGGGCATGCTGCAGCCGCGCCGCAAGCGCGCCACCAAGGACGACGTGCTGGCCGCCATCCGTACCATGGGCGTGCTCCAGATCGACACCATCAGCGTGGTGGCGCGCAGTCCCTACCTGGTGCTGTGGAGCCGGCTGGGTGACTATGACGCCGACTGGCTGGGCCAGCATCTGGCCGAAGGGGCGCTGTTTGAATACTGGGCCCACGAAGCGTGTTTCGTGCCAATCGACGACTACGGCCTGCTGCGCCACCGCATGCTGAACCCGGCGGCCATGGGCTGGAAGTATTCGGAGAGCTGGATGCGCGACAACGTCGCCGTGGTGGAAGCGGTGCTTGCGCATATCCGCGACAACGGGCCGGTGCGCTCGTCGGATTTCGAGCGCAGCGACGGCAAGGCTGGCGGCTGGTGGGCGTGGAAGCCGGAAAAGCGCTCGCTCGAGGTCTTGTTTACGGCGGGGGCGCTGATGATCGCGCGGCGCCACAATTTCCAGCGCGTGTATGACCTGGCCGAACGGGTGCACCCAAGCTGGCACGACAGCCAGCTGCCGGCCATGGACGACACGCGGCGCCAGCTGGCATTGAAGGCGGTGCGCGCGCTGGGCGTGTGCAAGGGCAGCTGGATTGCCGATTACTACCGCACCCGTCCGCCGCGCATCGATCCCGAGCAGCTGGTGGCGCAAGGGGCACTGCTGCGCGCGGCCGTGCCTGGGTGGGACGAGCCGGTGTATATCCACCCCGACCACCGCGAGCTGGCCGAGCGCGCCTGCGCCGGCCAGCTGGCGCCGACAGTGACGACGCTGCTCTCGCCGTTCGACCCCATCGTCTGGGACCGGCGGCGCGCGCTCGAACTGTTCGGTTTTGACTACCGGCTTGAATGCTATACCCCGGCCGAGAAGCGGCGCTACGGCTACTTCACGCTGCCGATCCTGCGCCGCGGCGCGCTGGTGGGCCGGGTCGACGCCAAGGCGCACCGGCGCGACGGCGTGTTCGAGGTCAAGGCGCTGGAACTGGAACCCGGGGTGCGCGTGAGCGAGCGCTTTTGCGCCGACGTCGCCCAGGCGCTGCTGCGCTGCGCGCGCTGGCACGCCTGCGGCCAGCTGCGCATCACGCGCACCGTGCCGGCCGGCCTTGCGGCGCAGCTGGAAGCGGCGCTGGGAGCATGCGCATGATGCCGGCCGCACCGCGCCAGGTGGTCGACGCGGCTGGCCAGCCGGCGCTGGGCCGCTTCGCCGGCCTGGCCGAGCGCATTGACTGGGCCGCGCTGGCGCCGCCGCTGCGGCGCAGCGCGTGGTGGCGCCGCTTTCACCACAAGCGCTGGCACT
>CXWL01009466.1_pt2 | contig 10275 bp, 9 predicted proteins | sample 590931 | NCBI WGS metagenome assembly CXWL01 (sample SAMEA3498368, study PRJEB10139) | groundwater metagenome | biome: water well; material: biofilm material | place: Germany | collected 2015-04-27
GGCGCGCGCTTCGTACAAGCCTTGTTCGCTCACCGGCGCCTCCGCGCGCCAAAGGCCGGGCGCGCTTTCGTCCAAGTCGATGCGCGTGCGTGCGCCCGAGGGGGCGATGATTTCGACCGCGCCCGCGGAATCGCTCAGCGTACTGCGTGCAATCTCCAAACCGCGCGGACCGGCCTCGATCGACAAGCGCTCTTCCTCCAATTCAGGCTCGCGCATCAGCCAGTGCGCCAGGCGGCGCAGCACTTCGCCGTGCGGGCCGCCGCCGTCATAACCGCGCGCCCACAGCCAGGGTTGGTCGGACCACAATTGCGCGACACGCCCCTCGCCCGCGCGGTCGAGCACCAGCAGGGGGCGCCCGCCGGCGCCTTGCAGAATTGTTTGTCCGCCTGTCGCGCGGGCCTCCACTTGGCGCGTCCAATTTCCCCAGCGCTCCGGCGCCGGCAAGCCGCGCACCACCGGGTGGCGGCGTCCAAGCGCTGTCGGCGCCGGCTGATAGGGCGCCGAAATCACCTCGCCCGTCGGTTGCGACGGCAAGATGCCCGCCAGCGCGGTGCGATAGAGGCCGTCCAAGCCCGCTTCACCCTCGCCGGCGGTGATCAGCAGCGCGCCGCCTTGTTCGACCCGCTGCGCGATCGCGGAAAAATAATAGGCCTGCAAGATGCCGCGCCGGCTGTAACGGTCAAAGATTATGAGATCGAACTCGCCGAGGCGGCGCTCGAACAATTCCTCGGTCGGAAACGGAATCAGCGCCAATTCGTTGAGCGGCGTAAAGTCCTGTTTGTCGGGCGGACGCAAGATCGAGAAGTGTACGAGATCGACGGCGGGGTCGGACTTCAGCAGATTGCGCCACACCCGCGCGCCTTGATGCGGCTCGCCCGTGATCAGCAACACGCGCAGGCGGTCGCGCACGCCATTGGCGGCGAACGCGGCGCGGTTGTTGGACAGTGTGATTTCCTCATCGCCTGCTTCGACCTCGATCACCACCATGTTGCGCCCTCGGTGAGGCAAGCGCACGTCAACGTTAAACGCGCGATTGGCGCGCGCATTGGCGACAGCAACGCGCGCGCCGTCGATACTCACAGACACGCGCACTGGCGCGTTGCCGCGCGCATCGATGACGCGCGCGCTGATGCGCATCGGCTCGCCGACAATGCCGAACGTGGGTGCGGAAACGAGTTCAAGCCGGCGGTCGCCGCGCGCGGGGTCGCCGACGATGAGGACGTGCGCGGGGCCGAGGCCGGTGAGCCGGCGCGGGTCGGCGGGCGGATCGGAGGCCTGGCCGTCGGTGACGACAATCACCCCGCCGATGCGGTCGCGGGAAACGTCGGACAATGCGTCTTCAATCACGGATGTGATCATGGTGCCATCCGGGCCGCCGCCGGCTTCGCGGACGCGCACATCAAGGCCAGGCTCGCGCGACAGGCGCTCCGCCATCGCCTCGCCCGCCGCGCGCGCCGCCAGGTTCCGGCCCGCGAGCGTTAGACTTTCGCTTTGATCGATCAGCACCAGCGCCACGTCATTGGCGGGTTCGCGGGCCTCGCGCACCAATTGCGGCTGCATCAAGCCAAGAAACATAAACGCCGCGGCGGCAGCGCGCAGCAACAGCGCTCCGCCGCCGCGCCACCCATAGAAGGCGAGAGCGAGCAGCGTCACTACGCCAAGGGTGATCATCGCGCCCGGCGGCAACGCCGGATCAAAGCCAATGCGGGCGGCGCCGATCAACGTCGCCGCCCCTCGCCCAGGCGTTCCAAGAGCGCTGGCACATGCACCTGGTCGGCTTTGTAGTTACCCGTCAGCGCTACCATCACCATGTTGACGCCGAAACGCAGCGCCAACTCGCGCTGGCGGGCGCCGCCCTCGATGTCGCCGGCCCACGCGGCCGCCCAATCGCCGTCGCCAACAAACAACGAAGCGACGCCGTCGCGCGCCGATGCGGCGGAAGCGTCTTCGGCCCATAATTGCGTCGTCTGCGCGCGGCCGGGAAAGCTGCGCAACAGATAGAAAGCGCGCATGATGACATGTTCCGTCGTGACCACTTCAAGTGGCGGCACATCGACGCCCGCGAGCATGACCGAGGCGGGCCGTGCTCCGCCGCTGGCGCCGGAATTGCGTGTGTCCACCAGCAGCAATCCGCCAATGGCGAGATAGCGATCGACGTTGGCGAGCGCCGCGTCGGAGAGACGCCGAGGAGTGGTCGGCGCCGGCCAGTAGAGAAACGGATAGGCCGAGAGGTCGTCGCGGGCGAGATCAATGGCGACCGGCGGGCCAGGCTCGACCGAGGTCCGCGCGATCAATATTTCCGTCAACGCCTCAAGCCCAGCCGCGGAAGCGCGGTCGATGCGGGCGTCGCCGGAGCGCACATAGGCTAGGCGCAGGGTTTGCGTGGGGTCGTCGCGATTTTGTGCGTGCGCATCGGGCGCTGACGCCAGCCCCAGGATCAGCGCGGCGCCCGCCGCTGAGCGCGCCAAGTTTGGCAGACGGCCGATCAAGAACAACGCGACCAACAAGTCCAATGCAAGCAACAGCGCTGCCGCGCCGAATAGCCAACCCGCCAATTGTTGCGCGGCGTTGGCGCCGAGCCCCGCGCGCGTGATCGCGGCGGGCAGAGCAAGCGGCGTGAAGGCGTCGTCGGCGCGGACTGCGTCGATAGCGGCCGATACGCCCGCGCGTTCGTACAGGCCGGGCGGCGTTGCAGGCGAAGGCAGTGCTTGCGCAAAGGCTTCCGCATCGATCGGCGGCGCGTCCACCGGCGCCGGCGCCAGCGCGCCGAACCCATCGAGCAGGCGCTGCGCGACATAAGGCCCGCCCGTGATGTCGCGCTCGCCGGCGCCATCGGCGCGCGCCGCGAACGCAAGCGTCCGTCGCAGCATTTCCACGAACAGCCCCGAGAGCGGCAAGTCCGACCAGTCCGGCGCGGCGGTGACATGAAACAACACCACCAAGCCGCGTCCATGCGCGCGCGCCGTCACCAAAGGTGAATTGTCCGAGAGCGTCGCCCAAACGCGCGCTTCTTCAAGTGAAGCGGGTTCAGCTAGGACTTGCCGGCGTACGTTGACATCCGTCGGCGGGATGATCCCGGCGAAAGGCGAATCCACCGGGAACGCGGCGATGGCGAGCGGCGCTTCCCATGCCAGCGCGCCGCCCAAGCTGCGTGACCCGGGGCGCAGGCGCACGGGCACAAGCGCATCGGCGCCGTTGGCCAAGCGCGGCCCGGCAAAGCGCACCAACAAGCCCCCCGACTCAAGCCAACGCTCCAACGCGGCGCGATCGGCCGGCGCGGGACGCCCCGCGTCAGGCAAGATCAAGGCTTGCGCACGAGCGTTGATGAGTTCGCTAGCACTGCCGCGCTGCAAGCTCGCGTAAGGCGCAAGCGCACGCTCGGCATAGAACAATTCCGACAGCAGCGGCTGACCAGCGCCGCCTGGATCGATGAGTCCCACGAAAGGTCGCCCCGCGCCCGCAGGCAACAGCCGCACCGCGCCCGCGCTTTGCTCGCCGACGATGCGCACACGTGCGGCGCGCGCGGCGATCTCCGGGGGCAGCTCGATGCGGGCGGTGGCGCTGAGCGCGTCACCGGCAAAGCGCAACTCAGCCGCGCCGAGAGCCCGGCCATCCGCCGTTTCCGCCGCGATGGCGCCGACGGGCGATGCGTTCGCCGCTCTTCGCGCCTCGACGATAATGCCTTGCGGCGTCACCGATGCGCCTGCCAGTCCGCGTGCAGTCGCCGCTGGCACACGCACCGTGACGGGCCCGCGTCGTAGCAATGCTTCGCCCAGCGTTTGCGCGCCGGAATCGCCGAGCCCATCGCTGATCCAGACGATGGCGCCAAAATCGCCTTGGGTTTGCGCCAGCCTGCGCGCGGCGTCGGCGCGGTCGGGCCGCCAGGGTTGCGGTTCGAGCCTGCCTATGCGTGTTTTTGCATCGGCGGCGGTGAGCGCTTCGCCGGGATCGCCGGCGGGTGTGGCCGGGGCAGTGAGCAGGAGGAACACAGGCGCACGCGCGCGTGTCGCGTCGGCGATGGCGGCCAAGGCGGCGCCCCGCGTTTCGCTCCAGGAGGGCGCGGAGGTCCAGCCGTTATCGATCACGATCAACGTGCGTCCGCCGTGCGCGCTCTGCGCGGCGCTGGGGGCTAAGCTCGGCTTCGCGAACGCGAGCACCAGCAGCGTCGCCGCCAGCGCGCGGAATACGACCAGCCACAGCGGGGGGCGTTCGCGGCTCTGTTCCTCGGTGTGCAGGCCGAGAAGAAGCCGCGCGGGCGGGAATTGCGTCCGTTGTGGCGGCGGCGGCGTCGCGCGCATCAGCCAAAACAGCGCCGGCAGCGCGAGTAAGGCTAAGAGTGCGCCAGGTGCGCCAAACAGAATGGGTCCGAAGCTCACGCCGTCCGCTCCGACACCAGGGCTATGAGCGAAGCCAGCACTGGCGCCGCGCCGTGATCGGTACGGTGGCTGATTGCTGGAAAACCGAATTGAGCGCCGAGCGAGCGGATGGCGTGGCGGTGCGCCGCGAGCCGCTCGGCATAGACTTCGCGCGCCGCCTCGGCGCGGCCGATCAGGGCTTGCGTCGCACTGGCGCCGGGCGTCATGAACAAGGTGCGGCCTCGAAAGGGGAAATCCTCTTCCGCTGGATCGGCGATCATCACCAGCACACCCGTCGCGCCCGCCGATGCAGCCCTGGTGAGACGCACCCGCCATGCTTCAACGGGCGCATAGAAATCGCTCATGAACACGATGCACGCGCGCTTGGGCGGCTCGGACTCGTCGCTGGCGCAAGACAGATCGAGCGCGAGGCGCTCGATTGCGCGGGCGCCGGCGCGCGCTGGTCGGCCCAGGGCGCCAACGCGTTCGCCGCCGCGCACCAGCAAAGTCGCGAGCGCCAAGGCGAGCGTGTGCGCGCGGCGCAGTTTGGTGGTGCGCCCGGCCTCGCTGGTCCAATCAAAGCCAGCTTCCGGGTCGATCCAGAACCACGCCGTTTGCGCCGCTTCGCGCTCGCGCTCGCGCACATAATACCGATCCCCACGCGCGGAACGTCGCCAATCGACAAGGCGCGCGCCATCTTCGGCGCGGTGATCGCGATATTGCCAGAAGGCTTCGCCTTGCCCGGCGCGGCGGCGACCGTGAAAGCCAGGCGCGCTGGCGGCGAGGCGGCGTGCATCCAACAGCACGCCCGGCAAATCGCCCGCGAGCGAAAGCGCATCGAGGCGGGCGGCGTCAGACATTGTGCACGGCGAAAATTCCTTCTCCCCTTGTGGGAGAAGGTGTCTTGCGCCAGCGGAACCGGCGCAAGACGGATGAGGGGTGTTGGCGCAGGTCTTTTGGGAGGTGGCGCTTGCACCCCTCATCCGGCGCTTCGCGCCACCTTCTCCCACAAGGGGAGAAGGACAAGGTTTCGCTCCGCTTCAAGCCGCGCGCCCGGCCAATTCATCGATCAACGTGTCGATGTCCAGGCCTTCGGCGCGCGCGCCAAAAGAAAGCTGCATACGGTGCGCCAACGCGGGGCGCGCCAGCGCGGCGACGTCATCCACCGCCGGCGCCAGCCGCCCGCGCAGCAGCGCACGCGCACGCACCGCCAGCATCAACGCTTGCCCGGCGCGCGGGCCGGGACCCCAGGCAACATGCTGGTTCACGCGCGCATCGTGGCTGGCGCCGGGCCGCGCCGAGCGCACCAATTCCAGAATGCTCGCCAGCACCTTCTCGCCCACAGGCATCGCCCGCACGAGTTGCTGCAAGCGCATCAGCGCGTTTGCGTCGAGCACGGTTTGCGGCTGCACGTCATCAAGGCCGGTGGTTTCGATCAGGATGCGCCGTTCGATTTCGGCGTCGGGGTAGGGCACATCGACTTGCAGCAGGAAGCGGTCGAGCTGCGCTTCCGGCAGCGGGTATGCGCCTTCGTGCTCAATCGGGTTTTGCGTCGCTAGCACGTGGAACGGCTTTGGCACGTCATAGGCTTTGCCGGCGACCGTGACGTGATGTTCTTGCATCGCCTGCAACAGTGCCGATTGCGTGCGCGGAGAAGCGCGGTTGATTTCGTCGGCCATTAGCAGGCTGGTGAAAATCGGTCCCTTGACGAAGCGAAAATGTCTGCGTCCCTGCTCATCCTGGTCGAGCACTTCCGAGCCCAGAATATCCGCCGGCATCAGGTCAGGCGTGAATTGCACGCGCGCCCAATCGAGCCCCAGCACCCGCGCCATCGCCTCCACCAGCCGCGTCTTCGCTAGCCCAGGCGCGCCCACAAGCAGCACGTGCCCGCCGGACAAAATCGCCGCCAGCGTCAATTCGATGACCCGCTCCTGGCCGAAGACCGTCTTGCCGATTTCCGCGCGCACACGGTCAAGCGCCGCCCCGGCCCGCTCAGCCTCGGCGACAAGCGCCTCGGGGCTCTGTTGGTTCGCATTGCTCATGGGTGCGAAGCTCGCTTGTATGGGGGCTGAAATAAGGCGCTGGGTGCTCGGATCATGTCGTCCCCGAATTCTGACTTGGAGCAAATGCTGGCGGCGCTCAAGGCCCAAGCCGGAACCGGCGACAGGGCGCGCCCTCCCGTCGATCAATGGAACCCGGCCTATTGCGGTGAAGCCGGATTTGAAATCCTGCGCGACGGGACCTGGCGCCACGAGGGAACACGCATCACGCGCGAAAGTATGGTCAAGCTGTTCGCCTCAATCCTGCGCAAGGACGCAGACGGGGAGACTTACCTCGTTACGCCGGTGGAGAAGATACTGGTGCGCGTCGCGGACGCGCCCTTTCTCGCCGTGCGCGTTGATCGCCATGGGGCGGGGCCGGACCAGGTGCTGGTGTTCACCACCAATGTCGGCGACATTGTCACTGCCGGCGCGGCCAATCCGCTGCGTGTCGCCTATTCCGGCGACGAACCACGCCCCTACGTGCTGGTGCGCGGACGCCTCGAAGCCCGCATCCTGCGCGCGCCGTTCTATGAGCTGGTGGAATGGGCCGAGCCGCGCGAGGGCAGGCTGGGCGTGTGGAGTGGAGGCGTGTGGTGGGAGTTGGGAGCGGGCCGATGAACTACATCAAGGTCGTGTGGAAGCACTCGTCTCAAGCCGATCCCGTGCTTCTCTATAGCGAACTTGATAGTGAACGCTGGGAAGTCAGGAAGGTAGAGGTCTTTCCCGACGGCAAGATGAGTTATGCCGCATCAAACACTTCGTGCGGTGGAACGGAACTTGGGCTGATCCCGGTGCCGCCGCTTGGCGAAATAAACGCGAATGCGGAATTCGAGGGGCGACAAATCACAAGCGCCGAATTTCAAAGTGTTTGGGAACAAGCGACTTGTCGTTGAGCGCCCTCGAATCCCTTCTCCGCGCGCGCCTCGATCCGCTGGATCGCATCGCCCCGAGCGTGCGCACGCGTTCCGATCGCGACCTCAATCCGGACTGGAGCGAGACGCCCGCCGAATGGCGCGCCGCCGCTGTGCTGGCGCCGATCGTCATGCGCCCGGAAGGCTGGACGATGCTGTTCACGCAGCGCGCGGAAGAAACCCCCGCGCACCCAGGGCAAATCTCGTTTCCCGGCGGTCGCGTGCAGCCAGAGGATGCCTCGCCGGTGGAGACAGCTTTGCGTGAAACCCACGAGGAGATCGGGCTCGCGCGTGATCTCATCACCCCGCTCGGCGCCTGGGACGCGTACGAGACCGGCACCGGCTTTCGCATCACGCCGATCGTGGGGCTGGTCGCGCCGGACTTTGCGCTCACGCTCGATCCGCGCGAAGTGGCGGGCGTGTTCGAAGCTCCGCTCTCGTTCCTGTTCGACCCCGCCAATCACGAGCGCCGCGAGGGCGTGTGGCGCGGCGCCACCCGCGCGTACTACGCCATGCCGTATGGCGACCGCTTCATCTGGGGCGCCACCGCCGGCATGATCCGCGCATTGTGGGAGCGGCTGTATGGGTGAGCGCCAGTGGTTGACATTGTGTGGAAAATACGTATTATACGAATATGCCGCCACTTAAGCCCCCAGAATCAACCGTCACCGCCAGGGAATTTCAGCGTCAGCCCGGGCGTTACCAACGGCTGGCCCAGGCGCAGCCGGTGACGATAACCGCCCATGGCGACCCAAGTCTGGTGATCATGAGCGTGCGGGAATACGAGCGGCTGAAGCGCCGGGATCGGCAGGTGCTGGCAGTGGATGAGCTTAGCGCGAATGAGGCCGATGAATTGCTGGCGGCGCTGAAGGAAAGTGCGCCGACGCCAGAAGCCGCGAAGTTCAACCGGGAACTCACCAGGCGCAAAGGGTGACGTGGCCTGCGCCGCAAGTCGGGCAGATTATTCGTTATGCGTATTTGTGGAAGCGCGAAGCCGATGCTGGCCTCGAAGAAGGGCAGAAGGATCGCCCAGCGGTGATCGTGGTGGCGCAGCGGCGCGAGGGCGAAGATATCCGTGTTATCGTCGCCCCGATCACGCATGCGGCGCCAACGGATCCAAGCGAGGCGCTCGAAATTCCGCGCGCCACCTGCCGGCGCGTTGGCCTCGATGACGAGCGGCAATGGATTGTCACGAGCGAACTCAACAGCTTTCTCTGGCCGGGACCAGATTTGCGCCCACTGCCTGGTCTGGGCCCAGCGAGCGTGATCATGGGGCTGTTGCCTGCGAAATTGTCCGCTATGCTCAACGAACTCTTGCAAGCGCAGATCGTGAAACGGCGCATTGCGATAACCGCGCGCGGGGAATGAGCGCTTCAACTGGCGCGCGGCTGCGGGCATGATCAGCGCGCTGTGGGAGAGATTCTATGTCTAGTCGCCGACGGTTCGTGGCGCTCGGGCTAGCGGCTGCCGTGAGCGCGTGCGGCAACGTTGGGCGGAATGGGTTTTACGAACTGATACCGAAACGACAATTTAAGATTGTCATCGAAGAGCGCGCACACGACTCGCTGCTGCTCGCTGTGCAAGAGTTCGCAGAGCATCGTGCATTTGGCATGGTCCAGGAGAGCTATCGATCTGCGCTGACCGCGCCGGCGATCTTTTGGATACTAGAACGCTTGGAGGGCATGATTGTCTTCCAGAATAAGATTGTCGGGCAGGAGCCCGACCCGCAAGATTCGCAACGCGTCTTGTATCGCCACTCTAAGACTGAATTCTCAGCGATGTTTTATCGCTCGGTAGTGGGATATAGCGACGAGCAGATCGAGAACCTGATCTCCCTGTTCGGTCATCGATTGTCAGCCGTTGAAGGGTTCCTCGAATTCGTGGATGCCTTCCCAAGAAACACGCCGTGACCACCGCCATCACCCACGCCCCCTGGCTCAAGGCCCCTGAAACGCGCGCGCTGATCGGCGCGCTTGAAGCCGCGCGCCCGGGCGGATCGCGCTTTGTTGGCGGTTGCGTTCGCAATACGCTGATGGGCGTCGGCGTCGATGACATCGATATCGCGACGCAGCTCACGCCCGATCAGGTTGGCGCGGTCGCAAGGCAGGCGGGCTTTGCAGCCCACCCCACCGGCATCGAACACGGCACCATGACAGTGGTGGTGAACCACGCGCCATTCGAGGTGACGACGCTGCGCCGCGATGTCACCACCGATGGGCGCCGCGCCACCGTCGCGTTCACTGAAAGCTGGGAAGAGGATGCCGCACGCCGCGATTTTCGCATGAACGCGCTTTATGCCGGCGCCGATGGCGCGGTATTTGATCCCACCGGCGGCGGCCTTGGCGACGCGCGCGCCGGGCGGGTGATCTTTGTTGGCGATCCGCAAACTCGCATCCGCGAAGATAATTTGCGGATTCTGCGCTTCTTTCGTTTCAACGCCTGGTACGGCAGGGGCGACCTCGATGCGACGGGGCTCGCGGCTTGCGAAACTTCTCGCGATGGGTTGGCTCAACTTTCCGCCGAGCGCGTGTGGAAGGAGTTAAAAAAACTTCTCGCCGCGCCGCGCCCTTTGGACGCCGTCGCGGCGATGCTGCGCACGCGTATTTGGGAGCGCGCCGCCCCAGAAGCGAAGAACTTCGTGCGCATGCTCTCGCTGATCCAAATCGAGCAAGAGCTGATGCTGAGCGCTGAGCCGATGGCGCGTATTGCCGCCGCGCTGGACGATCCAGACGGCGCGCGCGCGCTGGCGGGGCGGCTGAAGCTCTCAAACCAAGAGCGCGATCGCCTCGTCGGCGCGCTTGGGAACGACGAACGCATCACCTCCTACGCATCAATGCGCGAAGTGCGCCGCGCGCTCTACCGCCTCGGGCCGGAGACTTTTCAAGATCGTGTGAAGCTCGGCTGGGCGAGCGCCGAAGTGCGCAAGGCCGCGCCGCAATGGCAGGCGCTGCTGGCGCTGGCGCAAAC
>CXWL01012046.1_pt1 | contig 10272 bp, 11 predicted proteins | sample 590931 | NCBI WGS metagenome assembly CXWL01 (sample SAMEA3498368, study PRJEB10139) | groundwater metagenome | biome: water well; material: biofilm material | place: Germany | collected 2015-04-27
TTGCTACTTCCAAGGTGAGCATAAAATGAAATTGGTGAAGAGCTGGTATTGAGAAACTAAAATGACTGCCAACCAACCGATTATTTAATACTTGCCATTTCAGTGTTTGTTACCTACCAGGAACCATTGGACACTATGATTGGGCTATTACATCAAGATTTTTTACTTTATATACCTTAAGGGATCTTCGCCTGGACCTAATATACGCAAGATGAAAATCGTTTTGGTATCAACACGATAATAAATAGCGTGAGACTCATAGACTTGACGGCGAATATTTTTCTTGATGTGGTTTTGGTCGCTTCCGATCATAGGAAACTCGCAAATCATATCTAACGTTTTGAATAATCCATCTCGATAAAGGCGGGCTTGCCGAATGCCAAAATTTTGGATCGTATAGACTGCAATATTGCCAATATCCTTTTCAGCGCGTTTTGATAATCGATAATTAACCATTAATTTCCGGCAAGACGAGTTTCGACTTCTGCCCAAATTTCTTGAGGGCTACGGTCACTGTCGCCACTCGATTCAGCCTCATCGAGCATAAATCGGAGTCGGGTTTCTGCTTCTCGCCTTTCCTGGTCTCGGCGAACTAGATCCCGGAAATATTCGCTGTCATTACCATATTTGCCTGAATCAACTTGGGATTTAACCCAGGTTTCCATTTGATCGGTGATGGTAATGGTTTTGCGTTGCATCGACATAATAAGATCTCGCGATTAAAGACATGTAATTCGTATGATAATATCATACTAGCAATTTACGATGTATGCGAAGATTCGATTTCCATTCATTTAAAAATCAATGGGGGGGCAGGTTAATTTGATTTGTTGATGGTTCGGTGTAGCTACCCTAAATCGGCGAATAACCGGTTTCTGGTAAATAGAACGCAACTCTCGCGGCCCCCGTGGGTCGTAGCCGGGCGACTAGAAAACAAAAAATGAATTTTAGGCTGTGGCTGCTTAAAGTATTTCAGGGTGTAAATTTGCTCAAATAAAGTAAAAATGACATTTCACCATTATCGAGAACCTTTATCATTTCTCGTTAGGGTGCATGCCACTGTTTATGTTGCAACGGGACAATCTGACTAATAGTAATAAAATCACGGTCATCATGTACCAGCAACAGACTATTCTCCAGCGCAATTTGTGCAATACAACAATCAATCGGACTGCGTATGGTTAGGCCTTGTCTGCGCAGATCAAAATAGAGTCTCGCCGCTGCCTGCCAGGTAGAAATTTGTGCTTCAATGTAATCCTGTCCCTCAAGATACTCACTGAGCAAGTTCCATTCGCGCTCATCCCGGCAACCTTGCAGTAATTCCAATTGTTGGAATCGGGTCAAAACAATAGCTTGATCGCCAATGTATTCATACAAGCGCGGGGTATATTCCCGAGTTTTATCCCTAAAGACATGAATCCAAATCGATGTGTCAATCAGGATCATGCCGTAGTTCTCGCAGACCCTTGTGATCGTAATCGTCAGTTAGCTGAATTTTACCGGCAAGGTCAAACAAGTTAAGCTTGCGGCGGGAACGAATCAATTCACGCAAGGCTAAATCAACCAATTCGCGTTTGCTAGCGGCGCCGGTAAGTGTAGTGGCTTCTTTCACAAGCGTTTCATCAAGAACAATATTAGTACGCATGGCACTCTCCTATACACATTAGGAGGTGTATTATACGCTACATAATGTGTTGTGTGGCAGTCAGGAATCATCCATCTACATTTAATATCGCCTAGTTCGACGAGTTAAACTCAACGCTAGAACAGAGAGACGAGACAGTTAATCGAATAATTTAATGCCAAATGAAGCAACTTTGTTGAAGAAGCAGTCGCCAACTGACTGTCCGCTGTGGATAAAATTATAAAGGTGTTTTCAGTGTCGCCTCCGGGTCGGACAGCGACAACTGGATTTTTTTAGGTTGAGCGACTGGTATTGGAAAAAGTAGCTTATAAATTTTATCGGATAAACTCAATTCAAACCACCTCGTCCACCCGTTTGTGATGGGTTGTGAATGGATTTAAATAATTTAAGAGCTTCGTTTAAAGTAGCTGTAGCAGCGGCCATATCGCCACTTTTTGCTTGCCGACGGGCGGTGCTGATGATATTTGAACCTCGTTGTGCTTTGACTTCGATACTGCCGCCCATAATGTCTTTAACAGACTGTCTGGCCGCTTTCATGTGATCTTCAGCAACCTCTAAATCATTGGTGTTTAATGCTTTCAAAGCCTCCTCGATGTGGGTGATAGTATTGTTAACCGGCTGTTTTCCATTTTGTTCATCAACTGCAAGTGCATTATTAACAAATGCACTAAAAAAGAGAACGAAAAATAGAACGCCTAAATTTTTTATGATTGTTTTCATATGCAAAATACCCTTGGATTGAAAGGAAAGTACCAACAAAATTATCACTCATCGCACGAATTGTTTATTCAAAGTAAAACTCACTTGCCATATACTTTGGAATCAGCCAAATAAGCTCTAATTTCCACTGGGGTTGAAATCTTGACCCATCTCTATGACCTAAGAAAATTAAATATGTTGCATGTTTTTAAAGCATAAAAATTTATTGGCGCTTTAGGAAAGATTTGTCATTACTTTCAATGTCGCCAGTGGGTCGAAATCGCCAGTTCATCATTAAACCAAAAATGAGCATTCGAGCGGCCGCTTTGGAAAATTCTTGACGGCTTTTTTCAAATTCTTGCTTGCCTGAATAGATAATCTTTACGGGTACATTTCAAATAATTTCAGGTTGCCTTTTTGATGATAATACAACCAGCGCTTCGGAATCAAAAACTAGACTCGATAATTTTTATCCAGCTCCTGCAAATGCTTTAATTTCTCGCGGATTTTGATTTCCAGGCCTCTTGCTACCGGCTGATAATAGTGTCTGCCGGACAATCCATCCGGAAAATAATTTTCACCCGCCGCATAGGCTTCGGGTTCATCATGCGCGTAACGATACGCCTTACCATAATCGAGCGACTTCATTAATTGGGTCGGTGCGTTTCTCAAATGCACCGGCACACCCTGACTACCGCTTTGCCGGGCATCGGCCATCGCGGCATTGTAGGCCATATAAACCGCATTGCTTTTGGGCGCGCAGGCCAGGTACACGACAGCCTGAGCCAATGCCAGCTGCCCTTCCGGACTGCCGAGCCGTTCCTGTGCTTCCCAGGCATTGATGGCAATCTGCAGGGCTCTTGGATCGGCGTTGCCAATATCTTCCGAAGCCATTCTGACAATACGCCGGGCCAGATAAGACAGGTCACAGCCACCGTCCATCATTCGGCACAACCAATACAGCGATGCATCGGGTGAACTGCCGCGCACCGATTTATGCAACGCAGAAATCTGATTATAGAACTCCTCGCCCTGATTATCGAAGCGCCTGACGCTTCCGGATAGTACTTCCCGGGCGATAGTTTCATTAACCGTTCCATTATTTTTTGCGGCCGACAATTCAGCAGCAATTTCCAGTACATTCAACAGGGTTCTGGCGTCACCGTCTGCCGCCTCGGCAAACTGCTGTCTGATGGTATCGGACATGTCGAGATTGAAACTACCCAATCCCCGTTGGCTATCGGCTAATGTCTTGTTTAAAACGTTCAGCAAATCTTCCTTGGTTAAGGCGTTCAATACATAAACGCGCGCTCTGGACAGTAACGCGTTATTCAGCGCAAAGGATGGATTTTCGGTGGTTGCTCCAACAAAGTATATGGTGCCGTCTTCTACATGCGGCAGAAAAGCATCCTGCTGTGATTTGTTAAAGCGATGGACTTCATCAACAAACAGGATGGTACGCCGGTTGTGCTCGGCCTGGATTTTTTGAGCTTCAGCGACAGCGGCCCTGATTTCCTTGACACCGGATAACACTGCAGAAATGGGCATGAATTCGGCGTTGGAGTGCTGTGCGATAATGCGGGCCAAGGTGGTTTTTCCGGTGCCCGGCGGTCCCCAGAAAATCATGGAATGCAAACGTCCGGAAACAATTGCTTCGTACAGCGGTTTACCGGGTTTTAAAATATGCTGTTGACCCACATAGTCGTCCAGCACCTTGGGGCGCATACGGTCAGCCAACGGCCTGGTCAGATCGTCAGACATGGCTCCACAACCCTGGTTGGCTATGCGTGTTATTCGGAAAAGACATCAGCGCCTTTCGGAGCCTGAAATTGAAACAGGGTTTGTTTAATGGGCGGATTAAGAAGAACATTGGAAAAATAAATGCGCGTCAGCTGGCCAAAGTTATCACTGAGTTCCATGCCGCCCAACGAACCCTTGTTCAGACCGATTAAAATATATTTAAAACTGCTTTCCTGGCTTTTCGGCGACAATTTAACCCATTGCATGCCTTCATCGACACCCTGTTTCTGCATGATGAAATTATCATCTAATGCAATATCGCCACTTAACAGCAAGGCCGGTGTTGAGCCCAGCGATTCATCCAGTTTTTTTATCGTGACCTGCTCAAGATCCTGGTCAAAAAACCAGACTTTTCCTGAGTTGGCCACGATTTGTTGCTGAAAAGGTTTTTGATAATCCCAGCGGAATTTTCCTGGCCGCTGCAGGAAAAATACGCCGTGACTGGTTTGAACCGGATTGCCGGCCTCATTGATCACTACCTGCTTGAAGTCAGCAGTCAGCGATTTGGTGGCCTTTAGAAATGCTTTTAACTGTATGACCGGCTGATCTTCAGCATACACGGGACCTTGACTAAATAATAAGCCAAACCAGATCGCGAAAATTTTTATGTATTTCATAGGATGCTCGATAAATGGATCATTCAGTAAACAAGTCTTCGATCCAGGTTTTGACTTGTTCAACACCCGAATCGCCGCACGGCGAATAAGTCGTCGGATTGGAACCGGCAATATAGGGATAATGCTTTGCCCATCCACACCCGTCACTGGCCAATAAACCGTTAACCGGATCGACCAGAGCCATCTTAATGTTGTCGGGTGGAATCAAATTGACCGGCTCCGTGGATATTTGTTTCATTAACGCTATCCAGACCTGCAAGGCGCCGGTCGCGCCTGTCAAACCGATAGGTTTGTTGTCATCACGCCCTAACCAGACGATGGAAAGATAATCACCTGTATAACCCGCGAACCAGCTGTCCTTGGAATCATTGGTTGTTCCCGTTTTACCCACCAGACCGTAATCTTGCGGGAAGGTGGAATAAGCCGAACGCCCGGTACCTTCGTGCATGGCTTCCTGCAGTATGGTGTTGACGATATAAGTGGCTGACGGATCAACGGCCTGCTTGACACTAAAAGGATAACTTTGAAGCTGTTTGCCATCTGCGGCAAGCACTGCCCGGATTGCCTTTATCGGCGTTGAAAAGCCATCGCCCGCCAACGTCTGATAAATCTGGGTTACATCCATTGGACTCAGCGAAGAGGCACCCAGCAACAAGGAAGGAAATAGCTCAACAGGCCGGGTTACGCCCATGTTTTTGAGCGTTTTTGCTGTTTGTCCGACACCAATATCCATACCGATACGAACCGTAGCCAGATTGTAGGACTTAGCCAAAGCCGTATGCAGCGGGACAATACCATGTTCTTTATGATCATAGTTGTTGGGCGTCCAGTCCGTACCATTCTGGCCTTTAATCACAACAGACGTATCACTGACCGGCGTTGTTATCGTGTATTTGTTAGGATGCTGCAGAGCCGTCAGGTAGACAACCGGCTTCATTAATGAGCCGATGGGGCGAACAGCATCCAGCGCACGATTAAATCCGGAAGCCGTATTGTCACGGCCACTGGCTAGCGCTGCAATTTCACCGCTATCTCGACGCGTTACAATAACGGCCGATTCAAGGTCTTTGGCTTTAGGCTGTTTTTCCAGACGCTCCAGTTTGGCAGCCAGGGTTTTTTCGAGGGTATCCTGTACCTGCGTATCCAGCGTGGTAAAAATCCGCAAACCCTCAGACGTTAAATCTTCCTCGCGGTAATCCTGACTTAACTGACGCTTGACCAGATCCAGAAAACCGGGATAGCGATTCGACGAACGGACTGGCCGTGGAATAACATTCAAAGACTTGGCTTTTGCGGCGGAACTCTCGCTTTCTGTTATGTAGCCTTGAGCGGCCATTTCATCCAGCACCAGATTACGGCGTTGTAACGCGCGCTCCGGATAGCGTCTTGGATCATATTCGGACGGCCCACGCACCAGCGATACCAGCGATGCCACTTGTTCCAAAGACAAATCCTTTAAAAAAGTGCCAAAATAAAACTCACTGGCCAATCCGAAGCCATGAATCGCGCTGGCACCATTCTGGCCCAGATAGATTTCATTGAGGTAAGCTTCCAGAATTTCATTCTTGCTGTAGCGGTATTCAAGAATCAGCGCCATCAAGGCTTCTTTCACTTTACGCTTCAAACTTCGCTCGGAAGTTAGATAGAAATTTTTCACCAATTGCTGCGTAATCGTGCTGCCACCTTGCACCATGCCGCCTGCGCGAAAATTCGCCAATATCGCCCTGGCTATGCCTTTCAGCGAAACGCCAAAATGCTGATAAAAATCTCTGTCCTCCGAAGCCAGCAAGCCATTAATCAGGGTTTCCGGCGCTTCTTCCAGCTTGATTAATACCCGATCCTCCTTGATAGTGGGATAAAAACTGCCGATTTGTACCGGGTCCAGTCTGACCAGCGCAATATCGTTGTCTTCCGACAAATCGGTCATCGAAACCAGCCCGTAATCGGTAAAAGTGAGCTTAACCAGACTGCTGGGCTGCTGCTGGTCCCAGAAAGTAAACTCCCGGGTTTTTAGGCTGATTTGTTGTCCATCCTTAAAATAGGTGCCATCCGCGGCCAAATGAGAGTCCTTCCGGTAACGTAACAGTTGCAGCAGCTCTTCAAATTTTTCAATGCTGATGTTGATACCGGCATACAGTTCTACCGGATTGGCATAAACGCGGGCCGGAATCGCCCAACGCTTTCCTTCAAACTGTTTGCGAACGTTATGATCGAGGTATCCCAAATAACTTAGAAAGGCTACCGCAAAACCAACAAATAGAATAAGAAATGTATTTCTAAACCAATGCGAAGCCGGTTTTTTTCTCGTCCTTACCGTACTGCCGTATCGGGAGCCGCGTTTTCTTGAATTGTCTGCCATAGCCTCTATCAGGTTGTCTAGGTATTGATCGGTAGGGCTGTATTATACATAATTAGCCATACCGTCATTAGTCAACATGACTTTAGCGCTTGGATACTGAACCTGAAATGAATGGTATGCTGTCTTAAAAATCAGTTATTTACTTTAAAAATTGTGATTCGGGACCATTAACCTAAATTCGGCAGTCAAACCACGAAGAGCACGAAGTTCACGAAGAGCTTCAAAGTGTTATAAAAGCATTCACAGACACCCAAAAGGTGAAGTTTTTTATACGTATATCCTGCCATGATTCGCCGTTTTTTCTTCGAGTTCTTCGTGGCCTTCGTGGTGAAATGCTTTTTCTAGGATTAAAGGCAGATGCCGGCATGCTCGTTCTGAACAGCGGACAGCCCGCTAAATAGACAACACTATTTTACCGATCGTATGCCCCTGCTCTATCAGTTCATGTGCTTGAGAGGTCGCTTGCAAGGGCAACTGGGTTTCGGCATGGATTGTCAGGCGCTTTTGATCTATCCAGTCTGCACAATATTGCAGGATTTCAATATGCCGGTCTCGCGCCTTATCCAGATCCCTGAGCATGGGCGTTAACATCAGTTCAAAACCGATCAATAAATTACGAAATCTGGCTTCGCTCAAATTTAACAAACCCGGATCCAGCAAAGTAATCAATCGGCCAAAATGAGCAGTCACAGCGATACTTTCCTTGAATACCTCTGCGCCGACCGTATCGAACACAAGGTCCGCGCCGTTACCATCCGTTAACTGATTCACCGCATCGGCGAAACCATTTTTTGTATAAATAACAGCTTCGTCGGCGCCCAGGCTTTTAACAAACTCAGCCTTCTGTTCAGAACTGACGGTGGTTATGACCCTCGCGCCTTTTAATTTCGCCATTTGAATCGCTACATGTCCGACCCCACCTGCCCCGGCATGAATCAGCACCGTTTGTCCGGGTTGAAGATTGCCGCGGTCAAACAACGCACCCCAGGCCGTAATCAATACCAGCGGCGCAGCGGCTGCCTCTGTGAACGACAGCGTTTTTGGCATCAAGCTGAGCCAACGCTGATCAATTACCGTATATTCGGCATAGTTCCCCTGCTCCCGTCCCAGGCCGCCATGACAAAACCAGACTTCATCACCGGCTTTAAATCGGCTGACGGCGGACCCGGCTTCAACCACAACACCTGCTCCATCGCAACCCAATACGGCTGGCAAGTCATTATTATAAAAAATGCCATTCCGCCGGATCTTCGTATCAACCGGATTTACGCCTGCCGCGTGCAGTTTGATTTTAAGCTGTGTTGACTGGGTCAGCTTAGGCTCAGGGATGTCCTGTAACTTCAAAACGCCGGGATCACCCACAGCGGTCATGACTATTGCTTTCATGTTTAAACTCCTTATGTCATACTTACCACGATCAAAAAAAGTAACTGAATTCAATACAGCCACAGCTCCATCTGTCGAGACTCTCATGTATTTCGACAAGATCCCCCGCAAAGGCATCCAGAATGGTTTGGGGCAATAAAGGTTTTGCCGCCGGGCAGGCAAAACTTTGGTCCTATCCAAAACTAATGAGGCGTTTATTCCTTAAAAGGATTCAATAAATTTACGCCGGTATTTTCAAAGTCTTTAATATTTCGTGTGACAACAGTCATGCCGTAAATCAGTGCGGTTGCAGCAATTAATTTATCCAATGCGTGTTGAGAATTAGGTACTCGCATTTTTCCCCAGAGCAGAGCGATTTCAACATCAATACCAAGAATATTATCCTTGTAGTCTTCGAAAATGGTTGTTAGCCAGTTTTCAAGATGTTTAGCTTGCTGGGTATCGCCGCGATGATAGATCAAATCGACGCCCCGGCGTAATTCGCCGATGGTGATAGCTGAAATAAAAACTGGGCTATTATTCTGGATAACATCAGCGAAAAACTGACGAACTCCGCTGTTTGCTTTTTGCCCTTTTCTGTGTTCACTAATAATGTTGGTATCAATTAAATACATCAGGCGATGTGATGTCGTCAGTTACACGTTCAAAATCAGTGTCCAATCCCACATCAGGTATCGCAGATAATGCTTCGGCAAAGGATTTACGAGCGGGTTTCATCAACACTTCCGATAAAACCGCACGGTGTTCTGCTTCTGTTGAGCGATGATGTTGTGCAGCTCTTGCTTTTAGCGCTTTGATGATGGATTCATCAATATTTCTTACAATCAAGCTTGGCATAGTGGCATCCTTCGGTAATTTGCTATCAATGATAGCATGCTTAATTTGGCAATGCTTTGTAAGCGTAATATTCCCACATTCCCTCGGTGTCTAACAGGTCCAAAATTCGTGGTTTCTTGTACGAAAAGGTACCGCATGGTGATTTACAGCTTTGTCTTGCCCGGCCCAGGTCAGTGTTGGCGTGGTTTATTGACTATCATCAATCCGCCAGCCATTGCTGACGATAATCCTGATACGTGTATTGCTTCATTATTTTGATTTGCGTGTCTCGATACAGGCCTATGTCAGGCAAATTGAAGCCATTAAAGCGGTTGGCTTTAATCAAGCTATAGGCGCCCAGCTGTTTAAAAACCACTTTATCTCCTGTTGCGAGCGGATTGTTAAACCGGTACTCTCCAAACACATCACCGGCAAGGCACGTGCAACCGGCTAAAATAACAGAAACAACACCCTTGGAATCCTGTTCATGCAATTCCGGCTGACGCTGATATTCAAACACTTCCGGATTATGATTCACTGATGTATCCAGAACTGCAACGGCTTTACCGTCGCTGATAAAACTATCGATAACCGACGTGACTAAATAACCGGTGTTGCCAACGACTGCTTTACCCGGCTCAATATAAACGTCAAGATCAAAGTCATTTTTCAGTTTTTTTACCAGATCATTAAAGGGCTGAAGATCGGGAATTTGATCAAATAAATAACCGCCACCCAGATTCAGCCAGTCAAGTTGTGCCAGGTTATTGCCAAAATAAGATCGAAGTTTCTCGATGGTTTTAATTAATGGCGTAAAGCCGGTAGCCGAAAAAACGGTATGGATATGCAGCCCTTGAATGTGATCCAGGCAGGACGATTGCCATAAATCATCAATATCGACGCCTAATTTTGAATATTTCCGGCAGGGATTAAAACGATCATCGCTTAGA
>CXWL01013035.1_pt1 | contig 10272 bp, 13 predicted proteins | sample 590931 | NCBI WGS metagenome assembly CXWL01 (sample SAMEA3498368, study PRJEB10139) | groundwater metagenome | biome: water well; material: biofilm material | place: Germany | collected 2015-04-27
CTGATTGCCAAGGCCCTGGCGTCAGCCAAGTGAGAAACCAGCTATGTTTGAGCTGGGGAATACTGCAGCCCTGATCTGGGGTATCATCTTTGGATCGATCGGTACCGGCTTTGCTATCTATGGCAAAAGACAAAAGGCCATTGTCCCGTTGTGCGTTGGAGTGGCCCTCTGTGTCTTTCCCTACTTTATCGCGAACGTCTACCTGCTTGTCTTTGTTGGAGTGGTGTTAATGGCAATTCCATATTTTGTTCGGGTGTGAAACCAAGCATGATCCCCTCATTTTTCTAACATGAATGTTTCACCTGCTCTTCGCTGGCCCCTGCCGAAGCACGACTATTGGTCTACACCGTTTGCCGAATCGTTACTTCAGCATCTAGACCTTCGCCCCAGTCTAAAAATCCTCGATGTGGCCTCCGGCCACGGCATTCCGGCCTTCTATCTCGCTGAGCAGGTCGGCTCTTCCGGCGAGGTACTGGCCATCGATGTGAGTGCCGGTCAAGTCGCTCGTGCAAGAGCCATTCAAGGTTCGCAATTACCATGGCTCCGCTTCAAATGTATGGACATGCGCTCCCTCCCCTCCGATCTACCGACCTTTGACCGTGTCACTGGTAATCTTTCCGTCATGTTCTTTCGCCCCAATCGGTTTGAAGCCGTGCGTGGACTCATCGAACGACTTAATCCGGGAGGTCAGCTTGTCCTGACCTTTCCTTCCTATGGAACATTCGATTCACTGTGGCAGCTGGTGGATCAGGCGATGATCCGGCAAGGGCTGATCACCGAGCGAGAGCGATTTCAGGCTTATCTGAACGAACGACCCTCAGCACAAGAGGGACGAGGGTGGCTTGAAACGCTCGAACTTGAACGGGTCGAGGCCATGGAGTACCCGCTTGAAGTGGCGACTGGCCCTGGCCATGAGTTTCTGCACCATCCCCTCCTACGAGGTGGCTTTCTCGATGACGTGTATGAATGTTTTGAGGATCAGTCCCTCGCCGATCGGTTCATGACCGACATCGCTCAAGACATTACCCGATTCACCCCGCTGATCGCAAAGCGTTGTGTGCTTTCGGGATGGAGAAGGGCTGCGATTGCTGATTGCGAGGGTTAAAGTTGACTCCTCCGGCATTGACGAACAACTCCCTATGGGTATACTTTCTATACCAGGATGGATTTTGAGTTCGATCAGGCAAAGAGCAAATCCAACCGTGGAAAACACGGAATTGATTTTATCGAGGCCCAACAACTGTGGGAAGACGAAGACCGACTCGAAATCCCAGCACGAACAGAAGATGAACCCAGGTATGTGCTCATTGCAGCCCTCAAGCAAAAGCTCTGGTCGGCCTTTTTCACCTATCGGACGGGACACATTCGGTTGATTTCGGTCCGAAGATCCAGAGAAGAAGAAAGGGAGCTCTACCATGAAAGCCAAGCATCTCGAGAAGATGTTTGATGAGGGGAAAGACGTAACACCTCATCTTGACCTCTCCAGTGCGCGCCGTCCTGGGCATGAGCAGAGACGAGTGAACGTCGATTTTCCTAGCTGGATCATCGACTCACTAGACGCTCAGGCAAGCCGTCTTGGCGTCACGAGACAATCGGTGATCAAGTTGTGGATTGCCGAGCGATTGAAGGAAGAACAGAAGAAGGCAGGTTAGGACAAACGTCCTAGACTTCCCGTCAAACTCCTCATCATCGATCTAAACGGTTGCCACCGTAACACCCGACCAAACTGCGGGATTGCAAGACGCAACCCCATTCACATGTCGTGAGCGACACCCNNTTTCATCATCTGTGTGGAACCGGATCAGTGGGATATCTTCCCACATCTCTATTCCCCTCAAAGCCGATCCCACTGGCACATCTAACACCACCTACCCCCTGCGGGGAACAGTTTTCCGCTGCTCGTGCGGCTTTTTTCTTCTCTATTGCCGACAAGGCCTGTGTAGTCCCCTGTAGCACGGCGCCAAGGGTCTCGGCGTTAAAGAAGGACGGTTCTGCTTCATCTGCCTCGACCTCGGCGGGAAGAACAGATCGGATCGAGCCCAGCCTAGAGGGTTTCTTCATCCGTGAGAGGGCTTGTTGGATTTCCTCATCCGTCGCCTCTTCATCACACTCTTCCCCGTTCATCGGCGTCATGATCGGCTCGGGCTTCCCCATGGCTCCCCAATTGATTGCATACACTTCCACCCGCAACCGCTTGATCTTGTCAGAGACGGCACTGACCTTCGTTTCTAGCACTTGAATTTGTTGGGCTAACCGCGCCTGATTTTCCTGAGAAGCGGAATCAAGCGCTTGAACAGTGTCGTAAGTGGATTTGGCTTTCGCTGCAGCCACGGCAGCAGCACAGAGCTTTTCCGCTGCCTCCCCGCCCTTCCCTAACGGAGTTTTGAGCCCTGTTCCGGTGACTCCGCAAGCCGCACCGACTACGCCAGCCTTATCACCGTCTTGATAGTTTTTTACACCGGCATTCACTTTGTCTGTGATGTTGGCTGCTTTCTCCTGAAACTCAGCCTGCCCCAGGAGACTCTCCCCGCTTGAGCCAAGTCCCTTCTTTAGTGCCCCTTTCTTTGCCTTCGCAAACTGTGATGCCATCCCCAGACAGTTGCCTTTTGCACAATCGATCACGTCATTGAGCGCTTCTCCCACGTCATCTCCCAGACTGCATGCTGCTGCGTATAGCTTGAGACTGGTGACCTTGTTTGGCCCGATCACGCTCACGGCATTTGCACTTGCGCACAGTGCCTTATTGGATTGCCGCACTACCTCTTTGTAGCCAAATGCCTTCCCGGCGATTCGGTTTGTATTATCCTCCGTCTTCATGCTCTTCAAATCTTGAAGCACCCCTCGCATATCTTGTTCAAAGGGCTCAAGCCTATCGATGAGAGCTTTAATCTGCGTCTCGTTGGGAGTGTAGAGCTTCTCCTCTTTCGGTGGACAGGTCGCGAGACTATCGCCTCCAGCCACCGTCGCAATGAGCAACCAACATGCCGCTGTCATACCGCACCATTGAGCACGTCGTCCTGCGCCATAAACGCGCCTGCTCACAGAATGAACCACGCTCATAATGTCTCCTTCTTTCCTTTTGAGTTACATCATGCTTGGGGTGGTTCGGTCGTTAAATTCTTAAAGCCGAGTTCACGAACGTCGCCACCTATTTCATGGAGACACCTTGACATGCTTTCCGCTCATCGGCCTGCACTTCAAGGAGATATTCCCTGGCTTCTACTAGATCCGTGTTACATCGCGTGGCAGCACGCATTTGGAGCTGGGCAATCTTTACAGACTGTCCGGCTATATAGCATCCCAACCTCTTCCCTCTCATCCCTTTGACTTCAATCGGCAATGTTTTTTCCATCGCCTGTACTTCTCGCACTTCGGCTGAGTCATCACAAATATTTCCAACCGAGGCAGATGGAGCACCTCCGGCTTTCGCCATTTGCGATGAAGAACGCTTACTGCCTGGCGCCACGACCGTGCTGCCCGCGAGGGCTGAAAGGGCTTGCGCGAAACTGGCCATGCTTGTCTGCATTGAGGGAGTCGCAGGTGTGGCAAACCCGCTGGCCCCCGATGATGGGAGCCCCTTAGCTGCTGCTAGACTATCTCCCATGGTCACAATGCCTTGCAGTAAAGCCGCGGATCCGCTGCTACTTGTGCCTAACGGGGTACCGCCTGCTTGGACAATCAGAGCGTCCCGCTGCTCCTCACAGCCATTCTCACATGTGTTTAGTGCGACTTGGCACCTTCCTGAACACATCGTGTCTTCCAGATTGCCGAAACAAGCTGCGATGCAGCCGAGGGATTGGCTGCTACAACTCGATTTACAAGCCGCATATTGTTTCTCCGCTGCCGCTTGTGCTTGCTTCGCACGGGCGATCTCCGGATGCTGCCGCTCGTATTCCGCTCGGGCCTGCGCTTCCCGCGCCACCTGAATCTCACGTTCACGCTTAGCAACTGCCTGGCGCTCCGCTTGCTCCTTTCTTTCACGCTCTTGTCGAGCAATTGAAATTAACCTCTCTTGTTCCTTCCGAGCAAATTCTGCTTCTTTAGCTGGCCAGGACATGACTGTGGCGACGGTAATAGTCACGTTTTCCTGTGCTACGACTCCGTTAGCCTCTGCAGATACGGTGAGATGAAGGTCTTTCTTGGGATGGGCAATGTCCATCGGTAACTCCGTCAAATCGATGACGATCCTTCCCGTTTGATCAGTCCATTTCTTGATGGGTGACATCCTCTCAACGGATAGATCGACAGGTGCATTGCCCCATGGAAGTATCTCTGTTCCTATCCCCATGGGAGTTACTTCAATCGTTGGTTCTCCCCTTCTGTCTTGCTGATCAATGTCCTCAAATCCTACGATCGTAAGAGCAGAGCTTTTCAACATGTTAAAACCTACTGCGGGCTGTCCCCCCAGAGTACTGCCCACCATGTAGAACGGTGATGCAGCTAGGCCCAACAACCCAACGCTAAAGCTCCATATATTTGGCTCCCATATTTTATGGATTTCCTCGTGCTTGCGCTCCTCCAGAACTCGCTGTCCAGACAACTCCTGACTCAGCTGCATTATAAGCTCCGGCTTATCCTCCGGATAGCGGACGATAGACAGGACAGGACGAACGACAGTCTTGGTCCCTTCACGGATGAATTCTGTTCTCGTGTCTGTTACCCATTTCGATGTAGAGCATCCTGTTACTACAGCGCAACTCATGATTGTTACCAAAAGCGTAAAGAGTCGACATCTCATTGCATGATCTCACTTATCACTGGTCCAACTAATCCAATGAGGAGAGTCGTTCGACTTCGTCCTCGAACCGCAGAGGGTGGAACGAATGAATCAAAACCGACATTGTTCATTCCCTGTTACACTTCTTCCAACCTTGCATTGATATTTCGCATGATTCTCTTAAACGGTTCCAGTTACTTTTGCTGTTCTCCCACTTTCAAACTACTAGACTGGTAATGCCTCTCCACAACTTCCGCCAATTCTGGAGCATGGGTTCGCAAGAGCTTTACCATCCTGGCTCCCAAATTATCGAAACCGTATTCGTTTGGCATCACCATAGTTCGGTCAAAAACAAATACAGCACGCATAGCGTCTAGACCAGCGTAGTCTTTAGCAAGCATGTGCATCCCCCCCCTATCACCAGCGGATAATCGGCTTTCAGCATGGATCAACCCGCAAATAAGCATACCGTGTGCAAAATTTGGGTCCAGAGAATCACCATACTGCATATGTGCTCGATGTTGTATGGCAAGCCCTCTTGCTGAAGCATCAATGGCGTTTCGTACATCTTCTCGTCCCCCTGCTCTCAAAAACTCCGAGGCAGCTCGACAGTATAAATAGGCTGCTCCTCCCTTTTGCCCTTCCTCGTATTTCTGGTCTTCTCGCTGAGCCCAAAGCAAAGTAGCCTTTGCTCCAGCAGCCTTACCCCATCTTCTGGATGCATTCGCAACAACCAAACTTGGATTCTCACCGCTTTCCAATGCACGCTCAATAACCAAATCGGAATACTCGCCGCTTTCTACGGCGCCCGTAAGCCCTGTACTTGAACCCGCACCACCAGAACAACCGGAAACCCATATAATCGATAGCAACAAGAAAAAAAAGCGAGTCATATCAAACTCCTTAACCACGCGGTGCGATCGCGAAAGCATATTGGATCATTTGTAGACACTTTTGCGACTTACTTCATCAGCACGGGCCTTACAAAGGTTGCATTCCTGGCCTGTATATCGCCAACGTCGTCTGAAACTCTGCCAGATGCGTCCTGCAACTCGAATCAGACTTTTTCTCCTTAAATCCTAGAGCTTCATTGGGTCAAACTTCTTTGGTCAAGATTTACAGTGTAAGGGTACACTACTTAGGCGTTGTATTCACGAACCAGCCAGGCAACACTCATCACACTTAGTTATTATTTGATATGCGCTCGCGATCAAACTGGCGCGCGACCAAGCGCCACACTTATTGAACATTCACTCCACGAGTGTTCGCACTCGTGGCGCGCTGGGCTGGAGTCTCAATGCAATCGATTTGATTATCAGTTCTCTCTCGCACACTCGATCACCCCTGTTTCTTTTGGTGTCAGCCCGGATAGGAGTATGCAAATCGGCCTTTCATCCACGTTTTCCTGGGGAGGGCCATCGGTTCATTACGGATTGCTTCCAATCGCTGCATGGGAGTCTTCCGAGTCAACCAAAGTCGAGACTCTTATAGCAAACCAAGGCATCCTAAGAAATACGCCATCTGACGTACTGTGTTTTTCCTACTGTTGAAAATGGTAGATTGAGCGCGATGGAACGCTTGACTGGAAAAGAGCTGCGACTGATCTCCGGCTTTCTCCTTGAACTCTATCGACTGCGGAACCACGACGAGTTCACAAGCCACCTACTTGCGGCACTACCGACCATCACAGAAGGCGAGTTTACTTCTTACAATGAAATCAACCACCATCAAGACTCCGGCACATTCAAAACAGACGTAACCGGATTCTTGGAAAACCCAGAACACTTCGGCCGGGTGCTCACCCGAGAGGCGGAACGCCATCCAGTTCTGCACTATTGGGAAAAGACTCACGACGGATCCACAGTTGCCATTTCAGACTTTGTGTCAGACCGCGAGTTTCGAGAGACCGCGTTATATCGGAAGTTTTATCAACCGCTTCAGATTCCCCGCCTCATCGGCTTCGCCTTGCAAAGCGGCTCGCAACATAGCATTTCGATCGCCCGGCACAAGAACGGTCGCGCGTTCGCAGAACGAACCCGCACAATTCTGAATGCCATTCGCCCTCATGTCTTGCAAGGATTCCAGAACGCGTTAGTCGTCACGCGAGTGCAGGATCAACTGTCCGCCTTGGATCAAGCCCTGGAAGCTGGTCACCAAGCGATGCTGTCGGTGACCGCAGACGGACGCATGCAATTCTCGACACCGCATGCCCAGCGGCTTCTCTCTCACTATGGCTTACAGACCAAGCGAGGGACCGACCGGCTGCCGGCTTCACTCTGCTCGTGGCTTCGAAAGCAAGTCACACAACTGCAAGCCCGGGATGACGTGACGGCTCCCCTCACTCCGCTCAGCATCGATGGAAAGACCGGGACACTTGAGATCCGCCTGATCCCGAAAGATAGGCACTATCTTTTACTGCTCCAGGAGCGTCGGCCGGCCCCATTGAGGACGTTCACTCATCTAGGCTTGAGCGCACGGGAAGCGGAAATTCTTGGGTGGGTCGTGGAAGGCAAGACCAATCCCGAAATCGGGGTGATCTTGGGCATCAGCCGTCGAACGGTGCAGAAGCATCTGGAACGGATCTATATCAAATTAGGGGTGGTGAACCGAACTGCTGCCGCTGCAATGGTCGCAAGCATCACGCTATCCACAGACAAGTTTGCTTAGACGATGAAACTGAAAAAGTTCTGAAACAGGTGATGAAGAAAACAGGCTGGTCCGTATCCACCATACTTTAGCGAGCGCTATTGGTGTTAGGAGATGAGGTGAGTCGCCTACCTCAGCGCTCAGCGTTCGAAATTTATCGCCACCTTGATCTTGGGCCAGGCGGATATGTTATTGCGCCTTCGACCGACACACGACGCGGCATGCAGAGCGCGTTACGTCAGAAATCACGCAGGTGATTAGGGCGTGTCATCAATTAATTTTCTAGATTCACAGGGCTATCGTATTGTGATTCACTCCGTCACAGGCCGAGGGAGGGGCCTGCGGATGGTGAGACGGTACGGATTGCGGGATGACCAGTGGGAGACGATCGAGACGCTGTTGCCTGGGCGTGATGGCACGGTGGGGGTGACGGCGAAGGATAACCGGTTGTTTGTCGAAGCGGTTCTGTATCGGTATCGTGCGGGGATTCCGTGGCAGGATTTGCCGGAGCGGTTCGGAGATTTTCGCATCATCCATACGCGCCATACGCGCTGGAGCAAGAGCGGCGTCTGGAAGCGGGTATTCGAGCGTCTGGCCGAGGATCCCGACAATGAATACGCGATGATCGATTCCACCATCGTCCGTGCCCACCAGCACAGCGCTGGTGCAAAAGGGGGCACCAAGCGCAGGAAGCCATCGGACGCAGCAAGGGTGGCCTGACCACGAAAATCCACGCCACCTGTGACGCGCTGGGTAATCCGACCGGGTTTCATCTCACCCCAGGACAGGCGCATGATCTGGAGGGCGCCGATGTTTTGCTACCTGGCATTGACGCGGATACCGTCATCGCCGATAAAGCCTTCGATGCCGATGAACGAGTGATTGAACCGCTGCGAAAAGCAGGGAAGACCATCGTCATCCCACCCAAATCCAACAAAACAACCTCCCGTGAATACGATCAAGACCTCTACCGAGCCCGGCATCTGATCGAGAACTTTTTCGCGAGACTCAAGCAATTCCGTGCCATCGCCACCCGCGATGATAAACGCGCCGCCAATTTCCTCGGTGCCATCTATCTCGCTGCTTCAATGACCTGGCTTAATTGATGACACGCCCTAGTCGAGACCGCTCATTCTCCTCATACCATTCAGTAGAAAGCTTGTTGGCAATCACCCGGTTCTGGCGTAGAATTCGTCCATTAGTCATCGCTAATCGATTGCTTATGCTCTTTCCTATGGCACCGCTTGATCCCCAGCTTCTGATCCCGTTCGCGCGCAAATACATCTGGTGGTTGACCCCGGAGGAAGCCGTCACCATGCCTGAGCACGTGGCGGCCCAAGTCATGAACATCGGCGATTATGACGACGTTCAAGCATTGGCCGCGCTTGCGGGCGATGATTATCTCCGCGCCGTGTTGCGTCAGGCCGAAATCGGTCAGTTCACGCCCCGCTCATGGGCTTATTGGCACTACCGGCTTGGGCTTGCCGCGCCGGACCAGGTCCCGGTCATGCCCGAGCGAATCCGCGCATGATCCACACGTTCAAACCCCGTCTCGGCGCTTTACCTGCGGCACAGCGACAAACGTTCACCGCACTTTTTTCTGCTTATAGTTCACAGAAAAGAACATTCTGTTTTTTGGTCGTGAAGACCGCTACGCTAGCGCCATTGAGGCAGGTCTGCTTGAAGACCTAAGGTCGTGAAAGGCACGCAGAATATGATTGGCTTAGGCGTGGGGAATGTTCTCAGCTTGGCTTTATTAAGAATGGAGCCGATCTTCCCAGTACCCAGGCCGGCGTCGAAGATGCATGACCGCAACAATGACGACTTCATCAGCGGCAACCGCATACAGAATCCCAAATGGAAAGCGTTTCAGAAGCCGCCGTCTGATATCCTTCTTCACTCTTGGTGCGGCTTCAGGATAGGCCAGGATGGCGGCTACCGTTCTTTCGACCTCACTGAGAAATTCTGATCCAAGTCCGGCGGATTGTTGTTGGTAGTACTGAGCTGCGGCAATCAGTTCGTCCTCAGCGGGAGGAAGAAAGATAGCCGTAGTCATCCGAGTTTAGATTTGGCTTCGCGAAAAACTTGCTCGGCGGGTTTGCCCGACAACTTCCCTTGTCTGTATGCCTGATAACGGCGTTCGGCCTCCTCTAGCCAAACCCCTTCCGCATCTCCATCTTCTCCAGGATCTATGCTTGCGATGAGATGATGTGCCAGGACTGCACGATCCTTCTCTGGTAGCCGGCTTGCTTCTTGTTCTAATTCGGCGACTGATTTTGGCATGGCGGATTTTTCAGCGAACTTCTGCCACTACTTTACGGCGATTCCATACCATTTGCAACGGCTTCAGCAGATGGGGGCATGGTAACAATTACTTGCTAGAAACCTGTTGCTCCGCATGATAGGAGCTCCTCACCAGCGGCCCTGATTCCACATGGCTGAAGCCCATGGCCAACCCCTCTTCTTTTAGTAGTGCAAATTCGGAAGGGTCATAGAACCGGGCAACGGGCAGGTGCTCTCTCGTCGGCTGGAGATATTGGCCGATCGTGATGATATCACAATTGACTGCCCGAAGGTCACGCATCACGTCACGCGCTTCGTCGAGTGTCTCACCCATGCCTAGTATCAATCCGGACTTTGTCTTCATCCCAAGCAGCTTTGCTCTGGCGAGTAAGTCGATCGACCGTTGATATTTCCCTTGCGGGCGAATCGATGGGAAGAGCCGCCGTACTGTTTCAATGTTGTGATTCAGAATTTCCGGCTTTTCCGCACAGACCGTTGCCAGTGCCTCTTCGTTGCCTTCAAAATCTGGGATCAATACTTCGATCGTGCACGTCGGATTCAGTCGTCTGGTCTGTCTGATCGTGTCAGCAAAGACTGAGGCTCCGCCATCAGGCAATTCATCACGA
>CXWL01004293.1_pt1 | contig 10271 bp, 12 predicted proteins | sample 590931 | NCBI WGS metagenome assembly CXWL01 (sample SAMEA3498368, study PRJEB10139) | groundwater metagenome | biome: water well; material: biofilm material | place: Germany | collected 2015-04-27
TCGTTTTGTGGGCGCACGTAATAGCTGTGAACAAAATAAAAACGCGCATCTTGTTCGATGCCGCTCCACAGGGGATGCGCGGGCATTGCATGTTTTACTTGATTCCAACCCATATGCGGCACTTTAAGTTTATCGCCGTGCGCATCGGTTAAGCCCGATGCAAAGCGCACCACCTTGCCGGGCAACACGCCCAAGCCTGCCACATCACCCTCGTCGCTATGCTCGAACAACATTTGCAAACCGATGCAAATGCCTAGAAAAGGCTTGCTACGTGCTGCCTCTAACACCGCATCGCGCAAGCCTCGCGCATCCATCTCGCGCATACAGTCGGGCATCGCACCCTGACCGGGAAACACCACGCGTTTGGCAGAAGCAATTACTTTTGCATCATCCGTGACACACACCGACGCATCGGGCGCGACTTTGCACACGGCTTGCTGCACCGAGCGCAAGTTGCCCATGCCGTAATCAACGATTGCTACATCAACCATGATTTTTACAGAGAACCCTTGGTGGAAGGCATCATCCCCGCCATGCGCGGATCAAGCTCCAACGCCATGCGCAACGCACGACCAAACGCCTTGAATATCGTTTCAGCCTGATGGTGCGCGTTATTGCCCGCGAGGTTATCAATGTGCAATGTAACCAAGGCATGGTTCACAAACCCTTGGAAGAATTCATGGAATAAATCCACATCAAAGTTGCCGATGCTACCGCGCACAAATTCGCAGTTGAACACCAAACCGGGGCGACCAGAAATATCCAACACTACACGCGATAACGCTTCATCGAGCGGCACGTAAGCATGACCGTAACGGCGCAATCCTTTTTTATCGTTCACCGCCTGATTGAATGCCTGCCCCAAAGTGATGCCGATGTCTTCCACGGTGTGGTGAGCGTCGATATGCAAATCCCCTTTGGCGACGATGTTCAAATCAATCAAGCCATGCCGCGCAATCTGATCCATCATGTGATCGAGAAACGGCAGCCCCGTGTCAAACTTGGCTTTGCCGCTACCGTCCAAATTGATTTCGACGCTGATCTGCGTCTCCAAAGTGTTGCGTGAAACGTGTGCGCTACGCATGGTTCTATCCTATTAAAATTTCCTGCAAAGCCGCTATAAATTTTTCGTTCTCTTGTGCTGTTCCGACCGTCACGCGCAAGCAATCTTTCAACATCGGATGTCCGCCGTTCAAATTCTTAATTAACACACCGCGCTGTTTGAAGCCGTTAAACACTGCCGTTGCATCCGCGATGCGGAACAGCAAAAAATTCGCGGCACTGGGATAAACCTGCACACCCGCGATAGCATTTAATTGTTGAAATAACCGTGTGCGATCCTGCTTGATTTGCTCGGCCTGCTGCAACAATACATCGTGATGTTCCAACAGTTTTTCCGCCACCAACTGCGGCAAGACACCCACATTATACGGCAAGCGCAGCTTTTCCAGCTCACTCAACCACGCCGTACTGCCCGCCAAAAAGCCCAAGCGCAAACCCGCCATGCCCAGCTTGGAAAAAGTACGCATCACCAACAAATTCGGATAGCGCGCCAGATGCGGAATAAAACTATCGCTGGCAAATGCGTAATACGCCTCATCCACCACCACCAAACCTTGCGCGGCCTCAATGATTTGAATCACCTCGTGCGCTGCAAACGCATTGCCAGTCGGATTATTTGGGTAAGCCAAGAAAATCAGTGCAGGTTGCTCGCGCTTAATCGTCGCCAACATTTGCGGCATATCCAGCGCAAAATTTTCCGTCAGCGGCACACCCACATAGCGCATGCCCGTAAACGTGGCGATCATTTTGTACATCACAAAGGACGGCTCAACGCTCAACAATGTCGCACCTAGCTTATTCACCGCCATCGCCAACAACTGAATAATTTCATCCGAGCCATTACCCAGCAGCACATCCATACCTTGCGGCAAATGGGTTACATCACGAATTTTTTTCTTGAGTGAAGATGCACTCGGATCGGGATAGCGATTGACTGCTGCATTTGCCACTAACTCGGCAATTTCGCTGCGCAAATCTTTGGGCAGCAGGTAGGGATTTTCCATCGCATCCAGCTTGGTGTAACCCGCACTATCGGGGACGTGGTAAGCATGTAACGCGAGAATTTCTTCGCGCAAAAGCGCGTTGGGAAGCTGTGCTGAAGTGGTGGACATGAAGCAGGATTAAAAATAAGTAACAACGGCGAGAAGCTTATCACATCAGGGACTATTGTTCATTAACACGGAAGCTCCGTCATTCCCGCAAAAGCGGGAATGACGGGTATGCGGTTTTTATAGCGCAGACTCGTCTACGCACTCCATACAAAAACGAATCTTACCCTCCCGATTACTCGCCAATGTCAGGCGATAACCGAGCTGCTCTGCCCACCGTGCCGCCTGATACAAGCCTATACCCAACCCGCCTTCCGACACCACTACGCTACTCAGCAATTTAGCTGAAAGCATGGCTGGCACAAGCGAGCCGCTATCCACCACCGCCAAGCGCAACGGGTTCAACCGCAGTTCAACGGTGATTTCCATAGCCGATTCGGATTGCTTTTTCCGAACCGCGTTATCGAGCAAATTATCCATGACGCAATCGAACATCGCGGACGGAATATCCATGTCTTGCAAGGTATCGGGTTCGCGCCATTCAATATCATGCTGTTGGTTGCGCAACTTGAGCGCGTCCCACCACACATTCAGCGGGAGTCTCATTGCATCCCCCTCAATCTGCGGCTGCTCCAGTTTATTCACGACCATTTCAATCCGTTGCGTGATGATCGGTAACTGTTGTTTGAGCAATTGCTGCGCACGCGCATCGGCACTCTGCGCGATGGTGGTAAGCGACAGCAACGATTGCAGCATGTTCTTCAAATCATGCGTCAAACGCGCACCCGTTTCATACACCGTTTGCAAGCGGGTGATGTCGCGCAGGGTTTGCTCGCGCTGCTTGGCTTGATAGGAATAGTCGATAAGCTTCACCAGCAAATTGATGTGCAGCAATAGCGCGGGGCTGAGTGGCTGCTTGGCATACAGCGTCATCTGCAAAGCAGTTTCTTGCACGTCTACCGTATGATTGCTGACTTGCCCAAACTGTCCTCTGCCATCGGGCGATTGCCACGACACGCCAGACAACCAGGAAAACTCCGCCAGCAAGGCAACCGCCTGATGCAAATAGCCCGCCGCATCCGCTTCATATTTTGCCGCGTCCGCCAGCTTGGTTAGCCAGCTTTCAAGCGGCGTACCCACATTCAACAAGTAACGCGAAAACTGCACTTGCAAGCCGCCAAAGCCAAAGCGCGGATTCCACAACGCGCCAAATATCAGCAGCAGCAGCCCCATCAAAAACAAGGTGCGCAGCAAAGCGTAAAAATAAGGCAAATTCGCCAACATCATAAATGCCAAACTACCCAGCACCACCAAGGTCAACAACAAAAACAGCAGCAAGCTATAAATGAAATCCACCGCCTGCACATCCGCCACACGCTCATGCCGCATCGGCATCACCGCCAGCACCACCAGCAACAGCGGCAGCACATAGCTAATCATAATCCGCCCCACATCGTTAAGCGCGGACTGCGCCTCAAACACATTCGGCACAACCCACAGCAGCAGCAGCGTCAGCAAATACAACATCAGCGCGAGATATAACCACCGCGTCCGGCTATCCCGAAACACAAACACCCGCGCCCCCACCAAACCGAATAGCCCGATCAGCCAAAAGGCAATCGACCACCAGTTCAGCCAAAACATCGCGATCAGGGCAATCAACACAATCAACAACAACGCGACGCGCCCCACCTCACGTTCGCCGCGCCACAACGGCTGCCACAACAAAAACAAACCCAAATGCGCCAACAACAGCGGCGGCGACCATGGGCTATCCAAGCCCAGCAATATCACGCCATGCAACAGGGCAAACATGGCAATCATCAGCCATCGCCCACTTTGCAAGCGATCTTTCCAGTTAAATGTCAACATTCCGTCATCTCGATTGTCAGTTTCTCGTCAAAAATCATTGTTTTTCATTCATTAGCAAATAATTAGGGGGACGCTGATTAAATCTAATTTCTTGGGCAGCGCGCTGTTATTCTCCTCCCCTGACTGCGCCAAGACCGCCCGCAGGGCGAGTGTCTGGCGGCGTACTCCTCGCGGGTGCAAGGGGAGGCTGGGACGGGTTTCGGGTTTAACGCAAAGCACAGCAATGCTTGCAGCCAAAAGCGAAACCCCCTCCAACTCCCCCTTGTCAGGGGGAGAGCTATACGCTGAATTGCCTGTGTCGAATAAACCAAGTCGCTGGTTATCCCACAAGGGGAGAGGGAGCGTCCAAGCACCTATCGCACGTACCAAACCAGCAAGAACATTTAGCCTCAACCCTAACGTGGCACACACCTTGCTTGACAACCACCGTAGCGCACAAATTCACAACCACCGCTTAATTTTTCAACAACTCTCTGGAGGGTATCATAATGAAACGCAACCAATCTGGCTTCACCTTGATTGAAATCGCCATCGTACTGGTGATTATCGGACTGCTGCTAGGCGGCGTATTAAAAGGGCAAGAGCTTATCAACAGTGCCAAGGTTAAAAATCTGGCGGGTGATTTCAAAAACATCCCTGTATTTATTTATGGCTATCAGGATAAATTTAGAGCATTGCCAGGAGATGACAGGGGAGCTGACACGCATCTTGGAGCACTTGCAAAGTGTGCTGGATCCGGCAACGCTTGCCCAATCCCCAGCACTAATACTACAGCGGGTGACGGGATTATTGGTGGCGCATGGGACAGTCCAACGAGTACCGATGAGTCGTTCTTGTTTTGGCAACATGTACGCCTAGCTGGATTCTCAGCAGGATCGACTGATATAACTGCCGGTGACTATCACCCCGTCAATTCTTTGGGTGGTGCAATGGGTATACAAAGCAACTCCGGCTTTACTACCATCACAAAGAAAGCTGATACAACTGCTTCAGCAATGACAGGTGCTTATGTTCTCTGCTCAAAAGCAATATTAGGGAAGTTTGCCAAGCAGCTGGATACGACTTTAGATAATGGCGATACTGACACAGGTGCTATGCGTGTCTTAAATCCCGCAGTTGTTGCAACATCTATCGCTACTAGTGGCGTGACAGATGGCGACTCTTATACCGTCTGCATGGGAATATAAACAACTCACTCCGGCGTGACATAGCCCGCTTCGGCGGGCTTTTTTATTGCCCATGACCCGCCCTAAAATCAGCTGGTGCTTTTTGCAGTAACGAAAGGCGTGCAGAGTCGTGCCATGACAAGCTGAATAAGCATATCGAGATAAAGCACTGGGCGAAAGTGAATTTATTCGCCACCCTCTTTAGGTGTATCATCGCGAGCAAGTCAACGCCGTGGGGGGCAAGCCATGAACACACTCGAATTACCCAAGACGCTATTAAACCGCTTAGAGCGATTTGCGGAACATACCAAAGCAACCCCCGCTGCCGCGTTAAAACAAGCATTGACCAACCAGCTAGACCATGACGAATGGTTATTGGTGCAAGTGGAAAAAGGGCTTGAGGACGTAGCGGCGGGGCGTGTACACAGTGCCGAATCCGTCAAAAAAATGCTGAGGCTCGCGGATGCCAAGAAGCGTTAAGTATTCAACCCACGCAAGGTGGCAACTCTTAGAAATTAACACCTACATCACGCAAGAAAATCCAGCGGCGGCGCAACGTGTTGCCAAACTAATTACCGATTCTGTGGATGGCTTGCTCGACTTTCCGATGCTAGACAAGCCATGGATTAAGACGGGAACACGCAAGCTGGTTTTATCAAAGTACCCGTATTCGATAATTTACAAACTCACGCCAGAGGCTGTGTTTATTTTGGCGATTGACCATCAGTCACTCCGTTAAGCAAATGACCGCGCCCAATATCAAGCCTTATGTGTCATCGGTTTTATAGCCGTGGCGACACTCCCCTGCAAAGCCTCTCAATCAAGCGCGCCAATGGAATGTTAGCATCCATCATTACAGCCTTGCCTCTGCCAAGTGCAATGCTTCTGACAATCCCAGCACATCACCCGCTTGCAGCTTTGAATGAGTTGCTCTAACCCGTTTTGGCGGGATTTTTTTATTGCCAATGACCCGCCCTAAAATAAATTGACACTTTTTGCAATAACGAAAGGGGTGCAGAGTCGTGCCATGACGGGCTGGGTAAGCATATTGAGATAAAGCACTAGGCAAAAGTGATTTTTTTGCCTCCCTCATTTGGTGTATCATCGCGAGCAAGTCCACGCCGTGGAGGGCAGAATATCATGCAACACACAATCGCATTAACACCAACAGCATTCAAAAAAATAGAGCAAGCAACCAGCGAATCGGCGCAATCCTTTGTCAAAAAAGCGGTGGTCGATAGGCTCGCTTACGAGCAGTGGAAGCGCACGGAATTAGAGGCGGGGGTAGCTGATATAAATGCGGGGCGCACCTTATCCAACAAAGACTTTTGGGCATCTATCGAAAGCCTGAAACGTGTCTAAAAAAGCACTCGAATGGTCAATTCGTGCGCAAACAAACGTATTAGAGATTCACGACTACATCGCATTGGACAATCCCAAAGCCGCCGCACGTGTTTTGGCGGCAATTGAAAAAGCAGCAGACGGGTTAGTTGATTTTCCGCTGATTGCGCAAGCGAGTGAAGTGAAAGGGCTGCGCGAGTTGAACATGACCAAACAGCCTTACACCATCGCTTACAAAGTAACCGCATCAAAGATATTTATTGCATCTGTAATCCATCAATCTAGGGCGCATCGCTTATGACCCGCGCCCAATTCAAGCCCTGCGTGTCATTGGTGGCATCGCTGTTTTAGCGTTACTGCAAGCCTTATCACTCAAGCGCGCAATGAGTGTCAATGCGCCGCTGTACACCCAACCAAAAAGCTACACCGCCTAGCCAACAATCCGCTCTAGCATCAAGCCAAAGCGCGCCTCGCGAATAACTTACCGTTAGCAAACTTAAAGTTCGCCCAGTCCTTGCCACAGATAATCGCCAGGCCATTGCACACATGATAACCAATCATCCGCCGCGCTGATTCCGTCATATTTTCGGTAGGCCAACGGCGAGCAGTGGTTTCGCTGCATCCAGTGATGCGTATTAAATTTTCAATTGAACCCAGACTTTCCACTAGACAGATGTATCAGGCTGCCAAGCCAATAAAATCAAGTCCGTCATTGCACCACAAAGGTACTCCGATTTGCTAAGTGCCAAGGCACTTGCAAAGTCGTATGCGAGGCTTGCCGAAGCAATCCAGTGCATATTGTGCGGAGTTCAAAACCTCTGGATTGCCACGTCGCTTTGCTCCTTCACACTTTACTTGCCAATTTATTGGCTTAGTAAATTGGGGAAGACCCTTGCGGTTTCGCAATGACGTTCCAATTCCCAATGGAAAATCTCGGTTGAAGGTGGGTTTCTTTGGGTGTGGATTGGATTACATTCGGAGTACGACAAACTCATCGCCTAACCCTTATGCAGCCTCGCCTCCGCCAAGTGCAACGCTTCTGGCAACCCCAGTAATACCAACACATCACCCGCTTGCAGGATCATGTCTTCGCTGGGTTGCGCGCCGCGCACGTTGTGTCTTCGCAGCGAGTTGACTTCGACATCGAGTGCAGACAGTTCCATCTCACCCAGTTTTTTGCCGGTAGCAGCTGAATCTTCTTTGAGCAACACGCTGTGAAAGCGCGATTGCAAGCTTTCGTTCATGTCGCTCAAATCATTTTGCACGCCGCTGAGGTAACCGCTAAACGCGGCATAGCGGCGCGCACGATTTTCTTGCACGCGGCGTATCACACGCGTGATCGGCACACCCGCCATGAGCATGGCTTGCGAGGCGAGCATCACACTGCCTTCCAACACTTCGGCGACCACTTCCGCCGCGCCCGCTTGTTTCAACGCTTCGACGTGGGTGTTGTCGTTGGTGCGTACTACTACGGGCAGGTCGGGGCGCAGCTCTTTGGTGTGGCGCAAAATCGCCAGCGCGGAATGTTTGTCTTTGTAAGAAATCACTAGGGCTTTGGCGCGCATCAGCCCTGCCGCCATCAGCACTTCGCGCTTGGCGGCATCGCCATATACCACTTTTTTCTTGTCCGCCAAGGCCTCGCGTACACGGCGTGAATCGAGATCTAGCGCGATGAAGCTGAGATTCTCCGCTTCCAGAAACCCCGCCAGCGTGCTGCCGCTGCGACCATAGCCGCAAATGATAACGTGGCTTTTTTTGCTCATCCCTTGAATGGCAATTTGGTGCATTTGCATGGCGCGGCTCGTCCATTCTGCCGCCGAAAATCGTCGCGCAATGGCTTCGCCGTATTGGATTAAAAACGGCGCAATCAGCATGGAAAGCAGCATCGCTGCCAAGGTGATTTGCAGGGTTTCGGGATTGAGCAAATGCGCGCCATCCGCCAACGTCAGCAACACGAAGCCAAATTCACCCGCCTGCGCCAAGCCTATCGCGCTGCGCAATCCGACACCCCAATCACCTTCCAGTGCGCGTGCCAACACCGTGATAATCACCGCTTTGAAAATAATCAGCGCGAATAACACCAGCAGTATCCAGCCAAAATCATTCACCACACTAGTCACATCCAGCTTCATACCGATCGTGACGAAGAACAATCCGAGCAATACATCACGGAACGGCTTGATGTCTTCTTCAACTTGGTAGCGGTATTCGGTTTCGGCAATCAACATGCCCGCTACAAACGCGCCAAGTGCTAACGACAGCCCCGCCAATTCGGTGAAATACGCCAAGCCCAAGGTCATCAACAACACGTTGAGCATGAATAGCTCGGAAGATTTTTGCCTTGCCACGACGTGAAACCACTGGCGCATGATGCGTTGTCCGAATACCAACAACAGCAACAACACGCCCACGGCTTTGAGCGTCGCAAACGCCAATGTGGAATACATATCGGATGGGTTGGTCGCCAGAGCGGGAATGATAATCAGCAGCGGCACAACCGCGAGATCTTGAAACAGCAACATGCCCATCATCTGCTGACCGTAAGGCAAATTCAGTTCTGCGCGTTCCACCAACATCTTGCTGACAATAGCCGTGGACGACATCGCCAGTACTCCGCCCAATGCCAGTCCCGCTCGCCAATCCAAGCCAAGCAATGCGGCAATTGCCATGACCAACGCTATCGTTGTTAACACCTGCGCCGATCCCAAGCCAAACACCGTACGCTTCATTGCCGTCAGGCGCGTCAGACTAAATTCCAATCCGATGCTAAACATCAAGAACACCACGCCAAACTCGGCGAGATGCTCGGTTTCCGGCGTTTCAGGAATCCAGGCTAACGCGTGCGGGCCGATCAAAATACCCACCGCAAGGTAGCCCAGCATCGCGGGTAACTTCAAAATGCGGCACAGCACCACCACCACTACCGCAGTAGCAAGCAAAATAAGAACAAGTGGGAGCGAGCTTTCCATGAGAATGCGAAGATTATTTTTTATGCCCCGATGATGCCGCACTCAAGCGCGCTTTGCAAAACTTTTAGTCGTTAGCACCTCTTGCAAAACTCCCCCCGTGCGGTGGAGTCAACGTGATCCATTGACGTTGACTGAGTCATTTTTTCGTTGTTTTCATCGGCCCGCATTGCTTTGAGCCAGCTAAAAAACGTCTACGAAAATCTGGGAAGTCCACTATCTGGCGATACAAAACATCAGCAAAAAATGGACGACTCCGGTTAGAGCGAGTACCCGACGCGATATTCAAACTGCTACAATTACCCCAATCATATCAATTGGAGCAATCGTCATGATAAAGGAAGCTACTGCCATGAACGTTCGCCAGAACTTGGGCGAACTGCTGAACGGCATTCAATACGGTAACGACCAAATTGTTATCACCAAAGGCGGCAAGCCCGTTGCGGCAATGGTGGATACCGCACTGTTCGACAAAATTCGTTTGCTAAAAAAAGAATTCAATCGGCTCGCCGATGAACTCGCAATCGCTTACCAAGGCGTGGACGAAAGCGTTGCTCAACAGGAAATTGATGCTGCCGTCAAACAAGCCAGAAAGCGTTAAATGCGCGCAGTCATCGACACCAATGTATTATTCATCTCTGGGTTAATGCTGCCCCAAAGCACACCGGGACGAATCATCAACGCGTGGCGAACCGGACACTTTTCTTTGGTGCTTTCCGAACCCATGCTGGCCGAAATTAGCAGCGTGTTGAGCTATCCGAAAATTCGCAAACGCATCGGCTGGGATGACGACACCATCAGCCGCTACCTGACCG
>CXWL01076889.1_pt1 | contig 10270 bp, 8 predicted proteins | sample 590931 | NCBI WGS metagenome assembly CXWL01 (sample SAMEA3498368, study PRJEB10139) | groundwater metagenome | biome: water well; material: biofilm material | place: Germany | collected 2015-04-27
GTCCGCCACCATGCCCGATGCCGCGATCGCGCCCGCGTTCCAGGCCCCGGTGCAGGCAAGCCGCGGCTTTCCATGGGGCATGATTCTCGGCATTGGCGGCCTGGTCGCCCTCGTCTGGGTGTTCTTGCGCAACAAGGCGGCCAGGCGGGCGGCTGAACCGCGCTACGGGTCCACCGCCGGACCGGGCGCCGCGGCGGGCGTTGGCTATCCGCCATACGGCAACCCCGGCAACGCGCCGGTCGGCCCGGGCATGGGCGCGCCAGGCAGCGGCATCGGTTCGGGCATCGTTGGTGGCCTGGCGACGGGCGCGGCGCTTGGTGCGGGAATGGTGGCAGGCCAAGCACTGATGCATCGCTTTACGGACGCTGACCGCGCCGGCAACGATTCGAACGCCAACCATCTCGCGCCGGGCGCGGATCCGCTGTCCACGCCTGACCCGCTGTTGTCGCCCGAGCCGCCCGCGAACTACGACATGGGCGGCGACGACTTCGGCCTGTCCGACCCCGGCAGCTGGGATGACGGTGGCGGTGCAGGCGGCGGCGACGAGTGGACCTGATGCCGCGCGGCCAGGGTGGCCGGGCGTGAACGATGCGTGATAGATTACGGGTGATGTTCCGCATCCGCGGAGCGCACCCGGGAGCAGCCCGATGCTTGGTTTCACGGCCCTTGAACTGGCACGGATCCAGTTCGCGTTCACGATGTCGTTCCACATCATTTTCCCGGCGATTACCATCGGGCTCGCCAGCTACCTGGCAGTACTTGAACTATGCTGGCTGCGCACCCGGCGCCAGGTCTACGTCGACCTCTACCAGTTCTGGCTCAAGATTTTCTCCGTCAATTTCGGCATGGGGGTGGTGTCCGGCCTGGTGATGGCTTACCAGTTCGGCACCAACTGGAGCTTTTTCTCGGAGTTCGCCGGCAGCATCACCGGGCCGCTGCTGGCGTATGAGGTGCTGACCGCGTTCTTCCTCGAGGCGGGTTTCCTCGGCGTGATGCTGTTCGGCTGGACCCGGGTCGGGCCGGGGCTGCATTTCCTGTCCACCTGCATGGTTGCGCTCGGCACGCTGATTTCCGCCACCTGGATCCTGGCGTCGAACAGCTGGATGCAGACCCCGCAAGGCTACGCGATCGCCAACGGCGTGGTGGTGCCGCAGGACTGGATCGCCGTCATCTTCAATCCCTCGTTCCCGTACCGGCTGGTGCACATGAGCGTGGCTGCCTTCCTCAGCACCGCGCTGTTCGTCGGCGCCTCGGCCGCCTGGCATTTGCTGCGCGAGGACGACACCATCGCGGTGCGCAAGATGCTGTCGATGGCGATGTGGATGCTCGTCATCGTGGCGCCGATCCAGGCGGTGATCGGCGACTTCCACGGCCTCAATACGCTCGAACACCAGCCGGCCAAGATCGCCGCGCTCGAAGGGCACTGGGAAAACCGCGGCAACGAGGCGCTGCCGCTGATCCTGTTCGGCATCCCCGACATGGAGGCCGAAACCACGAAATACGCGGTCGAGCTGCCGCGCCTGGGCAGCCTGATCCTCACCCACACCTGGGACGGCCAGATCAAGGGGCTGAAGGAATTTCCGAAGCAGGACCGGCCGAACGCCGCCATCATCTTCTGGTCGTTCCGCATCATGGTCGGGCTCGGCTTCGCGATGATCGGGCTGGGCTTGTGGAGCCTGCTGAACCGGCGTGGCGACAAGCTGTTTTCGTCGCGGCCATTCCTGCGCGCCGCGCTGCTGATGGGGCCGAGCGGGCTGGTCGCGCTGCTGGCCGGCTGGATCACCACCGAAGTCGGGCGCCAGCCGTGGGTGGTGTACGGCCTGATGCGCACCAGCGACGCGGTGTCGGCGCACACGCCTGGCCCGCTGGCGCTGACGCTCGGCCTGTTCGTCATCGTCTACCTGTTCGTGTTCGGGGTCGGCATCGCCTATGTGCTCAGGCTGGTCAGAGTCGGGCCGCGCTATTTCGATGCCGGCCATCCGCCGGAGGGTGGGCCGGGGCACGACCGCACGCCGAGCCGGCCAATGTCGGCCGCGCATGAACAATTACCGCTGCCGGGAGGCTAAAGATGGGTATCGATCTGCCGGTGGTGTGGGCCGTCATCATTTTCTTCGGCGTGTTCATGTATGTGGTGATGGACGGCTTCGACCTTGGAATCGGAATGCTGTTTCCCTTCGTGCCCGACCGGTACGACCGCGACGTGATGATGAACACCGTCGCGCCTGTGTGGGACGGCAATGAAACCTGGCTGGTGCTGGGCGGCGCCAGCCTGCTGGCGGCGTTTCCGCTGGCCTACTCGATCATCCTCTCCGGGCTGTACCTGCCGCTGATCTTCATGCTGCTGGGGCTGATCTTTCGCGGCGTCGCCTTCGAGTTCCGTTTCAAGGCGCTCGAGCACGAGCGGCATATCTGGGACAAGGCCTTCATCGGCGGCTCGGTGACGGCGGCGTTTTTCCAGGGCGTGGCGCTCGGCGCCTTCCTGCAGGGGATTCCGGTCGCCGGGCGGGCGTACGCCGGCGGGCCGCTCGACTGGCTGGCGCCGTTTCCGCTGCTGAGCGGAGTGGGCGTGATGATCGCCTACACGCTGCTCGGCAGCACCTGGCTGATCATGAAAACCGAGGGCGACCTGCAACAGCGGATGATCCAGGTGGCGCGCCCGTTCGGGCTGATGCTGCTGGGGGCGATCGGCGTGGTCAGCGTATGGACGCCGCTGACCCATCCCGAGGTGGCGGCGCGCTGGTTCAGTTTCCCCAACCTGATCCTGTTCGCGCCGGTGCCGCTGCTGGTGGCGGCGTGCATCTACTGGCTGCTGCGCTCGCTCAAGCGCGAGCCGCAAGTCAGCCCCTTCCTTGCCGCGCTGGGGCTGATCTTCCTCGGCTACACGGGAATGGCGATCAGCATCTGGCCGCATATCGTGCCGCCGTACATATCGATCTGGACTGCGGCGTCGCCGCCGCAAAGCCAGGGCTTCGCGCTGGTTGGCACGCTGTTCATCCTGCCGTTCATCCTCGGCTACACGGTGTGGTCGTATTACGTGTTCAGGGGCAAGGTCAAGGCAGGCGAGGGCTACCATTGAAATCGCGGCTCTGGCTCAGGCGCGTCGGTTGGCTGGTGGCGATCTGGGCGGCCAGCGTGGCGGCGCTCGCGCTGGCCGCGGCACTGATGCGCCTCCTGATGGACGCGGCCGGCATGAGGGTCTGACCCCGAGGGGGCAGACGGGGGCGCCGAGACCAGGTGTTGACTCGTGCGGAGTAGCGGCTAATCCCTTGTCCATGTCACAATGCCAGTACTTCATGATGGCAGAGGAGGCCGGTCCATGACCCCGTATCAACGCTTTATCGAAGCACGCGATTTCCTGCAGCAGCACCGCACCGATTACGAGGTCGCCTACCGCGGCTACATGGCGCCGGCGCTGAACGAGTTCAACTGGGCGCTCGACTATTTCGACATCCAGGCGCAAGGCAACCAGACGCCGGCGCTGTGGGTGGTCGGCGAGGACGGCACCGAGCAGTCGATCAGCTACGCCGACATGTCGGCCCGCTCGAACCGGATGGCGAACTACCTGCGCGAGCGCGGCGTCAAACGCGGCGACCGGGTCTTGCTGATGCTGCCGAACCGGGTGGAGCTGTGGGAAATCATGCTGGCCGGGATCAAGCTGGGCGCCGTGCTGGTGCCGACCAGCATGCTCGCGATGCAGGCCGACCTGGCCGACCGCATGCGGCGCGGCGCGATCCGCCACGTGATCGCGCAGGCCTCGGAAGCCGCCAAGTTCGCCACCCTGGAAGGCGACTACACCCGCATCGCGGTCGGCGGCCAATGCGAGGGCTGGCACGATATCGCCGACAGCGCCGGCTATGATGCCGCGTTCGCGCCTGACGCCACCACCATGGCCCACGATCCGCTGCTGCTGTACTTCACCTCCGGCACCACGGCCCAGCCGAAAATGGTGCTGCACAGCCACGAGAGCTATCCGGTCGGCCACCTGAGCACGATGTACTGGATCGGTCTGCAAGCGGGCGACGTGCACTGGAACATCAGCTCGCCCGGCTGGGCCAAGCACGCGTGGAGCTGCTTCTTCGCGCCATGGAACGCCGGCGCGACCGTGTTCGTGTTCAATTACGAGCGCTTCAGCGCCAAGGCGGCGTTCGACGTGATTCAGCGCTGCGGCGTGACCTCGCTGTGCGCGCCGCCCACCGTCTGGCGCATGATGATCCAGGAAGACCTGGCGGCCTGGAAGCTGCCGCTGCGCGAACTGGTCGGGGCCGGCGAGCCGCTCAATCCGGAAGTCATCGAGCAGGTCGAACGGGCCTGGGGCATCCGCATCCGCGACGGCTTCGGCCAGTCGGAAACCACCGCGCAGATCGGCAATACGCCGGGCCAGCTGCTGAAACCGGGCTCGATGGGCCGGCCGCTGCCGGGCTACCACATCGCGCTGCTCGACATCGACGACCAGCCGGCCGATGAAGGGGAGATCGCGGTCGAGCTGGAAACGGACCTGGTCGGCCTGATGCTCGCCTACGAAGGCGAGCACGAGAAGACCGCCGAGGTCATGCGCGCCGGCTACTATCACACCGGCGACACCGCCACGCGCGACGCCGACGGCTATTATTTCTACGTCGGCCGCAACGACGACGTGTTCAAGTCGTCCGATTACCGCATCAGCCCGTTCGAACTCGAGAGCGTGCTGGTCGAGCATGAGGCGGTGCTGGAGGCGGCCATCGTGCCGAGCCCGGACGCCCTGCGCCTGTCGGTGCCGAAGGCCTTCATCACCTTGTGCGCCGGCTTCGAGCCGAGCAACGAACTGGCGCAGTCGATCTTCGCGTTCGCGCGCGCGCGGCTGGCGCCGTACAAGCGGATCCGCCGCATCGAATTCCGCGAGCTGCCGAAGACCATCTCGGGCAAGATCCGCCGCGTCGAACTGCGCAAGCAGGAGAGCGCGCGCGCCGACGAGGCGCAAAGCTCGGGCGAGTACCGCGAAGATAATCCCGCCAGCTGAATCCACCAACCGATCCATTTCTTTACTGCACCATGAAGAGCACATCCAAACAAGCATCCCCGCCGTGCAAGGTCAAGCTGTCGCCCGTGCACGGCAACGGCGTTTTCGCCACCCGCAAGATCGAAGCGGGCGAGCGCATCATCGAATACACGGGCGAGCGCATCGACTGGCCGGAGGCGCTGCGCCGCGCCGAGGCGAGCGACGGCCCGGTCAACCATACCTTCTTTTTCAGCCTGGCCGACGGCAACGTCATCGACGGCGGCAGCCAGGGCAACGACGCGCGCTGGATCAACCACGCCTGCGAGCCGAATTGCGAAGCGTACGAGGAAGACGGCCAGGTCTTCATCCACTCGCTGATGGAGATCGAGGCGGGCGAGGAACTCAATTACAACTACGCGCTGGTGTATGAGGCGCGCCACACGGCGGCGGTCAAGCGTTCCTTCGCGTGCCGCTGCGGCACGCCGGGCTGCCTCGGCACCATGCTGGCGCCGAAAAAGCGCAAGTCGCGCGCGCAGGCCGAGGTTTAGCGCCCAGAATTGCTTTATACTTAAACTATTATCAGGCCCATGGAGCGGGAATGAAGATAGTTTGCGTAGGGGGCGGTCCGGCGGGCCTGTATTTCAGCCTGCTGATGAAACAGCAGGATCCGGCGCACGAGGTCACCGTCATCGAGCGCAACCGCCAGGACGATACCTTCGGCTGGGGCGTGGTGTTCTCCGACCAGACGCTCGGCAACCTCGCCGCGGCGGATGAACCGAGCGCGCGCGCGATCCTGCAGTCGTTCAATCACTGGGACGACATCGACGTCCATTTCAAGGGCCGCACCATCACCTCGGGCGGCCACGGCTTCTGCGGCATCGGCCGCATCCGCCTGCTCGGCATCCTGCAGCAGCGCTGCCTCGAACTGGGCGTGAAGATCGTGTTCGGCACCGACGTCGCCGACGACCAGGCGCTGGCCGCCGAATACGGCGCCGACCTGGTGATCGCCTGCGATGGCCTCAACAGCCGCATCCGCGCGCGCTACGCCGACACCTACCAGCCCGAGATCGACAACCGCCAGTGCCGCTTCGTCTGGCTCGGCACGCACCAGACCTTCGACGCCTTCACCTTCGCCTTCGCACAGACCGAGCATGGCTGGTTCCAGGCGCACGCCTACCAGTACGACGCCGACACCTCGACCTTCATCGTCGAGACGCCCGAAGAAGTGTGGCGCGCCTGCGGCCTGGACCAAATGAGCCAGCAGGAGGCGATCGCCTTCTGCGAGCGGCTGTTCGCCAACTACCTCGGCGGCCACTCGCTGATGAGCAATGCCTCGCACCTGCGCGGCTCCGCCATGTGGATCAAGTTCCCGAAGATCGCCTGCCGCGAGTGGGTGCACTGGAACGACATCGACGGCCGCCGCGTGCCGGTGGTGCTGATGGGCGACGCCGCCCACAGCGCGCACTTCTCGATCGGTTCCGGCACCAAACTGGCGCTGGAAGACGCGATCGAACTGGCGCGCAGCTTCGCGCGTCACGAAGGCGCCGCGCTGCACCCGGCGCTGGCCGACTACCAGAAAGCGCGCGCGATCGAAGTGCTCAAGCTGCAAAGTGCGGCGCGCAATTCGATGGAGTGGTTCGAGAACGTCGAGCGCTACACGACGATGGAGGCCGAGCAGTTCGCCTACTCGATGCTGACCCGCAGCCAGCGCCTGTCGCACGAAAACCTGCGCCTGCGCGATCCGGCATACATCGAGAGCTTCGAACGCTGGATCACCTGGTGCGCGTATTCCCAGGCTGGCCTGGAGCTGCCGGCGCCAGGGCCGAGCATCCCGCCAATGCTCACGCCGTTCAAGGTGCGCGGCACGGTGCTGAAGAACCGCATCGTGGTGTCGCCGATGGCGCAGTACTCGGCCGTCGACGGCGTCGCCGGCGACTACCACCTGATGCACCTGGGCGCGCGCGCGATGGGCGGCGCCGGGCTGGTGTGCGCCGAAATGACCTGCGTGTCGGCCGACGCGCGCATCACGCCGGGCTGCCCGGGGATGTACGAACCCGCGCACACCGCCGCATGGCGCCGCATCGTCGATTTCGTCCATGCAAACAGCGACGCCAAGATCGCCCTCCAGCTCGGCCACGCCGGCGCCAAGGGCTCGACCCGGCGCGCCTGGGACGGCGCCGACCTGCCGCTTGACGACGGCAACTGGCCGCTGGTGTCGGCTTCGCCGCAGCAGTACCTGGCCGGCGTGTCGCAGGTCGCGCGCGAGGCGACGATGGAAGACCTGCGGCGCATCCGCGACGACTTCGTGCGCGCCGCCGAAGCTGCCGCCGATGCCGGCTTCGACTGGCTCGAGCTGCACTGCGCGCACGGTTACCTGCTGTCGTCGTTCATCTCGCCGCTCACCAACCAGCGTAGCGACGAGTACGGCGGCTCGCTGGAAAACCGCTGCCGCTACCCGCTCGAAGTATTCGCCGCGATCCGCGCCGTATGGCCGGCGCACCTGCCGATCAGCGTGCGCGTCTCGGCCCATGACTGGTGCGAAGGCGGCATCACGCCCGACGACGCGGTGCAGGTTGCGCGCCTGTTCAAGGCGGCCGGCGCCGACATGATCGACTGCTCGTCCGGCCAGGTCACCAAGCTGGAGAAACCTGTGTACGGGCGCATGTTCCAGGCGCCGTTCTCGGACCGCATCCGCAACGAGGCCGGCATCCCGACCATCGCGGTGGGGGCGATCTACGAGGCCGATCATGCCAACAGCATCATCGCCTCCGGCCGCGCCGACCTGTGCGCGGTCGCGCGCCCGCACCTGGCCAACCCGGCCTGGACGCTGACCGAAGCGGCAAGAATCGGCTACACCGGACTGAAATGGCCGAAACAATATTACGCCGCCAAGGTCCAACTAGAACGCAACCTCGAACGCGAACGCCAGGTCGCCGCCGCCAGCGCCGGCCTCACGCCGCAGCAGATCGCGGCGCGCCTGCTCGAAGGCTAGAACAACAAGGAGACTCACACGATGCGACATTTGACAGGCGAACCGCACCAGCTTCCGGGCCATCGCACCACGCTGGCCGCATACCCGGCGGCGCACTTCCGCTTCGCCGTGGCCGACGGCGTGGCGACGATCGAACTCGATCGCCCCGAGCGCAAGAATCCGCTCACCTTCGACTCCTACGTCGAACTGCGCAACCTGTTTCGCAGCCTGGCCGACGCCGACGACGTCAAGGCGGTGGTGATCACCGGCGCCGGCGAGAATTTCTGCTCCGGCGGCGACGTCCACGAGATCATCGGTCCGCTCACCAAACTCGACATGCCCGGACTGCTGGCCTTCACTCGCCTGACCGGCGACCTGGTCAAGGCAATGCGCGCCTGCCCGCAGCCGATCGTCGCGGCGATCGACGGCGTGTGCGCCGGCGCCGGCGCGATGCTGGCGCTGGCGTCCGACCTGCGCTACGGCACCGCGCGCAGCAAGACCGCCTTCCTGTTCACCCGCGTCGGGCTGGCCGGCTGCGACATGGGCGCCTGCGCGCTGCTGCCGCGCGTGATCGGCCAGGGCCGCGCCGCCGACCTGCTGTACAGCGGGCGCAGCCTGGGCGGCGAGGAAGCCGAGCGCTGGGGCTTCTTCAACCGCCTGTGCGAGCCTGGCGACTTGCTGGCCGAGGCACAGGCGTTCGCTGCCGCGCTGGCGCAGGGCCCGACCTTCGCGCACGGCATGACCAAGAAGATGCTGCAGCAGGAATGGAACATGGGCGTCGACGAGGCGATCGAAGCGGAGGCGCAGGCGCAGGCCATCTGCATGGCGACCAACGACTTCCACCGCGCCTACCACGCGTTCGCGGCAAGGCAGAAACCGCAATTCGAAGGCGACTGACATGGCAGACACCAACTACCTGAAATGGCCGTTCCTCGAGACGCGCCACCGCGACCTGGCGCTGGCGCTGGACGCCTGGGCTGCCGAGAACATCGAGCAGGACCACGGCGCCGACGTCGACGCCACCTGCCGCGCGCTGGTGAAGCAGCTCGGCGAAGCTGGCTGGCTGCGCTACACAATCAGTAGCGCCGGCGAGACGATCGACACGCGCGCGATTTGCCTGATCCGCGAAACGCTGGCGCGCCATTCCGGCCTCGCCGACTTCGCGTTCGCGATGCAGGGCTTGGGCAGCGGCGCGATCACGCTGTTCGGCAGCGCCGCCAATCGCGAACAGTACTTGCCCAAGGTGGCGCGCGGCGAGGCGATCGCCGCCTTCGCGCTGTCCGAACCGGATGCCGGCTCCGACGTCGCCGCCCTGCAGTGCGCCGCGCGCCTCGATGGCGACCACTACGTGCTGGACGGCGAGAAGACCTGGATATCGAACGGCGGCATCGCCGATTTCTATGTGGTGTTCGCGCGCACCGGCGAGTCGCCCGGTGCGCGCGGCATCTCGGCTTTCATCGTCGATGCCGGCGTGCCAGGCTTCGAGATCGCCGAACGCATCGACACCATCGCGCCGCATCCGCTGGCGCGCTTGCGCTTCACCGGCTGCCGGGTGCCGGCGGCGAATCGGCTCGGCGCGGCGGGTCAGGGCTTCAAGGTGGCGATGGCCACGCTCGATATTTTCCGCACGTCGGTGGCGGCGGCCGCGCTGGGCTTTGCGCGCCGCGCGCTCGACGAGGCGCTGGCGCGCGCGGCATCGCGCAAGATGTTCGGCAAGACGCTGGCTGACTTCCAGCTGACCCAGGCCAAGCTGGCGCAGATGGCGACCGGGATCGACGCCGCCGCGCTGCTGACCTACCGCGCCGCGTGGCAGCGCGACCAGGGCGAGCGCGTCACGCGCGAGGCGGCGATGGCCAAGCTGACCGCCACCGANNATCCGCGCGCTGCGCATCTACGAGGGCGCCACCGAAGTGCAGCAGCTGATCATCGCGCGCGAACTGCTTGCCGACATCGGCATCAAGCCGCAAGGCTGAACCCACCACCGAAAGGCAGCACATGGAATTTTTGCATCCGCCCGGCTGGCCGCGCGCCAAGGGCTATTCGAACGGCGTGGCCGCCTCCGGGCGCACCGTGTGCGTCAGTGGCATGATCGGCTGGGACGCGCAGGGCGTATTCCATACCGACGATTTTGCCGGACAGGTGCGCCAGGCGCTGGAGAACGTCGTCGCGGTGCTGGCCGAGGCGAGTGCGCGGCCGGAGCATATCGTGCGCATGACCTGGTACGTGGTGGACAAACGCGAATACCTCGAAGCGGCGCGCGAGATCGGCGCGGCCTACCGCGCGCTGATCGGCAGCCATTATCCGGCCATGAGCGCCGTGCAGGT
>CXWL01107537.1_pt1 | contig 10270 bp, 6 predicted proteins | sample 590931 | NCBI WGS metagenome assembly CXWL01 (sample SAMEA3498368, study PRJEB10139) | groundwater metagenome | biome: water well; material: biofilm material | place: Germany | collected 2015-04-27
CTGCTCGAGGAATCGGTCGAGCACTCTGAGCTGGTGCTGTTGAAGGTCGCCTTTTCCGGCGCCGAGCGGGCGCGGCTAGCGCTGAAGGCCCCCGCCACCCAGCCGCCCCCGCGCCCGCCCACGCTAGAGAACGGCGAGCACTATTACGACGCCGACCCACACCTCGCCGCCAGTGGCATGCCCGGGCACGCCCGGCGCGTCCTGCTGTCCTCGGATTTGGCCGCAATTGCGGCGCGCAGGCGAGTCAACTTCATGCGCTTCGTCGCCAATTCGTGGCGGCTCGCACCTATGCGCCCGCTGATGGCGAGCCTGCCGCCAGGATGCTGCCCCTGGGTCTTTCCTGTCCTGCTGGACAACCGGGCCCAGTTCGACACCCGCATACGAGCAGCTGGCGTGCCGCTGCACAGCTTTGGCACCTTCCTGCATTCAGCACTGTTCGAGCGTGGCGATGAGTCGGCGATCGCAGACGCTCGATACCTTGCGAAGCACATGGTCTGCCTGTCCGTGCACCAAGACCTGTTGCCGGAGGACATAAACCGCTCCGCGCAGATCATTGAGACCGCGATGCGGCAGCCCGTGTCGTCATGAGGCTGAGCACAGAAATACTGACTGACTTCACGCGGCTGAATGAGTTGGCGCCGCACTGGGAAGCCCTGGTCGCCGAAGACCGCGACAACCTGTTCGGCCTGGACGCGACCAATGGCCCGGGCTGGTTCACGGCCTTGACCAAGACCTTCGCTGCCGCCCGCATGACCCGCATCGTGGTCTTACGCGACCATGGCGAAGTGGTCGCTCTGCTGCCACTGATCGCCGAGCCTGGTGGCCTCGGCTGCCGCCGGCTGACCCCGGTCACCAGCCTCTACGGCGGCCGCAGCGGGTTTCTCTTGAAATACCCGGACCCGGACTTGCTTGGCGCATTGCTCCAGGCAGCCAGGCAGGCGTTCGGGCCCTGGCAGTCGATGCGCGTCACGCTGGTGGACGGCAGCCCCAGCGAGCGCCTGCTGCGTGCCATCTGCCCCGGGCTGGGCCTGCGCCTCATCGAAGATTCCGGTTTGGAGTCGCCGTTTTTCCCCGTTCGGAGCAACGAGCAGGAGTTCATGGGCGGGATGTCAAAGGGCCTGAAACAGACCCTGAGAACGGCAACCAACAAATTCCGTTCGATGGGCGAATTGCGAATGGTTGAGATAGCCGATCCAGCGTCCGCCGACGAGGCGCTGGAGGCGATCCTTGCGGTGGACCGTGCCTCCTGGAAGCAAGCGGCCGGCAGCGCGATCACCAGCAAGCCAACGCAGGAAGCGTTTTGCCGCGCCTTCTTCGGCCCGGCATTGCGCGCGGGCCTGCTGTACGGGCAGGTCCTGTACCTGGGCCAGGCACCGCTGGCCTACAACTATGGCCTGCTGAAGTCCGGTGTCTACTCGTCCCTCAATGTCAGCCAGGCGGCGGAATATGAGGCGCTCAGTCCAGGCCACCTGGTCAACTTGCATCTGGTCAACGCCCTGCGCGAGCGCGGTGCGGTGATGTTTGATTACATGGGCAAGATGGAGCCCCACAAGTTGCGCTGGTCCGACCAGACCCGCGTCTACAAGAAGTACCAAGTCTGGATCTACAGCCGCAGCGCCTGCGGCACCGTGGGCTGGGGCGTGCACGCGATGAAGCGTGCCGCCAGGCGCGGCCTCTCACGCTGGCCCGTGGGTGGGGGCGATGGCAGTCATGCAGCAGAATAGGTGACGGTAGGTGGCATGCGTTCACGACTAGCGGGGAAATTGAAATGACACTGTTGTCCGTGCTGTCGACGCCGTATCGGCCGCTGAAAACGACTCTAGTGCTGGCCTGCGCGGCTGTCATGTCGACGCACAGTTTTGCGGTCAAACCCCAAGACGTGACTGCAGGTGAGCTAGCTTTGCTGCCCCCCTATTGCATCGATACCGAGGGGTTCATGTACGGCAGCGAGTACGCTAACAACAAATCGCCACGGGCCGATGGTTGGGTGGCCCAGACGGGGCATTCGTTCTGGACCATGCACCACTATTGCTGGGGCTTGGTCAACCTCAACCGGCTGCGCGCGGGCCGAGCTGACACGAACAACAAACGGTACTTCGCCAAGCAAATCGCCGACGAATACCTGTACGTCATACACAACGCGACGCCGGGCTTTGTCCTCTTGCCCGAAATCTGGACGCGGATCGGCGAAGCATCGTTGCTGGCCGGCGACGCTGGGCGGGCGCTCGAGGCCTACTCGATCGCGCGCAACATCAAACCAGACTATTGGCCGGCCTACTCGCAGTGGGCTGACTTCCTCATCAGCATCGGCAAGAAAGCGGACGCGGCTGCCTTGGTGCGATCCGGGCTGGAGCATTCACCAGACGCCACCGCCCTTGTTGCGCTGAACCGTCGCCTTGGAGGCGATCCAAATGCCGCTTCGCACACCGCGACGCACCCTCCATCGGTCGCCGCCAGCGCGGCGTCGCGGCCGACACCGTGAGGCGATCCACAGGCAGCGCGGGCCTCCACAAGACGAGGCTCGGCCCGTGAGCTCTGTTCGCAAGTCCCTCCTCGCACAACTCGCCAGCAGCTATGTCGGCCTCGTGCTGCAGATCGTGTCTGCGGCGATCATCGCGCGCGTGCTCACTCCCGCCGAGATCGGAGTTTTCTCGGTCGCGGCCGTACTGATGGCCATGGCCGGTCACTTTCGCGAGTTCGGACTCAGCGAATACATGATCCAGGAGAAGGACCTCACCGACAGCAAGATCCGCGCGGCGCTCGCCACCAACATCATCGTCTCCTGGTCGATGGCCGCCGCGCTGCTGGGTTCAAGTTGGTCCGTGGCGGATTTCTATCGAGAGCCTGGCGTCGGCCAGATCATGCGTTTGCAGGCTGTCAACTTCCTCATCGTGCCCTTCGGCGCGGTCACCAACGCATATTTCCAGCGCACCTTGCAATACCGTCCAATTTTTATCGCCGGCCTGTGCGCCAATCTGACGTCCTTCGTGGTCGCCATCGGCGGCGTGTTGGCGGGCCTGAGCTATATGGCGCTGGCGTGGTCGTACTTAGCCGGGCTGGCAGTCACGGTGGGCGTGATGATGTGGTTTCGGCCACCGCACCTGCCACGCTGGCCGGCATTGGATGGCATCCGCGACGTCATCGCGTTCTCCAAGCATGCCATGGGCATTTACTTCATTGGGCAACTGGGCAAGAGCGCGCCCGAAGCCGTAATCGGGCGCGTTCTGGACATGGCCTCGGTGGCCTTCTTCAGCCGTGCCAGCGGTTTGATGGAGGTCTTCTACCGCACCGTGCTGCGCTCGGCCTTGCCGATCTGCTTGCCCTACTTCGCTCAGTCGGCACGTGCTGGGCAAAGCACGGGGCCTGGGTTCCTGAAAGCCACCACGCTGCTCACCGGAGTAGGTTGGCCGTTCTTTGCCGTCATCGGTGCGCTATCGTTTTCCGCAATCAGGTTGCTCTACGGGCCGCAGTGGGGCTCGGCGGTGGTGTTGGCCCAGATCCTCTGCCTGGCGGCCCTGGCCGAGTTGCCGTACTGGCTGACCAAGGAGGTGATGATCGCCGAGGGCCGGATCGAGCAGGCGAACCGGCTGCAGTTCGTCGTGCAAGGCCTGCGCTTGATCAGCCTGGCGCTGGTCATCCCCTACGGTTTGATGGGGGCTTGCTGGGGCCTGGTCGCCGCTGCGGTGGCCGGCGGATATATCGCGCAGGGCCACCTGCATCGCACGATAGGGTTGAGCACATTGGAGTTGGCCCGAGCCTGCCTGCCCAGCGCCATCGTGACCCTGGCCGTGGCCGCCCCCGTTTGGCTGGCGGCCACGCTGGTGGAGCAGAACGAGCACAACTACATCCGCTTCCTGGTCCTGTGTGGGGCGGCATCCGCAGCGTTGTGGTTGTTGGCCCTGCGGACTACGAAGCATCCTTTCTGGACCGAAATCGCGCATGTGGCGGGCAGCGTTGCTGCACGTTGGCGTGCCCGCCGCACGGCCCGCCCCTGACGCACGAGAGCCCCATGACATCACCCGCTGAAACCCTGCTCGCCCTGGGCAGCCCGCGCTTTGAATCCAGCGCAGGCGCCACCGGTCAGCCCGATCCGGTTGCAGCCTGCCAGCAATCGATCCGACAGCACGGCATGGCTGGAGCCCTGGCCGCGATCAAGGGCGACTTCGCCCTGGCGTGGCGCGAACCCGGCGGCCGCACCGTGTTGGCCGTTGACCGCTTTGGCTCGCAGACGCTGTGCTATCGCATCGATGGGCAGCAGATCAAGGTCGCAGCCCGCGCCGATGCCCTGGGCGCGGGCGATGCCGACCTCGATCCGCAGGCCCTGTTTGACTATCTCTATTTCCACGTCATCCCGTCGCCACGCACGGTGTACCGCGGCGTCCAGCGCTTGCCGCCCGGTCACTACGCCACCTTCGAACATGGACAACTCTCGGTGGCGCCCTACAGCGTGCCGAGCTTCGAAGAAACCGCCAGGCCCGCGTTTGCCAGCCTGCGCGATGAGTTTCACCATCTGCTCAAGCAAGCCGTTCAGCGCCAGCTTGACGGCTCCAAGCCCGCATGCTTTCTCAGCGGCGGCACCGACAGCTCCACCGTGGCCGGCATGATCGGGCAGGTGAGCGGCACACCCGCAGCCACTTATTCGATCGGCTTCGAGGCCGAGGGCTACGACGAGATGGCCTTCGCGCGCATTGCCGCCAAACGTTTTGGCACCGAGCACCACGAGTACTACGTGACGCCGGACGACCTGGTGCGCAGCATCGCCGACGTGGCCGGGTACTACGACCAGCCCTTCGGTAACTCGTCGGCGCTGCCCGCCTACTACTGCGCCCTGCACGCCCGCAACGACGGCGTCACGCGGATCCTGGCCGGCGATGGCGGCGACGAGCTCTTTGGCGGCAACTCGCGCTATGCCATGCAAGAAATCTTTGGTTGGTACCAGCGTGTGCCGCAGGTGCTTCGGCGCGGTTTGATGGAGCCTTTCTTCGGCCTGCCGATGGTGGGCCGCACACCGCTGCTGAAAAAGGGAACGGGCTATATCCGTCAGGCCAATACACCGCTGCCCGAGCGCCTGCAGACCTTCAACCTGCTGAGGCGTCTTGGGTATGCCGATGTACTGACGGCAGACTTCCTGGCCCAGGTCAACCCCGCAAGCGTGGGGGACCAGCAGCAGCAGGTCTGGGACGCACCACGGGGCACCAGCGAGATCAACCGCCACCTTGCCTACGACTGGCGCTACACGCTGGCCGAAAACGATCTGCCCAAGGTGCGCGGCACCACGGCGATGGCCGGTGTGGATGTCGGCTTCCCGATGCTGGACGACGACCTGCTCGCGTTTTCGATGCGGCTGCCCGCCGCCTACAAGCTCAAGGGCTTGCGCTTGCGCTGGTTCTTCAAGGAGGCACTGCGCGGCTTTCTGCCCGACGAAATCATCAGCAAGAAGAAACAAGGCTTCGGCCTGCCCTTTGGCGTGTGGGCCGTGCGCCATGAAGGCCTGAACCGCCTGGCTCGCGATTCACTCGGCAGCTTTGCAACGCGTGGCGTGGTGCAGCCTGCGTTTGTGCAGCAGCTCCTGGATACGCACCTGCAAGAGCACCCGCACTACTACGGCTCCATGGTCTGGATCCTGATGATGCTGGAGCAGTGGATGCGCCGGCATGCGCCGGACTACCGGCTCGCCGCCTGACACGAAATCGACGCTGGCCGGCGGTTGCCAGCCGATACAGACCAACACCAGTTCCAACACGTCCGAGTTCAAGCTGGGGGGGTCTGCTGCCGACAATCAGGAAGCCGCTTCCGGCTTGATCAATCCACTGGCAGAAGACCACCACCATGAAGACAGTTTCCCGCCGTACGGCCCTCCAGAGTGCACTCGCCGCGATGTCAGGTTTGGGGGCAGGATGTGGTGGCGGCGAGGAAGGAGGCGAAGTCGCAGGATCCGGCCTGGAGGCGTCGGCCGGGACCATGACAGGGGTAGTGCCGGCGCCCGTGCCAACCGGCACGGTGCCCAAAAAGACACCCCCTCTGCCGGTGCCGCCCCCTCCCGCCCCGGTGGCGCCACCTACCCCGGCACCGGCTGGCCCGCCTCTGCCGGCCGGCAAGTACCGCTCGACGCAGCCCTACCTGTTTCAGCCCGTTCCGGCGCGCCTGATTCCAAGGCGAATCGTCGGTGGCACCGATTTCCTGTGGGATCGCTACGGACCGACCCACAAGTTCGTCGACTCCCACAGCGGCTGGCTCTGGACCCGGCTAGGCGGTGACTGGATCGACGCCAACCGGGTCAGGCATGGCACTGCACCGTGGTTCTCGGTACCTTCAAACAAGGCCGCGGTCAGTGCCACTTCAGTGGCTTCTTACGACACAGATGTCACCCTGGCTTTGCGCCACGTGCAGGTCAACAGCCGCTGGTGTGCCTTCTTGTTCAAGGCCAAGAACGCGCCACGCGCGATGGCTGGCGTCGGCCACCCGACCCACGCTGCGCCCTACATCGCCGTCACCTACAGAAGCGGTCTGCAGGCCACGCTTCGCTGTCGGATCGTGGCGTCGATCAGCACCAGCTCAACTGGCCCCAACACCACTTCGACCACATCCCCCCTGCCGCTGTTCATCGAATTTGACCGCCCGAACCAGGAAGTGGCCTCGGCGCGCCTGTACTTCGTGCTCACCGAGCACTGGAGCGGCGCCACGCCCAGCATCGAAGGCTTCCTGCTCGACCCCCCTGTCAATACCGATGCGGTCCGGGCAGGCCTGGCGGCCGCAGCGCAGCCCCTCGACGCCGGGATTGAAAACCAGCCCGCCGTCATCGGCGCCCACCACTACCTGGACGGGCACACACTGGCTGACTTCGTGCACCCTGGCACTCAGTTCGAACAGAACTACGGTGCCGAACGCAACTACGACCCCTCGATCTTTGGCAACGGCCCGGCGGACCTGAACAAGCTACCTCATGTGGGCCTGGGCAAGTGGATCAATACCGACTCGGCCTGGTCACTTGTCAATTCCCAGCATCGGGGTGAAGGGTTCGCTCCGCTGGCCCCCGGCCTGGGTGCGCTAAAGCTGCACATGCCAGCGCACCCAAACGTGCGAGACGGAGCCACCGTGGGCTACTCGGGCACGCCGGCGGGCAACGGCATGATCCTCATGCCTGAACCCCTGTTCGGCCGGCTGGACCGCATCTTCGTTCGCTACTACTTCAGACTGGGCTCGCCATACCAGCCAACCAAGACGAACCGTTACCAGGTCGTCAACAGCCCGGGATCTATCGATTGGACGACCCATGCTGGCAAGTTTGGCATCTGCCCCGATCACAGTTCGGAAACTGGCGGCGTCAGCGGCTCATCCGGCGGCGGCGGGGGCTGGCAGATGCGGCTTTCCTGGTATGACTGCGACGCCGGGAAAAATGGCCCGTCCGAAGGGGGTATCGCGCCGGGTTTCCATCTGTGGGACTTCAACTTCAAGAACCCGGCGGGTCACAGGTACGGGCAGGGCGACGGCGACATAAGCGAACTCTGGGGTCAAAGGGGCGGCGCCGGCGGCGTGCTCTATGCGGGCCAGTGGTATTGCATCGAAACCGAACTCAAGCTCAATACGGTGATGCCCAACGCACCGGGCTATGTCGCCGACGGAGAACTCCGCGCCTGGATCGACGGCCGGCTGGCATACCAGCGCACCGGCATGGTTTTCCGCTCCCTGCCACGCCAGCAGGTCGCCTATAACCAGGGCAGGCTGCGTAACTGCCGCGAACTGGGTGTACGTGGCCTTTGGCTGGACTGGTTCCACGGCGGCAAGACAGTGGCAACGTTTGATCGCTCGATCTTCTATACGGGCCTAGTCTGGAGCAAGGAATATATCGGCCCGATGAAGATGTAGCGGCTGGCCGGCAGCGGCCGCCGCGCACCTGCCACGGAGATTGCTTGACATTGGTATCGCGACGATCAGTTCTCACAGGCGCACTGGCTGCCACCACGCGGCTGGTGGGTGCCTGCGGCGGTGGGGCAGGCGATGGTGCAGCAGGCACCCCGGAGGTCCCCCCGGTGGCGGCGCCTCCGCCTCCTCTTTGGGTTGCGCAGGCTCGGTCGGCTACCTGGGTCGTTGTGCCGATGGGCGCGACACTGGCGTCGATTGACCCGACCATCAACCCTGCGATCAATCCGAACTACCCGGCGGCGCCCGAGTGGGGTGCAAACTTTGATCGCGTCGTCACCGCATGGTGCGGCGCCGCCTACAACGAGGCGGCCGACGAGATGTGGCTTGGCATGGGCGGCGGCCACGCCGACTACGCGGGCAACGAGATCTTGGCCTGCGATTTCTGGAGCGATGCGCCAGCCTGGCGCTTGGTGCGCAAGCCGTCCGGCGCCATCGGAAACCTGCTGACCACCAACGACGGGCAGGAGCGCAGCGGCGTCTACCGTGACGGCCGGCCACGTGCCATCCACACGTACAACAGGTGGTGCTATGTCCCTGGCGTCGGCCCGGTGCTCATGGCGCTCGGCGGTGGCTCGTGGAACCCCGTGCTGGGAGGTAAGCGATGGGCCGCATTCATCAATGAATCCAGTGGTGAGCATGCCTTCACTGTCGAGCCAACCAGTTTTTCGGTGTCGAAGGGTGACGGAAGCGGGACGTGCTACGACCCGACGCGTCATGCCATTTGGCACGCCAGCAGGGACAACTCGGCGATGGCGCGCTACGACATCCCAACCAACGGCGGCGCTCATACCGGCGCGTACACGACCGTCGGCCCGGTCGTGGCCAAACTGGGCAACATGAGCATGTGCTACCTGCCGGCACATGACTGCCTGCTCGTCGGCCAATCGGTGGACGACAACAACCTGCACAAGTGGACCGTTTTCGACTGCACGACTGGCACCTGGTTTGAGCCCGCGTTCAACGGCACCCTGCAAGGCGGGATGGGGCAGGGCCTGACCCAATGGCGCTGGGTGCCGTCGCTGGGAGCCGCTTGCGGGTGGGACAACGCAAGCCAAACCACGCTCATCGCAAGAGTCACCCCGGGCGCGAACCCGCGCACCGATGCGTGGAAGATCAGCACCCTGCCGGTCGCGCCAGCGAACGCGGTGGTGCCGTCGGCCCGCACGTTTTGGCACACCTACGGCCGCTTCGCGTACAGCCCCCGGCTCGGCGGCTTCCTGGTCTTCAACTCGACCGCCGGGCCCACCTACTTCTACAAGCTCTGAGCCCATGGCCGCGCGAGTGGCACCTGATAATTCGCACCCATGAGTCTCCTGATCGTCTCCACGGCAGTGCGGGGTGCCACACCCCCCGAAGACAGCACCGAAGCCATCGCCCTGGCCGAGGCCCATCGGCAGGGCTTTTCATCAGCCCGGTCCTTCTCTTGGGCCCACGGCACGCTGTGGTGGTTTGCCACACCGAACAATGCGCGTGGCTCCGGCGCCTTTGTCCACGAGGGCGACCATTGCGCAGCGTGCGTGGGTACCTTCCACTGGCGTGGGCTCACCGGCGAGGACGCGCTGCGCGGCCTGCTGGCCCGCCAGGCGCGCCCGCAAGACCTGCCTCTGGATGAGATATCGGGCAGCTTCGCCATGCTCATGGCCAGTGCTGCGGGGGTATGGCTGTTCGGCGACGCTATCGGGCTGCAGAAGATCTATGAGACCGCCGGCGCGACATTGCGCTCCACCTCGATGATGGTGTGCCGGGCCACCATGCGCCGGCCGCGCGTCAACCGCCTGCGCGCGCAGGAATATGTACTGCTGGGCGCCACCCATGCGCTGCAAACGCCGCTCGAGGGTCTGGACCTGATGGACCCGGCGGTGGCGATCAACCTCGACACGGGAGCGCAGCTTCCGCTGTACCGGCCCGATCGCTTGCGCTCCGAGTCGAAGTTCGCTGATCCTGCTGCAGCGGTGGACGCGGTTTCGGAGGTGATCGCGGACGAGTTCAAACACATCGGCCACTCCTTCGGCCCGAATATCGGCATGGCCCTGTCCGGTGGCTTCGACTCGCGGCTGCTGCTCGCAGCGCTCGACCACGCCGGCGTACAGCCTCATCTCTTTGTCTATGGCCGCGCCGACGACCCGGACGTTGTGATTGCCCGCTCGGTGGCGGCGCGGCTGGGCGCCCCCATCATCTGCACCGACAAGGCGGACGCTGAGCGCAGCCTCCCGGCGCTGACGGCGGACAAGCTCCAAGCCAACTTCGACTTTCTCGATGGATTGCCGGTGGACGGCGTATTTGACCGCGGCGCCGACCAGGCCACCCGCTTGTTGCAGATGCAGGGCGGCAGGCTCAACCTCAACGG
>CXWL01015591.1_pt1 | contig 10269 bp, 11 predicted proteins | sample 590931 | NCBI WGS metagenome assembly CXWL01 (sample SAMEA3498368, study PRJEB10139) | groundwater metagenome | biome: water well; material: biofilm material | place: Germany | collected 2015-04-27
ACCCCGGACCGATCGTCGTTGGCGCCGCGCAAGGCGCGTCGTGTTTCGGTCCGGCCTATGAGTTTGCTTTCATCTTGGACACCGAATTGCGGCGTCGCAAAATCCGCGATCAGGTGCCGATGACGTTCGTGACGCCTGAACCCTATATCGGGCACTTAGGGCTCGACGGTGTGGGCGACACAAAATCGCTGCTCGAAAGCGAGCTGCGCAACCGGCACATCAAGTGGATCACGAACGCCAAGATCGCGAAGGTCGAAGCGGACAAGATGGCGGTCGAAGAAGTCAACGACGACGCGAGCCTAAAAGCCAAGCACGAATTGCCGTTCGCTTATGCGATGATCCTGCCCGCGTTCCGCGGTGTTGCGGCCGTGCGCGGCATCGAGGGTCTCACCAATCCGCGGGGTTTCATCCTTGCTGACAAAATGCAACGCAATCCAACGTTTCCAAACGTGTTCTCGATCGGCGTCGGGGTTGCGATTCCACCGGTAAGCAAGACGCCGCTCCCGGTCGGCGTGCCAAAGACCGGTTTCATGATCGAATCCATGGTGACGGCGACCGCGCTCAATATCGCGGCCCTGCTGCGCGGCGAACCTGCTACGGCCGAACCAACTTGGAACGCCGTTTGCCTTGCCGATTTCGGCGACGGCGGCGTCGCCTTCATTGCGCAGCCCGAAATTCCCCCGCGCAACGTCAATTGGTCGGCGAAGGGGACCTGGGTGCACTACGCGAAGATCGCGTTCGAGAAGTTCTTTCTGATGAAGCTGCGCAGCGGCGTTTCGGAACCGTTCTATGAAAAATTCGTGCTCGACATGTTGGGCATTCACAAACTGAAGAAGCCAGGATGAAGCGCGTGACAGTGAAACCTCACATTGTTTGCATCGCCTGCGGCTCGGTGAACGCCATCGAACCCGATCGCGATGCTGGCGCGGCCAAGTGTGGAAAGTGCGCCGCGCCGCTGTTCACGGGACACCCCGCCGCCATCGACGCTGCGGCGTTCGCGCATCACACGGAACGTGGTGATCTTCCGGTTCTTATTGACGTGTGGGCGCCGTGGTGTGGCCCTTGCCGGCAAATGGCCCCGCACTTCGAGCGCGCGGCCGCGGAGCTGGAGCCGCACGTGCGGCTTTTGAAGCTCAACGCCGATGAAGCACCGGACGTGTGCACCCGCTTCGCCATCCGCGGCATCCCGGCGCTTCTGCTCATGCATCGCGGCCGCCTGCTCGCGCAAACCGCGGGCGCCCTGGACACCACGCGCATCGTGCAATGGACGCGCGCGCACATCTCACAACTGAAGGAGACCACCTGATGAGTATCGATAGAGCCGTTCTCGCCTTCGCGGGTTGCATGGTTTTGCTGTCCGTCGCCCTGACTTATTTCGTGCATCCGGCATGGATGCTGCTCACCGTGTTCGTCGGCCTGAATCTGCTGCAGTCGGCGTTTACAGGCTTCTGCCCGGCAGCAATGGTGTTCAAGTCGCTGGGGTTCATGCCTGGCAACGCGTTCAAGTGACACCCGCTGTAGCGACATTGGAGAAACGTATGAAATTGCTTACAGCAGTTGAACACATGCTGGCGCCTGGACCCACGATGTCACAGCTTGCCGACCCGATCTTCCGCATCCTCACCAGTCTTATTTTTGTGGTCGGCGGCCTTGGGCATTTCATGCGCCACGAAGACATGCTGGCGCGGATTCAAGAGTCGCCATGGGTAGCCGAAGTTACGGCGATCGGCGATCCCTCGATGTTATTGTGGCTGTCAGGCGCGGCCTTTGTCTTGTTCGGACTGACGCTCGCACTTGGCCTGATCACGCGTGTATCATCGTTAGTGCTCTTCTTGACGCTGATCCCAATTACCTGGGCGGTTCACGTGGCTCCGGGCCATACGGGTCCGCTCTTCAAGAACGTCGCCATACTCGGCGCGCTAGTCTTCATCTGGGCGCGCGGGCCGGGTGCCTATGCACTCGACAATCTACTTGCTGCACGATCGAAACTGCGCGGTGAGTACTAAGTATACTCGGCGTCAATGCCCGTCGATCGCGCCGGATCAGGCTGTCACGGCGGCTGCCTGTTCCACAACCGAAGGAAACCACCTCATGACAATCGGCAAAGCCGTTCTGGCCTTCGCAGGCTTCATGGTTCTGCTGTCGCTGACGCTCACCTATTTCGTGCATCCCTCTTGGATTCTGCTCTCAGCCTTCATTGGCCTGAACATGCTGCAATCCGCCTTCACCGGCTTCTGCCCGGCGGCGCGCGTGTTCAAGAGCCTGGGCTTCAAGCCCGGCACCGCGTTCGAATGAGCGGCGCCATGGAACCAACCCGCGAAGTTCCCGTCTGGGACCTCATCGTGCGCGTCGGCCATTGGGTTCTGGTCGCCGCGTTCTTCGTCGCCTACTTCACAGAGGATGAATTGCTCGGTGTCCATACCTGGGCAGGCTATGTCGTGGCCGCGTATGTCGTGGTTCGCCTCGTTTGGGGCTTCGCTGGCTCGAAGCATGCTCGCTTCGCGGACTTCGTCTACGGTCCGCTGAAGGCCCTGCGCTACCTCATCGATCTCGTCCGCGCGCGGGCGCCGCGCTATCTCGGCCATTCGCCGGCGGGCGCGATGATGGTCTTCGCGCTCCTCTTCACGCTCAGCGGCACCGCCTTGACCGGCATGGCCGAACTCGCGCAATCGCGCGGCGAAGGGCCCTTGGCGCCGGTCATCGAGCGGCGCATGGCGACCGTCACCAACGAGCAAGGCGTGCAAGTTGGCGACGAGGGCGCGGCGGAACGCGAAGGCGAGCAGGAAGAAAGCGTCCTTCTCGAGCTTCACGAACTCTTGGCCAACCTGACGCTGATCCTCGTGATCTTGCATGTTGGAGGCGTCGTACTCGCGAGTTGGGCGCACAAAGAGAGCCTGGTGAAGGCTATGATCACCGGCACGAAACGCGCCGGCGAACCGAACGCCTGAGCGATGTGCGAACTCTTCGCGCTGAGCGCGAGCGCACCGGTCGACGTGAAGCTCTCGCTCGGCGAACTCGCGCGTCATGGCGGTGAGACCGATCATCACCGCGACGGCTGGGGTGCTGCCTTTGCCGACGGGCGCGACTTTCGTATTTTCAAAGAGGCTGAAGCTGCGGCGACGAGCCCATGGATCAGTTGCCTAGCCGACCATCCCGTGCGTTCCACCACCGTCGTCGCGCATATACGCCACGCCACGCAGGGCGCGATTGCCGCCGAAAATACGCAACCGTTTGCGCGCGAACTCGGCGGAATTGTCCGCGTGTTTGCGCACAACGGCGATCTGGGCGCGCGTGCGGCCTGGGCGCCGCGCCCCGGCGCCCACTTCCATGCGACCGGCGATACGGACTCCGAGGCGGCGTTCTGTGCGCTGTTGGACGACGCAGCGGCGGAGGGCGAGACCGGTCCGCTCAGCCTTGAAGCCTTCGCCGCGTTCGCACACCGTGCCCGCGAATTGGGGCCCGCGAACATAATTTATGCGGAGCCCGAGCGCCTCATCGTACACGCCGACCGGCGCAAGCAAAGGGACGGCACGATCACGCCGCCCGGCTTGTGGATGCTCTGCCGTCAATGCAGCGCTTCGCCGACACGCGGCACGGCGCTGCAGATCGAGACCGCCGCCGAGACCAAAGTCGTTCTGTTCGCGAGCGTGCCGCTCACGGGCGAAGCCTGGGTACCGTTGGACCGCGGCCGCGTGCTCGAGATTGTGCAAGGCGCAGTCTGCACCAATTGATGCAGATCATGGCGGCAAACGCGACTTCGCTTAAGTAAGGCCAGCGTCGGACCGAGAAACGGCGGTCGTCCGCTCGCGTAACCATCACATTTGCGGGAATTCACGCGCCCTCGCATTAATGAATGCCAAACGCGCGTGTACTAGGCTATGTTGCTGTGATGAACCTCGTCCCGAAACTGCCAAGACGAATCGTGAGCGTGCTGCTCGCGGCGGCTTTTGCGCTGAGTCCGGTTGCCGCCTTTGCCGGGCACCAGGATGCGGCCGGAACGGTTCATGCCGCCGCCTCGGACGAAATGCCCCCGTGCGACATGCCTTGCGGGGATTGCGCGAAAGGGAAGATTTCGCCGGCCTGCGCAATCGCCTGCAACGGGCTTATCGCTGCGATACCTTCGCCGCCATCTCCGACGACGCACGCAGTAGTGACGCGCGTGCGCTTAATCTCGGCGGTTGCGGCCACCGGGCGAGACCGAGAGCCCGACAAGCCTCCTCCCAAACGAAACCCTGCCTGAACCTCCATTGCATTTCGTGTCGCCCCGGCGTCGCGGAACCTGTCTTCGTTCAAGCAAGGACTCCCGAGATGAACTCGCTTCAAGCGCTCGCGCGCGCGGCGGCTCAGTTCGCCGCAATCGTAACCTTTGTGCTGCTCTCAGCCTGCAGCGCGCCTAAGTCGCCCTACATCTTCACCGCCGTGACTACCGAGGTACAGATGTCGGGCGAGGCGGTTGTCGACGTGCGCCTCGTGCACGAACCGACCGGCAAACCGGTCGAAAACGCGGTCATCTTCGACACGCGCTTCGACATGGCCCCAGAATCGATGGCGTCGATGACGGCGCCGGTCGAGCCGCAGGGTTCGCCCGAACCGGGCGTCTATCGCTTCAAAGTCGCGCCCACAATGGCAGGCCGCTGGGCGTTGACCCTAAGCGCGAAGGTGCAAGGCATCGCCGAGACGATCACCGGCACCGTCGTCGTCACGGCACACTGACCATGCGCGCGAAAATCATCTGGGTTGCGGTCGCGTTCGCGCTGACCGCGGCGGGCGGCGTGGCTTGGTGGCTATGGCCATCGCACGAAACACCGCCGCACGAAGCAGTGGCATCCGACACTGGACACATCCTCTACTACCAGGATCCGTCCGGCGCGCCGGACTATTCGCCGGTGCCGAAGAAGGACGCGCAAGGCCGCGACTACATCGCCGTGCGCGCGCGGGCCAAGACCAAGCAGGCGGACGACAAAAGGGTTCTCTACTACCGAAATCCGATGGGTCTCGCCGACACCTCGCCGGTGCCGAAGAAAGATTCGATGGGGATGGAGTACATCCCTGTCTACGCCGACGAGCACCAGGAAGAACCGGGCACGGTGAAGATCGGGCTGGACCGTGTGCAGCGCCTCGGCGTGCGCACAGCGAAAGTCGTGCGACAGGCGATGAACGAAACCGTGCTCCTGTCGGGCACCGTCGCCGCCGAAGAACACAAGCTCGGTGTCGTTGCGCTCAAGTTCCCGGCGAACGTCGTGAAGCTGCACGTGGCAGCCACCGGCGAAAAGGTGCGCAAAGGCCAGCCGCTTTTCGACATCCTAAGTCCGTTTCTGCTCAGGGAAGAACTCGACCTCACGCTTGCGCTTCGCATGCAAGTGACGGCGGAAAGCGAGGGCGGCGTTTATGCCCGTACCAACGCGCGCAGCCTGAAGACGACACGTGAGCGCTTGCGCCTCTACGAAGTGCCGGAGGTCGAGATCGAGCGGCTCATCCGCACTGGAGAGCCAACTGGTTCGATTACCTGGCGTGCGCCGCAGGACGGCGTTGTAATTGAAAAGCCGGTCATCGCCGGTATGCAGGCCGAACCGGGCATGACGCTCTACCGGCTCGCCGATTTGTCTCGTGTTTGGGTAATCGGCGAGGCCCCGGAGAATTCACTGACCATCGCAAAGCCCGGCGCAACGGCGCGCATCACCTTGAACGCGTTTCCGGGAAAGACGTTCGAGGGCAAAGTGACGTTCGTCTATCCGGAAGTCTCAATGACGACGCGCACCGCGAAAGTGCGTATCGAACTTGCGAACTCTGACGGAATGTTGCTTCCCGGTATGTTCGCATCTGTCGAGGTTGCAAGTCCGCCTGGCGAGCCGGTGATGACCGTGCCCGACAGTGCGCTTATCGACTCGGGGTCCCGTCAGGTCTTGCTTGTCGCTCGCGGCGAAGGGCGGTTCGAGCCGCGCGCCATAACGGCAGGCCGCCGCGCGAACGGCCAGGTCGCGGTCCTTTCAGGGCTCGACGGCACGGAAGAGGTTGTGACCTCGGCGACGTTCCTGATCGACGCCGAAAGTAACCTGCGGGCGGCGTTGCAGACCTTCACCGCCGGTGACCCGCCAGCGAAGGGGAAGACCCAATGATCGCCGGCATCATCCGCTGGTCGGCACGCAATCTTCTGCTCGTGCTGGTCGCGACCGCTTTGGCGGCATTCGCCGGAATCTACGCGCTCGTCACGACGCCGGTGGACGCGATCCCCGATCTCTCGGACACGCAGGTCATTATCTACACCGAGTATCCTGGCCAAGCCCCGCAAGTGATCGAGGATCAAGTCACCTATCCGCTGACGACCGCGATGTTGAGCGTGCCGCGGTCGCGCGCGGTCCGCGGCTTTTCGTATTTCGGCGTCAGCTTTGTTTACGTCATCTTCGAGGACGGCACCGACCTCTATTGGGCGAGGAGCCGCGTGCTTGAGTATCTGAACGCGGCCGCCCGCCGTCTGCCGGCGGGCGTCACGCCGACGCTCGGGCCCGACGCGACCGGCGTGGGCTGGGTTTATCAATACGCGATCGAGCACCCGACGCTGAACCTCGCCGAGACGCGCACGCTGCAGGATTGGTACGCGCGCTTTGCCGCCGCCAAGGCCGACGGCGTCGCCGAAGTGTCCAGCGTCGGCGGCCTCGTCAAGCAGTACAACGTCGTCGTGGATCCGAAGCGTCTGCTCGCGCTGGGTCTGACCCTCGACGACGTGCGTAAGGCGATCGCCGGCTCGAACCGCGACGTCGGCGGCCGCGTCGTCGAACTCAGCGAAACCGAACACGCCGTGCGCGGCCGGGGCTATCTCAAGAACGCCGGCGATATCGAGACGATCGCGCTGAAGTCGACGGCCGGCGTGCCCGTGACCGTAAAAGACGTGGCACGCGTCGAAATAGGGCCCGACGAGCGGCGCGGCGTCGCGGAACTGAACGGCGAGGGCGAGGTCGCGGCCGGCATCGTCGCCCAGCGCCAGGGCGCGAACACGACCGACGTCATCGACGCGGCCAAGCAAGCCCTCGACGCCGTGCTGCCGAGCCTTCCCGCGGGCACGCGTATCGTGACGGTCTACGACCGTTCAGCCCTGATCGACCGTGCCATTGCAACGCTCAAACGGACGCTGACCGAAGAGAGCATCATCGTCGCTCTCGTCTGCATCGTATTCCTGTTGCACGTCCGCAGCGCGCTCGTTGCCATCATCATGCTGCCAGTCGGCGTGCTGCTCGCCTTCGCCGGTATGAAGGCCTTGGGTCTCAGTTCCAACATCATGAGTTTGGGCGGCATTGCGATCGCGATCGGCGCGATGGTCGACGCCGCGATTGTGATGATCGAAAACGCGCATAAGCATATAGAGCGAATGAAGCCGGGCGAATCCCGCGCGGGCGCGATCGTGGATGCGGCCGTCGAAGTCGGCCCGTCGCTGTTCTTCAGCCTTTTGATCATCACGGTCTCATTTCTGCCGATCTTCGCGCTCGAAGCGCAGGAAGGCCGCCTATTCCACCCGCTCGCCTTTACCAAGACGTTCGCAATGGCAGCCGCCGCACTGTTGTCGGTCACGCTCGTGCCCGCGCTGATGGTGTTGTTTATCAAGGGCAAGATTCGCAGCGAGGCAGAAAATCCAATCAACCGCGTCCTAATCGCGCTCTATCGTCCGGTCATCCGCGCCGTGCTGAACGCGCGCGTGATCACGATCGGTGTCGCGCTTGCGGTGCTCGCGGTTTCGGTATGGCCGCTCATGCGCATCGGATCGGAGTTCATGCCGACGTTGAATGAGGGCACTCTGTTCTACATGCCGACCACTTTGCCGGGCCTTTCAGTAACAAAGGCGGCCGAGCTCGTGCAGACGCAGAACAAGATTATCAAGTCGTTCCCCGAAGTCGCCTCCGTCTTCGGCAAAGCAGGCCGCGCCCAGACGGCGACCGATCCCGCGCCGCTCGAAATGTTCGAAACGGTCGTGAATTTGAAACCGGAGAGTGAATGGCGCGCGGGCATGACGATCGACAAGCTGGTTGCTGAGCTGGACGCAAACCTGCAATTCCCCGGTGTCTCGAACGCATGGACAATGCCGATCAAGGCGCGCATCGACATGCTTTCGACCGGCATCCGCACGCCCGTCGGCGTCAAGGTGATCGGCCGCTCGCTCACCGATATCGAAGCGGCAGCGCGCGAAATAGAGCGCGTGCTTCGTAGGGTGTCAGGCACGGCCAGCGCGTTTTCAGAGCGCATCGGCGGCGGTTACTATCTTTCGATCGAGCCCGACCGCCGGGAACTGGCGCGCTATGGCCTCAGTGTCGACCAAGTGCAGGACACGATCGCCATGGCCTTGGGCGGCGAAACGGTGACCACGACGGTCGAGGGCCGCGAGCGCTACGGCGTCAACATTCGCTACCCGCGCGACATGCGTTCGGACCCGCAGACGATCGCGCGCCAAGTCATCGTACCGATGGCCGCGGGCGGCGGCGTACCGCTCGGACAAGTCGCGAAGATCAAACTCGAACAGGGCCCCTCGACGATCCGCACCGAGGACGCGCAGCTCGCCGCCTACGTGTTCGTCGACGTGCGCGACCGCGACCTCGGCGGCTACGTCGCCGAAGCACGCGCCGCCGTCGCGCGCGAGGTGAGGTTCCCGCCGGGCGTTTATCCGATTTGGAGCGGACAGTTCGAGTATCTCGAACGCGCGCAAGCGAAATTGATGATCGTCGTTCCCGTGACGCTGCTCATCATCTTCCTGCTGCTCTATCTGAACTTCGGAAGGCTCACCGAGACCCTGATCGTCATGGCGTCGGTCCCGTTCGCGCTCGTCGGCGGCCTTTGGCTGGTGTACGCGCTCGGCTTCAACTTCAGCGTCGCTGTCGCGGTCGGCTTCATTGCGCTCGCCGGTGTCGCCGCCGAAACGGGCGTCGTGATGCTGATCTATCTCGACCACGCGTTTCACGCCCATAGCCGACGCGCGGCGGAGGAAGGCCGCCCGCTCGCGCCCAGCGACGTCACCGCGGCGGTTATGGAGGGCGCCGTGGAACGCGTAAGACCCAAGCTGATGACGGTCGCCGCAATTATGGCGGGGCTCTTGCCGATCATGTGGTCGACGGGCGCCGGGTCCGAAATCATGCAGCGCATCGCCGTTCCGATGATCGGCGGCATGGTTTCATCGACTGTGCTCACGCTTATCGTGATACCGGCGCTCTATTCGGTTGCGAAGACCGCGTCACTGGCGGGGCGCCAGCCGGTCGCCTAGTGTCCGATCCGTCCGCGACCAAGGGAATGCATGAGATGCCTCCGCCCACTGCCGCTTCGACGATCGAGCTCAGCGTGAAGGAGGTCGCGCAACTGTTCGAGTCGCTCGACCCCTACCCGTTTCACGAGCGCGATTTGGACAAGAACGCAGAGGAGTTCATCGTCGGCTGGGCGCGCGAATTGCCCGGCGATCACGCGTTTAAGATCGTCGTACACCTACCGGCGGCTGAGACGCAGTCGCGCGCGGCCGCGGGTATCGAGGACGGCATGAAGCGCTTCTTCGTCCTCCGCGCTGAGGCTGTCGGCCGCGACCTGCGTGAGTTGTTTCGCGTCGGGCGATGGTCGCTCGCTATCGGAATCGGTGTTCTGATCGCGTGCGTGGTTGGAGCGCAACTTGTCGACGTCCTTCTCGGCAAAGGACCGCTGACGGAGATTGCGCGAGAGAGCCTGATTATTCTCGGCTGGGTCGCGAATTGGCGTCCGCTCGAAATCTTCCTCTATGAGTGGTGGCCCATCGCCCGGCGACGCAATCTGTACCGCCGCCTCGCGGCCGCAACGATCGAGTTGCGGCCGGGATCTTAGGGCGCGGTTAGAGCCGCCCATTCTTGCGACGTGAGCTCCCAATAAATCGAGCGGCGGGTCGTGCCGTCGGGGCGCGTGGCGTCGCGTTCCCCCATACGTTTGAATCCGATGCGGTCTATCAACTTCGCCGAGCGCACGTTGTCGGTCGCGGCGGTCAGGCAGATCAGGCGGACCTTCAGCGTCTTGAAGATCCAGCCGATGGTGTGGGCGGCCCCTACCCCGCCAGCCCCTGAATTCTGGAGGCTGGCGCGCAGCGCGCCGCCGAGTTCGGCCGACGAGCGGTCCGGCCAGACGGTGACTTTCGAGTAGCCCATGACGGGGCCGCCTTCGATCGTATTCAGGATCAAAAGACCCTCGCCCCGACGCCGCGCCGCGTCGCAGTCGTCGATCCAACCGCGAACCGACGTCAACGTCAGCGGTTTGGGGAGCGCGTAGATCGGCTCGGAC
>CXWL01030280.1_pt1 | contig 10269 bp, 12 predicted proteins | sample 590931 | NCBI WGS metagenome assembly CXWL01 (sample SAMEA3498368, study PRJEB10139) | groundwater metagenome | biome: water well; material: biofilm material | place: Germany | collected 2015-04-27
TCACAGAAAAGAAAAATCCATTTACGAGTGCCGTAAACAAAACTAGCACCGTGTATCGCATTGATACGAATGGCAATGTCAGTTTGGTGTCCATCACGGCGCTAAGCTCCTTTCTCAGCAGCGTCTATCAGACGCTCATTTTTATCTTTTAGCCGATACAGCGAGCGCAGATAGTCTGAAAAACAGGGACATTCTGAGTCTGAAAAACAGGGACATTCTGCTTTTTGAGTTGAGCAATTCCGGAGTCTAATAATTCCTCCCGTGCGCGGTTGGCGAGCACAGAGAATCAATCAGACAACCCTCAATCCCGTTACTTCTGCGAATACCACCGGTAGCCTTTGTTCTCGGTGAACTGGGCTTTCGGGGCGCCGCCGGGTTCTTTCGGTAACAGCACTTTGAAGTCGATGAGGGCAAACCAGGCGGGGGAATCTAATAGGGGAAGTCTTGTTTGACTTACCGCTGCTGACGCCATAATATTTACCTTCCTCGAAGGGAGGCATATGGATCAAGAATCGCTGTCACAAATTCAACAAATTGTTGGTGCTGCTACTGAAGCCCTTCGGGCAGATCTTACCGGGACCCTTCGCACTGAGATTGCCGATACCAAGCGACACACCGGTGTGCTGACCGAAGGGCTCAGGCATGAGCTTCAGCTCGTGGCCGAAGGGTTCCAGATGCATCTCGACCGGCGTCATGCCGATGATCGAGCGTATCTGGATGAACAGTTTAAGGAAACCCGATCGCTCATTCAGCTCTCTTACGGCCAGATTCAAGAACGCGTCGAGCGTTTGGAACAACGGGTCCGTAGTATTGAGCAACATCTCGGGCTTACCGCGTAGGGTTTCTCGTTTCAATCTCCGCCCCCCAAGCAGGCAGTTCTCAATAAACAATGTTTCGTGTGCAAATAATCGCTGAACGCTGAGAGCTTTTCCGCTGCTTTTTCCAATACCACCGATAGCCTGTGGTCTCGGTGAGCTGAGTTCTTGGGGCACCGCCGGGCTTTTCTAGTAACAGTTCTTTGAAGTCGATGAGGGCATCGTTCGGGTTGCCCCTCTGCCCGAGAGTCTTGTACAGTCGTGTCTGGCTTTATTCTCGCGAGGACTGCGCGTGACGGACAAAGTGGAAGCTGTGCCGGCAGATTTCAGCCAGGGGAATGTTCCGCCTGCTGCGGGATCGGTGCGCGACCAGGTCCTGGCGTTCTTTGGGCCTTCCAGTGTGGACAATGCCACCAGGCAGGCCCTTGCCGCGGCCTTGCAGGACTTTGTCGGCGCAAGCATGCTCGGTGATCGGCTCGATACCTGGCTTCGGCTGATTCATTGGACGCGGGTGGGGACGAGCCAGTCGTTGCACGTGCTGCATGCCCGCATGCGATGGCGCGAGGCCTATCTCTATTGGGACCTCTTGCTGGATGTGCTTGAAGGAGTTCCCGAGGTCCGGCAGCGGGTGCAGGAAGCTGTCGGGCTGATCCTCCAGGAGACCGATGCGGTCAATCTGGTGGGTGAGGCCGGCTTGCCCTGCGACCGTGGTCTGCTGGTGGAGGTGGCGAACCGGATTCTGCACAAGGTACTTCCGGCCGTGAGAAACGATCGGGACCTGACACACCTCCTCCAACGGCAATATCGGAGCGCGGTCGAGGTGAAATGGTTTGCGCAACTTCCTCCCCGGCTGTTCTCCAGAATTCTCGCCGTCCTGACCCCGCCGTCGATTCCCGGCCGGCTCAATCCGCTCGTTCGGGCGTTTACTGACGGGTTTCGTCTGCTGGCCATTCGTGTGCAGGCGCAGGGCTTGTCGGACAAGCTCCGCGCAAGGAGCCGGCGGCCTTCGGCAATTATGGAATCACCGTTTTACCGGTTGGCCTGCATCAGCGAGCAACTCGCCGGTCGCTGGCAATCAGGGGCGGGAGTCGACTCTCTGGAGGCGGACTGGGCAGAGGCAGCGGCGGAGTGCCAGAGCGAAATCCGCTGGATCCGCCGTCAACTGGAAGTCGCCGGAGTCAGCCTCGATATTGTGTATGGCCTGGAGGTTCTGACGCATTGTCTCAGGCGCATGGAAACGATGGTCGAAGTGATGGCGAGCCGCGACGAAGCGTCCCATGCCGGAGCCGTCCAGGCCTTTCTCACCGCCCTGGTTGAAGCCAGCTTGCACGAGTGCAGCGTCGGGCATCTGCTCGAAACGAACACACGGCTATTACATCGGAAGATCGTTGAGCGGTCGGGTGCCACGGGTGAGCACTACATCGCGCAGGATCGGCGCGAGTATCGGCAGATCTGGGCGGCGGCCGCCGGTGGGGGCATCCTGACCTCGTTCACCGCGGCTATCAAGATGTCGATCTATGCGCTGGGGCTGGCGCCGTTTCTGGCGGGCTTGGGATACGGGCTCAACTATGCGGTCAGTTTTCTGCTGATGCAGACCTTCCACTTGATTCTCGCCACCAAGCAGCCGGCGATGACGGCGGCCACGCTCGCGACGATTATGCGTGAGCAAGCCGGGGCCGCGCGATTGGATGAGATCGTCGCGTTCATCAAGAGGATTTCCTACTCTCAGATTGCTGCGGCGGTCAGCAACGTCCTGGTCGTTTCGGCTTCGGCCTATCTGCTCGACACATGCTGGCGGGCAGTCACCGGCGCGCCGATTCTCGACTTGCATGCGGCCGAGCATGTGTATGAAACGCTCAGCCCGGTGAACAGCGGGACGGTGATTTTTGCCGCGCTGACCGGAGTCACTCTGTGGTTATCGAGTCTGGCGGGCGGGTGGATTGAAAACTGGGCCGTGTACCACAACGTGCCGCAGGCTCTGGCGGAGCACTCCTGGGGCGTCCGGGTTTTCGGCGGCGCGCGGATGATCCGGTGGGCGGACCGGTTCTCGCACAACATTGCCGGATGGGGGACGAATGTGTCGCTCGGGCTCATGCTGGGCATGACACCGGCCATCGGGATGTTTTTCGGATTTCCCCTGGATGTCCGTCACGTCACTCTTTCAAGCGGTATGTTGGCGCTGGCCAGCGCGTCGCTGCAGGCGGAATGGTATCGAGACGGATGGTTTCTCTATGCCATTGCCGGCGTGGCCGTTATGTTCGTGCTGAACTTGGGCGTCAGCTTTTTGCTTTCACTGCACACCGCGTTGCGCGCATACAATTTTCCACGCCGGGATTTGGTTGAATTAGCCGGCCGGCTGCTGCGGGAGTTCGTCCGTAACCCGCTCGGATTCATCCTGCCTCCGAAAGAATCCGAGGCGCCGGTGAACGGATCGGCGATCGCAGAAAAGGCCGTCGAAAAACGAAGGTAGTCGGGTGAGCGGATGTGCGGTTACTTCTGCGAATACCACCGATAGCCCTTGGTCTCAGTGAACTGGGCTTTCGGCGCGCCGCCGGGCTAGTGTTTGGATGGAACCGCAACCCAAGTTGCCCTAGCTTCAGGAGTCTTGTACACTTCCTTCGAAGCTGCGCAGTGGGAGTGCCGGTCATGCAACGATATTCTCTCGAAAACGACGACGAGCGGATTGCCGCCAATCTTCGCCAAACGATTGAGTTAACCGAGCTTGGCTTGGCGCTCCGTCGATCAGTATTGCAACAGGAGCGGTCAACCGGCGATGCCATGACACAGGTGATGCGCGATATTCGACGCGCGAAAGAGCAGGCATGGCAGCGGAATCCTTCCTAGTTCAGGCACTTTCCACCCTCATTACCGACTTCAATAAACGCGGGCTGTTGTATGCCTTGGCCGGAGGCTGGGCGTACAGTGCGCTCGTCGAGCCACGGGCGACGACCGATATCGATCTGCTCATGCTTGTCGACCAGCCCCGTCGTGAGGGGTTGCAATCTCTGCTGGCGCCTCAGTTTGATTCCCTCGTGGTACATCCCGCTCCGATGGTGTTCCATGGGATTTCTATCTGGCGTACGGTGGGCATTTGTGGCGGGCAGGAGGTGGTCGTCGATATCCTGTTAGCTGATTCTGAATATCTTCGGACGGCGCTTGGGCGTAGGCGCATGGTCGAGTTCGGTTCTTTGCAGATACCCATTCTCACTATCGAGGATTTGATTCTGCTCAAAATGATCGCGGGGCGGCTCCAGGATCAGGCGGATCTGGAGAAAATCAGGACTCGCCAAGACGAACTCGGCGTCGATTGGGGCTATGTCGAAACATGGAAGGGCAAGTTAGACATTGCCTGCTAGCCCGATCTGCTACTTCTGCGAATACCACCGATAGCCCTTGGTCTCAGTGAACTGGGCTTTCGGCGCGCCACCGGGCTTTTCCAGTAACAGCACTTTGAAGTCGATGAGACCGAACCAGGCGGGGTCGACCACGTCGTGGTAGTGGGCGCCGTGGATTTTGGGGAGCACGTCGCCGAGGGTCTGTTTCAGTTCGCCCTCGGTGTAGGCGCGGACGGTGAAGGGCTTGTTCATGGCCTGGCAGAACCGCTGGATGGTATAGGCCGCGCCGGTGCAGAGGACTTTCGTATCAGGCTTCATGGCGAGGAACTGCGGGAGCGAGAGATAGCGTTCCTGAAAGCCCAGCCAGCGCACAGCCTGACGCAGATGACTGTATTGCACTTCATATTCGGTATGGCCCGGCAGTTTCACGGAGGCCGGCCAGCCTTCTTCCACGCCGAATTCGGTCAGGAAGGCATGGCCTCCCGGTTTCAGCACCCGCCATAATTCAGCCACGAAGCGGATTGGTCCCAGGTTAAAGATGACATCGTCCGGCGGGTTGGCTTCAATCGGGAGCCGGATGCGTCTGATCCAGTCCAGCGCTTCTTGATGCTGCTCAGTCTCGCCCTTGTTGGTGAGCAGTTCGTTGCGCGTCAGTTTGACCGGCGTCATGTCGGCCATGTTTTCGTTGTCGATCACAAGGTCGACCGAGTTGTCCGTGAACGGGAGGGCTTCGGCATTGGCCCTGGTCCCCAGGCCTCCCCAGCCACCTTCTTTGGCCCGCTTGGTCTGCAGTTTCAAGAACGGACTGGTGATGTCGAGGGAGATATAGCGGATGCTCTGCCTCTCGAACGGCAGCAGCTCTTTGGCGAGTTCACGCGCCACGTAGCCAAGCCCGCCGCCTACTTCTACAATAACTTTAGGTTTTGGGTTAAACCAGCCTAGCTGACGGAGCTGCCGCATGAGGAGCCGGCCGTAGGTCAGGCCGTTCAGCGCCTCGTTCGGCTCACGAAACAGGTGGGAGACGGTGGTTTCGATCAGGTCGAAGTGGCCGTCGTCTTCGCCGCTTTCTGTCAATTCATGGTGATGAAAATCTTCCAGATGTTCTTCGCCTTCAAAGCCTTCCTGCCCGGACCAGCCTTCGCGGATCTGTTGCAGCAGAATGTCCCACTTGGCTTGGTGTCGATGACCGCCCGGCGGTTCCGTGCCGAAGTAGCAGAGGGAATAGTTCGGGGTAGCCCAGCGTTCCAGGTGCCATTGCCCCGGCTGACCGTCCGGTCCGCAGATTTTGGTGCCGTATTTTTCGAGCAGGGCGCCGACGGTGATGTGACCGTTCATCGACTTCAGCATTTCGATGCCGGTCAGGTTGAGCCGGATCAGGGGAAAATTGTCGTCGAGCGGGGCCAGCCAATATTCATCTTCGCGATGTTGATAGGCGACGAGGTCGGGAATGTGCCAGGCGAGGAGAGACAGCGTCTCGCCGGTCAACTGGAGCGGTTCTTGGACTGCGGCAACGGGCTTCATGACCTGTGTTCCTACCCCGTGGGAAGGCGCAGACTACCTGAGCGGATGGTGAACTCGCAAGAGTGTGGAGGCCCTGACATCAGGCTTCTGCCGGATTATTCTCACATGGCTTAGGAGGGGAGGAGTTGAGCGGAGGGCTACAGCTGGGACGGCATGGTGGCGGCATCCGTCACAGTCAGGATGCCGCGCATGATGGGGTGGATGCGGCAGTGATAGGGATAGCGGCCGGGGGGGAGTCCTGAAACACTGAATTGCTCTCCGGGGGGAATGATGCCTGAATCAAAGAGGCAGGGGGTGCCGTCTTCAACGCATCCGTTATGCGTGACCGTATGGTCGGTGGGCGTCGGGTTGTCCCAGCGAATAGGGCTCCCGCTGGCGACGGTGACTTTGGCCGGCGCGAAGTAGGGTGATCCGTCCTCAATCATGATCTGGGTAGCCGTAGGCATCGCTGTCATCGACCATGCCAGGCTGGTTATAAACAAACTTAATAAAGCGATCATGAGACTTCGTGTCATTGGTCGACTGGTCCTTTTTTCTCTCTCCTGCAACTCATAGAGCCGTTCTTACGACAAACGATTCATCCTTATGACTCAGCTATCGAATTCAGTCTACCACGGCTCCCTCCCTGCGAGGCTAGCCCTCGCGGGGGTGGAAATCGGGCGGATGTGAGGCTGGGAGGGGGGGAGGTCCCCGGTCAGGACGCTATCGAAGGGAGTGCTTCCTAGCCAAAACTGCGCAGGTTTCGGTCGATGATTCTACCGGTTGCAAGAGGCTATGGGTTCATGCTAGATGGAGGCCGCAATGCGATCCGCCATGCGTTGTGCACTTGATCAGGAGGAAATCTGATGGCGAAGTCTAAGAAGAAGGTTGTCGTCAAGAAGGCCGTCAAGAAGTCGTCTGGTAAGAAGAAGGCAGCCAAGCCGGCTAAAAAAGCGGTTGCGAAGAAGTCGGTAAAGAAAGCCGTCGCGAGAAAGCCGGCGAAGAAATCGGCCAAGAAAGCGGTTGCGAAGAAGCCTGCTAAAAAGGCGGTTGCAAAGAAGGCCGTGAAGCCGGCAGCGAAGAAGAAGGCGCCTGCCAAGTCGGCGCCCAAGAAAGCCGTCGCAGCGAAGAAGCCTGCGGCCTCTTTAGTCCCCAAGCCCGCTGCTCCGGTGAAGGCTGCCGTGGCTCCGGTGGAGGAGGCTCCGAGGATGCCAGTGGCGGCCAGGCCGGCTCCGGTGTCGATGCCGAAAGAGATTGATGTGGATGAGGAGTTGGTGGAAGAGGAATTAGAGGTCGAGAGCGAAGCGGAAGGCGACATCGAAGAAGAGCTGCAGGGCGATCTGGCGCTCACCGACAACGATGACGATGAAGCCGCCGACTTCCTTGAGAAATCCGAAGACCTGCTGGACGACACCGACGATTATCACAATAACTGACGGACGGTCCCCGTTGCATGTGCCGGTCCTCTCGGAGATCGAGAAGGATCGGCACAGATGAACGTGATGACCGTCTCATGCCTTCCTGGTTTCTGATTCCGAACATCCATGAGTCATTTTTTATTTGTGGCCGGTACCCTCCGCGAGCGCAGCTCACCTGAAAGCGCCTCGCTCCAGTTGACCCACGGGTTGTGGGGCTGTTGCACGGCGTTGATTCGTGACAATCTGACCACGTTCCTGACTCCCGATTCCCATGCGCTGATCTATGTGCTGAAGGCGGGGATTTGTGCCGATGTCAAGATTGTCTCCGCAGTCCTCCCACTCCAGCAGATGGATGAGTTTCTGCGCGAGGATTTCAAGACGGAAGCGCGATTCGGGTTCGTGCGCGTCGAGTTGACGAAACAGTGGACCTCGACACCGCAGGAGAGCCACAGCCTGTTGCAGGCGGTGCTCCAGATTCAGGATCAGGCGGAGCTCACCCGGCGGCTGAGCCTGGGGATGCATCGTTTGACCGAAGATGAGTATCAGGCAATTGTAGCCGGGCTGCACTGACTAATTCGTCTACGTTCCATCCAGCCTTGTCTTAGCTGCACGCATCTCGTATAACGGCGACCATGATGAATACGACGCGACCATGCGGGCTTGTACTGTTATGCGCATTGCTGATGGGAGGTCTCTGCCATCCCGGCGCCGCTGAAGCGGCCTGCACGGTTGAATCCTTACCCGGCGGGAAGCCCGGCCCGCTCATGAAGCATCTGAGCCCGGATTGCACGAAAGCCGAGCGCGAAGCACAGGCTGTTCCGGCAGCGAGCGTGATGCAAGCGCTCACGCAGGGACAGGCGGTGGATCTCGCCGGTGTCGTACTGCAGGGCGATCTGATCTTCGATCAGCTGCCGGTTCGGAAATCGCAAATCCCCAAAGGACTCACACCCGAGCAGCAGGCGGCGCTCAGCGCCCTGAACGACGAAGAGCAGCGGATCGTGGCAGGGAATCTGATCATCCGCGATTCGGTGGTTCAAGGCGCGCTTCGTCATCGATCGGCCAAGGGGACATTGGAGTTCGAGGGAATGGTCGATTTCCATAGCACCAGATTCACGGATGGCGTGGATCTGTCGCGGTCGGTCTTTCAGCGGGTGTTGACGATAGATAGTGCCCTGTTTGAACGAGAGGCCTATTTCGTTCAAGGACACTTTGCTCAGGGGCTCGGCTGTGCCGATACCAGGTTCGGTCCCCATACCCGCTTCCACCGTTCTGTTTTTCGTGGGCCGGTTGACTGCCAGGGAAGTCTGTTCGATGGGATGGCGGAGTTTCTGGAAGTGGTCTGTGAAGCACCGGTCAACTTTGAGCGGGCGCGGTTTGGATTGGGGACCGGTTTTTCCGGCGCGCAATTCAAGAAACTGGCGAATTTTTCCGATGCCATTTTCAGCCGGGAGGCATTCTTTGCGTTCGTGGTCTTTTCCGGTGAGGCGAGGTTTGCCGGTGCACAGTTTCTCCAAGCCGCAGATTTCTCCAACGCCGATTTTAAGCGGGGCGATGACCTGGCCAAGGTCCGCTTCGATCAGAAGCCGCTGACCAACGGGACGAAGGGAATCGCGCAGGCAGGGGCAGGGAAGGGGGGCCAATCCACCTTCCAGCAATATGCTATTACGCTGGGCATCCTGCTCGTGGCAGCCTTTCTCGTCGCCTACGCCGTAAAATTGAAATAATCCCCTGAAGTCTCGGACCCACAACATATAGTTTCAGGCTTGCCCCGCCCCCCCATAACTTGCTATAACGCCCTCGTGGATCAGCCCAACCAACAGACCAGCGGGTTTGAACAAACCGAGCTGCCGTATCAGGTCCGGATCGAGAATTTCGAGGGACCGCTGGACCTTCTTCTGCATCTCATCAAGAAGAGTGAAATCAATATTTACGATATTCCGATCAACCTGATCGCCCAGCAATATCTCGAATATGTCGAGGCGATGAAGGAATTGAATCTGAATGTCGCGGGGGAGTTTCTGGTCATGGCGGCCACCCTGCTGCAGATCAAGTCCAAGATGCTGCTGCCGGCGGACGAGGCGGCCGAGGACGAAGAAGACGGGCCGGACCCGCGCGAGGAACTGGTCCGGCGGTTGCTGGAGTACAAGACGTACAAGGAAGCTGCCCGTCAGCTCGACGGCCAGGAAAAGATGTGGCGGGAGATTTTCAGCCGCGAGCCGGAGCCGGTTGTCGCTGAAGTCGAGTCAGATGAGACGTTGATGGAGAATGTGTCGCTCTTCGATCTGGTCGATGCGCTCAAGGCGATCGTCGAACGGAATCCGGGGAAGACGCTGATTGAAATCGTGCCGGATAATCTCACGGTGCGAGAACGGATGAACGTGATTCTGGAAACGCTGGAAGGCAAGGACTCGGTATCGTTTGCCGCGCTTTTTGACGGCTCCTGCCACCGGCTGGTGATTATTGTGACATTTCTGGCTTTGCTGGAACTGATCCGGTTGCGGGTCGCGCACGTTTTTCAAAGCGAGACCTTCGGGCCGATTCTGGTTTCACGGACGTTCTCGCTCGTGCCGGATCCGGCTGAGCTCGATGATTTAGACGCCGAATGGAGGGGGACATGACTCCGATCACCGATGAAATGAATATGACCTCGGTTGAGGTCGAGCTTGAAGTCTCCGAGTCGGTGGAATCCATCGACGCTGCGGCCTGCGACCTATCGGCCGGCGAAGTGGTTTCTGAGGAAGCTGAGGACCCGGCTGCAATGGAAGTTTCGGCTGAGGCCGAAACGAACGAATCTTCGCCTGTAGAGTCTGCTGCAGTGGCCGCGCCGGCGAATGAGGGCGCCGTGCAGGCGATCGCCGATCGCGAGTTGCGCGGCATTGTCGAGTCCCTGTTATTCGTCTCTCCTGAGCCCTTGTCCGTGCAACGCCTGGTGGCGATCATGGGCGATGTGACGAAGGCGGATGTCGCGCAAGCCCTGCGCGGCCTGGGAGAAGAATTGGAGCAGGAGGGACGCGGGGTCAGGCTGGTCGAAATCGCCGGCGGGTTCCGTCTGGTGACTAAGCAGGAGTACGCGACCTGGATCAAGCGTCTGGATAAAACGAAGTCGGCGGCCAAGCTGTCCCGCTCCGCACTGGAGTCCCTGGCGATCATTGCGTACAAACAGCCGATCGTCCGTTCGGAGATCGAAGAGATCCGCGGCGT
>CXWL01018202.1_pt1 | contig 10268 bp, 8 predicted proteins | sample 590931 | NCBI WGS metagenome assembly CXWL01 (sample SAMEA3498368, study PRJEB10139) | groundwater metagenome | biome: water well; material: biofilm material | place: Germany | collected 2015-04-27
CGGCTGGAAGCGATCGTCGCCGTCGCCGGCCCGCTCTGCTCGGCCATCATTGGCGTCCTCCTCTGGCCCCTCTCCGATTTCCCGATCGCCGCCTACATCATGAAGTTCAACTTCATTCTCGCCGGCTACAACCTCGTCCCAGCCTTCCCGATGGACGGCGGTCGCGTGCTGCGCGCCTGGTACTGGCACCAATGCGGCTCCTTCGCGCAAGCCACCGAACGGGCTGCGTTACTCGGCAAACGGATCGCCATCGGCATGATGGTCTTCGGCCTGCTCGGGCTATTCATGAACTGGAGCACGTTCTGGTTGATGATCGGCGGGATTATTCTGCGATTGGTCTCAGATGGGCAGTACCACACCGTGGAGTTTAGCCATCGTCTCAGTGGCACCGTCCACGATGTGATGATTCCGCGCAGCCACGTCCTCTGTGTCAACGAAACCCACACTGTGCACGAGATCAAAGAACTGTTTCTCCGCCATGGCTACCACCATTATCCCGTCATCCGAGAGGGGAAGGTCATCGGGTTGCTGCATTATCAACGCCTCCTGGTCCATCCGGATTGGACGACCGATCAACAGACCCCGATCCGCGACCTCGTGGAACCGATCAGCCAGGAAATCGTCATTGCCCCCACGGCACGCATCAGCGACGCCTTTGATCGGATGCTCTTAACCGCCACCCCCCGACTCCTCGTCTACAACCAGCAGGAGTTCGTCGGCCTCCTCACGCGAGAATCGGTCACACGATTGCGGGAGCTCCACCAGAAAAGCTCGCAGTGGGTCACCCTGACTGGTGGAAGTCCAGCCAAAGCCGCCGTGTAAAGGGAAGCATGATAAGGCGCAATTGTGATCTTCACAAACAACACCCTCATTGAGACATGAAACGGTTCCAAGCCTTCAAATTCGAACTTAAGCCGAACGGCGAACAGCAACGTCATATGCGACGATTCGTCGGGTCGTGTCGTTTTGTGTTCAACAAAGCATTGGCGATACAAAGTGAACGCTACAAACGAAGCGAAAAGAAACTCGGGTTTGTCGGCCTATGCAAATTACTCACAGAATGGCGTAACAGCGCAGACACCCTATGGCTGAAAGACATGCCAGTACATCCACAGCAGCAGAAACTTATGGATTTAGAACGCGCCTACGTCAATTTCTTCGCTAAACGCGCAAACTTCCCACGCTTTAAACGAAAGGGGGAACAGGATAGTTTCCGTTATCCGGATCCGAAACAGATCAAACTCGATCAAGTTATTTCCCGAATCCGTCTACCAAAACTGGGCTGGCTCCGCTATCGCAACAGCCGTCCAGTGATCGGCACGATACGTCACGTCACCGTATCGGCCTACGGCAACAAATGGTTCGTCTCCATCCAGACTGTACGTGAGATTGAAACGACAACACATCCGTCTAGTTCTATCGTTGGGGTGGATCTGGGAATTTCCCGATTCGCCACGCTGTCAGATAAAACTGTTTATCTACCCATCAGTAGCTACTCTAAGCACAAGAAACGGTTGGCATTCCTCCAACGTAGAATGAGCCGCAAACAGCGGTTCAGTGCCAACTGGAACAAAACAAAATCCCATGTTCAGAAACTCCATACCAAAATCGCGAATTCCCGCCGCGACTTCCTGCATAAGATCACGACTGACATCAGCAAAAACCACGCGATCGTCATCGTAGAAGACTTGCAGGTACGCAATATGTCCAAGTCAGCAGCGGGAACCCTGGCTAAACCTGGAAGAAACGTGAAGGCCAAATCAAGCCTGAACGCGAGTATTCTCGACCAAGGTTGGTTCGAGTTCCGCCGGCAACTCGAATACAAACAAGCGTGGCGTGGTGGGTGGGTGTTCGCAGTACCCCCACAGCACACGAGCCAACGGTGCTCGGCCTGTGGACATACCTCGCCAATCAACCGCAGAACCCAAGCCCGGTTCAAATGTGTCACCTGCAACTTGGAAGACAACGCCGACCTAAACGCGGCACGCAATATCGAAGCGGCAGGACATGCCGTGTTAGCCCATGGAGAGTCGGTGCAGTTAGGCCGCTCAAGGAAGTGGGAACCCGCCGAAGCGAGTCAGGCTCATGCAGTCTGAACGCCGTAGGAATCCCTCCATCTTACGAAAAGGGAGGATGTCAATGCGGCCCATCATTCGTGATATGCGGAAACTGGACCTTCACATACGCGGGATAGACGTCCAATGTATGCCCCTTGCACTGCATGGTGCGACTCCGGAAATAGAACCGTCGATTCTCGAGCGAAATCACTTTGTCTTGTTGAATCTGCCGCATTTTCAACCCACGGAACGTCACGCTCGCCCCCAAACCGATCACCGCTTCCTGCCGATCGACGAACGGACTAGTTTCCTGGACATGATGCGCCGTTTCGGGATGATTCAACCGAAAATAGGCCCACGTGTTGATACTGTCGATAATGCTTTGCGCCGACAGTTGCCCCGCTTCTTTCTCCATCTGCGCTTTCGATTGGGTATACAGGTGCACCCAGATATTGGCACCACCCGCTTTGTTAAACAGTTCGTGAATGCCCGGATACAAGACGTTGTGGCCTTCATCCAAGTGCAAGCACAAGGGCACGGCCAGCTTCTCGCCTCGAGCAAAGGTCCGCCCCGCCAACGACTGAATCATGGACACAAACACCTTCGCCACCAAATACGACACGCGCGAGGTCAACATACTACCGAGCGTACAAAAGAACAGGACTCGCTGCCCCTTTTCCAGCCGTTGAATGAAGGGATTCGTCCGAGCCTTTCCCAGAATACGGCCGGTATTGCCCATCGTGAGCTTAATCATTCCGTCCCGCAGCGAACCCGAGATCTTCGTGTAGTAATCCTGCAACGCCGGATTCTGCGTAAACGAATCGATCGTATGGCGCAAGTCTTCCGTGTTAGGCAACATCGACAGACTCTCGGACAGCCGGCGCAGGTCCTCGTGGTTAATCCGCTTCTTGATATCGTCGAACGTCAAGGGCACCCGTTCACCCCGCGCTCGCCCCAACCGAATCAACGCGCTGATGATGGCATGCGCCACACTTTCTGCCGTGCCGGTAAAAAACTCCGAACTCGCCGAATCCTTACCGGGCAGGATGCTGTAAATATGGTTCACCAGCTCTTCTTCCATATAGTAGTTGGCCAAGGGGTCCAGATAAATCGAGTAGTCGGGGAAAATCGGCGTCATCAGCATCACCTCATCCAGTCGACCCGACTCCGCTGCCACCTGCACAAACTTCGAAAACAACTCCTGGTCCCCTTTGGGATCGAAGACCACCGTCGAGTAATTCTTGCGTATGTCCTGTTCCATCAAACTTTCGATCAAGCGACTCTTCCCGCTCCGCGTCGTCCCAAAACACCCGACATGACCGGCCCGATCTTCGTCCGGCATCCAAATCAAGCCTTCCGTGATCGGCTCCACCCCCAAGCGCGCGCCGTAGCCAAACACCGATTTTCCGGGCCACAACGGTTTCGGTTGCCCGCGGCGATTAATCTCCAACAGCCGATCCAGAGCCGGATTGCCACTCCCCCGCTCCGACGCACCCTCTGGCACCAATGGTCTCACCTGAAACATGCTCACACCTCCCTATTCCTGACCGTTTCTCTTCTAGTAATACGGTCTCCCACTTCCCTCGTGGCGGTACAGGAAGTCCACACCCGATCATTCGTAGTACAACGCCTGGCGAGGCGGACCTGAAGCCCGTTCCGTAATACGCACATAAGGAGTTCCACGATGCACATTCCACGTCTCTTCACGAAAACCCATCCTGACCCCTATCACGACCAGCGCTTTGTCGAACGCATTCCCATCAGTCATGGGACACAAGAATCCGGTACCCCTATCCTGGTCCCCGACACCTGGTCGCAGGTCGCCATCGACATCCTCGGTACCAAATACATGCGGAAAACCAACGTGCCACAACCCAACGGCGAGCTCGGTGCCGAAACCGATGCCCGGCAGGTCTTCCGTCGCCTGGCCGATTGCTGGATGTACTGGGGCCTGAAAGAAGGATATTTCGATTCTGACGAGGAAGCCCAGGCTTTCTCGGACGAGATGCAATACATGCTGAGCCATCAGATCGGCGCACCCAACTCGCCCCAGTGGTTTAACACCGGACTCCACCATGCCTACGGGATTGCCGGCCCGGCTCAAGGCCTCTGGCGGCATGATCTGAAGACCGGANNAGCGACTCGCTCCTCAATGAGGGCGGGATCATGAGCTTGTGGGAACGCGAAGCCCGACTCTTTAAGTACGGATCAGGCAGCGGCACCAACTTCTCGGCCCTGCGCGGACGCGGCGAGAAACTCTCCGGGGGCGGGACCTCGTCCGGGTTAATGTCCTGGCTAAAAATCGGGGACGCTGCGGCGGGCGCCATCAAGTCCGGAGGGACCACGAGACGGGCTGCCAAGATGGTTATTCTCAACATTGACCATCCCGACATCGAAGAATTCATCAATCTCAAGGTGAAGGAGGATCAGAAGGTCGCCGCACTGATGGTCGGCTCACATCTCTTTGCCAACCACCTCACCCGCATCATGCAGACCGTGTGGATCACGGAAGGAACAAACGAGTTTGCCCAACCTAATCCACAATTCAACACCAGCCTCGCCGAAGCCATAGGCCAAGCCCGCCACCATCGAATTCCGGAAACCTATATTCAACGGGCTCTCAGTTTCGCGCAACGCGATCATCGCACCTTTGCTTTCTCAACTTATGACTTAGGCTGGGAAGGGGAAGCCTATCAATCAGTCACCGGTCAAAACGCCAATAACAGCATCCGCATTACTAAAGCCTTTCTAGATACCGTCGCCGCAGATGGAGACTGGGCCTTACTCAACCGCACTGATGGACATGTGGCTAAAACCGTGAAGGCACGGGACCTCTGGAATCAAATCTGCGCCGCCGCCTGGCAATGCGCCGACCCGGGCATCCAGTACGACGACATCATCAACGACTGGCACACCACCCCGACACAGGGGCGGATCAATGGCAGTAATCCTTGCTCGGAATTTTTGGCTAACGACGACACGTCGTGTAATCTGGCCTCGCTCAATCTTGCGAAGTTTTTGAAACCGGACGGCACCTTCGATCTCGAACAGTACCGTCACGCCATTAAGCTCTGGACCATCACCCTCGATATCACCGTCTCCATGGCCGCCTATCCTAGCCAACTCATTGCTGAACGCACCGCCAAACTACGGCAGCTCGGATTGGGGTATGCGAACCTGGGCGCGGTCTTGATGCGACTCGGTATCCCATACGACTCACCGAAGGCTCGAGGACTCGCACAAGGACTCACCGCTATCCTCACCGGCGAAAGCTATCGCACAAGCGCCGACCTTGCCAAAGACCTCGGTCCGTTTGCCCATTATGCCGACAACCGGCAGGCCATGTTGCGCGTCATCCGTAACCACCGACGGGCCGCCCATGGCGTCACCGAACGAATCCAATACGAACACCTCAGTGTGATCCCACAACCACTCGATACAACCCACTGCCCTTCCACCTTGATCGAGGCCGCGCGCGTCTGTTGGAACAACGCACTGCATGCCGGAGAAGAGTATGGGTTCCGAAATGCGCAGACGACCGTCATCGCGCCCACCGGCACCATCGGCTTGGTTATGGATTGCGATACCACCGGGATTGAACCGGACTACTCACTCGTGAAACACAAACAGTTGGCCGGTGGCGGGACAATGAAACTGATTAATGAATCCGTCCCCCCCGCGCTCGAACAGCTCGGCTATACCCCCGCCCAAATCGACGATATCGTGACGTACATTGTCGGCCATGGCACATTGCGCACCTGTCCTATCATTCCCTCAGACCGATTATGGGCCATGGGCATTCCGGTCAGCGCGCGACTACACATTGAACCTGCGCTCAAGTCCGCAATGAGCCTACACACCTGCTTCACCCCCGAAGCCGTGGGCAAAGACTGGTGCAAATCCACCTTGAAACTCACTGACGCTCAGCTGCAAGCGCACGGATTCGATCTACTAACCGCAATGGGATTTTCGTCCAAAGACATCGAGCAAGCCAATATACACGCCTGCGGAACCTCGACGATTGAAGGAGCCCCCCATCTCCACCCGGAGCATCTGCCGATCTTCGATTGTGCCAATAAGTCCGGCACGATGGGCACACGGTTCATCGCACCCGACGCGCATGTTCGCATGCTCGGCGCCGTCCAGCCCTTCATCAGCGGTGGCATCAGCAAAACGGTCAATATGCCACACACCGCCGACATTGAGGACATCGACGCACTCTATCGGCTGGCCTACACCCTCGGCGTCAAATGCGTTGCGGTCTACCGCGATGGCTGCAAACTGAGCCAGCCCTTGAACGCGATCGGGGCCGACACCTTAGCCACCGCCATTGAACAGAAGGATATCCCCACCGTGGCGCAAGAACTCGCCAGACAGACTCTCGCCGATACGCGCGGCACTCACCGGCCACTGCCGAACAAACGTACGGGCTATACCCAAAAGGCCACGATCGGCGGGCATAAGCTCTACATTCGTACCGGTGAATATGAAGATGGGAACTTAGGCGAGATCTTCCTCGATATGCATAAGGAAGGGGCCGCTTTTCGCAGCCTGATGAACTGTTTTGCGATCGCCATTTCCCTTGGCTTGCAGTATGGCGTGCCCCTGGAAGAATTCGTCGAAGCCTTCACCTTCATGCGCTTCGAACCCAATGGCCCGGTCCACGGTCACGAGCAAATCAAAATGTGTAGCTCCCTCATGGACTACGTCATGCGAGATCTCGCGGTGCATTACTCTGAATCGACAGGACCTCGCCTCTGGTCAAAATCACTGATGAAGATCTTACGCGCCGATTCTGTGAAGCCCTATGCCAAGCCAAATGGGAACGGCAAGTACTTGCCTGGCCGCCCAACAAGTCTCAGGCCATGAACTCCGAACGCGAGCACCATCTCTGATGCCCGCGCGAAAGGCTATGAGGGCGACGCCTGTCCGGAATGCAATTTGTTCACGATGGTTCGCAGTGGAACCTGCTTACGTTGCGAAGACATGCGGGAGCACGTACTGGCGGATGCTCATAAGCCCCATGTATATATACGTTTGTATGTATACATTTACTAGAACAGAAAGAGACACACATGCAACTCAATCCGTCACGTTCATCACTCTATCTCTTCTTGATCGTACTGGCCTATCCGCTCCTCGGTCATGCCGGGGACAATGTCCCACCAGCCGTAGCCGAGGAATGGCTTCACACCATCGACACCCAGCATTATCAGCAGAGCTGGGATCAGGCCTCCACCTATCTCAAGACAGCGCTCACGGCTCCACAATGGCAACAGACCTTGACGGCACACCGTCAACCCTTTGGATCTCCTCTGTCTCGCATCCTCCAGAAAACCGAATACCGACGTGACCTCCCAGGCGTCCCTAAAGGCCAGTACATCATCTTTCATTTCATGACGACATTCAAAGACAAACCCGATGCGATCGAAACCGTCGTTGTAACAAAGGAGACTACTGGCGAGTGGAAGTCCATCGGGTACACGATCAAGTAATGCGTTGCAAGGCCGAGAATCCTCAAGACATATTCCTCAGCCACAAACCATCAACTCATTAGAGGACAGCGATGAAACCTCGGTTTTCCATCTATGTGGAATTTCACGATGTACCGGCGAAGCTGGCACACCAACAAACGACCATCACTGCGAGTAATGTCCGACTCGCCTGCAACGATGGACTGAAGGAACTCCTCAAGAAAGACGGAATTAAAGGCCGCCGACACCAGCGGATTAAACTCACTATTGTTCGCGTGAATCAGGACCCGGAATCCATCACCCCGTCCACGGAGCGTAATACCTCACTACAACGCGACACGCATTCTGGTCGGCCATAGTCACCCATGTTGACACGTCTATTTCACATACTCCGAACTTGGCGGCATCACAACCCACTCCTATCCAGCGAATCCAGTCTTCTTCAAATACTCGATCACGAGCCCCATCGAAACTGGACCAGTCAGGAAGTCCTTAACCAGGCGCAATTGCCTCCGGGACTCCTCTACCCCGCCCTCCTACGCTTCGAGCGAGCGACCCTTGTGACCAGGCAGTGGAGACCGAAGGCCCACTATCCCAGACTACAGCTCTACCAACGAATCGCTCGGTCTCTCAACACGGACGCACAAGGAGGCATGTGAGCACACCTGAGCCAACGCCGCAACAAGGACGACAATCCGCCGCCTATCGACATTGGAAAGAAATCGCTGAAGCCATACATGGGATCTATCCCCATGAACCACGGTACGCCACCATCCTCACCATGCTCAATCGGTGTGAAGAGGCCGATAAGAACGGGAATGACACCGCATTCCTACGCGCGAAGCAACAACTGCTGAATTTCATCGCCGCCTCCACGCCCCGTGTCAAATCAATGCCTGCAGCCCAATCTGCCTAACGCCGATCGTACCCCACATCTCCCATATTGCCGTACTGCTCACGGTTCATCTGTCTTACACCCGAAGAAGGAGCCTTTGATGTCCACCACCTTGATCAAATCCTATCAAAAAGCACTGGAAGCCGGTGTCCCGATTATCGGCATTCATACACCGGATCCCGGCATGACCATCCGATCACTTTGCCTTGCACGGCCAGCGAGCCGGGCTCAGGAAGAGCACGCTATCCTCCAGTGGGATGTCATTACCGGACTCTCTCTCACCCCATCTGAACAGGTAATGATCGAAGAAAACACTGCACCGAAGCATCTGAAGAGCACGGCCGTTCTCAAAGACCTCATCCCAGATCAGGCCAGCGCCAGCGCCTTGAAGAATCTAGCGGTCGCCCTGCAGAAATTCCGTACGCTCCCAGACAACACGATGGTGTTTCTCCATAACGCACACCGGTTTCTGCATGACACTGCCATCATCCAAGCCATCTGGTTGCTCCGCGATCAATTCAAAGCTGCGGGGCAAACCCTGATTCTGCTCGCACCGAATCTAAAGATCCCACAAGAGCTCGTGCACGACGTCCTCGTGCTGGATGATCCCTTACCCACACGCGAGGACCTGCAAACTATCCTAAGCCTCGCATACGAGAACACCATCAAAGAAGTCCCGTCGATCCCCTCCCCCACTGAGGATTTGTTGGATAAAGCGATCGACGCTGTCACCGGACTCTCCGCCTTTGCCGCTGAACAAGCGATCGCCATGGCATTCACGACCCAGGGACTTAGCGTCCCCAAGCTCTGGGAACGGAAATATGACGCAATTGAACAAACACCGGGACTCAAAATTTATCGGGGACAGGAACGCTTCAACGACATCGGCGGCATCCCGCAAATCAAGACCTTCCTCAGCCAGATTCTCACCGGCCGCAATCACCCCCGCGCGATTGTATTTATGGATGAAATTGAAAAACTCATGGCTGGAGCCAACGCCGCACATGGCGATAACACCGGTGTGTCTCAAGACCTCCATCGTCAACTGCTGGAATATATGCAAAACACCGACGCCACAGGCATCATCTGTTGCGGCGCGCCTGGCACCTCGAAGAGCTTAATTTCGAAAGCCGCCGGCACCGAAGCCGGCATCCCCACCATCGAACTCGACCTCGGCGCGATCAAAACCGGGCAAGTCGGCGCCAGTGAATACAATATGCGACAAGCCCTCAAGATCATCTCCACGATCTCCAACAATTCGGCGCTGTTCCTAGCCACGTGTAACAGCCTTGACACCCTGTCGCCGGAACTCCGACGTCGATTCCGGCTCGGCACATTCATTTTCCCTCTTCCCAATACCCAAGAACGGGCCGCGATCTGGACCATTTACCTCAAGAAGTACGAACTCACAGAATCCGCAGACCGTCTCCTCGACGAGCCGTGGACCGGCGCGGAAATTCGGCAGTGTGCTGACATTGCCTGGCGCCTGAACATCCCGCTTGAAGAAGCCGCTGGCTATATCCTCCCAGTCTCGATCAGCGCCAAACAGAGCATCGAGACACTGTATGCCAAAGCCGATGGCGCGTTCCTCTGTGCCAGTTACCCTGGGCCCTTCCGAAAAGACCACAACCCCCAACTCTCAACAAATAAACGAGTGAGAAAAATGCACTTGGGAACCCAACCGTTGGTAGCCCAAGCTTAACCACACCCGTCCGAACAGACAGTAATACTCAACACACGTCTGCTCCATGTTTTCTAGAAGGAGACACCCATGCGCACCCTCACCTTGCCAGACCTCACCGCCGAAGACCTGTTTTCCAAAGCCGTCTGCATGACCCTCTC
>CXWL01128902.1_pt1 | contig 10268 bp, 11 predicted proteins | sample 590931 | NCBI WGS metagenome assembly CXWL01 (sample SAMEA3498368, study PRJEB10139) | groundwater metagenome | biome: water well; material: biofilm material | place: Germany | collected 2015-04-27
TCACCCCAGCCTACGTGCTGAAGCATTGATATTGAGCAGGCTGGTCTATATACTGGTCTACACTAATTCCACATTGCAGGAGAAAGTCATGAAGATCGAAATTGGTTCGTATGAGGCGAAAACAAAGCTCCCGGAATTGCTGCGGCAGGTCAAATCCGGCAAGAGCTTTACCATCACCAACCGCGGGGAAGCCATTGCGGATTTGGTGCCCAGTGCGGGGGCGAGGGCGAAGGATAAAGTTGCGGCAGCAGAAAAACTCAAGGCATTCATGCTGGCCGAGCCGGTGCGTGGTGTGAATATCAAGGAACTTATCGAGGAGGGGCGTGCGTGAGTTTCGTCCTCGATAACTCGGTGACCATGCGTTGGTTCTTTGGTGACGGCAAGCCGCAAGAACTTGCCTATGCGGGCAAGGTACTGGATGCGATGAAACAAGGCAGCGCCCTCGTGCCCGCGACATGGGGGCTGGAGGTGGCTAACGTCATTGCCAGGGCGGAAGCAAAAGGCTTGGTGACAGAAGCGCGGAGCGGCGCGTTTCTTGAGATGCTGGAAGGCGTGGATATTGAAGCGGACGCGGCCACCTTCGCTCATGTGCTGTCTGACACCCTTCAACTGGCGCGGCGCTACAAGCTATCCGCTTACGATGCTTCCTACCTCGAACTGGCCTTAAGACTCGGCTTGCCGCTGGCCACGCTCGACGAAGATTTGCGGAAGGCCGCAAAGAAAGCAGGCGTGAAAAAGTTTGGTTGAAATTCCAAACGGAATCCATCGCCATCCGGCCCATAATTTTCCGGGGTGTAGGGTGCATGGAATGCACCTTACGAAACTGCCGGGCACCCACCGGCCTCCCCATCGCGCGATTTTTTGGGGTAGCCTTTTCCCAGAAAACCTCAGTTAGAAATGGACCATCCCAAAGCAATCTCATCCCCAGCGCTGAAATCGTTTATATCGTTGCACCAAGGCAATGCGCATTTCGAGATTGCCGCACCATCCCGAAGCAAACCCGCTCCGCTCCATCGCCCCGCCTGAGCCTATCGCGTTGTTGTTTAGGCGAATTATTTGCTGGCACAACCCTTGCTGTTACCTGGCTGCACATTTCTCTTGAGCGGTCAGGTTATGGAAAAAATGAAACTGGTGATGATAGGCAATGGCATGGCCGGAGCGAGAACGCTGGAGGAGCTGCTGAAGCTCGCTCCGGGCTTGTACGAAATCGCGGTGTTCGGCGCCGAACCTTATGCCAATTACAACCGGATTCTGTTGTCGCAGGTTCTGTCGGGAGAGCAAACCGTCAGGAGCATCATGCTCAACGATGTTGAGTGGTACGCCGAAAAAGGCATCACGCTGCACCTGAACAAGCGGGTGGTCAAGATAAACCGCGCCCATCGCACCGTGCAAACCGCCGACGGGGAAACCGCCGGATATGACCGGCTGATTATCGCCACCGGTTCCACTCCCATCATTTTGCCGGTTCCCGGAAACGATCTGGAAGGAGTGGTCGCTTTCCGCAGCATCCATGATGTTGATGCCATGATCGAGGCTTCCGCCAGGCTCGGGCACGCAGCCGTGATCGGCGGCGGGCTGTTGGGGCTGGAAGCGGCTTACGGCCTGCTTTCGCGCGGCATGGATGTCACCGTGGTACACCTTGCCGAATGGTTGATGGAACGCCAACTGGATCGGGCCGCAGGCCGCATGTTGCAAAAATCGCTGGAGGCAAAGGGGGTCAAGTTCCTGCTGGAAAAACAGACTGCCGAACTGCTGCCAGCGGAAATCCCCCCCAGCCCCCCTTTTGCAAAGGGGGGAGCGATAGAGGTGGCCGAAACCACCATCCCCACTTTGAAAAAGGGGGGAGCGAGGGGGGATTTCCGTGTGGGCGCGATCCGCTTCAAAGACGGTGAAACCATACCCGCCGACCTGGTGGTAATGGCGGCGGGCATCCGCCCCAACGCCGCGCTTGCCGAGGCTGCGGGCATTCACTGCAACCGGGGCGTCGTGGTGAACGACACCATGCAGACTTACGATCCGCGCATCTATGCGGTCGGCGAATGCGTCTCCCATCGTGGCGTTTCCTACGGGCTGGTGGCGCCGCTGTTCGAGATGGCCAAGGTGTGCGCCAATCATCTCGCGCGCCACGGCATCGGGCGCTACACCGGCTCGGTTGTTTCCACCAAGCTCAAGGTCACGGGGATTGATCTTTTTTCCGCAGGCGATTTCAACGGCGGCGAACAGGCCGAAGAAATTGTCATGCACGATACGGCGAGCGGCATTTACAAAAAGCTGGTGATCCGGGGCAACAAACTGGCAGGCGCCATCCTGTATGGCAATACCGTGGACAGCGCCTGGTATTATCAGTTGCTGCGTGACGGGCGCGACATTGCCGGCATCCGCGACAGCCTGCTGCTCGGCCAGAATCATCTGGGCAACACCGGCCATCAGGGCGAGAACCGCGCCGCCACCATGCCGGACAGCATGGAAGTGTGCGGCTGCAACGGTGTCACCAAGGGGTGCATCGTCAAGGCGATCAAGGAAAAAGGCCTGTTTACCCTGAATGATGTGCGCAAGCACACCAAGGCCTCCGCCTCCTGCGGCTCCTGTACCGGGCTGGTGGAGCAGATTCTCGCTTCCACCCTCGGCGGCGCCTATGCGCCGCAGGCCGCCGCCGCGAAACCCCTGTGCGGTTGCACCGAGCTGACCCACGAGGATGTGCGCAAGGCGATACGCGAAGAGAAACTGCTATCCATCCCGCAAACGATGCAGTTTCTGAACTGGGCCACCCCGGACGGCTGTGCCGCCTGCCGGCCCGCGCTGAACTATTACCTGATCTGCGCCTGGCCGCGCCTGGCGCGGGATGACCCGCAGTCGCGCTTCATCAACGAGCGCGCCCACGCCAACATCCAGAAGGACGGCACCTTCTCGGTGGTGCCGCGCATGTACGGCGGCATCACCAGCCCGGATCAATTGCGCCGCATCGCCGATGTGGCGGACAAATACCAGATACCGACGGTCAAGGTGACGGGGGGCCAGCGCATTGACCTCTTCGGCGTGAAGAAAGAAGACCTGCCCAAAGTCTGGTCCGATCTCGACATGCCGTCCGGCTTCGCCTACGGCAAATCGCTGCGCACCGTAAAAACCTGCGTAGGCAGCGAGTGGTGCCGCTTCGGGGTACAGGATTCCACGCAGATGGGCATCGCCATTGAGCTCGCCTTCGATCGCCTGTGGACGCCGCACAAGCTGAAAATCGCGGTATCCGGCTGCCCGCGCAATTGCGCCGAAGCCTCCATCAAGGACGTGGGCGTGATCGGCGTGGATTCGGGGTGGGAAATTTACGTGGGCGGCAACGGCGGCATCAAGACCGAGGTCGCGCAGTTTCTGGTGAAAGTGAAAACGCGCGAGGAAGTGATGGAGCATGTGGGCGCATTCATCCAACTGTACCGCGAAGAAGCGCGCTACCTCGACCGCACCGCGCACTACGTCGGGCGCGTTGGGCTGGATCACATCAAACAGCGCGTGGTGCAGGATGCGGCGAACCGCAGCGCTTTATACGACCGCCTTTTGTACGCGCTGGAAGGGGCGAAAGACCCCTGGGCCAAAGAGAATGTTGACCCGCGCGAATTTGCGGCGCTGGCTGTTTGAACCCGGATAATCCTCGAACTGGAACCCATCATGGACAACTGGTACAAGGTTGCAACACTGGCAGACATCCCGCCCCAAGGCGGTCGCGTGGTGAAAACCCGGCAGGGCGACATCGCGCTGTTCCGCACCGCAGACGGGAAAGTGTTCGCGCTGCGCGACCAGTGCCCGCACAAAGGCGGGCCTTTGTCGCAAGGCATCGTGTGCGGCAACCACGTGACCTGCCCGCTGCACGGCTGGAACATCAGCCTGGAAAACGGCCAGGCCGCCGCGCCGGATGTCGGGTGCGCGCGCCCATATCCGGTCAGGGTGGAAGGAGAAGCAGTGTATCTCGAATTGGTATAGTTTTTGGTGTCCAATATTCGTTTTCCCTGCCACTACAGCGGTTCCAACAGCGCCAGTCATGGTGCCGTAGCGCCGTGACTGGCGCACGAATAAAAAGCCCGCCGGAAGGCGGGCTGCAACATGCCTGACGCATTGCTTCAAACTAGAAACCGAATGTTGCTCCAACTGTAAATAGTGTAACCCTGCTTTTCCCCGTCGTGGCATCATCTCCCACTTTTCCGATGTCTTCATATTGGGCACGTAGCGCTATGGATTTGCTGATGTTGTAGCGTGCGCCAATTCCGTAAGCCAGTGTCGTGGTGTTTGCGCTACCCAGTGCAACCGTGATGCCCAGTGCCGTTCCAGACGCTTCCACTTTTGTAAAGGCAGCCCCAAGCTTACCAGTTAGCGCAAAAGATTCAGCTACAGGCAAGGAACCTACGGCAGAAACTTGCCAGCCGGTAGCGGCTATCTTCAAAGAAACCGGTGTGCCCGCGACTGTCCCGCTTGCTTTGGCGGCGCCATAATCAGCATAACTCACCTCCACCCCCAAGCTGGGATTTACTTGATAGCCTAAGCTACCACGAACAGCCGTATCTGTATCTTTGCAGCTCATGCCAGCGGGTATGACATTGCAAGCATCATTAGCTTTGGCTTGCCCGACATCAATTGCGCCGTAAAAATTACTTCCCTCCGCCAGCGCTGCACCAGAAAAACTCGCCAAAACCACTGCCACCGCCAGCCCAATTTTTTTCGTTTTCATAATCGCCGCTCCCTCGTTGAATTTGGATAAAAGGCAACTTACGCTGCTCGTAAGTCACCTGATGCAGATTACGTTCAACTTAATACATAAGTCAAGAATTATTACGGTCTATATATTGATAGGAGAATACACAAGTTACACACTTCGCACCCATGAATCTTGGCGAAACCATAAAGAAATTAAGGGATGCGCGACATTGGACGCAAGATGAGCTTGCTTACAAAGCAAAGATTACAGCGGCAAATATTTCGCGTATCGAAACAGGGAAGCATGGGCCAAGCACCCAATTGCTGGAATCGCTTGCTTACGTTTTTGGCATGAAGATGTATCAACTTGTAGCGCTGGCGGAAGGAGAATCTCTTCCGGTCGCGCCGCCAGAATACGACCATGAAGAAGAGATGTTACTTACTGATTTTCGTGCGATGCCGAAAGAGCAACGCGCGATTTTGCAAAAGGTGAGCTCTAGCTTTGCTAGGCTTAAGCTGCGCACCACCAGCAAAATCAGAAACCGCTAACCTTCTACCGCTTGCTCGTTCATCCCCAGTTAATTTCTCTACCTAGCCTCTTCCTGCAAGACACCTACGAGACTTCGTGCATCGGCTGGCGCGAAGCTGCCTGCGTGTTTGGGCAAGCCAGGCCTATTGATTCGGCGCGATGAAGTATCAACTCCGTTCAAACTAGTCGAAGCCTATTCACCTTTCGACAGGCTCAAGGCGAACGGGCTTCAAACATTATCAGGCCAGACCAATAATTGAACCTGTTGTCAGCAACTGTAGGCTGGGGTGAGCTTGCGAACCCCAGCGTTCCGGATCACAAATGCTGGGGTTCGTGCCTTACCCCAGCCTACGTGCCGCCAGAATCGCGTTGCCGCACATGAAGGGTGCAAACGCACATGGCAACCGCATGTTATTGGTGCATGTCAGGCGCACAAAAAGCCGGTCTTTTCTAACAACAACTTGTTTTGTAGAGATAAACACTGGTGGCACGGAATCTGCTGAAGGCTGGATACGGATAGTTTGTCCATCCTCAACCAATCAGAAAGGAACATCATGCTAAAGATCAAACTGCTCGTCATCGCCTTGGGGGCAACATTCGCACTGCCTGCGCTGGCCCAGGAAGCCACCGTCACGCAGCACAAAGAAGACATCCACGCCATACCCGCGAGCGGGCACACACTGACCTCCAATGTCAGTCTGGTCAGCGATTACCTGTACCGCGGTATTTCGCAAACCGGCACCAAACCCGCAATACAAGGCGGATTTGACTACGCTCGCACCAGTGGCTTCTATGCCGGTGTCTGGGGGTCCAGCATCAGTTGGATCAGCGATGGCGCTCTCGCCAGCAATGCCGGCCTGGAACTGGACACCTACTTCGGTTTCAAGAACAGCTTTGCCGGGGACTTCAGCTATGACATCGGTTTTCTGCGTTACAACTACCCTTCAGCAACCTATGTCAATCCGATCCCGGCCAACTTTGCCAAGGCGGATACCGATGAGGTTTACGGTGCGCTTGGGTACAAATGGCTGATCCTCAAGTACTCGTACAGTCTGGGGGACACGTTTGCCGTATCACAGGCCAGGGGGACGAGCTACATTGACCTGAGCGCAAACTATCCCATCGCAGATACCGGCATTACATTGGGGGTGCATGTTGGCAGGCAATCCTACAAGGGAACTTCCGCGAGCAACCTGAAAGCGGGTGGAGCAGATCCATCCTATTCCGATTACAAGCTGAGCGTGACCAAGGATTTCAGCGGCTTTGTGCTGGGGCTGGCCTACAGCAAAACCAATGCCTCAACTGCTCCCGGAGCTTTCTATAAGGTTCTTAACAAGGATTTGGGCCAAGGCAAGGCGGTTCTTTCCCTCAGCCGCTCGTTTTAATAACCGATGGCGTGAGGCGAAATACGATTTGCTCCACCCAGCCCGAAGGAGAATGAAATGAAAATGGTCACCGTCATCATCAAGCCGTTCAAGCTCGACGAAGTGCGCGAGGCCTTGTCCGCGATTGGCGTGCAGGGCATCACCGTCACCGAGGTCAAGGGCTTCGGGCGGCAAAAGGGCCACACCGAGCTGTATCGCGGGGCGGAATATGTGGTGGATTTTCTGCCCAAGGTCAAGGTGGAGGCCGCTATCGGGGCCGACATACTGGATCAGGTCATTGAGGCCATCGAAACATCCGCCAAGACCGGCAAGATCGGGGACGGGAAAATATTTGTCCACGATATCGAGCAAGTCATCCGCATCCGCACCGGCGAGACCGGCGCGGATGCCCTGTAAGGAGTAGCGAGATGAAAACAATGATTAAAAAAATCTTTATGTTGCTCATACTGCCGGCGATGTTTTTCGGCCTGGCAGCTCCGGCGCTCGCAGAGGCCGCCGCCCCGTTGCCCGACAAGGGGGATACCGCGTGGATGCTGGCGGCAACCGTGCTGGTGATCTTTATGAGCCTGCCCGGCCTGGCGCTGTTTTATGGCGGTCTGGTGCGCACCAAAAACATGCTGTCCATGCTCACCCAGGTATTTGTCATCTTCTGCGTCATCGCCGTTCTGTGGGTGGTGTATGGCTACAGCCTGGCCTTTACTGCGGGCGGCAGCATGAATGATTTCATCGGCGGATTCTCCAAAGCGTTCCTGGCCGGCGTCACGCCCGATGCCGTAACAGAAACGTTCAGCAAGGGCGTGGTTATCCCCGAGATGCTGTTCATGGTGTTTCAGCTCACTTTCGCCGCCATCACCGTGGCGCTGACCGTGGGCGGCTTTGCCGAGCGCATCAAGTTCTCCGCGTTGCTGGTGTTCGCGGTGCTGTGGTTTACCTTCTCCTACCTGCCGCTGGCGCACATGGTGTGGTACTGGGGCGGCCCGAGCGCATACGGCGATCCGTCGGGTTTCATCTTTGGCAAAGGCGCGCTGGATTTTGCAGGAGGAACAGTGGTGCATATCAACGCCGCGATGGGCGCGCTGATGGGCGCCATCGTGCTGGGCAAGCGCATCGGCTACGGCAGGGAATCGCTGGCGCCGCACTCGCTCACCATGACCATGATCGGTGCTTCCATGCTGTGGGTCGGCTGGTTCGGTTTCAATGCGGGTTCCAACCTGGAAGCCACGGGTACCGCCGTGCTGGCGATGGTCAACACCGTGGTTGCTGCCGCAGCCGCAGCCTTGTCCTGGATGTTCGCCGAGTGGTTGCTGAAGGGCAAGCCCAGCCTGCTGGGCGTAGCTTCCGGCGCAGTCGCCGGTTTGGTGGCGGTCACCCCGGCGTGCGGCTTCATCGGCCCGATGGGCGCTATCGTGCTGGGGTTCCTGGCGGGTGCGCTGTGCCTGTGGGGCGTGACCGGCCTGAAGAGAATGCTCGGGGTGGACGACTCGCTCGACGTGTTCGGGGTACATGGCGTCGGCGGCATCCTGGGCGCACTGGCCACCGGCGTGCTCGCCGCGCCGGTTTTGGGTGGCACCGGCGTGTTCGATTACGCGACCGGCAAAGTGGCGGAATATTCCATCGCCGGACAAGTCGCCAGCCAGGCATGGGGCGTGGGCGTCACCATCCTGTGGTCGGGACTGGTCAGCTTCGTGTTGTTCAAGCTGATTGACATGACGATGGGGCTGCGCGTGCCGGAAGAGGCGGAGCGCACGGGTCTGGATACGGCGACCCACGGAGAGCGCGCGTACAACTTGTAACGCCGGACCGTGCGCCCGGCGCAATGTGCTACGCTTATTGCACCTACGTGAGCTATAGACAAAACTGACCGGCTGCACGCAAATTTATTGACCATACCAAGCGACCAGACTACAATCTCCCGTATTGGGAGGTGCCGAGTGCGGGTGATTGCCAGGAGCACGCTGGTCAAGTTCTGGAGTCGGCCCGGATGTGCTGATTCGGAGGGGGCTTTGCGAAGCTGGCACGACGAAGCGGTCAATGCGAACTGGGAAACTCCGCAAGACATAAAAGATCAGTACAGGAGCGCGAGCATTTGCGGGAACAACCGGGTCGTATTCAACATCGCGGGAAATAAATATCGCCTCGTTGTAGAAATGCAATATCGCGCGGGGATCGCGTGGATCAAGTTTGTGGGAACCCATGCGCGGTATGACCAAATCAATGCGGAGACCGTCAATGCATATTAAGCCGATACGAAACGATGATGATTTGCGCGCCACATTCAAACGGCTGGAGAAGGTGTTCCATGCACAGGAAGGAACGGCGGCGGCAGACGAAATGGAAATCCTCGTCACGCTGATCGAAGCCTACGAACACAATCACTTCCCCATCCATGCCGCTGATCCGATTGAAGCAATCAAATTTAGAATGGAGCAGCAGGGGCTCACCCAAAAAGACCTTGAGCCATTTATTGGCTCAAGCGGTCGCGTATCCGAAGTGCTGAATAACAAGCGAAGGCTCAGCCTGCAAATGATAAAGCGGCTGCACGATGGCTTGCGCATCCCTTACGAAAGTCTTTTGTCAGGCGCGTAGCGCCCATGTTGCGACTCACCGAAATCAAGCTCCCGCTCGACCATTCCAGCCCTCTCCCCAACCCTCTCCCGCAAGCGGGCGAGGGGGCAAATGAATCGCTGCGCGAAATAAACCGTAACGACGACCTCAAGTCCGCGATTCTCAAGCGGCTGGGCATTGCTGCGGATGAGCTGATTGGTTACACCCTCTTCCGGCGCGGCTTCGATGCGCGCAAGCCTTCGGCGATCCTGCTCATCTACACGCTGGATGTCGAGGTGAAGAACGAGGCGGCATTGCTCGAACGGCTGCGTGGCGACCGGCATGTCGGCGTGGCGCCGGACACCCGTTACCATTTCGTCACGCAGGTACCGCAAAACCTGGCGGAGCGCCCGGTCGTCATCGGCACCGGGCCGTGCGGCATCTTTGCCGGTTTGATTCTGGCGCAGATGGGCTTTCGCCCGATCATCCTGGAGCGTGGCAAGGCGGTGCGCGAGCGTACCAAAGACACCTGGGGGCTGTGGCGGCAGGGCAAGCTCGACCCGGAATCTAACGTGCAGTTCGGCGAGGGCGGCGCGGGCACGTTTTCCGACGGCAAACTGCACAGCCAGATCAGGGATCCGAAATTCTACGGGCGCAAGGTGCTCACGGAGTTCGTAAAGGCGGGCGCGCCGGAAGAAATCCTCTATGTCAGCAAGCCACACATCGGCACCTTCCGGCTGGTGGGCGTGGTGGAAAAAATGCGCCACACCATCGAAGCGCTGGGCGGCGAGATCCGCTTCCAGAGCCGGGTGGCGGATATCGAGATCGAGGGCGGCAGGGTGGCGGGCGTGGTGCTGGCGAACNNCCGCCATATCGTGCTGGCCGTCGGCCACAGCGCGCGCGACACCTTCGAGATGTTGCACCGGCGCGGCGTGTATCTGGAGGCCAAGCCGTTCTCCATCGGCTTCCGTATCGAGCACCCGCAGTCGCTGATAGACCGCGCGCGGTTTGGAAAAAACGCAGGCAACCCGTTGCTGGGCGCCGCCGATTACAAGCTGGTGCATCACTGTGCGAATGGCCGCTCGGTGTACAGTTTCTGCATGTGCCCCGGCGGCACGGTGGTGGCGGCCACT
>CXWL01003926.1_pt1 | contig 10267 bp, 11 predicted proteins | sample 590931 | NCBI WGS metagenome assembly CXWL01 (sample SAMEA3498368, study PRJEB10139) | groundwater metagenome | biome: water well; material: biofilm material | place: Germany | collected 2015-04-27
CTCCCTGCAAGACTTGCAAAAAGTATTGGATAAACAGGAGATCTGGCCTGAGGAAGTGGCGATTCAGGTTGCCATGGAAATTCTGAGATTCTCCGGTCACAAATGGGTCGACAGCGACATGCCTGGCGCCGGCGCCTTTGTCGCCAACCTCGCGGTCTCGACGATGGGCACGACCAAAGATACGGTGGGTAACGTTGTGGAATCGGCCTGTGGACTGATTCCTGAAGCCGGTGCCGCCGTGTGCTCGATATTCAAAGAGTTGATTGAGGTGGCCTACAACTACGTCACCCCGGAAGCGATGAAGATTCTGATTTCGAACACGATGCATGGCGCCCTCGACCAGAGTATCAATGAGATCGCCAAAGCCTATATTCAGAAGTACGATCCCCGGCAGGCGCGCCAGAACATGGGACCCTTTGTCTCGATCCTGAATGCATTTCCGACCAGAGAACTGGTGATCAGTTTTGCCACGAAGGATCGCTCTATCAAAGAGATGCAGTTGGCCTTGTTTGACTATAACGACAGTGTGCGGCAGTTTGCCGAAACAGCAGCTCGTCGCTAACACAGAGGCAAGGATGATACAGCCGGCCGCGGCTTGATGATTGAGCGCTGACTCGATATGCGAGATGCGCCGCAAATGACTACCTGAGGGAGCCACAACTATGACAACACGCGTCTTGATCGGGATGGTGCTTCTCAGTGCCCTTGCCGGTTCACCCTCATACGCCTGGAAACTTGAGACCCACTACTGGCTGGCAAAAGAGGTCGTCAAAGAACTCGGGGCAACCAATGGGTCGGTCAGCATCCCATCGAAATCGAGCTACTCAATCCCGCCAGGTTTGTACCAGGCCATCAAGGACAAGCCGGGAGACTATCTCATCGGCGTCCTCGGCCCGGACACCTATCCGGACATGGTGGCAGGACAAATGACCACGCACCCAGGATTGGAGGCTACTCCGCGCGATCCGAAGGACATTCTGCCTCTTGCAAAGAATGTCCTGGCAATGACAGGACGGCATCTACATGGACCTCTTTGGGGTACGGACGATTGGCTCCAATGGGTACGGTCGCGCGCCATGCTTCCGTTAGCATCGGGCGTATCCCCGATGACTCGTCAACGCGAGCTTGCGTTTGCCTATGGCTACCTGACGCATGCAGCCATGGACATGTGGGCGCACTCCTACGTCAATCTCTATTCCGGTGACGTATTTTCATTGATGGATGAGCAGGAGGTGGAGTTCCGTCACATGGCGATCGAAACCTTCGTCAAACGGACCCACCAAGGCATCTTCGCCGCTCCGATTGAATTGACGCAGGAACAGGCTGTGGTGCAACTGCGAAACAAACTTCGCAATCCCTTGAGCGTAACGACCCCGTCTACAGACGAGCTTTCGAGGCTCACCGCTCCCGTAGACTTTGTCCGCAGCACCTTGATCCTCAATTCCCACGTGGCGAATCAGTATGCGCGCGAACTATCCACCCTCCACCTTTTCGCAATGTATGTGTACTGGGCGGAAGTCGGCGAAATCCGTTCGCGCGTGCAGCCTCTCCGTACCCTGGTCAATACGGCGGCCCTGGACGCCGATCGCAAAGTACGCGATGCCGAGGCGGCGTTCGACGCGGCCGACAGGGCGTTGAGACTGACCGGCCAGGCCTATTCGACCGCCTACGATCTGTTCAAGCAGGCTGAACGCGTGGTGACCGATGCGGCCGCCGCGCTGGATCGGGCCATTCGGGACACCAGACGGACGTTCAACCTCGGAGACGACATCAACAATTGGCCGCCTCCGGCAAAAGCGGCCATTCAGTTCGCACAAAACGCGATGCGTGCGGCAAACAACGCACTGACGTCCGCCAGGAATGATTACAATCGGGAGAAAGGTAAGCGGGATCGCCTACAGGCAGACCAGGAACGGGCCCTCCGTAATGCGGATACTGAGAAAGCAGCCCGCATTGCCATTAGACAAGTACGAGACCAGTCGCTGAACGTTATCGATGGGGGCGTCACTACCTGGCAGGAAGGGATCGAAGATTCCGTCGATGCGTATATCCTGGCCTGGGAAGATACCTCAAAAGAATTGATGCGTCCTCCCGGAAGAAGATTGTCTCCCGGAGGAGATATCACGGAGCCGCTGAAGGAGTGGGTCACCTGCTGGGGTCCCACATTTGGATTACCGGTACTCACGCAGATCGCTCCGGTCTGTCAAAAAGCCCGGTCCAGTTACCTCACCGCTTCCGACCAAATCAAACAACTCCTTCAAAATGCCCTGATCCCCAGACCTGTCAGGGACGCGCTGGAAGAACTCGACAGGCTGGCGAACCGAGCCGTCCAACAAATCGTGCCCGAAGCCGCAAAGATGGTGTCGGCAACGATTCGGATCGACAACGGTGCCATCGCCGGTTATGCGAGATCAATCGTCAACCTCCGCATGAAGGAACCGACAAGCCCTGAGATCGATGCAGAATTCGCCGACGACATCTCCGGCAAGCATCTGGCGACGTTCCCCACTCGTTTTACCGATTTGCTTTACCAGGACATGGGTTTTTCGCCTCTAAACGACGGACAGCTCCATGCAGACAAATCGCTAGTCGATCTCCGTAGCTTTGCCGCACTTCAGAATGCCTTCACGATGGCCAAGCTCGTGTTGTTGGACGGTGGTGATTTGAACCGTTTAACCCTCACGCCCGCCACTGGTTTCCGTGAGCTAAGAATGGCGCGGACCGCATCTCCTCCTCCGCTCAAACCCTACGATATCCAGGCACCGGCCGGTGAAATTCTCATCGGTGCCGTGAGGAGTATCGACGGAGACCACCAGTGGCAAAAACTTGCTCCGCTCCTGCCAAGAAGAACGCCGATCAATTGTTCAGCCAAGCAACCATGCGCCCCGCGAATCTTCGGATACGACGGGAGTGAACCGGGGAAAAGCGGACTTAGATTCTGGCGGGATCCGGAGCTTCGTCAGTCGGTCTTCAACAAAATCTTCCAGGGGCCTCTGACTCCGGGATTAGTGTCGGCATTGGGCCCTCAGAATCTCGCACGAGGAATTGGGATCTGTCCGAATGACCCCTTTCCGCCCAGCAATGGCTTTGATGGCTGTCGGGATGCCAAACTCGTCCCCAATCTCCCTGTGGCACCAAAATCAATGCAGCCCCTAAACCCACTGGGACAGACCCTGCCCCCGGCGGGCATGCAAAAGCCATTTTCACGATAATGGGTGAACTATTCTTACGAACTGACGACTCAACAGCTATAGAGTCCTTGATCATTTAGACAATGAGTACGTTCATCACATGAGGGGTAGCACGATGTTCCAATTTCAGAGCGCGAGGGGATTGAACATCGTAGGTCTGTTTGCTCCGCTGGTCGATAATCTTCAGAAGGAGGCAATCCTGTTCCTGGCCGAATCCTACATCAAAGACACTCGCCTGGCCATCGAGCACTATAACGTCAGCGTGCGTGAACTTGCGGGGGCATCGGCGCGACCACGGTAGTTAGAGTGGATAACGGGGCAATAGGCCAATTCTCAGCTCGTGGGGCTATGGCGCTACTCGTTGCCCCAGCATAATGTCATTAGGTCACGATCGAATCGTGTCCATGCGGCCCGAATAGTCTGTCTTCATGCCGCAATATTCCAACATTGGTATGCCGAATCATAAACCGAACCTTGACGCTGCCACGCCGCTATCCCCTGGGCAAACCGAACTGAAGTGGTCTTTCATAGCACCGATGGTGTGTCTGCTCGGCGCCATCGCTGTGACGTGGCCTCTAGCCTGGCATGTGTCATCAGCGATTCCGCTCGGCACTGAGCCGGAAGCCACGGTTCCCATCTTCAACCTGTGGACACTCTGGTGGACGGCAGACCGGATTGGGCAAGGGCTCAGCTCGTATTGGAATGCCCCCATTTTCTATCCGAACCCGGGAACCTTCAGCTACTCCGAACCACAGACATTCGTAGGGTTTCTGGTCTCGCCCTTATGGTGGCTCGATCTCCCGCCAGCGTTGATCTACAACGTGGCGGTGCTCTTGATCCTGACCCTCAACGGCCTGTTTGCCTTTCGTCTCCTTCGTGCACTGTCTCAGCCTGGCTTTACTGCCATCCTCGGCAGCCTGCTGGTTGTGGTGTTGCCCTTTGTGGGCAAGGTGCTAGGAGTGCTTCCGGTCTTGCCGCTGTTCGGTCTGCTTTGGGCCCTCGATGGCTTGGTGCGTTTCTCCCACACACGACATGTCCGGCATGCTTGGTGGGCATCGGCCGGCTATATCGTCCAATGTCTGACCTCTCAGCAACTGGCACTCTTGAGCGCTCCCTTCGTCGGTATAGCCGGATTGATAACTCTATGGGCTGTTCGCAGTGAGCGGCGTGCGGTCATCCACGTGATGGTCGCTCTGTTGGGTGCCGTCACCCTCCTCACCGTGCTGATGGTTCCGATTTTATCGCTACACCGAAATCTGAACTTCGAACGCCCCTTTGCGCTTGTCTTGGCCCTCTCAGCAAAGCCATCTGATTTCGTCACTCGTCCTGCCACGGCCCTCCTGTCCATTCCTCCACGAGAATCGTCGGATCGAGACAGTGGGGGACTCTTTCCCGGCCTATTGGTCCTCATTCTGGCCGGCTTCGGGTTCGCCTCAAGCCTGCAACAGGGAGCGCAACGTCGCTGGACTATCCTCTTGGGAGCGATGGTCATCGGTTCCTTTCTCCTTGCCCTTGGCTTACATCTCGAGATTGGAAACTGGCACCCATTTTGGACTCTGCGGAATGTCGTGCCGGGCTTTGACCAACTGCGGAGCCCCTTCCGGTTCGCGATTCTCACTCAGCTGGGTCTCTGCCTGCTGGCTGCCATCGCCCTCTCCCGTCTTGCTGAGTGGCGTCCCGGAGCGAGCGGAAAGCTCTTGGCACTGACGGTCGGAATCCTGGCCTTCGCGGAAAACCTTGCGGTCCCAGTCCCGTTGATTCACATACCCGCGACGCCTCGCACGGAATGGACCGCGTGGCTCAAGACGAAACCGGCCGCGACCATCGTGGCTCATATTCCGTTCCCAGCAGGCCAGCATGTCTCTCAGTACGAGATCGAGACCTGGCGCCTCTTTGCGCAGATCGATCATAAAAAGCCGGTAGTGAACGGATATTCAGGGTTTTTCCCCCCTGGGTACCTTCGGTTCCAGTTAGATATGGCTCGCGATTTTCCGAACCAGGTCCTCTTGTGCATGATGGCCCAAAACCTGCGCGTGAACATGGTGGTGATTGACCAATCCTGGTTGGCTGGGCACAACGAGCAGATCCAACGCTTTGATAGGTTCCTTCAGCTCAGTTACCGTGACGAGGCCGTCGCCATTTTTCGTCTTGACCTGCCAGACCGGGAATGCTCTTCCACGTCCCCAGGGCCAGCAACTCCAAAGGGCTCGTCATAGGCTCGCTCTATTCAAGTTTGACTTCTTTGAGGAAACCGCATATGAGTAATTTGCCCTCGGAATTCATCGGTTCAGCCGATGAGGAATGAAGGTTCAAATTATGGTTCAGAATGGCTTGTTCATGCCTCACAGGTACAGCAAGCGTGAACCGTATGTCAGTCCCCAGCTCACCAACCTTTCCGTCTTCTCTCAACTTGCCCATTCTACGTTCTCGGATGAACCAGTTCGCTCTCCAGAACGACTCACTAGCGCACGGGGAGTCAGCGCGCAAACCTGCAGCGATAGTACAGGGCACCCGGAGCACGGCATATCATGTCTCGAATAATCTGGTGCCTGACTCTGTTGCGAGCCCTGGTGTTGATCGCCATCGCCAGCGGGACAGCCTGTCTAGGATCCCAAGACTCGAATACGGAGGGGAGTAGCTCACAGCCGGATCGCGCAGCATTCGTCGCGGAGTTGAAAAAGCTCGGTCATGCAGTCGAGTCCAAGGGGACCATCACGCAGCCGTTCCTGTCAGTCCCGGGTCAGTTCGTGAGCATCGATGGCAATGACGTCCAGACTTTTGAGTACGCGAACGAAACAGCGTTGAAAACTGCGGTGGCGAAGATTTCCCCTGACGGCTCAACAGTCGGTAACACCCGAATCGGGTGGGTCGCGCCGCCCCATTTCTTCAGGAAAGGAAAGCTGCTAGTCCTGTACGTGGGAGCGAGTCGGCCAGTGACACAGACGCTTAACGCCTTGCTCGGTCCTCAGGTTGCGGGCGAGTAAGAGGGCCTTTCAACGGAGGGAGGTGATGGGAGAGAAGCAGTCGGCATGGCCGGGTTGATGAGTAGCATCGGGATCTGAGTCTCGTGGCACACGGAATGCCTGGGACGCAAACGAGGAGGGAAAGCCATGAAGCACATTGTGAAGACGGTTTTGTTAGCCGTAATTGTACTGGGTCTGGGCATGGTCAACATTCAGGCATTACAGGCCCATAACTGGGGAAGCTGGCATTGGGATAAGAGCAGGCTAAATTTGTGGGTGTATGGCAGCAATCAGACCGAGGCAAGAAACGCCATTGCTGATTGGGATTCTCATACCGATCTGAGCCTGCCGCTCGCTGGTTCCCACACCGATGTGAGTGTGTATGGAGCGAACGCCGGCGCCACCGGTTGGGGTGGGCTTGCCACGATCGTGAGTTCCGATTTCGACTGGTGGCACCTCTGGTGCTGGTGCAAGATCACCCATGCCCATGCCACCCTCAACACCTACTACAGTTGGTCTTCGGCGAGCGCACAGGGCGTCTTCTGTCAGGAAGTGGGTCACACGTTCGGACTGGACCACAGCGCCACGGGTGACTGTATGGCAAAGGGCTACTACAGTCCGAGTAGTAATTTCACCTCCCCCCACAATTGGGCCGATGTGAACGCCAAATACTGACCGAGGTCCTGGACTTAGTTGTGCCTCAAGGTGTGATGAAGAAGGAGGAACGAAGACCATGAACAACCAGCAACTGAATCGAATCTTATTTTCGGCGATCGCCGTCCTAGGCGTGGGGTTCCTCGCCCAGATCGCGATCAACACCTATCTCTATGCTCCACCGACCATCACCGCCGCTTGGGCCTATGATCCTCGAGACATCGCAGAAGCCAAAGGCCTCGCCAGAGACATTGTCGAAGCACAGGTGACCAAGGCGGAACGGGCCGACGATATCGTTCTCGACGCGCCGGGCGAACCAGGCGGAGTGAATCGAATCGCGGTAGAAGTCGTGACCCTCAATACCACAGGAAGGATGAAAGGAGAGCAGGCGCAGGAGATACGGGTATTCCATACCCTCGGCATGCCGTCCGGGTTTCAAGCTCCGCCCTCTATGAAAGAGGCTCCTCCCAAACCTAAGGGTGGAATAGATCCTCCGGCACAAATATTCCCATTCGTGGCGAATACCGTCAATATTCACGATGACCCCCAGTATCAACCGGGTGAGCATTATCTGATGTTCCTGCGGGAAGGCCCACTGGTGAAAATGAAGGGTCAGCCGGTGGCCACTCACTCTCTACTTTCTCCCAGCACGCGTTTGCTGATTCGACCAGACGGTAAGCTTGAGCCCATGTCCCAGGGTGGAGTGGGCTTTCTTCTCAGAGGACAAAACCTGGACCAGTTGCGCAAGACGATTATTGAGACCCCGGAGCGGGGACCGATACCAGGCAAGCTTCCTGGCCAGCTCGTCCTTCCGCCGGCGATGGGCCGGCTCGCCCCCTCGCTGCCTGGATTGGGCGGAGTGATGCCGCGCGGCATCGAGAAGGAAGCGGGTACTGATGCCGGTGCAACAGAGGAAATCGAGGTTCCGACGGAAGGGAAACAGCCCAACTAGAAGAGAGCATGTGCTATTCCTGGGTTCCGGGCCTCCTGCCAGAACAAAGCAGGAGGCCCGGAATGCCAAGGCACCTTCCTTGACCGGTCTGACTGTAATTCATCACGCGCAAGACAGGCTGCATGCGTTTATCCGTCCTGATCCCCGTCCATAACGAGCGGCAGACGCTCCACACGATCGTGGAGTGTGTCATGCGCGTCGCCAAACCGCATGAAATCATCATCGTGGACGACGGGTCGACGGACGGAAGCCGCCACATTGCAGAGCAATTGCAGGGGAAGTATCCGGAGTCACTACGCTGCTGCTTTCATCCTCGAAACATGGGGAAAGGCGCGGCGCTCAGGACCGCGATCGCAGAGGCCAGCGGAGATGTCGTGATGATTCAGGATGCCGACCTCGAGTATCACCCGGAAGATTATCCGGTCGCACTCCGGCTCATTGAGCAAGGGTATGCTGATGCCGTCTATGGCTCCCGGTTCTTGGGCCCGCACCGTGCGTTTTTTTTCTGGCATTACCTCGGTAACCGGCTTTTGACATTCATCTGCAATCTCCTGACGTCTGGAATCCTGACGGACATGGAGACCGGGTTCAAAATGCTGCGTACCGATACATTGAAGTCGCTGGAGCTCAGATCCTCAACATTCGACATCGAGGTCGAGATCACGATGAAACTCTTTCGGTACGGTTATCGGGTGTATGAGATTCCGATCACCTACACGGGCCGCACATATCGCGAGGGAAAGAAAGTTACGTGGAAGGACGGTGTGCGCGCCTTGGTGGCGTTGGTCAAATGGGGGCTGATCATCAGACCTAGGGCGACATGAGTCCTGCCTTCGCCTGTTTGTGTAGTGCGTCGGCCACCCCGATATTGGAGATCGCCGGTCCTTCTTCCACCCTACCGACATCCTGTGTCTGCATTCATCGCGCTCCTAGATTCGTTGTACTATTCCATGCCAGTGGTCCGCACTTCAGCGCTCACAATAGATGTCGATGACCCGCGTTGACAAGCCCAGAGTCGGCTTCTACACTTCTGCGGAAGCCGGTTGAACCTCCCATGCTGGCAGCGCGACACACAGGCAAGCAACATTGAGACGTGAGGGCTCAAGGGCCTTGAGACTCAGGGGAACGAGTTTTAGCAACCTCTATTAAGGAGTCACGTATGAACGACAAGCAGAATGATGCCGAGACAGAATCCGGGCTCCATCCATCACCATCACGGCGAGATTTTCTCACCCAGGCTGGATTGCTGGCTGGCGGGATGGCTCTCATGAGCATTCCCGGTTTTCGCACCGTGGCGCAGGCGGCGGTCGATTCACGAGCATATTCCTCTGGGACTATTGCGCTGGAACTCGATGGCCAGTTCGTCGATTTCCTGAAAACGGCCGACGGAGGTTTTGCGAAAGGCGATGTCGTGGTGCAGCAGTTGGGCACGTCTCTCTTTCCGTCAAAGCATCTTGCCTCGATCAAGTACCAAGATATTGCCATCCAATGCAATCCAGTGATGCCTAAACCGCTCTTTGACTGGATCGCTGCCGAACTGAACGGGTCTCATGTCAGAAAAAACGGCGCAATTGTTACAGCCGACTTCAATCGCGTGGAGCGGAGCCGGTTACAATTCAGCAATGCCTTAATCACGGAGATTGGCCTTCCTGCCTGCGATGCGGCTTCAAAGGAGGCAGGTCTCCTGACGGTCAAGTTCGCCCCGGAATTTACCGCGCCGACGGCCGGTAAAGGCGGGAACGTGATCGGTGCGGTCGCTTCGAAGCAACAAAAGGCCTGGACCCCAAATAATTTCAGGATTCGAATTCAAGGCCTTGAGGATGCCTGCAGATATGTCAGCAAGATCGAGGCGCTGGTGTTCAAACAAACCATCGTACAGGATCAGGTGGGGGAGCTACGCAACTACCAAAAGGAACCGGCCAAGATTGAGTTCCCCAACCTTGTCCTGTTCCTGTCTGAATCTCAGGCCGGTCCGTTCTATGGGTGGTTCGATGATTTTGTGGTCAAAGGCAACAGCGGTCAGGATCGCGAACGGCCGGGTGTCCTGGAGCTGCTGGCGCCAGATCTCAAAGAGGTCCTGTTAACCGTGAACTTCAGCAATTTGGGAATATTCAGCTTTGCCCCGGTGAAGCAGGAGTCAAATGCAGAGGCCATCCGGAAGGTGAAAGTCGAGATGTACTGCGAGCGTCTCACGTTGGCCCAAGGTGGGATCGTCACCACGCAGTCAGCGCCACCTCCTTCACCCATGGTTCCTCCACAAGGGCAGCCAGCGCCTGCTCCAGCTCCAGCCATGACGCTTCCAGGAGGGTTCACGCCCAAAGTGATGCCACGGTAGTAGAAGGTACAGATGGGAACGAGTTCCTGGAACCGTCGCAGAGTGTGGCCATGGTCAAAATGCCCAACGACCCTGATTCATGGATTGTGCATCAGTCAGGGGAACAATGTTGATGCAACGCGAAGTGAGGGGAGTCTATTCATGAGAGCACTTCTGTTGACGCTGGCGGTAC
>CXWL01018199.1_pt1 | contig 10267 bp, 9 predicted proteins | sample 590931 | NCBI WGS metagenome assembly CXWL01 (sample SAMEA3498368, study PRJEB10139) | groundwater metagenome | biome: water well; material: biofilm material | place: Germany | collected 2015-04-27
GCGTGTTCAACACCGCCATCGCGGCACCGATGATGTCCTTCGTTATCGCTTCGTGGAGCATGGCTTCATCCGTGCAATCCGTGTGATCCGTGGTGGTTTGGTTCGGGATTTAGAAGAAAGCGGGCCGAGGGTCTTGCGGAGGAGGATTTCGTCGTGGCCGGCGACGACGTAATCGCGCAAGGGGCCGACGGTCTCGTAGCCGAGGCGGCGGTAGAGGCGTGCCGCGCCGCGATTGAAGGACGAGACGCACATCAGGACGTTGCGGTGCGTTTTGAAAATGTGCTGCTCCGCCCAGTGCAACGCCGCGGTGCCGATGCCTGCACCGCGTTTCTCCGGGGCCACGCCGATCGTCTGGATGTAGCCGCCCAGCGGCCCGTTGAGATCGAGGATGAGAAACCCGGCGCGCTCGCCGCCCGCGCGGACGACGAAGCACTGCTTCCGGCGGTTGCCCAGGAGCTTCAGCGCATCGGCGCGCCCACGCCCCAACGTGAGCCACGGCTCGGACGAAGCCATGACGCCGGCGGCCCACGCGCGATCAGCGGCGCGCATAGATCGGGTCTCAAGTGGGCGAATCTTGCTCATGCCGCGAGAGTGTCGCTCTGTTTGACCACGGATTTCACTGATTCAGACGGATAAATCCAAACGATCAGTGGTCATCTGTGTGATCCGTGGCCGAGAAAACAGGCGATTGTTCAGATCAGCTCCACGCATGCAGCCAGGCCTTCGCCGCCGCCGATGCAGATGGCGGCGACTCCGCGCTTGAGGCCGCGTTCCTGCAGCGCGGCGATGAGCGTCACGAGGATGCGCGCGCCGCTGGCGCCGATGGGGTGGCCGAGCGCGATGGCGCCGCCGCGGACATTGAGCTTGTCGTGGGCAACGCCCAGTTCCTGCATGAACGCCAGCGGCACGACGGCGAACGCCTCGTTGACCTCCCAGAGATCGACGTCGGCAACCGCCCAGCCGGCGGACTTGAGCGCGGACTGCGTCGCCTGCACGGGTGCGGTGGTGAACCACACCGGGTCCTGCGCGTGGCCGCCGAAAGCGACGAGGCGGGCGATGGGCTTGAGGCCCCTGGCCTTGGCGGTGTCGGCGGTGGTCACGACAAGCGCCGCGGCGCCGTCGTTGATGGAGGACGCGTTGGCGGGGGTGATGGTGCCGTCCTTCTGGAACGACGGCTTCAGTGAGGGAATCTTGTCGTATTTCACCTTGGCCGGGCCCTCGTCGAGTTCGACCTTGGTGACGTTGCCCTTGGCGTCGGTGATCTCGACGGGGGTGATTTCCTGCGCGAAGCGGCCGTCCTTCTGGGCGGCATTGGCGCGCTTGAAACTCTCGATGGCGTAGGCGTCCTGCTGCTCACGGGTGAAGGTGTATTTGGCGGCGCACTTCTCGGCGCAGTTGCCCATGTGGATGTTGTTATACGGGTCCCACAGGCCGTCGGTGATCATGGAGTCGATCACCTGCTGGTGGCCGATGCGGTAGCCTTCGCGGGCCTTCGGCAGCAGGTAGGGCGCGAGCGTCATGTTCTCCATGCCGCCGGCGACCGCGATGCCGCCCATGCCGCCGGCGAGGAAATGCGCGGCGCCGATGACCGTCTGCAGGCCTGAGCCGCAGACCTTGTGAACCGTGGTGCAGCGCACGGAATGCGGAAGTCCCGCGCCGAGAGCGGCCTGGCGGGCGGGTGCCTGACCCTGCCCCGCCTGCAGCACGTTGCCCATGAGGCAGTCGGTGACGTCGGTCGGGTTGACGCCGGCCTGGGCGACCGCGCCCCTGATGGCGGCGGCGCCGAGCTTGGCGGCAGGTACGTTGCTGTAGGCACCCTGGAAGGCGCCGATGGGAGTGCGCGTGGCGGAGAGGATGACGATGTCTTTCATGGGGGAATCAGGTCGGCCGCTTGATCGTGAACAATTCCGTGGTGCGGGTGTAGTATTCACCGCCCATGCGGCCGATGGTGTCGAGCTTGTGCGGGTCTATGGCCCCATCGGTCAGCACGGACTCGCTGACATGCGCACAAAGGATGGTGCCAAACACGACGTTGCCGGCCAGCGGACCCGCGCCGATGACGACGATACGGTCGAGGCGGCACTCAAAGGCCACCGGGGAGGCGGCGACCCGCGGTGGCCTGACCAAGGTGGACGGCGCGCTGACGACGTTGAATTTCTCGAACTCGCTTTCGCCGTGGGGCAACGCGGCCGAGGTGAGGTTCATCGGGTCGCGCAGGGCGTAGGGCACGATGTTCACGACGAACTCCGGCACCTGCTCGACGTTGAGAACGCTGTCCTTTTTCCGGCCGGTGCGGTCATTGGCGCCGCAGAACATCAGGGTCGGCGGACTGGCGCAGATGCCCTGAAAGAACGAGAACGGTGCAAGATTGGTCATGCCGGCGGCGGAGAGGGTGGAGACCCAGGCGATGGGACGCGGCGTGATGGAATTGATGATCCACGGATGGGTGTCGCGCGGGGTGAGTTTTTGGAAATCGACGAACATGATTTAGACAGAATGAACAGAATTCACAGAATAGCCGAACCAGATTCTGAGAACATTCTGCCCATTTTGTTGATTCTGTCTAATCCTCATCCGAGCCAGCTCAACGGATAGCTCGGGTCGTCCATCGCCAGGGCCTGCTCGGTCAGCTCGAGGGGGAACTGGGTGTCGAACATCACGGCGAGTTCCTCGGTGCGCGTGGCGTTCATGCTGGCAAGGGTCGTGCCGGGGTGCGGGCCGTGCGGGATGCCCTGCGGGTGCAGCGTGAACGAGCCGGGCTCCACGCCCTTCCGCGAGCCGAAGTTACCGCGCACGTAGAACAACACCTCGTCGGCCTCGGTGTTGTCGTGCGCCCACGGCACCTTGATGGCCTCGGGGTGCAGGTCGAGGTAGCGCGGTGCGAAAGTGCAGATGACAAACCCGTTGATCTCGAAGGTTTGGTGGATCGGCGGCGGCAGGTGGACCGTCCCGGTGATCGGCTCGAAATCATTCGCGTTGAAGGTGAACGGGTAGAGGTAGCCGTCCCAGCCCACGACATCGTGCGGATGGCTGGCCATGACATTCCGCGTGTAGCGGTTCCGGTCCTTGGTGAGGATGGCAAAGTCGCCTTCCTTGTCGTGCGTGAGGATTTCGCCCGGGCCGTGGAAGTCGCGCTCGCTGTAGGGTGCACCCATCCGGATCTGGCCCTCCTTGTGGAGGTAACGCTCGGGGAGACGCACGGGATGCGCCGACTCGAGGATGAGATAATCCTCCTTCGCGATATCGTCGGGCACGAGCCGGTAAATGGTGCCGCGCGGGATGACAATGTAGTCGTCCGGCTTGTAGCGGAGCCGGCCGTATTGCGACTCGAGCCAGCCGCCGCCGGCCCAGACAAAGATCACGTCGTCGCTCTGGCCGTTGCGGTAGAAATCATAGCCCTGGTCCATCGCCGTCGCCGGGCGGCAGCGGTAGGCGGCGATGTCGGCGTTGAACATCAGCGGCACGCGGCCGGTGTAGGGATCGCCGGCGCGGACCATCCCGGCGGACTTGAGATGGTGGTGGCGCAGCGGGGTGTGCGCGGCGGGCTTGAGGGAAAATTCCCGGAACAGCTCCACGCTCTTCACGCGCGTCGGCGGTTTCAGGTGGTAGACGATGCTGTAGGCGCGGTCGAAACCCTCCGTCGTGATGACATGCTCATAGTGCAGGCCCTCGCCCTTGTAACTCGCGACGGGATCGCGCGGGAACTTGAGATGATGCTTCCGGGGCAACGAACCGAGCTTGAGGTATTGGGGCATGGGAGGGGAAGTAAGGTGAGAGTGAGAGTGAAAGTGAGGCGATCAGCAAGAGTGAGTCAGCGGAACACCTTCACTCTCACCCTCACCTTCACTCAAAGCGTCCCACGCTTGGCCTGTTCGCGCTCGATGGCCTCGAACAGCGCGCGGAAGTTGCCTTCGCCGAAACCGATCGAGCGGCCGCGCCGTTGGATGACCTCGAAGAACAAGGTGGGCCGCGCGAAGACGCACTTGGTGAAAAGCTGGAGCAGGTAGCCGTCCTCGTTGTCGCGGTCGACGAGGATCTTGAGCTTCTTCAGCGCCTGCTTGTCCTCCTGGATCTTCCCGACGCGCTCGTCGAAGCCGCCGTCGTAATAGCTGTCGGGCACGTCGAGGAACTCCTGGCCCATCCGGCGCATCTCCTCGATGGTCGCGGTGATGTCGGGGGTGAGCAGCGCGATATGCTGCACCCCGGCGCCGCTGTATTGATCGAGAAATTCCTGGATCTGCGAATTGGCGGACGAGGGCTCGTTGATCGGCAGCTTCACCCAGCCGTCGGTCGAGCTGACGACCTTCGACATGAGCGCGGAGCGGCCGGTGTTGATGTCAAAATGCATGAACAGGTCGAAACCGAACACCTGCTCGTAATACGTCACCCACTCGTCCATCCGCTCGACGTTGGCCACGACATGATCGATCATGGCGAAGTTGATCTCGCGGTCGTCGATGCCGCCCGGGACGTTGATGAAGCCCGGCATGAACTCGCCGCGTCCGCGTCGCTCCACGAGGCTGTGGATCGTGTCCCCGTAGGCGGCGATGGCGGCATGGACGATGTTGGCATCCTCGAAGATGCCGCGCACCGCGTCCGCCCCGCGGCGCCGGGCCTCGGTGAACGCGTGCTTCGCGTCTTTCACCTTGAACGCCACGTCGCGCACACCGCAGCCGTGCTTCTCCAGGTGGGAGCGGACGAAATCCGCCTCCGGGCCGGTGCCCTGCGGCTCGCTGACGACGAAGTTGACGCGGCCCTGGCCGACGACATGCGACCGCCGGCCCAAGAGCCCGGTCGAGTTGTCGCCGTAAGCGCGCGGCGCCATGCCGTATTTCTGGACGAAGAAGTCGCGCCACTGGTCGGCGTTGTCGACGTAGAATTCGATGTGGTCGAAGCCGCGCAGACCGAGCGGATTGACGCCGGTTTTGCGCTCAACGGGTTTTTCAAAAAAAGTTCGGCTCATGCGTGGAGGGGTTGGGCGGAAACCGCCGGGCCGCCCACTCTACTCCCTGGGCGCGCCAGCAACCATACTCCGGACGGAGTAATCGCGCTTGCATCCCCGGGCCCGTCGACCGTTTACTCCGTTCAGCCTACCCTGTTGCATGCCCCCGCCCGACGCCCCCGCCCCGCTGCTCGATCATATTCTCGCCATGTTGGAAGACGTGCCCGTCGGCCTGCTGTTGCTCGACGGCGCCTGCCGGCCGCTGTGGTTCAACAACGAGGCCGCGCGCGCCTGCGCGGTGTGGAACCACGGGGAACGCCATGCCGCCGCGCTCCGCGCCCGTCCCGCCTTCCGCGTGCCCGAACCGCTGGTCACCGCCTGCCTCGAACTGTACGCCGACCCGACGCCGACCGCCCCGACCAAGGTCGTGAGCGACAACACCCGCGGATTGCACGCCCGCATCAAGCTGCACTCCGCGTCCGGCGCCTCGGCGCCCGCTTTCCACATCCAGCTCGACTACCGCCGTCCGCGCGGCGACCGGCACCGGCCGCTCTCGCCCGGGGCCGTGGCGCTGCTCGCCCGCCTGACCGAGCGCGAGCGCGAGGTGGCCATGCGCGTGCGCGAGGGCCTGAGCAACGCCGAGGTGGCCGCCGAGTTGCGGCGCAGCCCGCTGACGATCAAGACCCAGCTCGCCGCCATCTTCGGCAAGCTCAACGTCCGCGGCCGCACCCGGGTGGCGGCGTTGCTGAACCGCTGAACGCCCGTCAGACGTGACATCCACCCCCGGCCCTGTCTAGCTTCCCCGCACTCCCACATGAGCTCGATCAAGTCCACCGGCATCTCCAACGAGAAATTCCGGCCGTGGCTTGGCCGCGAACTGCGGCGCGCGCTCCGGCACGGCCTCATCTTCCTGGCCGCCGGGGGCGCCGCCATGTGGGGCCTGGACGCGCTCTCGTCCTCGTTTGCCCCCGGCTGGACCGATTTCAACTACCGGCTGTCCGCCGTCGCGCTCGACCAGCACCCGCTCGCGCTGGCGCGCACCTTTGCCACCCGGCTGCGCGAGAGCGAATACGGCTGGAGTCCGCTCCTCCTCGCCGCCCCCTTCAATGTCACCGCCGCGCGCGAAGCCCTGCGGAGCGACTACCCCGAGGTGGCCAGCGTGACCGACGGCGTCCCACAGGTGCCGCGCGCGGCCCGGCTCCGCGGCGCGAATCCGGGCCTCCACGACCAGCGCATGGCGGACTACATGGTCCGCCACCGCCGGATCGAGGCCGGCCGGTTCGCCAGCCTCTATGATCGGGACGACATGTTCTCGGCGCCGAACGCCAACGTGAAGCTCGGCCTCTTTGTGACGAAGGTCTTCGGCCTGCCCGACGCCCTGCTGTTCACCTTCCGGACCATCCTCGACGGCGGCGCGGCCGGCATCGTGTTGTTCGGAGCCGTGCTCGCGCTGACGGCCTCGCCACTCTGGCGCTCGCGGCGGCCGGCCCGCACCTGGTTGAAACTCATCGTCTGGCCCACCCTGGCCAGCACGCTCATCTGGGCGGCGATCCTCCTCATGGCGGCCTCGGCCGCGCTGTTCGGCGGGTTGACGCCCAACACCTCCGCGCTGGCGCTGTTCGCCACCCTGCCCCTGCTGTATGTATTGGCGAAGCTCCCGCTGCATCTCGCCGAGACCCTTGTGAATCCCGCGCCGGCCCCGGCCAAATGGGACGGCATCGACCGCCGCAAACCCCGCCCACCCGAGCCCAAACCCGGCGAGACCACTCCGCCCCTCGGCGGCGCGTAGGGCGACCAGCCTAGCCTTTTCGGCGTATTTGGCCGCTTCGCATTCGATTCTCCATCGGATACGCCCAAGCTCCGGACCATGCAGAATCCCCCCGCCCAACCCGCCACCCCCACCGGCGCGGACGATCCGCGTTGCACCCCCCACAAGCTCACCGCCCCGCTGCCCGTCGGGGCCGAATGCAAATACCCGGCCTACACCGCCGACGAGCAGGATGTCTGGCGCACGCTCTACGCCCGGATGGAAACGTTGCTGCCCGGTCGCGGCGCCGATGAGTTCCTTATCGGGCTCGCCGCGCTCAAGCTCGAGAAGGACCGCATCCCGGCGCTGGCCGATGTCTCGCGCAAACTGCAAAAAGCCACCAACTGGCAGGTTGCCCGCACGCCGGGCCTGCTCGATGCGCATGATTTCTTCTCCTATCTCGCCCGCCGGATCTTTCCGTGCACCGACTACATCCGCGCCCGCTCGGAGCTGGACTACACGCCGGCCCCCGACTGCTTTCACGACATCTTCGGTCACACGCCGATGATCGTGCATCCGCGCTTCGCCGATTTCTACCAAAAGATCGGCCAGGCCGCGCTCAACTGCAAGGATCCGGCCGTGGAAGAGGGCCTGACGCGCATCTACTGGTTCACCGTCGAGTTCGGCCTGATCAAAAATCCGGGCGGCCCGCGCATCTACGGCAACGGCATCATCTCCTCCTCCGGTGAGACGCAGCACAGCCTGACCGGCAAGGTGCAGAAGATCGCCTACCGGCCCGAGACCCTCGCCGCGCAGCCTTACGACATCTGGCATTTCCAGGACACACTGTTCGTCATCGAGTCCTTCGACCAGCTGGAGACGGAATTCATCCGCTGGGCCCGGGATCACAAGCTGCTCTGAGCGAGTTCAGCGGGCAGAGCCTCTGCCCCCGGTCACTGTTCGGGCGCAGGCCTGCCGGCCCACGCCTCCCGGGAGGTTCACCCGTCACAATACCGGGGATTTGTTGACTCAAATCAAGGAATGCCGCGTCGGCTTGGTCTAACTTCGGCGCGCCAGCTTGAAACCTGCCCACCACCCGCTGGCGGTCCCTCAATCCAAATCCCGATGAAAAAACTCCACTGTTCGTCGCCCCGTCCAGCCCGATTCATGCTGGCCGGCAGCCTTGCCGCCCTGCTGTTTCTGTTTTCGCCCGCCCAGGCTTGTGAAGCCTGCAACAACCTGCTCGCCCGCCGTCTGCTCGGGGGCAGCACCCCCTCGGCCCATGCCGCCGAGCTCGCCTCCCTGGTGAAAAACTCCGGGTGGAACGGTGCGGAAAACCTGCTCGCCTTCGCCGGCGGCGCACCCCTGCAATTCGGCGCCGAGGCCCCGGGCGGAGGTGGCGCTCCGGCCGCGACGCCGGGGCATCCCTTCCAGGCGGTCATCGACCGTGACAAGAAACTCGGCATGTGGGAGACCAGCTACGTCGTCCCGGGCACCAAGGCCGACAAGAAGTTCAGCCTCGAGATGCGTGAGAGCGATGTGTTCATCGGCAACGGCGTCGTTTACAGCGGCTTCACCGTCAACGGCAGCATCCCCGGCCCCACCCTTGTCGCCGAAGAGGGCGACGTGATCGAGATGACCGTCCTCAACAAGGGCGACATCCCGCACGGCGTGTCCATTCACGCCGCCTACACCCAGACCTCGAAATATTTCGGCAAGATCCCCGCCGGCGGCACGAAGAGTCTCCTCTTCCGCGTCAACCACCCCGGGGTTTACATGTATCACTGCGCGCCGGGCGGCCACGCCATCCCGATGCACACGCTCCTCGGCCAGTATGGCATGCTCGTCGTCAAGCCGAAGACCGTGAAATTCAAGGCGGAGGAAATCATCGGCCACAAGCCCGACGTCGAACTCTATATTGTGCAGCACGAGCTCTACGCCAGCGGCAAGGACGCCGTCGAGGGCCACGCGGCCTACGTCATGTTCAACGGCAAACTATTCCGCTACGTCGAGAGCCCCATCAAGGTCCGCCCCGGCGACTTCGTGCGCATCAACTTCCTCAACGTCGGGCCCAATCTCATCTCCACCTTCCATCTCGTCGGCATCATCTGGGACTACGCCTACTGGCAGGGCACGCCGACGCCCGAAAACACCTTCACCGGCGGCCAGACCGTCACCGCAGGCCCGTCCGACTCGTGGGTGGTCGACTTCCGCGTGCCTCCCGACGAGGGCAACTACCTGATCGTCACCCACGCCTTCGGTTCCACGACCCGTGGCGCCATCGGGGTCCTCGCCGCCGCGAAGGACGCCCCGCGCACGCCCCCGATGCTCGCCGATGGCCCGGCCTTCACGGACGACGAGATCGCCAAGCACACCGCCCAGGCCGTCCGCGTCATCTCCCCGTTCAAGCCCAACAAGGACGAGCTGGAGAACCCCTACACGCTCCCCGCCGGCCAGAAGAAACTCCGCGTGCAGATCATCGGCAATTCCTACTGGCCGAAGGTCGCATCGGTGCCTCCCGGCACCACCGTCGAGTTTGTCAACGAGGACCTCTTCACCTTCGCCAGCGGCGAGTTTGCGGGCATCCACGATGCCGTCACCAGCGCCGCCCCGGAGAAGGCCCATTTCTCCTCCAAGATGCTCGGCCACGCTGAAAAGTGGAGCACCGTCCTGACGGTGAAGGGCGAATACAAATACTACTGCACGCCGCACCCCTACATGGAGGGCATCATCCGCGTCGAGTAAGGCCGCCTCCGGGGCCCGCCCGCCGTCCCGGAATCGGCGCCTCCCCTTGACACACGTCAAGGCGGGCGCCGCCGGGCCGGGCTACACTGCCGCGATCCAATCCCCAACCGCCATGAAGCACCTCTCCGTCTGTTTTCTCCTCCTCGCCGGTGCCGCCCTTGCGGCGGAGCCGGCCGATTTCGCCGCCGCGCTGGCGCAAGGCAAGTTTTCGGTCAACGCCCGCCTCCGCTCCGAGAGTGTCGAGCAGACCGGCCTGCGTGATGCGCAGGCGCTCACGCTGCGCACCCGCCTCGGCTTTGCGCCGGCCGCGTTCCACGGCTGGAAATTTCTGCTCGAGGCCGAGAACATCGTGGCCGCCGACGGCGACAGCTACAGCCAGGCCGGCTTGAACGCTGGCGGCGCCGGCCGCGCCGTCGTCGCCGACCCCGAGATCACCGAAATCAACCAGGCTTTTGTCAGCTACGCTTCCGGCAAGACCACCGTCACCCTCGGCCGCCAGCGCCTCGTGCTCGACAACGCCCGCTTCGTCGGCGATGTCGGCTGGCGCCAGAACATGCAGACCTTCGACGCCTTGGTCCTGCAGGACAAGTCGCTCGACCAGACCACGCTGACCTACGCCTGGCTCGACCGCATCAACCGCGTCTTCGGCGACCACCATGCGCAGGGTTATTGGAAATCCAGCTCGCATCTCTTCAACGCCAGCTACGCCGGTCTGCCCGCCGGCACGCTCACCGGCTACGCCTACCTGCTCGACTTCCGCAAACCCGCCTACGCCGCCAACTCTGGCGCGACCTATGGGGTCAGCTTCGCCGGCGCCACCAAGCTCTCCGCCA
>CXWL01025922.1_pt1 | contig 10267 bp, 13 predicted proteins | sample 590931 | NCBI WGS metagenome assembly CXWL01 (sample SAMEA3498368, study PRJEB10139) | groundwater metagenome | biome: water well; material: biofilm material | place: Germany | collected 2015-04-27
GTGTAGCAGCACTCGATCGCGCTCACTCAACGTTGTTGCTTCCTCCTGCAAGTCAAGGAGCGCGCTTTCGATGCAGCGACGTCCGGTCGCTACAGCGCGAATTCCATCGGCTAGCTTTTCTGGCGGGGAATCCTTGAGCAAGTATCCCGCAATGCCAAGCCGAAGCGCTTCCTGAACAAATCCGGCGCGTGCGAAGGTCGATAACAGAATCACGCGGGATTGCGGGGCTTTGACCCGGAGCCGACGCGCCAAATCGAGGCCGCTCATCCCGGGCATTTGAATATTGGACACCACAACGTCGACGCTTAGTGAGGCCGCCGCCGCCAACGCCTCTTCAGAGTTGGAAAATGCGCCTATGACTTCAAAGTCGGAGTTCAGTTGCAAGAGGGCAACGAGTGCGGCAAGCACCGTTCTCTGATCGTCAACCACAACGACCTTGATCGTCATGGCAATGGCTCCATCGGGATACGCGCGGTTACAATCGTTCCATTGTCGCGGCGAATCTCAAGGCATCCACTCAGGTTTGCTGCCCGCTCTCGCATCGCGTTGGTTCCAAAACCATCATAGCGCGGAGCTCCCCGTCCGTCATCGATCACCTTGAGCACAACTTCCCGTGCATCCTGGGTGATGAAAATTGTACATCGCCGCGCACCGGAATGACGCACTACGTTCGTTACCGCTTCGCACAAGATTAGCGCGAGGAAACACTCCTGCCGTTCAGTCAAATCACTCGGCAACAGCGCGTCGATGTGCGGCTCAATGGTGGCGAGGCGCAGCAATTGCTCAACCCTGCGCAATTCCTCTGCGAGCGGCCGTGCGGCGTACCCGCTGACTACGCGCCGAACCGTATCGAGCGTCGCGCGCGCTGTGTCGCCAATATCGGCGAAATCGTTGCGCGCGCCCTCCGAGCTGAAGGCGACTTGTCGGCGCGCGAAGTCAGTCTTCAGCACGATGAAAACAAGGTGTTGTGCAAGTTGGTCGTGCAGATCGTGAGCGATGCGTCGGCGTTCTGACGAGCGATTGATGGAAGCCAACTCAGCTTCGCGCAGTCGCAAACGCTCGGTGATGGCGGCGCTGCGACGTGCCTGTAAGTAGATGGCCGCAACCGCGACAATGACCAAGCTGTTAGTGGCCAGATAGGATTCGGGGTAGCCGGCCGCGCGCGCGAGCAGAAGAAAGGCTCCAAGCACGGCGATCGCAGCAGCGATTCCATAACGAGCGGGGAGGAGATAGCAAGACAGAGACGCGGCATAACAAAGAAAGACGCTCGCGCCCGGATGGTCGTTAATTAGGACTCCGCCAAGAAGCGCAATTCCTGTGACCGGCGCCGCTGCGACAATTGGCGAGAGCCAGTGGCTGACGAAGTAGAGAACAAGGAACGCCCCTGCCGCAGCAAGGGAGAGCGCCGTTTGCGGAACCGAGTCATCTGGCGCACCGGCAAAATAGAACGCCAAGAACAGCAAACTCGCGTAGATTTCCCAGTTTTGCGCATGCCGAGGCGGCAGAGGCGCCCATCGACGCTTTTGTCGCCCGGCGTGAACGAGTTCTGATTGCTGCATTTATCTCAGCTGGATGCGCACCGGCGACCTGTAGCCTCTGAACTCACCTTCTATGGTCGCGCTAGACCCGGCAAGATCGATAATAGCTTGGCACATCCCTGTTGCCACGTCTCCAAGCTCCGCGCCTCGCCGTGCGAACGGATTGGCTGCGCGCAGTCCTTCACGGCCCATAGTGTCCGCTTGGCTCAAGAAGCGCCTCAGGTGCTGATGATACATGGCAACCGCCGCGCTTTGATGGACGCGTCCACTTGCGCTGATCGAGATAGCGCTGACGGTAATGTCGCCTTCGCGGCTTGAGAAGGTCGTCGCGTCCTGAGCAACTGAGACGCGATACGGCACATCGACGTCCTGGATGCGGGCGCATTGGCTCGGATCGAAGCTCTGGGCCTGGGCTGGCGCGGCGGACAAGACGGCAACGAGGGTGAGTGCCGCTAGGGCGTTCTTCATGGAAATTCCTCCAACGCATAGAGATTGCGCTCAAGGAATCGCCCTCGGAAGTGAACTTAGTCATTCGGAAGCCGAAGTCTTGTTCCGGCGAGTGTACTTCGTGCGCGCTAATGTGACGAGCTCGCCACGGGCACCGGCCATGAGCTTGCGTGCGTTCTGTCTGGCGCTGATCGCGCTTGTCTGTGCCTGCGCCTCTTGAGGCGAAAGGTAAGAAAGTGTGCGTATCGGCGCCCGCGTTCCCGAGGTTGGGATCGGCACGCGCTCCATGAGGATTTGGACGATGCGTTCTCGGCGAACGGCGTTCTGCGGCGATAAACGTCCGACCATTCTCGGTCGCTCATTATCTGCAATGGGGCCGATGCTTGCCATTAAGCCACGCGCCGCCTAGGGCCCGATACACGCTCGCCCTTTCGATCCCAAGCTTCCGAGTGATTTCAGATGGACCAACGCCTTCAACTTGAAGTCGCGCACCGGCGCAGGGTCGATTGAGGCGCGCCGTCCCTTGTACGCACCTGCCGCTTTGGCCTTTGCAATCCCTTCTATTTGCCGTTCGCGGCGTAGGTTCGTCTCGAACCGGCGAAAACGCCAAGCCTGTCGAGGAAGGCTTTTCCCGCCGCCGTCGATGTATCGATGGGTTGCTCTGTCACCTGCAACTTTGCGCCGCGCGCTTTGAGTTGAGCGACGATGGTTTGCAAGTCGGCGATGGACCGCGCTAGGCGGTCGATGCGCGTGACAATCAGCGTGTCGCCGTCACGGATGAAGTCGAGGATCGCGGCAAGTTCGGGGCGTCCGTTTGTGGACGTGCCGCTCGCTTTCTCTTGGACCCGCAGCGGCGCATCACGTTCGGACGTGCCTTCGCGGTGGGCAGATTCGAAGTGACGCGCGAACCGCGCGAACAGGCACGACGAGCCCCTATCCATGGGGATCAGACCTCAACAGCGGCTGCGCCTACGCCAATGGCACCGACGCCACGGCGCGGGCGCGCTATTTATTCAGCGGATCACCGCCGGGCCGTCGCACCGACCGAGGCGCCCGAGGCAAACGTCGGGGCGTCGTCGGCTGAGAACGTGCCGATACATCCGGTCGCACAGACGTTGCCTCCCGCCGACGCGCCGGTTATCTCGCCGCCCGAGCCCAATACGGAACCTGCTGCGTTCGAGGCCGCGCCGTCTGCTCTTCAGGCCCCCGAGCAAAGCGAACCTGCCACCGTTCCAGAGGTGACACCTCCTCTGGAAGAAGAAACACGTAAGCGACCCGGCGAGCTCCCACCGGAAACCTGAGGCGCGCTGAACGCCAAGGCGAAGGATCTCCACGAGACGGCGATCCCCTTCGTAGCCCTAACTACGTTCGAAAGTGACCGCGAGAGACGGCGGCGCTAGGCGTCCCTGAGGTGCTTGTGGTGGACGCCGCCATGGCGCTCACCGCGTGCGATCATTCAGCTACGAAGGCCAATCCCGCCACGCCATCACGCTGCCAGATGACGCGGGTGCGCGATTTGATGCGCAGCGTCGGCTCCACAAGAATGACGATCTGTGGCAGTTCGCGGTGTGTCAAGTATTCCACGCGTGCGCCTGTGGCGCTGATGCTCTTGAGCGTGACCGGCAGCTTTTCGCCACCGGCAAGGATGAGGGCGCCCTGTCTGAACACGGCCTGGCGAACGGCGCGTTCGACCTGGCGGGTCAACGGAAGCGCCTCCGGCGGCGGCGCCGTCTCGCGCTCGACCGCTTTGCGCATGCGTTCGCTCAAGCGGTCTTTGCCGAGGCGTGTCTTGGCTTTGCGGAACATCGCCTCGCGCCGAATCGTCTGCAGATGAGCGCATGCTAGCATGTGCCGTGGCGTGCGAAGCGACGGCGAGCCGTTTGGGGGCAGCGATGGTGTCGCACCTAGGCGTGGAGGCCGGCTCGCGTCACTGAGAAATTCTGGCGCCGGTTTTCGTGGCGTACGCGATTTCGGCGGGCACGGATCACAAACCAGCGCANNCCACAAACCAGCGCGCTGCTCAATAGGTCCCGTGGGAACCCATTGAGCGAAGTGCTTCCTGCTCGTGCGCTCGCACGCAAATGCGTGGCGCGGTTTGAGACGAGATCTCCGCGCCGGAGAGGGAGCGGAGCACGATGCGGTGGCGGCTGGCTGCGATCAGCGCGGAGGAGCGACCAGCGTAGCGGCGCTGGTGTGGACCTCCTCGTTCGTCGCCGATGTGTTCGATCATCAGCCTGCGCTGGGCGATCCGCTCGTCTCCGCCGGCGACATGAGAATTTATGCGCCATGGAAGGCGATTGAGTGGAGCGCGCGCTGGGCTGATGTCTATCCGCGTCCCTTCGCCATCGCGCAACTCATCCTGCTGGCGGGCTTTGTGTCGGCCTCGATCGCGGTCGCCGCGATCTTGCGCCGAGGCCAGGAGATGAAGCCGTTCGCCAAAGGCGCATGGGGCGGTTTTGACGACGCGGCGGCGTGCGGCTTGTTCGCCTCCTCAGGCGCCGTTCCCGGCAAGCTCGACGGCGAGGTCCTCTGCTTCGATGGTTCTGAACACCAGCTCCTGATCGGCGCCTCGCGCTCGGGCAAGGGGCGGGGGCCATGTCGTGCCGGCTTTGATCGCATGCCTCCGTTCGCGCGCCAGTCACAATCGCTGCGACGTTGTGGCGCTCGGGCCGCGCAATGCATGCACGCGCGATTAACGCTGAATGCGTAGCGTCGAACATGGTTTTCGCAATCGGAGCCGAGTTTATGCCCAACGAGCATTTTCAGCCGGAGGTAAACCTCGATCCGAAGGAATTGAAAAGAGTACGAACCCATCTCGAACAGGTGGACGCAGCGACGTTCGAAGCAAACCGCCAGCAGCTGGCGCGCACCGTCGGCCGGGTCGACATCAGAAGCTTTCAGCGCTTGGCGGCGTCGGCGGCACAGGCGCGCGCGCACTGGGTGTCGGCTGCGCTGCACGCGACCGGTAAATCCCACACGCCTTCGGAGGCGGAGATCACGACCTTGGCGCGGCTGCGGACAAACTATGAAGAGCTGACCGCCGCTTATGAGGCGCTGCGGCGTATGGTCGAGCGCGGTTATCTGTGTTTTCTCGACGTCGCTTGAAGCGTCCTTCACGCGGCACGCGCTGAGAAGAAGAAGCGCCAACCGCCGAGCGGCCTGGTCGCGTCGCCCAATCAGTTTGCACTTTGCGCCAGGCGCGGCTGGCCATATCAACGCCGACCTTGCCCTTGAACAGCGCCCGGAGCGCACGTTGAGCGTCGCGATTGGTTCCGACCAAATAGGCGCCGGCGATCTGTGTTTCGACTTGGCGCGCCCGACGTTGACGGGATTGCAATTGTGACGGCGCAAAATCTTCCGCCGGTCAGGGACATTGGTGACATACTGACCGACCTCCCGTGTCCAAGCCCGTGGGACGACGACCTAACCGGCACGCCCTGAAGAGGTTTCTTGGCCGACGGATACTGCTGCGGCCTGGAATTTGCGGCGGCGAGTCCATGTCGCACAGAATTCTCTTTTCCGTCGCGTTAAGCGCGGCAATTCTCGGGGCAAGTGCGGCCGCGAGCGCCGATGAACTGACTTACACGCCGATCAACCCTTCGTTCGGCGGAAACCCGTTCAATTCGAGCCACCTTTTGGGCACGGCCAACGCCCAAAACGACTACACCGCACCAAGCAACCGCGAGACGCAGTCCGAACAATTCATTCGGATGCTGCAATCACGGTTACTGACCTCGTTGGCGGCACAGGTGAGCGACGCCATTCTCGGCGACAACGCGCAGCCCACCGGAGAGATTATTTACGGAACCCAGACTGTGCGCTGGGAGACGCTGCTCGATTCCATCCGGCTGACGATCATCGACACCAGCACGGGCGCTGAGACCGAGATCGTTATTCCCAGCCCACTTCCTATCGGATGAAGGACCACGCACCGATGGCTGCGAAATGGATGATCAGCGCGACTGCGGCATTGTTGGGCGGATGCGCGACGCTCGATCAGCCTTATGAGTGGGTGTCTCAGCCCCCGACGGTCGCGGCGGTTACGTCCTCGCAGCGTGAGTTGCTTGATTTACCCGCGCCCGCGCAACGCCTCACAGTGGCGGTGTACAACTTCTCTGACCAAACCGGCCAGTTCCGGGATACCGACGGCGCGCAAAGCCTCTCGCGCGCGGTGTCGCAGGGCGGCGTGTCGATCTTGGTTAAGGCGCTGCAAGACGCTGGCAACCGCCAGTGGTTTCAGGTGATCGAACGCGAGCGTTTGGACAATCTCCTGCGCGAGCGGCAGATCATCCGCGAGATGCGCCAAGCCTATCTGGGCGAACGCGAGGTAAGCCCTGAGGTGTTGCCGTCCTTGTTGTTTGCGGGGATTCTGCTGGAAGGCGGCGTGATCGGCTATGACGCCAACACGCTGACCGGCGGCGCCGGCGCCCGCTATCTGGGCATTGGTGCAAGCACGCAGTATCGGCAGGACACGGTAACGGTCTATTTGCGTGCGGTTTCTGTGCGGACGGGCGAGATTTTGACCACGGTTGTGGCGCGGAAGACCGTGGCCTCGGTTGCGGTTAACGCCAATGCGTTCCGCTTTGTGAGCTATCGCGAATTGCTCGAGGCGGAGACAGGCATCACCACCAACGAGCCGGATCAAGTCGCGCTACAGCAAGCAGTGGAGCGTGCGGTGCAATCGCTTGTGGTTGAAGGTGCGCAACTGGGCTTCTGGCAGTTCCGCGATCAAACGGCGGCATCAGCACTGATCGAGAATTATGAGCGCGCGCGTCAGACCGAAATCTCATCGGTTGCCGCGCCGGCGGCGCATGCTGATGCGGCATCAACGAGTTCGTGTGGAGGCGGCCTTCTTAACTATTTCCGCAATTCACGCGTTGCGCAGTCTGGAGACGGGACGCACCACTGCGTGAGCGAATGAACTCGCGCGACCATTGCCACGCGATCATAAAAGAGCAGCGCTGGAGGTCAGCGTGAATGCGTAATCGCGCCGCCATTGCGGCAGCGCCGTGAACGGAGTGGTTAATAACATGATCCGCAATCTTCTAGTGAGCGCGTCCGCGCTTGCCCTGATGGTTGGCCCAGCGTTCGCCAACCCCGGCAACACAAGCGACGTGACCCAAGACGCCAGCGCCAACAACGCGACCGTCGATCAATCGATGAGTGTGTGGGGTTCCAATTCAGGTATCTATCAAAGCGGCCCCAACAACACAGCCTCTGTCATCCAGAGCGATGACGGCTCCGATGTTGGCTCCTCATCAAGCAACTCATCGGCGATCGACCAATCGGGCGACGGCAACATCGCGAGCGTAACCCAAGACAATAGCGGCTCGCTTGGCGGCGACGACGACGCGAATGTGTCAACGATCAACCAGGCTAGCGCAACATCCTCCGCCGCGGTTATCCAAGCCGGCGCGGGCTCAACGTCCGACATCATTCAGAGTGGTGACGCGCAAGACGCCTATGCCGACCAAGGCGGCGAAGGTACAAACACGTCGGTGATCAACCAGGACGGGTCGTCTAACTCAGCCAGCGTCGTGCAGACGAATAGCAGCGACGTTGCCCTGCTCGACTCTATCATCACTCAAATCGGCGCGGGGAACTTCGCGAGCGTGGTGCAATTTGGCGAGGGCGCCACATCGAGCATCGAGCAAATTGACGATGGCCATTACGCCACCGTGTTCCAGGACAGCGTGGGTGGCGGGGTCTTAACGTCCACGATCTTCCAATCCGAGGACGCCAACACCGCTGATGTCAACCAGAGCGGCGTGCAGGCTGATTCAACGATCGTACAAGGCGGTTCTTTTCAGTCCGCCACAGTCACGCAGATCAGCGCTGATGCCGGCGGCTTGTTGTCAACAATCTCGCAGATCGGTGGCGACAATATCGCGATGGTCACCCAGTCTGGGGCCGGCCCGGTTGAGTCGGTCATTGATCAAGCTGACTCATTCATGAGCGCCAGTGTCAATCAGGACGGCTCGGAGCTATTTTCGGAAATACTGCAATTGGCTGGTGACTCCAACACAGCAACCGTGACGCAGACGGGGTCGTCGAAGACATCATACATCTCGCAAGACGGAAGCGGCCATATCGCCGACGTCATACAGGCATCCGATACAGCCGCGCTCTCTTACATAACGCAGTTTGGCATCGGCAACACGGCGACGGTGACGCAGTGATCTTTGGGTGACGGGAAAGCCGCCTCGGTGCGGCGGCTACTCTGCGAAAGGAACGTGATGAAGTTCAGCCTTCTTCTGAGTTTGCTTTTTCTCGGGCTGAGCACGGGCGCCTCAGCGGAGGAGGTCAATTTTGTTGGCATCACGCAGCTTGGCGCCGGCAACAATGCGGACATTGATCAGGCTGATGGGCATGAAGCCCGCGCTAGTCTACACCAACTGGGCGGATTGAACGTGATTGATCTGACGCAGGCCGGCAACGCGGAGGCGGTACTGCTTCAGAATGGGCAAGGCAACTCAGCGTTGCTCAATCAGCGCGGGCGACCCGGAGGGAGCGCGGAAGTTTGGCTCTACCAAACCGGGAACAATAATAGCGCGGCGTTGACCCAAGACGGCGCTAGCAATCGCGCGCTCGCTACGCAAACGGGCGAAGCTAATCTACTCGAGCTTACCCAGGTGTCGGACGACAACTCAGCGACCTTGTTACAGGATGGCGTTGGCCTTGTACTGCTTGTCACCCAAACAGGTGGGGCTGACATCACGATCACCCAGCGGGGGCCATGACATTCGCGCGCCAGACCTTGCTCGCGGCGTCGCTGCTAGTGTGCGCTGACGCGAGTGCGCCCAAAGGCGACGACAACCGCATTGTTCCGGAAGAGGCCGCGGCGGCGATCGAACAAACCCCATGCCCGGAAGTCGCCGAGGTAAGCGTCGAAGAATGTTTGTTATGGTTGACGCCCGATGCGCCACGACCTTCAGACGCGTTGCCCAATGGGAGTGACGCCGGAGCGGCCATTGGCGGTGTTGGTGGCAGTGAGCCAGAGGCGATGGATATAGATCCCGCACCGGGATTATAACCGGCGGCTCAAATCTGGTCCGTGGCAATGAGCCTTTGCAACCAGAATCCTTACCCGTCGCCACGGAGCCGAGCTTCTTCGCTTCCGCGCGCGCTTATTGTGAAGGCGTAGCCGGACGGCAGCGATCCGGTGAGTAGTTCCTAGTGCCCCAAAGGGCCGGACATTCCTGGCTCCATACGCCGCTATGGGATTGACGCGCACCGGCTTCAAGACTGGCGTAGGCGCCGCAGCTATGTCGTGGCCAGTCACGGGCCCAACCTTGCTCAACCATCAACGCGCCAACATCGCGGCCCCGAACACGGCACACCGACAGCTCGCGTCCGTGGCGGTCAACTTCGCGCACTTCGCATTCGAGCCGCCGCCGTCCTACGATCCGCCTCAGGGCGGCGCGGGCTTGTCGGTCCGGACGTACGCCGCCGCAGACGGTTTCCCCCTCTGGCGCGTCCACTCCCCAGAGCACGATGCGATGCTCGCCGATGCGAAGGCTATCGCCGTCTTGCACCGTGGCGCGGCCAGCGATGGTGGTCGTTTCTGGCTGCGCTTGCGCTTGCATGGAAGAAATCGTGATGCAAACGGTGAGCACCAACCCAATCGTTGGCCAAATGAATTTCCCTTGGCCGCGTACATGAGAGCCTGCGCCAGGAGGGGTTGATTTGTGTTCGGTCATTTCACCCTCAAAACTCGTGGCGTATCGGCAAGCAGATTACCATCATGGGCAAGCGTTGTTCCAAGCCCAGTGCTTTTTGCTTCCAACACAAATTCCATGGCCGCTGCGTAGGAAGTTCGCGTGGCGGCCATGGAACGGAACGGGCGCCTAGAAATTCACCTGCGCCCGCGCCTCGACGACATCGGCCTCGCGATCCAGCAATGGGATCACGCCATCGACTTCAGAATGCACGTAATTAGCCATCAGGCGAAAATTGCGGCCAATGTACCAATTGGCGCCAGCGGTGATGTCATCGGCTTGGCCACCGGTGGCGGCATCCGTCAGGTCCAAGGAACTGACGCGCACCGCGAGTTCGAGCGCGCCCCAGCTATTGCTTGGCTCAGGCCCCGCGAAAACGCCTGCGCCCTCGCCGTAACCATGGCGCTCGCCAGTGACAATCCAGCCCAGCTGCGCGTAATAGCCGTTGAAGCTCAAGTCCGAACCGACGCCGCGCTCAATGTCGGTGGAGATGTATTGGCCTTGGAAGAGCACCGGACCGGCGGAATAAGCCGCCTCGAAATTGTAGCTCGCAGAAGTATCGAC
>CXWL01014549.1_pt1 | contig 10266 bp, 8 predicted proteins | sample 590931 | NCBI WGS metagenome assembly CXWL01 (sample SAMEA3498368, study PRJEB10139) | groundwater metagenome | biome: water well; material: biofilm material | place: Germany | collected 2015-04-27
TTGGGTGCCGTTGATAGCCATGAGCAGTTTGTTCGTGACAAATTGCAGAAGAATGTGACTCCGGAGTTTTTCTACTTTGAGGATGCGCCCACGGTCACGAAACGGCGCTTCGTCGATGCGGATTTGGCCAAACTCTTTGAGGTGTATTTTTTCAGAGAGGATCCCCTGTTAAAGGAAGCCGAGGGCAGTGTGTGTGAGTGGCTTCAGGCCCATGTCAGTTCGTATGATGTGGTGGTCGTGCCGGATTTTGGCAACGGGTTCATTACGCCGCCGATGATCGAGGTCCTGGTAAAGAAAGCAAAGTTTCTGGCTGTGAATACCCAGATTAATAGCGGCAATCGCGGGTACCACGTGATTCACCGCTATCCTCGGGCTGATTTTGTGTCTCTGAATGAGCCGGAGTTACGTATGGCGGCTCACAACCGGCATGACCCTCTTGAAGTTATCGCGAAACAGGTTGGGGAAAAGACTCAGGTCAAGCAGTTGGCCGTCACACGGGGAACCAAAGGCGTCATGGTGTTTGATCGGGTGAGCAAGGTGTTTTACAAGGTCCCGGCCTTATCGACCAGAGTGGTAGACCGTATCGGTGCGGGAGATGCCTTCTTGTCATTGGCGGGGCTCTGTGCGGCCAAAGGATTGGATGCGGAAGTGGCTGCATTTGTCGGAAGCGTCGCCGCTGCCATGGATGTCCAGATTGTGTGTAACCGGGAGCCGGTCGATCCGGTGGCGCTGAATAAATATGCGGCGACCTTGTTGAAATAGCACGGGACTGGTGATGAAAAAAACTGATCAAACAGCATTGTTTCGCTCGATGTTGAGAATCAGGCGGATCGAAGAAGCCTTGGCCGATCGGTACGCTGAACAGGAAATGCGTTGTCCGATGCACTTGTGTATCGGGCAGGAGGCGATCGCCGTAGGAGTGTGCGCGGCTCTATCCGGGAACGACGTCGTATTCGGCAATCATCGGGCGCATGGGCATTACCTCGCCAGAGGCGGCAACTTGAAAGCCATGATTGCCGAGTTGTATGGGCGGGTAACGGGGTGCTGCGGCGGGCGGGGCGGCTCTATGCACTTGATCGATTTAGGAGTCGGGTTTATGGGGGCGACGCCGATTGTCGGAGGCACGGTTCCGTTGGCCGTCGGGTCAGCCTGGGCGGCCGCGCTCATGGGAGAGCCGCGGGTCAGCGTGGTGTTTTTTGGCGACGGATGTTTTGAAGAGGGCGTCGTTCACGAATCGCTCAACTTTGCCGCGTTGCACAAGCTTCCCGTGGTGTTTATTTGCGAGAATAACGAATTTTCCGTCTACACGCGTTTGACCGAAAGGCAACCGGATCGGCCGATTTATCGAGTCGCTGAGGCGCACGGGGTGGCGGCCTGCGCGGGTGACGGCAATGACGTTGAAGCCGTGTTGTCCATCGCACAAGCTGCGGTCGCCAAGGCGCGGCAGGGGGAGGGGCCGCAGTTCATCGAATTGAAAACCTACCGCTGGCGGGAACATTGCGGTCCCAGTTTTGACGACGACCTCAACTACAGATCCAAGCCTGAAATCGAGAGCGGGCTGAAAGATTGCCCGATCGCGAAGCTCTTAACGAGGTTGAAGCACGGGAACGTCATCGCTTCTTCGGAGGTCAGCCGTTTCGAAGCGGAGATCCGCGAAGAAATCAAGGAGGCGTTCCAATTCGCCCTTGCCAGTGCGAGGCCATCACCCAAAGCGGCAGAGGAACGGCTCTATGCGTGATTCTGCAGAGCGGGATATCACCTTCGCGCAGGCGATTCGTGAAGGCATCGACCAGGCGATGGAACGGGATCCCCGGGTCATTGTGATCGGAGAGGGCGTCCCCGACCCCAAGGCCATCTTCAACACCACGGCCAAATTGCAGGGAAAGCATGGCGCGCGCCGTGTTTTTGATATGCCGTTGTCGGAAAACGGGGTTACCGGCGTGTGCATCGGTGCAGCCTTGTCGGGCATGCGTCCCGTCATGATCCACCAGCGGATCGACTTTGCCTTGCTGGCGATGGACCAGTTGGTGAATAACGCGGCAAAGTGGCATTACATGTTCGACGGGAAAGCCTCGGTGCCGATGGTCGTGCGCCTGATCGTGGGACGCGGTTGGGGGCAGGGGCCGCAGCACTCGCAGAGTCTTCAGGCGATGTTTGCCCAGGTGCCCGGCTTGAAAGTGGTGATGCCCACGACGGCCTATGATGCCAAGGGGCTGTTGATTGCCGCGATAGAAGATAGCAATCCGGTCGTGTTTATTGAACATCGGTGGCTGCATCAGATTAAAGACCATGTTCCGGAAGCCTACTATCGGGTCCCGATCGGCAGCGCAAAGCTGTTGCACGAAGGCGACGCCGTGACGGTTGCCGCATTTTCCTATATGGCGGTCGAGTCGTTGATTGCGGCAAAGGCGCTGCTGGCAACGATGGGTATCGGAGTCGATGTCCTGGACATGCGCAGCGTGCGGCCGCTCGATCTGGAGAGTGTCATACGTTCCGTTCAGAAAACCGGTCGATTGGTTGTCGCGGACACAGGGTTTCGAACCGGCAGTATTGCGGGGGAAGTCATCAGCCAGGTCGTCGAGCAGGCGTTTGATGCGCTCAAGGCGCAACCGGTGCGCGTCGCATCACCCGATCACCCGGTGCCCAGCTCTCCGTTCATGGCGGAGGAGTATTATCCTTGGGCTCAAACAATTGCCGATCAGGTGCTCGATCTGCTTCATGTCGACAGGAGCACCGCTCAGTATCAAGAATTGTGCGGTCGGATGGCCAGGAAGGGGCCGCACGATACGCCGAATCTTGGATTCACCGGGCCGTTTTAAAATGATGCATCAAGGGTATAACCGCGGCTAGATAGGGATAGAGAATTATGACCGGCACAATTCAGTATGCGAACGAAGCTACACCTGTACCGGGGCCTGCCTGGAGCCGGTTGCGTGATGACGAGCGGCTACAGTTGGTGAAGAGCACCGTAGCCGGGAAGTTGGGAGCCGCGGGCGACATCTTCCTGTTCGTCGAAGCGAAAAGAGATGGCCAGGTGATTCTTGCTCTGCGTGAGCCTGTTCCTGCGGATAAGAGAGGAACCTTGTTGCTTGATCTTGAAGCATCCTTGAAAGAGTCGATCGATCCGGGCCTTGCTGTATGGCTCGAGCCGCTGGGCGATCGTAACTCGCTGCGAAATCTGCGCGGGATTGAGGTGAAAGCATGAGTGTTGCCGTCCAGACACGGGAAGGCGCGTTGATCCTCGATTCCCATAAGCTCTCATACCATATGGATCGGGTCGAGGCCTGGGAGGCAGGCGAGCGTATCGCTCCGGTCAGTGTGGATATGGCATTGACCAGAGCGTGCGGAGCGATGTGCTCATTCTGCTATGCCATGATGCAGGAGTCTCAGGCACGGAGCAGCGTCAGCGTTCCCCTGGCCCTCAATCTGCTCGATGATTTCGCGGCGGTCGGCATACGGAGCGTCTCGCTGGTCTCGGACGGGGAAAGTACCTTGTCGAATGCCTATGTGCCGTTTATTCAACATGCAGCGAAGCTGGGCATTGATGTCGGCAACGCGACGAACGGGTGGGAGTGGGAGCCGGAGAAGATCGAACAGGTCCTGCCCCATCTCACGTGGGTTCGCTTCACGGTCGCCGCCGGCAGACCGGAAAGTTATGCGGACATCATGTACAAAGGGCCTGAGCATACGAAGGTCTTTGACCGGGCCATGGAGCATATCCGGTATGCGGTGGAGTTGAAGCGCCGCAAGTCTCTACCCGTCACGCTCGGCATCCAGATGGTGCTGATGCCGAGTTTGCGCGAGGAGATTATTCCCTTCGCCCGGCTCGGGCTTGATCTCGGGGTGGATTATGCCGTGATCAAGCACTGTTCGGATGATGAGCAGCATACGCTGGGGATTGACTACAGCCAATATGAGAGCCTTCACGATCTGCTTGTGCAGGCAGAGTCCATGAGCAACGAGCGCACGAAGGTGATCGTCAAATGGAACAAAATCAAAGACGGGGATAAGCCCTCGTACAAGCGTTTCTACGGGCCCCAGTTTCTGCTGCAAATCAGCGGAAGCGGGCTGGTGGCTCCTTCGGGGATGTTTTTTAATGCCCGGTATTCCAAACTCCATATCGGCAACTTCACGGAAGAGCGGTTCATCGACATTTGGAAATCCGAGCGCTATTGGCGGGCAATGAATTACCTGGCCTCTCCCGCGTTCGATGCGCAGACGATGATGGGGACCCTGCCGATCCAGCACTATGTCAGCGTGGCGCTCGACAATCATGCCAAAGGCATCGCGCGAATTCAGCCGGGTATTGGGGAAAAACCGCTGCACGTAAACTTTCTGTGAAGATACCGCAGGCCATGATGTCTTCTGGTGCACGGTGTACCGGTAAAGGCCGTTGCCAGTCACCGGCTGGCCATCAAGATCTCATGGTCCGTTCATCCCTTCCCACTGCATGAATTTGATGTGTCCTCCGTAGATTTCTGTATGGCTTGATCATGTCAGAGTGTACCGTAGCAACATTCGATTTTGGCGGTACAAATATGCGGGCGGCTACGGTTTCCGTCAAAGGGTTTGAGTGGCGCGTGTTGGATCGGCAGCATCGGCCTACTCCGAATTATCTTTGGGCCCCTCATATTTCTGCAGGGCAACGCCTCGACGATCTTCTGGATTTTTTAACCGGCTACGCAAGTTCCTCACGTCTACGATTCGGGGCTGAAGCGGTTGTTGCTGCGATTCCAGGCCCCATTCAAGGAGCTGGGACTGTTCTCGCGCTCGCGACTATTTTGGGGCCGGATAGCCAGACTCTTTGTCCTATGGATCTCGCCGCGCAGATTTCCTCCCGACTGCCTGAAATGCAGGTGAAAGTAATGAATGACGTGAGCGCAGCGGGGTACCGGTTTGTGCCAAAGGGTGATGATTTTGCCATCTTTACGCTTGGTTCAGGCATTGGGCTCAAGGTGTTTCTTGATGGCCGGCCGCGTGTGGGCCCGCATGGATTAGGTGGGGAGCTCACGCACATGGTCTTCGACGCACGTCCTGGCGCACCGCTGTGCGATTGCGGAGGACGAGGACACCTGGGTGCGTTGGCTTCAGGGCGAGCGTGGGTTCGCGTGGAGACCGGAGCGCATGAAGCGAATTGTGAGCCCGATCTCGCCGGGTTTACTGAGCCGCTTGCGCGAGCAGTCGCCATGTTGCATTTTTCATTGGGATTGGAACGTTTTATTTTTGCCGGTGGGCTCACTGAAAAGCTCGGTGAAGTATTGCGGACCTCCATCGTTAACAACTTACCCGCTCAAGGTTGGAACGTCGGCCAGGACTGGAATGCCATGGTGCAATTGGCTCCAGCTGATGATGCTCACGCATTGATTGGCGGGGCGCTTGCCTATAGGTGGAGTGTGATGCGGAGCAAGGACAGAACTTGCTGAAGGAACTGCGGCGCTGATGGCGATTTCTACCATAGGGGGCACCGTCGGGCTCGACGTGGTGAGCGTAATTGTCCCTGTCTATAATAGTGCCAGTTATCTTCATCGATGTATTGATAGTATTCTCGGTCAAAACTATAGAGCGATTGAAGTCATACTTGTCGATGATGGATCAACCGATAGCAGTGGCGGGATATGTGACTCGTATGGCAGGAAGGATAGCAGAGTCAGGGTCATGCACACTCCCAATCGGGGAGTATCGTGTGCGAGAAATGCCGGGTTAGAATGTTCCAGCGGCAGTTTTGTTTGCTTTGTTGATTCCGATGACTTCCTTGAGGACTATGCGGTCAAGGCGCTTGTTGACGGGCATACGCGCTCCCGTGCCGATCTGGTGGTGGGCGGCTTTAATAAAGTCAAAAGCGACAAGACGGCGCTGCAAATACGAGACTTTCCTCTTGATCAACTGTTAACGAGGGCAGAGCTGGAAGAGTACACCCTCGCGTATTTGCATAATCCAAGACAGCGTCAATTGCTGATGAGCTCGTGGGCGAAGCTTTTTCGTTCGTCGATCATACGAGACCGGAAGGTGACATTCAGAGAAGAATTACGTGTCGCCGAAGATGTGGCATTCAACTTTGACTATTTGCAAAGTGTTGAATCGGTCTTGTTCATCAAGGAGATCATATACAATCATCAGAAGCTGGGTACCTACGACTCGCTTAGCATGAAACTGGTAGAGGAGCAGCCCAGAGGCTTGTTCGGATATATTCCAGCGCTAGGGAGTGTAAGCAGCTTTCTCCAGCGCAGTCACTCTGAAGCGGTGATTGGCAGGGCGATAGGGCAGTGCTATGTGTACCACGTTGCGCTTTTCATGATTCGGGCTTGCGGGCAAATCAATCGGCGCAATATTTTTACCGTATACAGGCTCATCGATGAGTTGATCAGCGATTCAGATTTCAGGACCCATGTGAAGGCGTATGTTCCAGCGGAAGGGAATTATAAATTAATCCCTTTTTTAATGAGAATGAAGTTTGTCTGGTTGGTTATGGGGGTTAGTTGGTATGAAGCTTACAAGCTATATGGGACAGGAGGGAATATAAAATGACTGTGAATGTTGCCGATAACACGACGAGCATGAATGCAGCGGTAGCGTCTCTCAAGAGGGACGCCGCCCCGAAAATAATATTTGGTGCGGGTGTGATAGGTGAAGTGTTGTTTCAGGCCTGTAGCGCGGCAGGAATTAAGATCGATTGCTTTTGTGATGACAAAGTAAAGGGGCCGGTGTGCGGGCGGAAGGTGCTTCACTCTTCCGAGCTGAGAGGCAGTTATCAGGACGCGATATTTTTCATCGCATCCGCCAACATTAAAGACATGGTTGATCGTCTCAGGGATCTGGGTTATTCAAAATGGCATTCGTGCGGCCTGTTGTTGCGGGACTTCAAAGCATCTCAAGAGTCGGTCGGGTCATCGGTTTTTACGCCAGAGCATGTGGAGTACAAAGTGAGTACGTGTGTGCTTTGCCACGATAATTATATGAACCCGGATCGTCTCTTTGTCCAAAGCGTCGACATCATCATTACAGAGAAGTGCTCGATGAAGTGTACGGATTGCTCAAATCTCATGCAGTACTACGAGAAGCCGGAGAACGTTGAGCTGGATGAAACGCTGAAGACCATCGAAGCATTTTGTCGAAATATGGATGATATCTACGAGTTCAGAATTATCGGGGGTGAACCTTTTATGAATAAGGAGCTTCACCTTGTCGTCGAGAAATTGATTCTTGAACCTAAGGTGAAAAAAATTGCCATTTTTACAAATGGTACGATCCTNNAGGGAGGCTCTATCGATGCCCTTTCCACGCAAATGGTGCGCGGTTGAAGGCTATTCCAGATGTGGAGGAAGATTTTATCGACTTTCTTGAAAAGCCATTGAATGAGATCGATTCTACAGAAATGAGAAAGCGGCTTCGGTCGTTTCTTGTTGAGAAAACATACATAGAGGCCTGTGACTACTGCAATGGGCGGCCGTATGGGGCACCGAAGATCATTCCAGCCATTCAGATAGACAAGCCGCTTCCTTATAAGAAAGTGACTAACTAGTTTATCTCTCCCTAGCAGTTCAATGCGCTGCGTTTCCGTTCCGAGCGCTTCATGTGTGGGAATCCAAGATGTTCTTCCGTTCCAGGAAGTCGCCTGCCGAATTGGCGACTAACTACGAGATTTATCCAGATTCACTGCTATATCGACTATGTAATTGGATCGGTAGGCGTACAGAAACCATTATCCTGACTCCGCATCTGTCGGCGGTCGGGAATTGTGCCGAAGATGTATATTTTGGATTGCTGAAAGCCAGAAGAGAGGGGAAGAGATTAGTCATCCTGTGGCCGTATGAGCTGCCGTGGACGTTGAGATTTCGCTTGACCAATGTTGAGGTCGTGAACGTCGAGTCCGAATATCGAGCGATTGCTCATGACAGCATTCTTAACGTTGTCGGCCGCGTGCTGCTTACAGCCTACTTTGCTGTTTTTCGCGCTCTCAGCCTGGTTCGAAGATTTATTGTCGGGGTGCACCTGAACAATGTCTATCGAATACCGATCATCGGGGAAAGTACATTGTGGAATCCGGAACGGGTGGCGGAGTTTTCCTGGGATGTAGTCAATCAATATGATTGGTCGAGCCAGCTGCAAACCCCGCTTCAAGTATCGCTCACAGCGAAGAAGCGATCGTCGGCAGAGCGTCAGCGGGTATTGATGGGGTTGCCTGCGGACGCGTGGTTTGTTTGCCTGCATGTACGGGAATCAGGTTTTCACAACGACCAGTATTCCGAGCGGAATGCCAATATCCTTAACTATGTCGCCGCAATAGAGGAAATCACCAGCAGGGGAGGCTGGGTGGTGCGGATGGGCGACGCGACGATGCGGAAAATGCCGGTTATGGAGCGGGTGATTGACTATCCGTTTACCGGGGCAAAGAGCGCATTGATGGATGTGTATTTGATCAGCGAATGTCGATTTTATCTCGGCATGATATCTGGAATATATGACGTGGCAAGATTGTTTCAGCGCCCGATCATCATGACCAACATGGCGATTTGGATGGTAGGATTCCCTATCAGAAAATGCGATCTTGGAGTGGTGAAGCACGTCTATTCGAAGTCGAGGAACCGATTTCTTACGACGCGTGAATGGCTTGCCGAGCCGTGGGATTCAGTGGCCTACGTGCACAAGCTGGGCGACGATTACATTTTTCATGAAAATACCCCTGAGGAGCTGAGAGCGGTGGTGCAGGAGTATTTTGATCGCCGGGAGGATTGGGAACCGACTCCGCTGCAGCGGCAGTTCAACGAAGCCCGTGTCCGGAGAGGGAAAGAGCTCCTGAGCAAAAAGATTTATTCCGCAGACGACGTTCAGCTGTACTACCGCAAGAATGTTGTGGATTACGATTTGGTCGAACGGTATCGGTTGGCGTCACGCCTGGATTCTGCTGTCGGCATGCTGGGGTCAGAGTTCCTAGAGCAGAATTGGGACTCCAGCGTCGGGAGCCAGAAACTCGCGGATTTTTCTGAGTGCTCCCGCTAGAGATTTTGGATCAGTTTGCGGATCGTCGTATGTCGCTGTCTCGCCACTTCGTCAACGTACGGATAGCCGGCTTCTAAAAGTAGGCGACTCGCTATTTCTCAGCTGCAAGCCGCTACTTCCTCTCTGTCCAGTTTTCAACTTCTTGAGTTTCCCCGGGCTGCAGGGTGGTCATAAAGTGTGTCTGAGGCGTTGCATGTCAAGCCCGGTGGTTGCCTCCGCCGTGAAGAAAACTATCCGTGGCTCAACGTCGACGCATTTCTTTCCGGTCAAGTCTGACTAGAGAATAGATCACATCATGGTTCGCGAAGGCCTCAAAAGCACGTATCGCCATATTCTGATCCTGGAGTCCAGGGATTGGTGGCCAAGCTGTCGCGATCGATTTGATCCCGCGCACGACTTGGTGCTGACCTATGATTTCGGGCTTCGGCAGGAGGTGGAGCGCCTGGGTGGACAAGCGTTATACATTGACCATCTCCTGAGCCAGGCGGTCATGCAGGAAAACAATTTTCTGGCCTACCGGTTTTTCCGCGACTGGCATTTGGATCAACAGGGGGCAGATATCTTCACGTATCGAGGCGTTCCATTCGGCTTGGCTTTTCGTCTTGAGATTTGGAACGACTTCATCTTTTACGTCCGCAATCGAATCTCTCTTGAGCAGCTCAGGGGGCTGAATGCGGAGCAGCTGTTTGTGGGGACTCGGCTTGGTCTTGTTGAGGACATTCTCGTGGAAATAGGGCTGCCGTTCTCTCCGGTTGCCCCAAGTGGCAATGGGGGCCAGGCGGCATATTTCTTTCCCATTCATCGCTGGATGGATGAGCGGATACGCCATCGGAGCCTCAAACACCACTTCCGTGATTTTGTCACGGCTTGTCAGGGCATCGTCATGGCGTGGATTGATCGAGCCTTTTGCCGGCAAGAAAAACAGGCCGTCTTTATCCAGGAGTATTATCCGACTCGTGATGTGGTGCAGCGTTTGAAAACCGATGGCCGCGTAAGACTAGTGCTTGCGCACTTCTCTTGGGCCGCCGGATGGGTCAAGTACCTCGCTGAGCGTCCCATCCCCGTATGGGGAAGACTGAAGAAGTTTCAGAATGAGGCGGATCGTTTGATGCAAGGATTTTGCGAGAGGCGTACGGCACGCTTGATATTGACGGGTAAGGTCGACGTCACGACCAACGTGTACAGAATTATTGAAGAACGAGTTTCCAGCCGCATCACGGAATACCTGCGCGCATTGGATTGCGTGATTCGCTATCTGCTGCGCAGTCC
>CXWL01017393.1_pt1 | contig 10266 bp, 9 predicted proteins | sample 590931 | NCBI WGS metagenome assembly CXWL01 (sample SAMEA3498368, study PRJEB10139) | groundwater metagenome | biome: water well; material: biofilm material | place: Germany | collected 2015-04-27
GGGTTACCGTTCATCTACGAGGTGTCGTCGACGCTGTACGGCGGGCGAACGGAGAACTGGCACGAAGGCAATCACCTGCGCGGCGCCGCGGCGCGCGCAGGCCTCGATCTCACCGAGCTTGATGCGGCGATCGAACGCGATGTGGACCGCTACGAAGCGATCATCAAGGAAAACGAGGCCGCGCATCGCAAGGCTGGCCACTGGGGCGTGCCGACATTTGCCTTCAACGGCGAACCGTTCTTCGGCCAAGACCGGATCGACGCGCTGCTCTGGCGCTTGGAAAACAACGGGCTGAAACGTAGGGCTTAGGTTAGACCCAAAGCCCTTTGTCGATCAGCACGCGCTTCAACAGCGCGGGCCGGTCCGTCATTAAACCGTGTACGCCCAGATCGATAAGGCGACGCATCTCCGCCTCATCGTCGATCGTCCACACGTGCACCTGAAGCCCGCACCGCTCCGCCGCCTGGACGAAGCGCCGCGTCACAATTGTGATACCGGTTCCCTTCACCGGCACCTGCGCGCAGCCTTCAGCCCATCGCCGCACCGGCACCCCGGCCGAGGCCGACTTCAGTTTCAACACACCGCCCGGCCCGAGCGACGTACAAACGCGCCCGCCAAAGGCGTCCTGCACTTGGCGGATCCTCTTTCCCGAAAACGAGCCGATGCAAACGCGATCCTCCGCGCCCATCCGCTTGATCAACGCGATCAGCGGCTGAACGGCGGCATCGTGCTTTGGATCGATATTGATCCGCGTGTCGGGAAAGCGGGCGAACAGCTCTTCCAGCAAAGGCACGGGCTCGCGACCGTCGATTCGCGCTTGGGCCACCTCCGCCCACGTCAGATCCTCGATCTTGCCCTTGGCGTCGCTGACCCGATCAAGCTTGTCGTCGTGGAACGAGACCAAAACGCCGTCGCGCGTCGCATAAGCGTCCGTCTCCAAATACCGGTAGCCGAGCCCCACCGCATATTCGAACGCCGTCATTGTATTCTCGGGCGCCTCCAGCGCCCCGCCGCGATGGGCGAACGCCAGAAGGCCAGGATGGTCCAGAAAAGCGAACTTTGCGGGATGGGTCATCGATAGTCGCGCATTCTCATCTCACCACCCTGGCACGCTCAATCTCGTTTCTCTAGTGTGCCGCCGCCACCGACCTTTGAGGGGATCATGCTGAACCACGCCTCCCGCCGCGCTTTTCTGAAACTCACCACGGCGACCGCAGCGCTGGCGTTGACCGGCTGCGTCGACGACATCGTCCGCGCCGATGTGCAAGCCGGCACACCGGCCACAAGCGAAGACGCAAAGCTGCTCGCGTTCTTCTCTAAGAGCTTCACGCGCGAACTCGAGGAATCGCCCGAATTCATGACCTCGCTGGGCATGAAAAAACGGTACGGCGAATGGAACGATTACTCGGATGAATTCGCCGTCTATCAGCACAAGAACACGTCCGTCGACCTCGACACCATGAAGAACGACATCGACCGCGCGGCGTTAAGCCCGTCGATGCGCGTGTCCTACGACATCTTCCGGTTCCGCAACGAGCTTCGCGTCGCGAACCACCCCTTCCGTTTCCACAACTACGCAATCTCGCACTTTGGCGGCCCGCATCAGGACATTCCAAACCTGCTGATCAACCGCCACCGCATCGCCGACGCTTCCGACGCCGAAGCCTACATCGCCCGCATCGCCGGAACGGACAAGGTGATGGACCAAACGGTCGCCTTCATGCGCGCGCAGAAGGAAAAGGGCATCACGCTGCCCCGTTTCTCCTACGCGCTCATTCTCGATGACGCGCGCAAAGCCGTTCAAGGCGCCCCGTTCGATGGCAAAGGCGACAACGAAATCTTCGCCGACTTCAAGAAAAAGGTCGCAAACCTCAGCGGCAAGGAACAGCTGATCGCCAGCGCCGAACAAGCGCTGACCCAAAAGCTAAAGCCGGCCTACGAGCGGTTCATAGCTGCAACCGAAGAAATCGGCCGCTCGGTGAAGAGCGATCACGGTGTCGGCACCTTGCCGGACGGTGCCGCCTTCTACGACCAAGCCATCATGGCTCACACCACGCTGAAGATGTCCGCAAACGACATCCACGAATTGGGCCTCGCGGAAGTCGCCCGCCTCGCAGCCGATATGGAGGTCGTGAAGAAACGCATCGGGTTCAAAGGGCCGCTGAAAGCCTTCTACGCCGATCTGCGCACGAACCCGCATTACCTCTACCCCAACACGGAACAAGGCCGCAGCGACTACCTCGCCCGCGCACGCGAGCTGGAAGCGCAGGCGAACGCCGCCCTGCCCAAAGCGTTCGCAACGCTGCCCAAGGCGACCATCGAGGTGAAGCGCATGGAGCCGTTCCTGGAGAGCGGCCAAACGATCGCCTTCTACAATCAAGGCACGCCCGACGGCTCGCGCCCGGGCTTTGTCGCCTACAACCTCGCTTCGATGGCAGCACTGCCGAAATGGCAGATGGCAGCGTTGGCGTTCCACGAAGGGATCCCGGGCCATCACCTGCAGATCTCGATCGCGCAGGAAACGACGGCGATCCCCGAGTTCCGCAAATACGCATTCTTCACCGCTTACGTGGAAGGTTGGGCGCTCTACACCGAACTTCTGGCGAAGGAGATGGGCCTCTACGCCGACGATCTCGACGAAGTGGGCCGCATCACGATGGAACTTTGGCGCGCTTGCCGCCTGGTCGTCGACACTGGCATCCATGCGAAAGGTTGGGACCGCAAGCGATCCGTCGACTACTTCCTCGCGAACACCGCACTCACCCGCGACAATATCGTCCGCGAAATCGACCGTTACTTCGTCTGGCCGGGCCAAGCCTGCGCCTACCAGATCGGCAAGAACAAGATCTTGCAGCTGCGCGAACGCGCGAAGACGGCTTTAGGCCCTCGCTTCGACATCCACAAATACCACGACACCGTGCTCGAAAACGGTGGCGTGCCGCTTCCCGTGCTCGAGACGATCGTCGCCGATTGGGTGCGCGCCAGCGGGTAATGCCGACAAAGCACGACATTAACCGTCATCGCCCGCGTTAAGGTTGTGAGGCGAGCGCGATGGTGCGCGCACGCCCGTCTGCTAAGATGGGGGCGCGCTCAAATAGATTTTCTGGGGTCACGTTTCATGTCGCGTACCATCGCGCTTGCGGTCTTGTTTGGCATTCTGAGTTCGACGGCGATCGCCGCGCCGCAACGTCAGCTGGTCGCGCCGAATCTGAATCCGGCGCTACGCACCGTTCCCTCGGTTCCGCACACCTACGACGCCGGCAACGCCAGCGGCGCCTGCGAGCGACAGCTTGCATCGCGGATCGACTCCGGAACGGTGATCGTAGGCCCCGACGGCCGCGTCGCCCACATCACCGGCATGGCCGACAGCGGTATCGGCATGGCGGAACTCGCGATTACAACCGTCTCCGCCGACGGTTTGAGTGCCACGGCCGACTTCCTCGTCTGCGCTTCGCAGACCTGGGTCAGCACCGCCCCTGTCTCAGCTGTGATGCCGCTGAAGGATCACGCGTTTCAGTCGATTGCAATCCGCGCGCAGTCGAACTCGATCGTCCTCAAGACCCGCTAAACGAAAAAAGCCGCCCCGAACGGAGCGGCTCCCTTCAGTCCGTCGATCCGGCCTCAGCGCACGCCGATCGTGCGCAGCGCGTCCGGCTGGAAGCGCGACGCGTTGAGTTCGTCCGCGTCGAAGTTGAACGGCTTCTCCTCGCTGACCAACGAACCCGCAAGATAGCGCCCGCTGGCCAGCACGTCGTACACCATCTCGCCAATCGAGAAGCACATTGGCACGTGGTAGAAGTTCACCGTGTGCAACTCTTGCACACGCCAGAGTCCGCCGCGCCCGTCGTAGAGTTCACCGGCGACCATCGCGCGCGTATCCTCGTCGAGGTGGATCACGCGGCGAGCGTAAAGATGGCGTTGGCCAGCCTTCAGCTTCGCATCGACCGTCCAGACCCTGTGCGCTTCATAGCGCGTGAGATCCGGATTCAGATGGTTCGGCTTGATCAGATCGGCGTACTTCGCATTGAGAACCTTGTACGAGTTGTAGGGAACGATCTTCACGCTCTTGCCGACGAGCGACCAATCGTAGCGATCGAGCGCGCCGTTGAAACCGGTGAACGAGTCGGCAGTCGACATGCCGTCCGTATTGAAGCCGGGGTTGTCGTAGGCGATGTCCGGCGCGCGCCGCGTACGGCGTTGCCCTGGATTGTACGACCACGCCTTGCGGGGCTCGAGCGACCCGTTGAGCGACTCGTGCACCAAGATCACGTTTCCGGCAAGCCGGGCGGGCGCGACCGTATTCTGCAGGTACATGAGTTGGATGTTGTTGAGGTCTTCCGCCTTCTTCATCGATGGATTCGTCCAGTTGACGATCGCTTCGTCTTGATAGCGGATGATGTTGTACGAACCGTTCGCCTGCACCGGCGCGGTCGCGTACGCACGGTAGAGCTTGTGCGGCAAGTAACGCAGGCGATGGTTCCAGATCATCTCCTTCGCGTTTGTCGTGATCGGAAACGGCGTTCCCATGATGCCGCCCGTCACGCCTTCACCGTCCGGGGTAAGGCCTGCGACAAGTGCATTGTTCTTCGTCGCCGCTTGCACGAATTGTGGCACGGTGCAGCTGCGCCGCGATTCGTACACGTTCATTTTGAACGTCGGCAGACGCTTCAGAAGCGCTTTGCTTCCTTCCGTCAGCTTCGCGTCGTACTGCGCCATATTGGCGGCCGTAATCGTGTATTTCTGCTTGTCGCCGGGAAACGGATCGGGCGGATGCTGCGACTTGGGATCGAACTTGACACCCGCAGGCGGCGCTTGAATGCCGCCGGTATACGCAGGCACGTCGCCGTCGCCGGCGGTCTCGCCGCCATTGAAGGTTAGATCTTTCCCCAACCGGTTCGCTTGGTCGGCAGGCACTTTCGCCGAGGCGAGCGGCGCGAAAGCGAACAAGACAGCCGAGGCGAGCAGCATGCGTCTGTACGTCATGATTTCCATTCCTCCACCAAATCTCGATGTTTAAGTCTTCTTTACACCCCAAATCCGGCTTCGAAGGGATGACGGACGAGGGGTGCGTCCGTTAACGAGAAGTAGGTCAAACTCTAGCCGAATTCGAGGCCGTTCGACAAATCGCCTCAGGGTTGCCGGGCCCAACGCATATTTGAACGAGATGTTGTAGTCTTTTTAGGGGGGCGGACTTAGATGGAAGAGCAATGCAACTCAAACGACGCGATTTCTTGCTGGCAACGGGCCTGACGCTTGTCTTCGGTCAAGCCGCGAACGCGCGCATTCTGACCGACGAGCCGTTTGTCTTCCCCGCCCGCTCAATCCCGCGCCGCCTCTCTTTGAAGAACCTCAACACCGGTGAAACCTTCGACGGCCCGTTTAGGGACAAGATCGGCCCGATCCCTGCGGCCATGATCGACCTCGCGCTGTTCCTGCGCGATCACCGCGAAAATGTGTCCGGCCCCGTTTACGTCGAAACGCTGGACTTCTTGGCCGACGTAATCCAGAACGCAGGCCAAGCACGCGCGACCGTGCTATCGGCCTACCGCACGAAGAAGACGAACGAGATGCTGGCCTCGCGCATCTTCGGCGTCGCGGAGAAAAGCAAGCACCTCGAAGGCCGCGCGATCGACATCACGCTCGATTCCAACTTGTCGCCGGCCGCCAAGATCGCCCGCAAGATGGCGCGCGGCGGCGTCGGCTGGTATCCGGACAACCATTTCATCCATCTGGACTCGGGCCCCGTCCGCAACTGGATCATCGACGACACGGTCAGATTTGCGGGTAAAGGCACCAAGGGCGGCCGCGTCTACGACGTGTTCCAGCCCGCACGGATCGCGCAGAGCGGTCAGGCGCTAAAACGCCCGCTGTCGGTGAAAGAGCGCCTGCAACTCCAACGCGCTGTCGCACGCCGACAGGCCACGATCCGCTAGTCAGCTTTCGAACCGAGGCGGCGGGCGCAGGCGAGCCCCCAAGAAATTGCGCCATTTTCAGATATTGACTATTCAGTCATTTTTGACTAAATGGTCAATTATGGCTCTAACCGCAACCCCGCCCCGCACGCTCCGCAAACGCGAACGCACGCGCGGCGAAATCGTCGCCGCTGCCGAGCGGCTCGTCGCCGCCCGCGGTCTCGATGCGCTCTCGATCGACGAGATCACGGAAGAAGCCGACGTCGCGAAGGGCACGTTCTACACGCACTTCACGGACAAGGACGACCTCGCCGCCGCCATCGGCAGGCACATCCGGATCGAGCTCGAGGACAAAATCACGGCCACGAACGACCGGACTACCGATGCCGCCGTCCGCATGGCGAACGGCCTGACGTCGCTGTGCACGTTCGCAATCGCTCAGCCCGTGCGCGCCCGCGCCCTGTTGCGCCTCATCCCGGGCAGCGTCGACCCCGACACGCCGATCAACGCCGGCATCCGCGGTGACGTGGCGCTCGGCATCAAGACGAAGCGCTTCGCCGTCACCTCGATCAATGCCGCAACGGTTGCCACGATCGGCATCGCCATGTCGGCCGGCATGCGCCTGTCGGACAGCGCCCGTCCTGTGCCGGAGCCATTTGCTTTCGCCGCCGAAATCGTCGCCACCGCCCTCATCTCACTCGGTCTAAAACAGGCCGAAGCCCAGCGCCTTGCCAAAGCGGCCATGGACTCACGCAAAAAGGAACTCTCCTCATGATCAAAGTCGACGACATTGCGTTCGTACGCTTCTCCGCACCCGACCTCGACAAGATGGAAGCGTTCTTGAACGACTTCGGCCTCGCCCGCGCGCATCGCGACGCGACGACGCTTTACATGCGCGGCCAAGGCACCGACCCTTTCGTGCACGTCACGCACCTAGGCGAACCCGGCTTCGCAGGCGTCGCGTTCCGCGCCCGCTCCGCCGATGACCTGGCCGCGCTCGCGAAATCGCAAGATACGAAGGTCGAAGCGCTCGATGGCCCCGGCGGCGGCAAAGTCGTGCGGCTCAAAGACCCGGATGGTTTCAACGTCGAGGTCGTGGCGGCGCGTGAAGCTGTATCGCCCGCCGCGCTTCCACCCGCGCGCCCCGTCAACGATGCCCGCATGCAACCGCGCAAGAACGCACCCAAGCGCGTCGGCCAAGGCGCCTCGCACATCAAGCGCCTCGGCCATGCCGTACTCAACGTCTCGAACTTCCGCGCCAGCGAGGCTTGGTACAAGGAACGCTTCGGCTTCATCACCTCCGACGAAATCAAGCTGTCGCCGGAGTTCGCGCTCGGCGCCTTCATGCGCTGCGATTGCGGCGACCAACCGGCCGACCATCACACGATGTTTCTGCTCGGCACCGGCACCCCGAAGTTCAACCACGCGGCGTTCGAAGTCGTCGACATGGACGACCTGATGAGCGGCCACGACCTGTTGAAGGAAAGAGGATACGAAGCGCAATGGGGCGTCGGCCGCCATATTCTGGGCAGCCAAATCTTCGACTACTGGAGAGACCCCTGGGGTAATGTGTTGGAACACTGGACCGACGGCGACCTGATGACCGCAAATTGGGGCAGCCGCGAAGCGACCCCGCAAGATCTGATGGGCGTGCAATGGGGTATGAAAATGCCCGCGAACATGGGTTGAGGAGACAGGAAATGAAGCTTGTTAGAATTGCCGACGGCCCGGACACGACCCGGCTCGGCCTCGTTGTCGGCGACGGGATCGTTTCCCTGCCCCGCGCTTTGCCGGAGCTGCCGCACAATATGATCGGCCTCATCGACCGCTGGCCGGCCGTCGCTGCGGCTGTCGCAAACGTCGCGGACCAAACGCCGGACATTGCGGTCAAAGACGCGAAGCTTCGCACGCCCGTCCAACGCCCGGGCAAGATCATGGCGATTGGCTTGAACTACGCCGACCACATCGCCGAAAGCGGTCAAAAAACGCCTGAAGAGCAAATCTGGTTCGCAAAGCAACTGACGTCGCTCAACGGTCCTCACGACCCGATCGACTTGCCGAAGGCATCGTCGATGGTGGACTACGAGGCCGAACTCGTGGTTGTCATCGGCAAGCGCTGCAAACACGTTCCGAAGGAAAAGGCCCACGAAGTAATTTTCGGCTACACCATCGGCAACGACGTAACGGCCCGCGATTGGCAGTTCAAGACGCCGCAGTGGATCTTGGGCAAGAGCTTCGACACGCACGCGCCCATCGGTCCATGGATCGTGACGCCGGACGAAATCGGCGACCCGCACACACTCGGCATCCGCGCCTTCGTCAACGGAGAGAAGCGTCAAGACTCGAACACGAAAAACCTCGTCTTCAACGTCTACGACCAGATCGCGCATCTGAGCAAGGCAATGACGCTCGAACCCGGCGACCTCATCTTCACCGGCACGCCCGGCGGCGTCGGCGCCGCCATGAAGCCGCCGAAGTTCCTGAAAGCGGGCGACGTCGTGCGCATCGAAATCGACAAGATCGGCGCGATCGAGGCGTCGATGCGGCCGGAGCCATGATCGAAACCGAAGTCCTGATCGCAGGCTATGGCCCCGTCGGCGAAACGCTGGCCTGCCTGCTCGGCAAGGCGGGCGTGAAGGCGCTCGTCGTCGAGCGCGATCGCGAGGTCTATCGCTTCCCCCGCGCGGCCCATTTCGATCACGAAATCATGCGCATCTGGCAAAAGCTCGGCATCGCCGAAGCCGTGTTGCCTTGGACGCGGCAGATGTACGAGTACGAGTTCCGCAATGCCGCCGGTGACATTCTATTGCGCTTCGACCAACGCGGCGTCGAAGCACCGTCCGGCTGGGCGCCGAGCTACATGTTCCATCAACCCGCGATCGAAGAGGCACTGCGCAAACGCGTGGAGGACTTCACCAGCGTCGAAGTCCGCCTTGGTACGTCGCTAAAATCGATCGACAGCAACACCCCGGAAGGCGTCACCGCGACAATCGCGGCGGACGGCGAGGACGAGCAAGTCCGTGCCAAATTCCTCATCGGCTGCGACGGCGGCGGCAGCTTCACCCGCCGCCAGATCGACGGCGAACTCTTTGACTACGGATTCGACGAACCCTGGCTCGTCATCGACACCGTCGCCAAGCACGAGGAAGGCCTGCCGCCGTTCGGCATCCAGTCCTGCGACCCGAAGCGCCCGACGACGGTCATGCCGATGTCGCCACTGCGCCGCCGTTGGGAGTTCATGCTGAAGCCGGACGAAACGCCGGAAGCAATGCTCGACGACGCCAAGATCGCCGAGCTGCTGAAGCCTTGGGTCAAACCCGGCCAAGTCGAACTCGTCCGCAAAGCGGTCTACCGCTTCCACGGCCTTGTCGCGAAAACCTGGCGCAATAAATCCGTTCTGCTCGCGGGCGACGCTGGTCACCAGATGCCGCCGTTCATGGGCCAAGGCATGTGCTCCGGCATCCGCGACGCCGACAACCTCGCCTGGAAATTGATCGCCGTGCTGCAGAACGAAGCCAACGCGGCCTTACTCGACTCCTATCAGCAAGAACGCGAACCGCATGTGCGCTCAATCATCGAAAGCGCCATCGGCATGGGGCGCGTGGTGTGTGTGCAAGACGAAGCGGCGGCCAAACTACGCGACCAAGGCATGATTGCTGCCCGCGCCGCCAATGCAGCGCCAACCCCGCTTCCCGGCCTCCCTTCGTTGAAGGGCGGCTTCCTACTGCCGAGTCCACGCGCCGGCGAGCCATTTCCGCAGGTTCGTACACACCGCCGCTCGAACGGACGAACCGGCTTGATGGATGACCTAACTGGGTTTGGCGACTTTCTGATCGTCCTCAAAGAACCAAACGACATCTCGAACGTTCTATGGCCGACGCCGGTTGACCTGGTTGCCCTCGGGCGCGACATCACAGACCAGGATGGACGCCTTCGCGCGTGGTTCGAGAAAGCGGGTGCCGAAATAGCGCTGGTGCGGCCAGATCGTTATGTCTTCGGCACTGGCACGCCGGAGGCCCTCGCAAGCGCTCTAGCCACGGCATTTCCCGGCGACTGTTCAGAGTAACAAGTGTGCACCGCACAATCGTCCCTCTGAAAGTTTCGCGCCGCGCCGCCGGCTTGAACGAAACGGGTTGCAGCCGATCAAAAGCCAGCAATAGACCTTCACGCAACTCCATCTTTGCCGTGACCTTGCCCAGTCATTGACGCTCACGCCCCGCGCGCCTATCCACTGCCGCGCAACGACGGCCTCAACGAGAGTGCATATGGCGACCGCGCGCAAAAACAAACCGCAGCTCAAGCTCCACATTCCCGAGCCGAAACATCGCCCCGGCGACACGCCCGACTTCAGTCA
>CXWL01125694.1_pt1 | contig 10266 bp, 9 predicted proteins | sample 590931 | NCBI WGS metagenome assembly CXWL01 (sample SAMEA3498368, study PRJEB10139) | groundwater metagenome | biome: water well; material: biofilm material | place: Germany | collected 2015-04-27
CCGGCAGTCGACGCCTTGGTCGCCGTGTCGAGCGTGGCGAAGCAGGCCACCGCGACGAGCACGAGGCCGATGCCCGCGAGGATGCGTTCGGATTCCTTGCTGCGGCTCGCCTGTTGCGCGGCGCGTGCATTCGCGAGTGCAGCGCCGGCCGCGCTGTCGATGCCGGGCCCTGGGCTCTGGCTCACTGCTGGATGCGGTGGCCGAGCAGTTCCCACACCGGCGTGAGGGCGCCAGGCAACGGTGGCAGCTTGCCGAGATCGCAGTGGCTCTCGTCGGGGCTGTGGAAATCGCTGCCGCGGGATGCGGCGAAATCGAACTCGAGCGCCTTGTCGGCGTACTCGACATATTCGGCCGGGGTGTGGCTGCCGGTGACGACCTCGATCGCCCGGCCGCCATGGGCCTTGAATTCGAGGAACAGCGCGTACTCCTCGTTGGCCGTGAACTTGTAGCGGCCCGGGTGCGCGATCACGGCCATGCCCTTGGCGGCGGTGATCCAGTGCACTGCGTCCTTCAGCGAAGCCCAGCGGTGCGGCACGTAGCCGGGCTTGCCTTCGGTGAGGAACTTGCGGAACACCTCGGGGGTATCGCGGCAGTGGCCTTGCTCGACGAGGAAGCGCGCGAAGTGCGTGCGTGAAATGAGTTCGGGATTGCCGACGAACCTGAGCGCGCCTTCATAAGCGCCGTGGATGCCGACCTTGGCCAGCCCCTCCGACATTTCTTGCGCCCGCTTGCCGCGGCCGCCGCGCGTGTCGTAGAGGCCCTGCGTCATCGCGGCGTCGTCGGGGTCGAAACCCAGGCCGACGATGTGCACGGTTTCGTTCGCGAAGGTCACCGAGATCTCGGTGCCGGTGAGATAGCGCATGCCGTTTTCGCGCGCCGCAGCGGCTGCGCGGTGCTGGCCGCCGACTTCGTCGTGGTCGGTGAGGGCCCAGAGCTCGACCCCGTTGGCGGCTGCGCGTGCAGCCAGCGCTTCAGGCGTCAATGTGCCGTCGGAGACCACGGAATGGCAGTGAAGATCGGCATTGAGAATGGAGGACACCCCGCCATTCTAGGGTGTCTGGATCACCGATGCGGGCGCATGGATGCTGCCTAAGACGCTACTAAATAAATAGCATTAACGCGCCGCTGCATGCGGCGCCACAAGGTGTGAAGAAACCGTCGCGAGCGCCCCGAGCTTGCAGCGAGGACCGCAGCCGTACTCCGTACGGTGAGGACCGCAGGTGCGAGATCGGGGCGCGCAGCAGGTTTATTCGCACCTTGTCAGCGCTTCTTGCGGAAAGCCGCCCATGCCGCCACAGCGGTGAAGGTGGCGATGATCGCCACCACGATCCAGAACCCGTGCTTGTGCTCCGCNNTCTTCCTGCAGCAGCTTGATGCGCTCCTGCAGCGCCTGCATGTCGCGCAGCACCACCGAGAACTCCTCGGTCGAGCCGCGCAGCTCCTGCACATCGGGTTCGGCCATCCATGCCGGAGGACCCTGCAGCAAGCGGAAGAGGGCGGCCGGCTCTGGCGCCAGCAGGCGCTGCAACCGCACCAGCAGCCGCCGCAGCACGCCGAGCCGCGCACGCTTGTGATCGAGGCGACCGGCGAGCAACTCGTCTTCGATGCGGTCGATGCGCGAAGTGACGCCGCGCACGATCTTCACCAGCACGTCGGCCTGCGCGCGCAGCAGGTGCTCGAGCAGCTCGGTGCTGGAGCGAGGCGCGTCGCCCGCCTTGACCGCCGTGCGCAGCGCGTCGACCGAGCGCAAGGGTTTCGTGCGCGCCGTGACCACGAGGCGCGGGCCCACGCTGATCCACAGCGTGGAGATGTCCGAGGGCTCGAAGCTGAACTCGAAGTGCACGTCGTTGATGACCGCGATCAGCGAATCGTCCGCACGTTCGATGCGCGTGGAGGGCAGGCCTTCGTGCAGCGTTTCGTAGAAGGTGTCGGAGAGATTCGCGTGCCGCACCAGCCAGCGTTCCGCTTGCGCATGGCTCAGGTTGAAGTGCAGCCAAAGGAATGGGGACCCCCACGCTCGGCACTCCGTGTCCTCGCTGCCCCCCGAGGGGGCGCTCGCTTGCTTGGGGCGGCCCGGCGCTGCGCTCGGGCCGCCTTGTATCGAGAGGGGGGTGAGCCACGCCGCCGCCTGCGCCGAATCGATGGACCGCGCAGGCTGCGGCGCCGCGGCGTCGAACAGGTAGCCGCAGATCAGCCCGGCTTCGTCGCCGCCATAGGACTGGGCGGCGAGATCATGGAGTGCCGACAAGGTGCGTGATCAGAAAAGACGGGTGAAGAGCCAGTAGAGCGAGCCCGACAGCAGCATGGCCACCGGCAGCGTCAGCACCCAGGCCAGCGCGAGGTTGCGCAGCGTGGACATCTGCAGGCCCGAACCGCTGGCCGTCATGGTGCCGGCCACGCCGGAAGAGAGCACGTGCGTGGTCGACACCGGCAATCCGTACATGTCGGCTGCGCCGATGGTGACCATGGCCACCAGCTCGGCCGAGGCGCCCTGCGCATAGCTCAGGTGCGTCTTGCCGATCTTCTCGCCCACGGTGACGACGATGCGCTTCCAGCCGATCATGGTGCCCAGCCCGAGTGCGATGGCCACCGCCACCTTGACCCACAGCGGGATGAAGCGGGTCGCGGTGTCCAGCTCCTGGCGGAAGGCGTTGACGCGCAGCTTGGTCTCGTCGTCGAACTTCGCGGTGCCGCTCTTGTCGAGGTGGCGAATGGCTTCGGAGGCCAGGTACATGTCATTGCGCACGTTGGCCACAGCGTCGGCCGGCACCGCGGCCAGCGAGCCGTGCTGGCGGACCTGTTCGCCGATGCTGCCGGCGGTGGCGGCCAGCGCGGGCACCACGGCCGGCGTGAACTCGCGGGTGCGCACGTAGGTGGCGAGCGTGTCGCGCGCCGCGGCGGGTTGCAGCGCGGGCAGCGAGGTCGGCACGTTGCGGTTCAGCGCGTTCTGCGCCATCTCGGCCACGGCCACGAACTTGATGGTCTCGTCGGCGGGCATCGCGCGGTTCAGCGCATAGGCCATCGGCACCGTGCCCACGAGGATCAGCATGATCAGGCCCATGCCCTTTTGCCCGTCGTTGGAGCCGTGCGCGAACGACACGCCGGTGCAGGTGAGGATCAAGAGGCCGCGAATCCACCACGGCGGCGGCGCGCTGCCCTTGGGCTCTTCATAGAGGGCTCGGTTCTTCACGAAGGCGCGCAGTGCCAGCAGCAGCAGGGCGGCGCAGCCGAAGCCGACCATCGGCGACAACAGAAGTGAGTAGCCCACCTTGGTGGCCTGCGCCCAGTCGACGCCGCTGGTGCCGTCGCGCCCATGCATGAGCGCGTTGGCGACGCCCACGCCGATGATCGAGCCGATCAGCGTGTGCGACGACGACGCTGGCAGCCCGAGCCACCAGGTGCCCAGGTTCCAGATGATCGCGGCGATCAGGAGCGCGAACACCATCGCGAATCCAGCACCCGATCCCACCTGCAAGATGAGCTCCACCGGCAGCAGCGCGATGATGCCGAAGGCCACCGCGCCACTGGACACCAGAACGCCCAGGAAGTTGAAGAAGCCCGACCACACCACCGCGAAGTTGGGCGGCAGCGAGTGCGTGTAGATCACCGTGGCCACCGCGTTGGCCGTGTCGTGGAAGCCGTTGACGAACTCGAAGCCCAGCGCAATCAGGAGCGCCACGCCCAGCAAGATGTAAGGCACCCAGGTCGTCATGGGCGCGCCCGAGGCCGTGACGTCGCCCACCAGGCTCCACGCCGTGAAGAGCAGGCCCGCGGCCAGGAGGCCCACGAAGGTGATCAGCGTGATCGGACCGGGCTTGGCGTCGAGCTTGGGGCGGTGCGCCGCAGCGGGCGCGGCCGGCATCTCCGTGGTCGGGGCAGCGAGCGTGTTCATGGGCGTTTTTTTGGTGTTGGAGTGGCTGCCCATGGTGTTCGCGGCATATGACAACGGCGTGTCGGCCTACGAAAACCCGCCGCCAAACCGTCACGCCGCAGTCATATGGGGCGTGCAGCATGCTTTTTTCTTCTCCCACTTCTTCCTTCCTCATCATGCTGACGAGCGCCCTTCCAGACCACGAAGACCTGATGCAACGCATCGCCCGCGACCTGATCGACAGCTACGACGAAGAGCTCGAGCTGGAGATCGAAGACCGCAACATCGACGGCCTCGACCCCTCGGCCGACGCGGTGACCGACAAGGCGGCCAGGCAGGCTTATTTCAAGGAACTCTTCCGCCTGCAGGGCGAGCTGGTCAAGCTGCAGGACTGGGTGCAGCACAGCAAGCAGAAGGTCGTCATCCTGTTCGAAGGCCGCGATGCGGCGGGCAAGGGCGGCGTCATCAAGCGCATCACGCAGCGGCTGAATCCGCGCGTGGCCCGCGTGGCCGCGCTGCCAGCACCTAACGACCGCGAACGCACGCAGTGGTACTTCCAGCGCTATGCGGCGCACCTGCCGGCGGCCGGCGAGATGGTNNCGCACCGTGCCCGAGTTCGAGAAGATGCTCGTGCGCTCGGGCATCAAGCTCATCAAGTACTGGTTCTCCATCACCGACGACGAGCAGCACATGCGCTTTCTCGGCCGCATCCACGATCCGCTCAAGCAATGGAAGCTGAGCCCCATGGACCTGGAAAGCCGCCGCCGCTGGGAGGAATACACCAAGGCGAAGGAAATCATGCTGGAGCGCACCCACATCCCCGAGGCGCCGTGGTGGGTGGTGCAGGCGGTCGACAAGAAGAAGGCTCGGCTGAATTGCATCAGCCATCTGCTGGGACAACTGCCCTACCAGGAGGTGGCGCATCCGCCGGTCGAACTGCCCGAGCGCGTGCGTCATGACGACTACCTGCGCCAGCCCGTGCCCGCCAACATGATCGTCCCCGAGATCTATTGAGGGTCCGGCGGTCGTTTGGCCGCCCGGCGCTTTGCCCTCACACTGCGCCATGGCCCGTCGTTCCACCGCTTCCGTCTTCGCCCGCGCCTACGAGCGCAACCTGAAGGCGCTCACCAAGATCACGCTGAGCAACAGCAANNTGGCAATCGGCGCGGGCGGGGCGCGCGGCTATCACCTGTTCCGCCCCGCGGGCCTGCTGCTCAAGCCCGGCGAAAAGCTGCCGCTCATGGTCATGCTGCATGGCTGCGGGCAGAGCGGCCGAGACTTCGCGGCCAGCACGCGCATGAACGCACTGGCGGTGCGCCAGCGCTTCCTGGTGCTCTACCCCGAACAGGACCGGCTCGCGCATCCCCAAGGCTGCTGGAACTGGTACGAGCGCCGCTCCGGCAAGGCCGACGCCGAGGCTGCGACCTTGATGGCCGCGGTCGACCAGGCCTGCACGCTCTATCCGGTGGACCGCGAACGCATCGCGCTGGCCGGCCTCTCGGCCGGTGCCAGCATGGCGGCGCTGGTGGCCACGCGCTATCCGCAGCGTTTTCGCGCCGTCGTCATGCATTCGGGCGTGGCGCCCGGCGCCGCGAAGTCGTCGGCCACCGCGCTCGGCGCGATGCGCGGCCAGAACGTGCCGCCGATGCCAGTCACCGCGGTCGGCAAGGCGATGGGCGCCGCGGCCGTCTTCGCGACCCTGCCGCCGATGCTCGTGCTGCACGGCGATGCCGATGCGGTGGTCGCGCCCAGCAACGGCGTCAACAGCGCAGCCGTGTGGGCCACGGCGATGGGCGCGCGGCCCGGCTTGCCGCGGGACGTGCAGCGCGGCAAGCGCCGCCCGATGCGCGTCACCGATTTCAAGCGCAAGGGCCGCACGGTGGTCTCGCTGTGCGAGATCGCGGGGCTCGGCCATGCGTGGAGCGGCGGTGCATCGAAGCTGCTGTTCAGCGATGCCGCCGGGCCCGATGCCACGCGCATGACCTGGGCCTTTGCGATGACGCAGTTCAAGCACGCGGCCAAGACCTGAGACGCATCGCCGGCCCGGCCATGACCTCCGAGGTCATTGCCGCGCGGCGGGCCGGCGCGAACACTGGCGCGCATCATGTCGCCATCACGCATCGCCGCTGCCGCGGTTTCCTCCTTCTCGCTCCAGCCTGACGCGCAGGCCGCAAAACGCCCCGGCCCGCTCGCCCTGTGGGTCATGCTCAGCGGCACCTTCCTGGTGGTGCTGGACTTCTTCATCGTCAACGTCGCGCTGCCCTCGATGCAGCGCGAGCTGCTCGCGAGCACTGCGACCTTGCAGTTGGTGGTGGCCGGCTACGGCCTGGCCACCGCCGCGGGCCTGATCACCGGCGGCCGGCTTGGCGACCTGTTCGGACGGCGCCGCATGTTCATGCTCGGCCTGCTTCTGTTCACGTTGGCTTCGGCCGCTTGCGGCTTCGCGCCGAATGCCGAGTTGCTGGTAGCGGCCCGCGTGCTGCAGGGACTGGCGGGCGCGCTGCTGCAACCGCAGGTGCTGGCGATGATCGGCCTCGTCTACACCGGCGAAGACCGTGCACGCGCTTTCGCGGCCTACGGGCTCACCCTGGGGCTCGGCGCCACGCTGGGGCAGTTGGTGGGCGGGCTGCTGATTCACGCCGACCTGGCGGGGCTCGGCTGGCGCAGTTGCTTCCTCATCAACGTGCCCATCGGCCTTCTGGCCCTGGCGCTGGCACCGCGTGTGATTCCGCCGTTGGCGAACAGCAGCACCAGCAGGCTCGACCTGGTCGGCATGCTGCTCGTGGCGGCCGGTTCGGTGGCCGTGGTGCTGCCGCTGGTCGAAGGGCGCGAGCAGGGCTGGCCCCTGTGGAGCTGGCTGTGCCTCGCGGCCGCATTGCCGTTGCTGACCGCATTCGCATTCCAGCAGCACCGCCTGGCTGCGACGGGCGGCGCGCCNNGTCTTCACGTCATTGGCGATCGGTTTCTTCGCGACCTCGATGGCAGGCGCGCGCCTCGCACGGCGCTTCGGCGGCAAGCCGCCGATCGCCCTCGGCGCGCTCGTGCTCGCGGCGGGCCATGCGCTGCAGTTCGTCAACGTGGCGGGATGGGCCGGTCACGCGCATGTGGTCGCCGTGATGGTGCCGTTGCTGCTGGTGCAAGGCGCGGGGCTCGGCATGGTGATGGCGCCGCTGGTGTCCACCGTGCTCGCCGGGTTGCCGCCGCAGCATGCGGGCGTGGCGTCGGGTGTGCTGTCGATGGTGCAGCAGGCGAGCAACGCGCTGGGCGTCGCGCTGATCGGCATCCTGTTCTATGGCCGGCTGGGCAGCGCGCCGGATGCGGCCGGTTATGACGCCGCATTCGGTGTTGCGCTGCTGTATCTCATGGTGTCGGCGCTGGTGGTGGCGGTGCTGCATCGCAGGGCAGCGCGCCAGCACTGACCGCGAGCGGCCGACCTCCGAGATCACGAACCCGTCGACCTAAAACCTTCAAGCCGCAGGAAGAAACTTCCTGACGTGCGCCGCGAACGCCGCCGTCAACGCCGTGGGCGCCTCGCGGTCGAACGCCAGCGTGACGCCGACGCTCGGCAGCTCGGGGAATCCCTGGTCCGGCGTGAGGATCTGCAGGTCGTCGGGCACGGCCGTGCGCGTCAGCACGATGACCGCCTGCCCCGAGCGCGCCATGCCGACCAGGCCCGAGAGGCTGCTGCTCGCATAGGCGAGCCGGTAGGCGCGGCCCGCGGCTTCCAGCGCCTGCCTCGGCAGCCGGTGGTCCAGCGCATCCGGTGCGCCCAGCGCCAGCGGCAGCGGGTCGAGCGACGCGGCGGCGCCGTCGCGGTGCGCCACCCATACCAGCGGCTCGCTGCGGATCACATCGTCGCCGGCGGCATCACCCGCCACGGACACCAGTGCAAGGTCGACCGCGTGCCGCGCCAGCAACTCGTGCAGCCGCGGCGTCGGCGCGCACATCACTTCCAGTTGCACGCGCGGATGCAGGCTCGCAAAGCTCTGCAGCAGGTACGGCAGGAAGACGACGGCATAGTCGTCGGGGCAGCTGAAGCGCAGCACGCCGGACAGTTGCTCGCCGCGCAGTTCGGCCAGCGCTTCGTCGTGCTTGCGCAGCAGTTCGCCCGCGCGAACGAGGAGTCGCTCGCCGGTCGCGGTGAGCGTGACGCCGCGCCCGGTGCGGTGCAGCAGCGGCTGCTCGACGATGCCTTCGAGCCGCTGCATCTGCATGCTGAGCGCCGACTGCGTGCGCCCGACGCGCAGGGCCGCCTGGCCCAGCACGCCCGTCTCGGCAATGGCGACGAAGCTGCGCAGAAGGTCGATGTCCAGCGACTGGCTCACGGCATGAATTCTCCTGATAGCTGATGTCAAAACAATTCGCTTCCCGGCGGGTGCGCCGCTGCGTAATGTGCGTCATTTTGATCGGCACGCATCCATATGAGCAGCAACGACGACCCCAGGTTCTGGCAACAGGCGAAGCAGCATCTGGTGCGCTACGGCGGCAGCTTCGAGCCACTGATCATCGAGCGCGCCGAGGGCTGCTTCGTCTACGACGCCGATGGCCGCGGCATCCTCGATTTCACCTCGGGCCAGATGAGCGCCCTGCTGGGCCATTCGCATCCCGACATCGTGGCGGTGGTCACGGAGCAGATCCGCTCGCTGGACCACCTCTTCAGCGGCATGCTGTCGCGGCCGGTGGTGGCGCTCGCCGCCGAAATCGCGCGGCACGCGCCGCCCGGGCTGGAGCGCTGCCTGCTGCTGAGCACCGGCGCGGAGTCGAACGAGGCGGCGCTGCGCATGGCCAAGCTCGTCACGGGCCGGCACGAGGTGGTGGCCTTCACGCAGTCATGGCATGGCATGACCGGCAGCGCGGCCGCGGCCACCTACAGCGCCGGCCGCAAGGGCTACGGGCCGGCGGCAGCAGGCTCGTTCGCCATCCCGGCGCCGAACGCCTACCGCCCGCGCTTCACGACGGCGGAGGGCGCGCTCGATTGGCGCCGCGAACTCGACGACGGCTTCGAGCAGGTCGACCGTCAGTCCACCGGCGCGCTCGCCGCCTTCATTGCCGAGCCCATCCTCAGCAGCGGCGGCATCCTCGAACTGCCGCCGGGCTACATGGCGGCGCTCAAGAAGAAGTGCGAGGAGCGCGGCATGCTCTTGATCCTCGACGAGGCGCAGACCGGCGTCGGCCGCACCGGGCTGATGTTCGCGTGCGAGCGCGACGGCGTCACCCCCGACATCCTCACGCTCTCCAAGACGCTGGGCGCGGGCCTGCCGCTGGCGGCGATGGTGACGACCGCCGCGATCGAGGAAGAAGCCCATGCGCGCGGCTTCCTGTTCTATACGACGCACGTGTCCGACCCGCTGCCGGCGGCAGTCGGCCTGAAGGTGCTGGAGGTCGTGGAGCGCGACGGGCTGGTCGAACGCGCACGCGTCGCCGGCGAGCGCCTGCAAAAGGGACTGCGGACACTGCAGTCGCGCCATGAATGCATCGGCGACGTGCGTGGCCGCGGCCTGCTGCTCGGCCTGGAAGTCGTCGCCAGCCGCGAGACCCGCGAGCCCGCCTTCGAGCTGGGCGAGGCCGTCACACGCGAATGCATGAAGCTCGGGCTGAGCATGAACATCGTGAAGCTGCCGTCGATGGGCGGCGTCTTCCGCATCGCGCCNNGGCAACCGCCGCGCGAGCGGTTTGCCGAACCTCAGGTGCGCCATGGAATCCGAACTGAAATCGCTGGTCCAGGCCCTGCGCGACTTTGCGCAGGCCAGGGCCTGGGAGCCCTATCACTCCCCCAAGAACCTCGCCTCGGCGCTCTCGGTCGAAGCGGCCGAACTGCTCGAGCATTTCCAGTGGCTCACCGAAGCGCAGAGCCGGTCGCTCGACCCCGGGAAGCGCGCGGAGGTCGGGGCCGAGATGGCGGATGTGTTCCTCTATCTGCTGCAGCTCGCCGACAAGCTCGGCATCGACCTCATCGATGCGGCCCGGCGCAAGATGATCGTCAACGCGCAGAAGTACCCGGCTCCCCTCGATCCATCCGCCTGAGTACCTCCGTGTACGCCACCCGGCGTATTTCCCCTTCTTGGTGCATTCCGCAGACTCCTCTCCATCGCCAGCCACGCGCTGTCGACAAGGTTCAACCCAACCGGAGCAGGAGTCCACATGCAACGTCGTTTCACACTCAAGGCGCTCACCGCCGCCGTCGCGCTGGCCAGCATTTCTGCTGCGCCCGCATTCGCTGCCGACACCATCAAGGTCGGCGTGCTGCACTCGCTGTCGGGCACGATGGCCATCTCGGAAACCGTGTTGAAAGACACGGTGCTGATGGCCATCGACGACATCAACAAGAAGGGCGGCGTGCTGGGCAAGCAGCTCGAGCCCGTGGTGGTCGACCCGGCCTCCAACTGGCCGCTGTT
>CXWL01032083.1_pt1 | contig 10264 bp, 12 predicted proteins | sample 590931 | NCBI WGS metagenome assembly CXWL01 (sample SAMEA3498368, study PRJEB10139) | groundwater metagenome | biome: water well; material: biofilm material | place: Germany | collected 2015-04-27
CGCATGCACCAAGAATCGGCGCGCGAGGGGATGGAGCAGCCAATTTACTATTGGGATCCAGTTATCGCGCCTGGCGACATGGACTTCTACACCGGCTCACTCTTCCCGTGGCGCGGCGACATTCTGATCGCGGGCCTCAATACACGTTTGATCGTGCGGCTTGCGGTCGACGGTGAGCGCGTGACTGGCGAAGAGCGCTTCGCTCTCGGCGTTGGCCGCATTCGCGACATCGCCGAAAGCGAAGATGGCGCTCTGTGGATCGTCACCGACGAGGACAATGGCCGCGTGCTGCGGCTCACCCCCGAGGCNNGCTCGTTCTCGAGCGCGATCGGCGCGATGCGGGCGTGCGCGCTTTCGCCCTGGGCCGTGAGCGACAGTAATTGCTTGCGCGCGTCGTCGCGATCGGCGCGCGTCGCGACGCGCTTCGCATCCACCAGCTTCGCCACCGCCCGCGATACCGCGACCTTGTCCATCTCCGTCGCTTCCGCGACTTCCTTGGCCGTGAGCTCAGCGCGGCGCCCAAGCACCGCGATAATGCGCCATTCCGGAATGGTCAGGTCGAACGCCTTCGCATAACGCGCCGCAATCGCCCGGCTGACGCGGTTTGACAGGATCGAGAGCCGGTACGGAAGGAAATCCTCCAGAACCAGCAGCTCCGCGGGGGCTGATTTTCGCTTTGCGCTTGCCATTGGTTACAGATGAAACTAAATCTCGGGCAAACGCAAGCTTCGAGGAAACACCCATGGCCGACCTGTTCGAGAATCCGATTGGGACCGATGGATTTGAGTTCGTTGAATTCACCTCGCCCGAACCAGAAAAGCTTGCCGCGTATTTCGAACAGATCGGCTTTACCGCCGTCGCCAGGCATCGCTCGAAGAACGTCGTCCGCTACAAGCAGAACGACATCAACTTCATCCTGAACATGGAACCCGCGGGCCAAGCCGCCGACTTCCGCGAAGCGCATGGGCCTTCAGCCAACGCGATGGCGTTCCGCGTGAAGGACGCGCAGCACGCACTGCGCGAAGCTGTGAAGCGGGGCGCCGAGCCGGTGGAGGGCAGGGTCGGCCCGATGGAGCTCAACATCCCGGCAATCAAAGGCATCGGCGGCGCCTACATCTATCTCGTCGATCGCTACGGCGCGCAGTCGATTTACGACATCGACTTCAAGCCGATCGAAGGCGCCGACGAGAAGAAGAACGCGATCGGCCTCACCTATCTCGATCACCTCACGCACAACGTCTTCCGTGGCAACATGAAGACGTGGGCTGATTATTACGAAAAGATCTTCAACTTCCGCGAGATCCGCTATTTCGACATCGAAGGCAAAGTCACCGGCCTTTTCTCAAAGGCGATGACGAGCCCGGATGGCAAGATCCGCATCCCGCTCAATGAGAGCAAGGGCGAGGCAGGCAAGGTCGATCAGATCGAAGAGTATCTGCAGCGCTACAAGGGCGAAGGCATCCAGCACTTGGCGTTTGGCACGGATAATCTCTACGACGTTGTCGATCGCCTGCATGCGCGCGACGTGCAGCTGCAGGACACGATCGAGACGTATTTCGACCTTATCGACCAACGCCTGCCGGGCCACGGCGAGCCGGTGGAAGAACTGCGCAAGCGCCGTATTCTGATCGACGGCGCGCCGAGCGAAGGGCAGGGCCTGCTCCTGCAAATCTTCGGCAAGGACGCCATTGGGCCGATCTTTTTCGAGTTCATCCAGCGCAAAGGCAACGAAGGCTTCGGCGAGGGCAATTTCAAAGCGCTGTTCGAGTCGATTGAACTCGACCAAATCAAGCGCGGCGTGCTGAAGGCCGGTTGATGACGGCGAGCGGCCTGTCGTTGCTCTCCACTCTCGATCTTTCCGGTCGCGCATTCCGCGCGCGCGAAGGGCCCACTCGGCTGCGCGGCCGCGTCGTGAGAACGAGCTTCGACGGAACGTATGCCCGCATCGAAATCAGCGACGTCGAGCGCAAGCGTCGCGACGATGCCGTCTGGTCGAAACTCGAAGGCTTTGACGCCTACGTTGGCCGAGGCGATATTACTTCGGTTTGGACCGAGCCGGATGGCGGCGTCAACGTGTCCATCACCTACATCGGCGAGATTCAAATTTTGCCGCCAGGAGTCGAACAATGAATGGCGCGCGTTTCGTCTGGGCGGCGCTTGCTGCGCTCCTTCTCAGCGCCTGCGCGACGGCGCCTGAGCCTCATCCGCGCTGGTCGATCGTTGTGCACGGCGGTGCGGGTGTCATCGAGCGTGCGAGCCTAACGCCCGAACTTGAAGCGCAATACCGAGCCGCGATGCGGCGCGCGCTCGACACGGGCGGCGCCATCCTCGAACGCGGCGGCACATCGCTCGATGCTGTCGAGGCCGTCATCCGCGAGATGGAAGACGATCCGTTGTTCAATGCCGGCCGCGGCGCGGTGTTCACGGCGGAGGGTCGCAATGAGCTCGATGCGTCGATCATGGACGGCAGCAACCGTGGCGCCGGCGCGGTGGCGGGTCTTACGCGCACACGTCATCCGATCAGCGCCGCGCGCGCGGTCATGGAACGCTCGCGCCATGTGATGCTGATCGGCGAAGGTGCCGAGGCGTTCGCGCGATCGCAGAATCTAGAAGAGGTCGATCCGTCCTACTTCTTCACGGAACGGCGTTGGCAGCAGCTTGAGGAAAATCTGCGCAGCAACAATTTGCCGATCCCGCAGCGCCCGGCGAACGCGCCGCGCGCGCCGCAAGCGCAGCTGATCTATCNNGATCTATCCGGACGATCACCAGTTCGGCACCGTCGGCGTCGTCGTGCTCGATACGCACGGCAACATCGCCGCGGGGACCTCAACCGGCGGCACAACCGCCAAACGCTGGGGCCGCGTTGGCGATGCGCCGATCGTTGGTGCGGGAACCTACGCGCAGAACGGCGTGTGCGGCGTCAGCGCCACCGGCACGGGCGAATTCTTCATCCGCATCGGTGTGGCTCGCGATATTTGCGCGCGCATGCAGTTCCGCCGCGAAAGCGCCCAGCAAGCGGCGGATGCCGTGATCGCCGAAGTTGGCGCTATGACCAACAATGCCGGCGCCGCGGGCGATGGTGGCGTGATCGTGCTCGATGGCCGAGGCAATGTCGCGTGGGCGATGAACACGCCCGGCATGTACCGCGCTTCACAATCGGCAGGCGCCGCGCCCGTGATTCATATCTTTGCAGACGAGGAAGAGTGAAATGCCCATAACCTCCGGCATCCATCACGTCGCCTACCGCTGCAAGGACGCGAAGCAGACCGTCGCGTTTTACCGCGACGTGTTCGACATGGAGTACACCACCGCGTTTGCCGAGGATCATGTCCCGTCGACCGGCGAGTACGATCCGTACATGCACGTCTTTCTTGATGCCGGGAACGGCAACGTGCTGGCCTTCTTCGAATTGCCGAACCAAAAAGAGATGGGCCGTGACGAGAACACGCCGGCTTGGGTTCAGCACATCGCGTTCAAGGTCGAGAGCCTCGATGCGCTGATGGCGGCGAAGGCGCGCGCCGAAGCGAGGGGGCTCGATGTCATCGGGCCGACCGATCACGGCATCTTCAAGTCGATCTATTTCTTCGATCCCAATGGCCACCGCCTCGAACTCACTGCCGATACTGGCACGGCCGAGGAGCTTGCGGAGCTGAAACGCGTGGCGCCGGCCATGCTTGAAGAGTGGAGCCGCACCAAGAAGGCGCCGAAACATGCGGCTTGGCTTCATGAAAAAGCCCGCGCCGCGCACGCTGCCGCGAAATCGCGGATTGGCGAATAATCGGCATGACGTTGGCGCGCGCACGCGCTAGAAGAAACGCATGCTGAAGCTCTACGATTATTGGCGCTCGTCCGCCGCCTATCGCGTCCGCATTGGCTTGGCTCTGAAGAACGTTGAGTACGAGAGCGTGCCGGTGAACATTGCGCCGGGCGTCGATGAACAGATGCGCGAGCCGTATCGCTCGAAGAACCCGCAGATGCGGGTGCCGGCGCTGGAGACGGAGAAGGGGCTGATCACCCAGTCGATGTCGATCCTGGTTTGGCTCGATCAGACCTATCCGGAGCCGCGGTTGATGCCGGCCGATCCTTGGCTCGGGGCGCAGGTGCGGTCGTTTGCGCTGACGATCGCCACCGACATTCACCCGCTCAACAACACCAGCGTGCTGACGCGCATCAAGCTCGAGTTCAGCGCCGACGAGGATCATGTCGGCGAGTGGTATCGCCATTGGATCAAGCTCGGCTTCAGCGCGCTGGAGCATCAGGCGCAACAGCGTGAGCAGACGACATATTGCTTTGGCGATCAGCCGACGCTCGCGGACGTCTGCCTTGTCCCGCAGATGACCAACGCGCGGCGCTTCAAGACCGACCTCTCGCCATTTCCGCGCCTGGTCGCGTGGGACGAAGCGGCGCGTCAGCACCCGGCTTTCATCAAGGCGGCTCCCGAAAATCAGAAGGACGCAGTGAAACAATGAAGCTTGCCTCCCTGCGTCATGGCCGCGATGGCCGTCTCGTTGTTGTGTCCGACGATCTCGCCTGGTGTGCGTATGAACCTAGCGTGCAGACGATGCAGGCGGCGCTGGATGATTGGGCGCACGCTGAGCCGCGTCTCAGGGCGCTGAGCCAAGGCGTCAACACCGGCACGGTGCTGCGCGAGCGCTTCCACGAGCGGGAAGCGTCGTCGCCTCTGCCGCGTGCGTTTCAGTGGGCCGATGGTTCGGCTTATGTAAACCACGTCGCTTTGGTGCGGCAGGCGCGCGGCGCGAAGATGCCGGAAAGCTTCTGGACGGACCCGCTCATGTATCAGGGCGGCAGCGACGTGTTTCTCGGGCCGCGTGACGCGATCCCGTTGAAGGACGAAGCCTGGGGTTGCGACTTCGAAGCGGAAGTCGCGGTTGTTGTCGATGATTGCGAAGCCGGCATTAGCGCCGATGACGCGCGCAAGCGCATTCGTTTGGTGATGCTTGTCAACGATGTGAGCCTGCGCAATCTCATCCCGGGGGAGTTGGAGAAGGGCTTCGGCTTCTTCCAATCAAAGCCTGCTTCGGCGTTCTCGCCTGTCGCGGTGACGCCGGACTCGCTTGGCGACGCGTGGCGCGATGGCAAGCTGCACCTGACCATGCACGTCAGCCTCAACGGCAAGTTCTTCGGCGCAGCCAACGCCGGCGAGGATATGACGTTCGATTTCGGCCAGCTCATCGCGCACGCGGCCAAGACGCGTGAACTTGCGGCAGGATCGATTATCGGCTCGGGAACGATTTCCAATCGNNAAGCCGATCAACGAAGGCGGCTTAGGCTATTCCTGCATTGCCGAGCAGCGCATGATCGAGACGATCCAGAGCGGAAAGCCGTCAACGCCGTTCCTCAAGCACGGCGACCGCGTTGAGATCGAGATGTTCGACGCGAAGAAGCACTCGATCTTCGGCCGCATCGAGCAGCAGGTGGTCAAGACCTAGCCCCGCGCCACGTAGGCGTCGCGCAGGTCGCGTTTCAGGATTTTGCCGATGTGACTGCGCGGCAGCTCGTCGATCAGCTCGACGGCGCTAATGCGCTGGGTTTTACCGAGCCGTTCGTTCGCGAACGCTTTCAGCGCCGCGGCATCGGCGCCGCGCGAGACCACGAACGCCACGGGTGTCTCACCCCACTCGGGGCTGGCCACGCCGACGACGGCGACGTCGGCCACGTCCGGATGCTGGCGCAGCACTGCTTCCAGATCGCTTGGATAGATGTTGAAGCCGCCAGAGATGATCATGTCCTTCTTGCGGTCCATGAGTTCGACGAAGCCGTCCGCATCGAAACGGCCAACGTCGCCGGTACGGATGAACGCCAGGCCTTCCGGCGAAAGCCACGTCGCGGCGTCGGTTTGTTCGCGGCGATTGTGATAGCCGCTCATCATCAACTCCGAGCGGCCGACCAATTCGCCGACTTCGCCGCGCGGCAGCTCGTGGCCATCTTCATCGATGACGCGGATGTCGTGCCCTGGCGCCGGCTGGCCGACCGTGTGTAGCTTATCGGGATGCACGTGCGCGGCCAGCACGCAGGTGCCGCCGCCTTCGGTCATGCCAAAATATTCGACCAAGCCGCCGGGCCAACGCTTCAGCACATCGGCTTTCAGCGCGGCGGAGAAGGGCGCCGAGGTGCAGAACTTCATAACGAAACTTGAAAGATCGTAAGAGTCGAAATCCTCGCGCGCCATTAGCCGCGTGTACTGCACCGGCACCAGCATCGTGTGCGTCGCGCGATGCTTCTGCGCGAGGTGCAGATATTGGCCGGCGTCGAACTTCTTCATCAGCACAACCGTGCCGCCCCAGGCGAGCGCTGGAAAGAAGCTCACCAAAGTTGTGTTTGAATAGAGCGGCGTGGAGAGCAGCGTCACGGCATTGGGGCCGTAACCCATCGCGACGGCGCGCATCACATGCCCGAAGCGCATGCCGAAGCTTTGCACGATGCCTTTCGGCGTACCTGTCGTGCCGGAGGAATAGATGATGTTGAACGGCATATCCTCGGGGATCACCACAGGGGCGGGCTTGGCGCCTGCGGGTGCGATGAACTGATCGTGCCGCGCGCCCGGCGCGCCATCATCGAGTCCGACAAGCTTGACGTTCACCGTGGCGAGACGTTCGCCCAGCGCGTCGCCGACGCTTTTGTCGAGGAAGAAGACCTTCGCGCCGCAATCGGCGATCATGTCGACAATGCTATCGGGCGTGGAAGAGGGCGCGATCGGCGCGACCGCGACGCCGGTGCGTAAGGCGCCGATGAAAGTGCATGCGTACTCGATCGATGTGCCCGCGCAGATCGCGACGCTGTCGCCGGCCTTCACGCCTTCGCGCTGCAGCGCCGCCGCGACGCGATCCATCATCTTGTCGAGGTCGCCATAGCTCAGCTGTCGCTCGTCTTGGATCAGCGCGACGTTTTCTGGCGCTGTTTGCGCCAGCGCGCGGATCATTTCGGGCAGGGGCGTGAACGCTTCAGTGCTCAACTCAAATCTCCCTGCGTGGCGCCGCCGTCGCTGCATCGCCTGTGTTCGGCGTGCCTTTCGGCTCGATCAACAGCACGTGCGTTTCTTCTTCCGCAAACGGGGCGTGTTCGACACCTTGCGGCACAACGAACACTTCACCCGGACCGACGCGTACGTCGCCATCGCGCAGGCGCATGATCATCTCGCCTTTGAGGACGAGGAAGAAATCGTCGGTGTCGGCGTGCGAATGCCAGGGGAATTGCCCCTGGAACTTCACCACCATCAGGTCGTGACCGTTGAAGGCGCCGACAACGCGCGGCTGCCAATGGCCTTCAAACAGCGAGAGCTTTTCAGCCAGGTTGATCTTGCTCATGCGTGAGCGAAGATATCCGTCTCTTCCCATCCGGCAAGATCGAGTGCAGCGCGGGTCGGCAGGAAATCGAAGCACGATTGCGCAATCTCGGTGCGGCCCTCGCGGGCGAGCATCGCGTCGAGCCGTTCCCTGAGCGCGTGCAGATGCAGCACGTCGGAGGCGGCGTAGGCGAGCTGCGCGTCCGAAAGTTCGGGCGCGCCCCAATCGCTCGATTGCTGATCCTTGGAAATGTCGCGGCCGAGCAGCTCCTTGGTGAGGTCCTTCAGGCCGTGACGATCGGTGTAGGTGCGCACAAGCTTCGAGGCAATCTTGGTGCAGTAGAGCGGCGTCGTGATGATCGAGAGGTCGCGCATGAACATGGCGATGTCGAAGCGCGCGAAATGGAAGAGCTTCAAGTGCGCCGGATCGGTCAGCACGCGCTTCAGGTTCGGCGCGTCGTAGCTGGCGCGATCGAGCTGCACCAAATGTGCTTCGCCGCCGCCGTCGGAGAGTTGAACCAGGCAGAGCGGGTCGCGGATGAGCGAGAGGCCCATCGTCTCGCTGTCGACCGCGACTGCGCCGTTGAACTTCACGCTATCGGGCAGGTCGCCCTTGTGCAGATGCACCGCCACGTTCTTGCCGTCGACGGTGAGAGAGAGTTTCCGTGTCATGGGGCGGGGGATTACGGCAATTCCCCGTCATGCGCCAGTGCGGCGCTACCGCCGCAGCACCAGACCCAAGCGGAACGCGCGGGGCGGACCAAAGCTCTCGATGCCGTTGCCGCTCTCGGCGGTTTCGATTTCCGTGTCCAGAGCGTTGTCCAGCGCCATGAACGCCGAGACGCCGTCACGCAGGCGCTGCTCGACGCGCAGATCCAGCACCAAGGTTGCATCGAGCTCACGCGCATTGAGGTCATCTTCGAACCGCGCGCTCTCATAGATCAGCGCCGCGGAGAGCGTGGTGGCATCGGCTGCGCGCCAGTCGGCGCCGGCGCTGATGCTCAGCTCCGGTGACTGGGCTGGGCGCAAGCCTCTGAGCGGGCCGCTGTCGAACGTCGCGTCGGTGACGTTCAACGCGACGCGCCAGCCGAGCCGATCGCTGAAGTCGCCATGGGCTTCCGCTTCAACGCCCATGGCTTCGATCATGCCTGCGTTCTGGCGTTGCCGATAGGCGCCGCCGGTCGGCACGAACACGCCGGGCGGAAATACGCCAGGCCCGGCGCCGAGCGTGACGTTGACGATGGCGTCTTCAAGCCGCGTCGCGAACACACCAGCGTCCCAGGACCAGGTCGCGTACGCGCCGCCGATGCCGGCATCGAAGCCAACGATCCGCTCTGGCTCCAATGTTGGGTTCGCTTCGGTCACGTCGTTCCCGACACGGAAGGGGCGGTGAAGCTCGTTCAAGGTTGGTGGACGGAATCCCGCATAGGCGGCGCTGCGTACGAACGTGTCGCCGAACGCGCGCCGCACGCCGAACCGTGCGGTGGGTGCGACGGTCTCGGTGTCTTCCGGCGCGAACTGCAACAGCGGCGCACCGGTCGCGATCACGCGCTCGACGCGGCTGCCATCCCACGCGCGATAGTGGTCCGCACGCACGCCGCCAGTGAAAAGCCAATCGCCAGCCTCGCGCCAGCCCTCGACGTAGGCGNNAGAAGCGCTCGTGGGTCTCGCCGTCGGCTGTGCGCAGATCGGCGCCAAGCTCGACGCCGTAATCCTTGCCGCTCCAACGCAGAGCCGCGTTGCCACCCCAGCCAAATGCGGGTGTTTCGTATTGCTCGTTGGCCGGCGTGGTTGTGCCGCGATCCGGGGCGGTTGCGACGGAGGTGTTGTAGAGGTCGGATGCCATCGCCCACGCTTGCACGCGCCAAGCGAGATCGCCCGCGGGCGCCGCAAGCGTCACGCTCAAGCTCGATCCATCGGAGCGCGATTCCGCGCCAACCAAGCCTGCGCCCCGGCTTTCCGAGTATCCGCCAAGACGCATCGCGAAGATGCGCTCACCGTCGCGCCACTCGACGCGCGCCACGCCAGCAAGTGAGTCTGACCAGACTTCGGTATCGGCGGCGCCGCGCCCTGCGCGCACAGGAATCCAACCGTCGTCCTGCTGCGCGGCCGCCGCCAGCATGAACGACCACGCATCACCACGCGCTTCGCCAACGCCCGCCGCACGCAGCTGTCCGCGTTCACCGCCCTCGAGCGAGAGCACTGCACCTTGGCCGCGACGCTCATCGAGTTGCGCCGTGCCTGTCAGCGCGCCCGCGCCGTAGGGACCGGCGCCAGCGCCACGCAGCACGGTCGCGCGCTCGATCGTCTCCGGCGGCACGGCGCCCCAGATTACCCAACCGCCGAATGGATCGTTGAGCGGCTGGCCGTCGAGCGTCACCAGCGCGNNAGCGTCACCAGCGCGCGTCCCGCGCCCGAGGGCGCGGACGCGCGAACGGATAAACCCTGGATGGTCGGATTAGCGGCGGCGCTATCGTTGCGGCGGAAGGTGGAAACGCCCGGCACGCTGCGCAATGCGTCATCGAGCCGAGTCGCTGTCGCCAGCACCAACGGATCGATCTCGTAGGCGGAGTAGGCGGCCTCGCTCGCCGCCTCAGGCAAGCGCGGCGCGACGATGACGATCTCCTCGCTCGCCGCCTGGCCGTCCACTTTAATTCTTCTCCGTCGTGTCGCGATCCGTCGAGCATTTCGTAAGTCACAATGGTAAACCGAGTCTGTTCAGTTCGCGCATACGTGTCCATCACGTCGCGCGTCGTTCCTGGTGGTGGGCACACGTTGCGCGCCAGTGGCTCCCGCGACATCGAAAGGAACGCCACGCGCGTGTTGTCTAGCGTCGAAGCGATTAGGCCCGCTGGGTGTCAACGCGCTGACGTCAAGCGCTGAATCCTGGGTCGGCGCGATCCCGGCGGTCGAAGGAACGTCGCAGCCGGCGCCGTGGAAGGCGCCGGGCCAAGGCAGAGC
>CXWL01122672.1_pt1 | contig 10257 bp, 11 predicted proteins | sample 590931 | NCBI WGS metagenome assembly CXWL01 (sample SAMEA3498368, study PRJEB10139) | groundwater metagenome | biome: water well; material: biofilm material | place: Germany | collected 2015-04-27
GCGCAACCGGCGCTGGCAGAAGAGCGCGAACGGCCGATGATGCTGCTGGTGTCAGTGCAGCGCTGAGGGCAAAGCTTTCAACCGGATTTGGGGTGATAATACGCCGGCGATCGGCGCCCTCCCCGGCAAGTGCCGAGGCAACCCATCATCAAACAAGGAAGCAAGATGCAGATTACTCAGGGACAACGCCTGCCACTGTCCAACATTCTCCAGGGTCAGTCGCTCACCCTCGCGGTGCAGATTCAGTCCAGCGACGTCATTGATTTTGTCTGCTTCGGCGTCGACGCGCAGGGCAAGCTGTCCGACGATCGCTACATGGTGTTTTTCAATCAACCGAGCACGCCGTGCGCCGGCGTCAAGATTGAAGATCAGGGGCGGTTTCAGATCAATCTCGCGCAGTTGCCGGCCACCATTGATCGCCTGGTGTTCACCGCCTCCATTGATGGCGCCGGTGCGATGAGCGCCATCGGTGCCAGTCAGTTCAGCGTGTCCAACCCGGCCGGTCAGACGGTTGCCCAGTGCGCGTTTTCCGGCGCGACTTTCAGCGCCGAAAAAGCGATCATGGTCGCCGAACTCTATCGCAAGAACGGCGAATGGCGCCTGCTCTCGAACCTGCAAGGTTACGCACAGGGCCTCGATGCACTGGTCAATCACTTCGGCGGAGAAGTGGCTGAAAGCCCGGCTCCAGCGCCGGCAAAGGTTTCCCTCGAGAAAAAGATTGCCGCTGCTGCGCCGCACCTCGTCAGCCTGGCCAAAAAAGCCCAGATCAGCCTGGAAAAAGCCAACCTCACGCAGACCAAGGCGCGCGTGGTGCTGGTGCTCGATGCATCAGGCTCGATGAACCATCAATACGCCAAAGGCCGGGTACAGGAAGTCGTCGACAGGCTGCTGCCGCTGGCAGTGTCGTTCGATGAGGACGGCGAGCTCGATTGCTGGGCGTTCGGCGCCAAGCCTTTGCGCCTCTCACCCGTGACGCTGAGCAACCACAAGGGCTTCATCGACAGCGACAGCCGTGGCTGGAGAAACTGGGAACTGGGCAGCCGGATCAACGATGAACCCAAGGTCATCGAAAAAGTGCTGGAGCAGTTTCATCTGAGCGATGACGGTACGCCAATGTATGTCCTGTTCATCAGCGACGGTGGCGTGTCGGAAAGCCGCAAGATCACCCGCCTGATGGTCGACGCCGCCAATCTGCCGATCTTCTGGCAATTTGTCGGGCTCGGCGGCAAGGGTTACGGGATTCTGGAAAAGCTCGACACCCTGCCCGGGCGCGTGGTCGACAACTGCGGTTTCTTCGCGCTGGATGACTTGCACGACATCTCGGAAGAACAGCTCTACGACCTGTTGATGGCCGAGTTTCCGATCTGGCTGAAGGACGCCAAAGCCAAGGGCATTATTCGCTGATGGCCAGCCCGCGCAGGCCTTGAGGCTTGCGCGGGAGTCTCTTCAGTGCAGATCGGACATTTGCAGCGGCGTGATCTCGGCAAACCGCGCCGAGCGATCCAGTTTGACCCGCGCCCCGCACGCGTCGAGTGCCGCGATCGGATCAATCTCGCTCAAGCGATCGAAGTTCAGCGCGTTCCATTGATCTCGCGAAATCAGCGCCGAGATGACGTAGTGCTCAGCGATCCTGCCGCTGGCTGCATCATCCCGCTGGATGTAGCCCGACACCAACACCTTGCCGATACCCGGCAACAACGCAAATACCTCACCCGCCACGCGAAACAACGAGCCGTAGCACNNAGCCGTAGCACAGTGCGACAAAGTCGCGACGTACCTGAGCATCCGTGCGTTTTTTGAAGGTAAGTTTGCCGTTGCCCGTGGCTTGCGCGGTGCGCCGGGGTACATCGTCTTCATCGGGTAAATCGACATCCAGGGCAATCCCACACACATCCTGGGAAAACTCGTAGGTCACCCGGGTTTCCTTGGGCCAGGCAATACCGCTCAGCACGTAGTTGAGCGCCCTCTCCATCTGCGCACTGAAACCTTTGGCCGATAGACGGAACGCCTTCTCGATCTCGGCCCGCTCGAACTCATGAGCGTCGCGAGTCGCCTGCCATTCGGCGAGCTGCTGGCCGTAGGCGGCCAATTGCGCTTCGGCCTGCCGAACGATCTTTGCCGCGCGCAGCAGCATCCGATCGACAAGGCCTGGCGTCAGTTGCACAGGCATCGTCGGAGGCTCAATGGCAAAAGGCGCGGGAATCGCCGGCAGCGATCCTGGGCGCGGTGTCAGCAAATGCAACCCAAGGCAATCGTCAAGATCTCGATTGATGGTCTGCGCGGCTTTCTCCAGCAAGCGCTGAATGTCGTCCACCATTTCGCTTTTCACCCGTTTGACGATGGCGGCTGATAGCGGCTGATCATCGATATCGGTGATCAGCAGCGTGCCCTCGTCGCTGACTTTGATCTTCACCGGGCCGGTATGCCCCGTCGCAACGGGACGCTTTCGCGAAGGACGGTCGATGCGCTCACGATAAGACAGGCCCGTTCCGGGAATCCCCGCATTGAGGAAGGTGCCGTTGCGCCCCAGGGTCATGCTCAATCCGCGCGGACCGATCGACGTGCTTACACCTGAGCCGCTGATATTCAGGCGCACACCCGGCACCAACGTGATCCGCTTGCTGAACCGAAATCCCATGACCGCTCCTTGCATGAATGTTGGCTGAAGTCAGTAACGCAACCCGTTCAGGTCCTGCCGGCGATGTAGTCGTCGATCGAGGAGAACTGTCGATGCCTGCACATCCAGCCCGAGAGGAAGACGAACGCCGTGGTCACCGCCACCGCCCAACCACGCTTGCGCCGGGCATCGCGTTTGTTGCTGGCGTTGCTGGCAAACAACAGCAGCATCATCAGGCAGTAGAAGGTCAGCAAGGCAATTTTTGCGAACAGTGCGAGCAGGAAATACAACGACACACCATTGCTGCGGTAGGTCTGCACAATCACCTGCACAGCCATGATCGACGCCAGTACCCCGGCGGCAATTGCTGAATAACCCTTGGGGATTTCCAGCCAGGCACTGCAAACAAAATAGGTGCCGATGCCGAGGATCGGCATGAGGCTGGTCCACAGCGCATCGGTGTAATCCTGGTAGATCGTCATCGAACCGCGATGGTGCAGCCAGACGCAGATCAACAGCAAAACAGCCATGACAAACAGCGCGATTTTCAGGTTCAGAACCGCTTGGTGATCATCGGCGGCACTGCGCACCGGCGCTGCCGGCCTGGCCACGGCCGAAGGTTGCGCATGCATTGCACTGGCTTGAGAACTGACCGCAGTCGAAGGCTCGAGCGGTTTGCTCGTCGCAACGGCAACCGGTTTTGCCGGTGGTGATACAGGCTGAGTCAGCTCACTCAGCCGCTGCGACATCGAAGCGGACAGGCACTGACCGGTGGTGCAGTTGTCGCGCAGACGCAACCACTGTCGCTGCGCCTCACGTACTTGATTGGGGTTAGCGGCGTTTTGCAGCGCACGAACATATTCGGCGTTCAATTGCTCATCGAGCACACCCAGGGCACCCTGCGCGCAGATCGCTTTCTCAGCGAAACTGACGGCTTTGGCACAATCAAAACTCGCTGCCGATACCTGGGCAGCACACAGCGCCAGCCACAAACCCACGAGGCTTGAGCCGAGAGACAAACGTGACATAGTCGAAATCCCTTTTAATGTGTTCGCTCAAGCCCGCACCCGTTCAGGCGCCGGCCGAGCACTTCCTTTTTTCCTGTCGCCGCACGAACGACAGGCAAGAAAAAGCCCCCTCGCGAGGGGGCCTTCTCAACCCTTTCGGGTTAGCCGATGCTCACACCGTGAGCTTCCGCCAGAGGCTTCAGGCCGCCGGCGAAACCTTGGCCGATGGCCTTGAACTTGAACTCTTCACCGTTGCGATACAGCTCACCGAAGATCATCGCGGTTTCGGTCGAAGCGTCTTCGCTCAGGTCATAGCGAGCCAGTTCCTTGCCGTCAGCCTTGTTGACCACACGGATGTAGGCGTTCGATACCTGACCGAAGCTTTGCTTGCGAGCGTCGGCGTCGTGGATGGTTACCGCAAACACCAGCTTCTTCACAGCAGCAGCCAGACCGTTGAGTTTGACGGTGGCTTGCTCGTCATCACCTTCGCCAGCGCCCGAGCGGTTGTCGCCCATGTGCTCGACGGAACCGTCGGCGGAGGTTTTGTTGTTGTAGAAAATGAAGCTGTTGTCGTCGAGCACTTTGCCGTTTTCACCGACGATGAAAATCGACGCATCGAGGTCGAACTCGGTGCCGTCAGTAACACGCGGATCCCAACCCAGGCCGACGATCACTTCGGTCAAGCCAGGAGCTTCTTTGGACAGCGAAACGTTGCCACCTTTGGACAGACTTACAGCCATGTTCAGATTCCTTTTGCTGGGGGTTGTTTAGAAGTTCATGCCGTAGTTGTTGGCCAGGGCGCGCAGGCCACCGGCGTAACCCTGACCCACGGCGCGGAATTTCCACTCGCCGTTGTTGCGATACAGTTCAGCGAAGACCATCGCCGTTTCGGTCGAAGCGTCTTCAGCCAGGTCGTAGCGAACCACTTCGGCGCTGGTCACGTCGTTGACGACGCGAATGAAAGAACCACCGACCTGGCCAAAGCTCTGCTTGCGCGACTCGGCGTCGTGGATGGTGACGATGAACACAACCTTGTCCACGTCAGCCGGGATACGGCTCAGGTCGACCTTGATCACTTCGTCGTCGCCGTCGCCTGCACCTGTGCGGTTGTCGCCAGTGTGCTCGACCGAACCGTCCAGGCTCTTGAGCTGGTTGTAGAAAATGAAGTCGGCTTCGCTGCGAACCTTGCCGTTAGCACCCAGCAGAAGAGCGCTCGCGTCCAGGTCAAACTCGGCGCCGTCAGTTGCACGCGGGTCCCAGCCCAGGCCTACCAGAATCTTGCTCAGGCTCGGGTCGGTTTTGGTCAGAGACAGGTTTGCACCCTTTTGAAGAGTCAGTGCCATGGGTATTACTCCTTGTGGTAAAGACGATTACTTATTGGTTTTCGACCGGTGCGTCTTCTTCCTTTCCGGGGAAGATCAGACTGGCAACGACACCGATCGCCAATACAACCATTACGATCAGCAAACTGGTGTTCGCATCAATGGTGTAGCCGTGGTGGAACATGTGATCCGTTGCATTCAAGCCCAGCTTGACGGCAATGAAGAACAACAGCGCGATCACCGATTTTTCCAGGTGAACGAGGTAGCGTTTCAGCGCTTCGAGTACGAAGTACATGGTCCGCAGGCCCAGAATCGCGAAGAGCATGGCCGAGTAAACGATCAGCGGCTCACGGCTCACGGCGATTACCGCCGGTACGGAGTCGAAGGCGAACAGCACGTCGGAAACTTCCGCGACCACCAGGCACAGGAACAGCGGCGTGGCAAAAATGGTGCCCTTGGCTGCCAGCGACATGCCCTGGTTTTCAGGTTTTTTCAGTTCCACTTCGAGCTGCTTGCGCGACACGAAGAAGTTGTGGCCATACAGCTTCGGCCAAACCGGGAAGAGCTTTTGTGCGAAGCGGTAGGCCATGTGCTTGGAATAGTCTTCCTCTTCCTCGTCATCACCGCCGCTGCGCAACATCATGACGGCCGTCCAGGCGACGATCACCGCGAAGACGATTTCGACCCAAGGGCCGAAAGCCAGCAGGCCGGTACCGATCGCCACGAAGATCCCGCGGAACACGATCGCACCGATGATGCCCCAGTACAGAACGCGGTGGCGCATGCCATCCGGCACTTTGAACCAGGCGAAAATCGCCATGAACACAAAGAGGTTGTCGACGCTGAGAACTTTCTCCAGCGCATAACCGGTGACGAACAGGCTCGCGACCTCAGGCCCGTGCTCGTAGTACAGGAAGCCTGCAAACGCCAGCGAGATCGCAATCCAGAAAATCGACCAGATCGAGGCTTTAGCCAGCGAAATGGGTTTGTCGCCACGGTGGGTGACCATGTCGAGCAGCAGCGCGCCCACCGCGATCCCGACGAACACCGCCATCGTCAGCGGGGGAAATCCAATGTGACTGTCCAAGGTCCAGCTCCTTAAAGTTCGAAATCAGCCGGGCTCAAACCCAGCTCAAGGCAAATCTGACGGCAAGCCGCTTTTTCTTTGTCGTCGAAGTTGCCATCCGACGCACCGATGGCGCAGGCGACGCGCACCAGCAGACGACCGGCACCGGCATCGTTCTTGATCTTGCCGATGGTCTTCAGCGCTTCCGCCTGACCGATCTGATAGTCGAACTCGAACTTTTCGCAGTGACCATTGAACGACTTGATGACGTCGGCCATGTTGAACACTTTCAGTTCCGGCGAGTTGCTGATGAACCCGGCCATCTTGGTTTTCTCGGCAGAGGAGATCTCACCGTCGGCCGAGGCGACCAGTGCACAGGCGGCTGTCACGGCATCCATGAACTTCTGGTTTTTGAACTTGCTGACCTCGCTGGTCAGTTTGTCCCGGGCTATTGCCGCGTTTTCTTTAAGCCATGCAAACATTTTGAGGTCCTCTGAAAGGCGGGGCCCCAAGCCCCGCCGAAGTCACTATTTCGAGCCGGCACGCCAGCTCATGCCCCATCCATAGGCTTTGTCCACCGCCGAATGACCACGGTGGAAGTCCACACGCCGGGACACCTTGACGGCGCCGTTGACGTTTTCGAGCATGGCAATGGCGCACATGCCATCACGTCCGCCCTCTTCGTTGAGACGTACCTCGATGTCCGGCTGGTTCGGGATGTGGATGGTCACGACACCATCGGTCTCCCGCCAGTTCGGCGCGCCTTCGTAGATGAAGGCGAAGATCAGGATCCGTCGCACTTCCGCCCACTTGGTGCCATTGATGTGCAGCCACTCGCCACCGGCAACAGAGCCGGTACGATCGTCGCCCATCAACTGGATGTACGGTGCGTGATTCAGGCTGCCGAAGCAGTTGCCAAGGGCTTGAACCACACCCTTTTCACCGTCCTGCAACTCGTACAGGCAACCGACGTCCAGGTCGATCGAGGTGCTGCTCTTGAAGAAGCCGCCGGAGCTGCGCTTGTTCCAGTTCAGGTTGACCTTGATCTCGCCGAAACCGGCAGCAGTCTTCTCCAGGCTGATGGAGCTGCGTGTTTTATCGAGGGTGACCTTGCTCAGGCTGATCGTCGACTTCGGCGCGGCCGGTGCTGGTGGTGGCACGGGTACTGGCGCCGGAGTCGGCGCGGCTGCCGGAGCCGGAGCCGCGACATCAACGCCGAAATGCTTGGCCAGTGGCTCGAGCCCGCCGNNCGTTGAAACCCTGACCGACACAACGGAATTTCCACTCGCCCTGACGGCGATAGAACTCACCGAGGATCAGCGCGGTTTCCTTCATGCCGCTGGTCGGGATCTGCGCTTCAACGCCACCCGAGACCACCACCGACAGCTGCGAGACGCGCTCGAAGCTGGCTTTGTTCTCGTAGATCGTGGCGGTCAGCGCGACCTTTTCCACGGCCGGTTCGAGACGGCTCAGATCAACGTTGAACACCGCGCGCCCCGCCGAGGAATCCGCCAGGGTCACGGCACCGCCGAGCACGCTCGGCTGACCGTAAAAGCACATGTCGCCATCGCCGCGAACCTTTGCCGTGGTTCCCAGAACGAAGGCCGAGACATCAATGTCCGCGCCCGGAATGGGCGAGTAATTGATGTCGACGCGAAGCGGGCCGCTGGCAACTGGCGCGTTGCCGCCCGGAGCAAGGCTGGCCATTAGCGCAGCGCCTGAGTGGCCAGGTTGATCAGGTCATCGGCGGTGCGACCATGGGTGGACTCGCCGATAGCGGTGAACTTCCAGTCATTGTTGTCGCGCGACAGGCTCGCCATGACGATGCCGGTGTGAGCGCCACGCTCGGACAGGTTGAAGCGCGCCAGCTCGGTTTTGTTGCCGGCATTGATGATGCGGCAGTAGGCGTTTTCAACTTTTTCGAAGTTCTGGCCAGTGAAGCTGTTCACGGTGAACACCAGATGCTGGACGACCGCTGGCAGGCGCTGCAGGTCAACATGGATGGTTTCGTCGTCACCGGCGCCTTCGCCAGTGCGGTTGTCACCGGAGTGCTGGATCGAGCCGTCCTGGGACTTGAGCTGACGGAACCAGACCAGATCGACAGGCTTGAGGCTGGCGTCGAGCAGGATGCACGAAGCATCGAGGTCGATGTCACCGCCACCGCCCATCAGTTTGCCGAGAAAACCGGCCTTTACCGGATCCCAACCCAGGCCGAGACTGACGCTGGACAACGCAGTGCCGGCAGTTTTTTCCAGGGAAATGGACTGTTTTTTACTCAGGGTAAGTGCCATCGTTACGCTCCTTGTTGGTCATCGGTGTTCATGGAGCGATCAGGTTTGCCCGCCCCATGCAGGTCGGTGTGCGCATCACGCACGCCCGGATTACTAGCTTTGCTCACCCGCAGACGGCCACGTCGCCACGTCGGGTGAAAGTGCCGCCAGTGCGCATCTTCAGCCGCTGCCAGCAACTCGTGATCGCCGCGGGTATCGCCCCAGGCGCGGATCCGGAACTGCAGCAAGCTGCCGTAAACCGCTTCGAGCCTGAGAACCTTGTTTTCGCATCGGCAGTTGTTGCCGGTGATGTGTCCGGTCAGTACGCCGTCCACCACTTCCAGTTCCGTACCGATCAACTTCACGCCCAGACGGTCGGCGAAAGGCTGCAATACCAGCGCAGGCGAGGCGGAACACAGGGTCACTACAGCTCCGGATTTGAGTTCGGCCTCAATGGCCAGCAACCCTGACGGGCGCATCAGGCGCGGCCAGGCCTGCGCGCAATAACTCGCGGCGTGCTGTTGCAGCCACTCAAGCTTCACGCCCGAGAGAAACGTGCGGATCAGTTGCGCCTTGAGTTCGTCACGGCTCATCCGCCGGGCGACGAACCGCAGGCTGGGCAAGGCCAGCCGAAGCAGGCGACGATTGAACTCGCGCTTGCCGAAGGCGAACTTCAGGAACGGCACAAAACTGTCGTGCCGGGTCAGCGTGCCGTCGAAATCGAACACCGCCAAAACCGGCCGTGGCGGTGCTCCAGGGCTGTCGATCTGTTCTATCATCCTGACACCTCCGCCAGACGAATCGCGCTTTCACCGACACCGACTTCCGCCTGACGGATACCGTGCCACTGCGCGCGTTCAAGGATTTTCACTGCCCACCGGTAGTGCGTAGCAGGCTCGCACATCGCGTCGTTGTGGCGGAATACGGCCGGGGCCACGTCGCTGACGATCAGCTTGGCGCTGTTGAAGTCTTCAAGGCTGACGCGCAAGGTGTCCTGAATGATCTCTATCTGGCTCGGATGAATCGCCGTCTTGCCAACCAGGCCATGGGCGATATCGAGTTCCAGTTCTTCCTTGAGCAGATGCGGCGATGCCAACTGCTCGAACACCGGCGCGGTCAATGCAAAGCCCTGCGAGCCCATGACGCCGGCCAGCATCGGGATAACGTACCCCATCGGCGTGCTGTACAGCGTGGTGGTCGGATTACGCCGAAGACCGAGGCTGCCCATCAAGTCGTTGCCGCCAATGCGCAAGGCGATGATGCGCTGATTGAGGCTGGCCTTGAGTGCCTGCCCCAATTCGACCATGGCCGTGGGATTGAATACGTCGGTGGTTTCCAGCGTCGGCATCAGGAACAACGCCGGATTGGTCACGGCCTGCTCCCAGGCGCCAAGATTGGCCAGGGTCAGTTTCGGGATGACGAAGCCATCGACGTGCGCCATCAGCGGCCAGTCGTTGAGTACCGCCGCCATCTCCGAGTCGCGCGGCCGCACGAACAGCAACGGGCCGTCTTCGGGACGACCGCCGCGCTGATCGATGACCGTCAACAGGCCATGCAGGTTGGCCAGCGCCGTCGCGATATCGATATCGGCAACCGCATCTTCCAGGCACACCACCAGCGAGCGCAGCTCCGGCAGCTTGTTGCGGAACACCACATCGAGCAGGTCAGCGCGGGTGGCCGGCATGTAGAGGGTGGCGCCGAGGGCATAGGGAGAAAGGGTTTTCATCAGCCCAGGCTCCTGATGATCGTCACGGCGCGGTAAGGCCCCAACTGTGCACCGACCTCTTCCACCGGTACGCCGGCCGCTTCGGTCAAATGCATGAGCAATTGCACGTCGCTGTCGTTGCGGTTGCGGATCAACACGTGGTGCGGAACGCGGCGCAGCACGGCGCGCGTCGCTTCGGCGATGCCAGGCTTGACCCGGTTGAGGTTGGTTATCTGGAAACGTGCCGCCAGTGACTCAACGACGTGGGTC
>CXWL01016173.1_pt1 | contig 10255 bp, 12 predicted proteins | sample 590931 | NCBI WGS metagenome assembly CXWL01 (sample SAMEA3498368, study PRJEB10139) | groundwater metagenome | biome: water well; material: biofilm material | place: Germany | collected 2015-04-27
CTTGCAAGTCGGCTAAAGCCGACTCAGCCCCGAAGGGGCTTCCATGTACTGAGGCAGGACTTTGTCCGACGGTTCTGCGGGAAAAGCGGAAGTTATTAAATGAGGTTACGCACCGTCCCGAAGGTTTCTTCGTAAAATAGGCTGACTTGCTCAAACCTTCGGGACGTTCTGCGTAAGGTGACTTATTAATGCACAATTACTTACTATCTGCTTTACATCGAAGGCGAAACTCCTTATACTGACATGTGTTCTTGTTTACATCCTTTTTCAACTCGTGGAGGAGTTATGGCAACAGATAAAACAATGGTGAACGACAAAAGAGAGATCTTTGGATGGGCCATGTACGACTGGGCCAACTCGGCATTCAGCACCACCGTGGGGACAGTATTTCTGGGACCCTATGTGGCGGGCCTGGCACGCGCCGCGGCAGAAGCGGCAGGCACACAGACCGTTTCATTTTTGGGAATTCCCATAGCGCCAGATTCGTTTTTGCCTTACTGCATTTCATTCTCCGTGGGGATGCAGGTTTTGTTCCTGCCCATTCTGGGAGCCATTGCAGATTATTCGCATCTGCGAAAAACGATGATGCAGATCTTTGCGACCCTTGGCGCTGTTGCCACGCTGTTGATGTTTCTCGTCACAGGCAATTTATGGTGGCTGGGCGGCGTTTTGTTCATCGTTGCAAACCTCGCATTTGGCGCGGCAATCGTTTTCTATAATGCCTACCTGCCTGATATTGCAAGCGAAGAAGAGAGAGATCGAGTCTCTTCGTATGGCTGGGCAATGGGGTACATGGGCGGCGGTATTCTGCTGGCGCTCAATCTGGCGTTCTTCATTTTCAGCGAAGACCTTGGGGTGCCCGGTGATCTGGCGGTACGAATCAACCTTGCTTCTGCGGGTATTTGGTGGCTTGGGTTTGCTTTTATCACATGGGGCAGACTGCGCCCGCGCCATGCCGCGCGCCAACTCCCTGCCGGGGATACCTACGCAACCATCGGCTTCAAGCAGTTGAAAAAGACATTCAGCGAAGTGAAGCACTTCCCTGAGACGTTGAAATTCCTGCTGGCTTACTTTTTATACAACGATGGAATTCAGACGGTCATTGCCGTCGCTTCGACATTTGCCGCCGCGCCTCTGATTCAGGGCGGGCTGGAACTTGAACAACAGACATTGATCGCCGTTATTTTGATGATCCAATTCGTGGCTTTCTTTGGCGCCTTGTTCTGGGGCAAGCTGGCAGGTTGGATCGGCGCGAAGCAATCGGTGGTTGTCAGCCTTGTGATTTGGGCAGGTGTGGTGATCTATGCCTACGGTGGATTAAAAGGCCCGACCGCAACCGCACAGTTCTTCGTCCTTGGCATTTTCATTGCTTTGGTGATGGGCGGCTCACAGGCCATCAGCCGCAGTTTGTTCGCGCAAATGATCCCCAACGGCAAGGAAGCAGAATTCTTCTCGTTCTATGAGATCAGCGAACGCGGAACCTCATGGATCGGGCCGCTGGTNNTTCTTCATCATGGGCTTGATCCTGCTTCCATTTGTGAATGTCAGCAAGGCGATCTCGGATGCAAAGAAATTTGACGGAAACCTGTAAGATAACCCAAAGGAGAAAATAAACATGACCACAAAAACTGTTCAGGTTAATTCGCTTTCCATTGCGTATCGTGAAAGTTCAGGCAAGGGGCAGGCCGTTTTGCTGGTGCATGGCAATTCGGCTTCTTCACGTGTTTTTCAACCCCAGCTTGAAAGCGCGCTTGGTGAAAAATACCGCCTTGTGGCAATTGACCTGCCCGGGCATGGAGAGTCGTCCAATGCGAGCGACCCTGCCGCGACCTACAACATGCCCGGCTACGCCGAAGTGGTTGTCAGTGTGGCGAAACAATTGGGATTGGAGCAGGCTGTCTTCGTGGGCTGGAGTCTTGGCGGGCATATCGTGATCGAGGCGATTCCGCAGCTTCCACAGGCGGCAGGATTCATGATTTACGGCACGCCTCCGCTGGCGTTTCCGCCCGACATGGCAAATGCCTACTTGCCGAACCCTGCCATGGCTGCCGCTTTTCAACCCAGCATGACAGATGCCGAAGCCGATGGATTCGCGCTAGCCTGTCTCAAGCCTGGCACAACCGAAATCCCTGAAGCATTCAAGGAAGATATCCGCCGCACGGACGGTCAGGCACGCGCAGGGCTGGCGGCAAGCATCCGCCCGGACGGGTATTTGGATGAAGTGATTGCCGTGGCGCAGATGACTGCTCCACTGGCAGTTGTACATGGGGAACAGGAGCAACTTGTCAACGCGGCGTACATTCAAGCCCTGACCATGCCAACCCTGTGGCGCGGTGCAGTTCAGATGGTTCCTGATGCAGGCCACACTACAAATTGGGAACAGCCAGAGCAATTCAACGCTTTGCTGGAAGCGTTTATTAATCATCAGTAAAGCAGTGGGCTCAAAGAAAAATCAAAACAGCGCGGACAAATGTCCGCGCTGTTTTGATTCGCGCTAAAGATTTTCCTCGAACAAACTTCTAAATTCATCTTCTGAGATGAAACCGACCAACTTCTTGATCAGATTTCCGCTTGCATCCAGAAAATAAAATTCGGGCTGGTAATAAAATCCGAGGGTTTGCTGGAAAACATCCGTTCGGGGGTCGTCGGCATCAAGATAGGTGAACTTGACTTTGCCAGAATATTCTGCTTCAAGCCCATGAACCATGGGCGCCATGGAGCGGCAGGTACCTCAGGTGAAGCGGAAGAATTCCACCAGTTGCAACTGCCCCGCTGCCAGGCTGACCGTGGCTGGGTCGGTGGCTTCGAGATTGGGGCCGCGCGAGGTGGGGACGGCTTGCACATCCACACTGCCTGCTGCGGGAGCGGGGGCAATGGATTCGGGCGCGGCTGTGGCAGGGATGGATTCCTCCACTGCTGGCGGTAGGGCGGCTGGGGCGCTGGTCCCTGCTGAGGCGCAGGCAGATGTTAATAAAACAGCAACCATGCTTAGGGTTAAGAAAAAGAAGCGGGGTTTCATCATATTTCTCCTATTTATATTGATTAATGATAGCGTGCTTTTCCATCTTCTTACACAATCTCACCAGATTCTTAGGCGGGAAATACGTCATGTTCAAAAACAGTCGCTTTACTTTGACGGTTGTGAAATCCTACGCTATACTGGGTTAGTCTCTTAGTCTCTTAGTCGTTAGTCAAATAGTCACGACTATCCGACTACCCGACTATTCGATTACATCTGGAGGCTCCCCTATGGCAGACTTTAAACTTACCTACGCAACCATGTTCAACCCGCCCGAAGAGTTGCACAGCGGCTTCGACAAGGCCGTGGAAAAACTCAAAGCAAACATGGGGCAGGAATATGGCATGTTGATCAACGGCAGGGAAGTGATGGCCGATGAAAAATTTGACGATCACTCCCCGGTCAATACCGAATGGATGCTGGCAAAAATGCAAAAAGGTAATGCCAAGCACGCGCAGGAAGCATTGGCGGCAGCGCGCGCGGCTTTCCCAGCGTGGAGCCACACCCCCTGGCAAAAGCGCGTGGAACTGCTCCGCAAGGCGGCTTCTTTAATTGAAGAACGCATTTTCGAGTTGGGCGCGGCAATGGCATTGGAGGTCGGAAAGAATCGCATGGAGTCTTTGGGCGACGTGCAGGAGACGGCCGACCTTATTTATTATTCGTGCTATCAAATGGAAAAGAACGAAGGCTACATGGTTGAGATGGGCAAGGACCCGCTTGTGGGCTATGAAGCGCGCAATGTTTCGGTGCTTCGTCCGTATGGCGTGTGGTTGATCGTTTCCCCATTCAACTTTCCACACGCGCTAACAGGCGGCCCCATGGGCGCCGCCTTGGTGGCTGGAAATACCATTGTTGTGAAACCCGCTACAGACACTGCCTGGATCGTCCGCCTTCTCATTGACTGCTTCCGCGATGCGGGTCTTCCTGAAGGCGTGGTGAACTTCGTGACAGGCCCCGGCTCCACCCTTGGGCAGGCGCTCGTGGACAGCCCCGAAGTGGACGGTGTAACCTTCACTGGTTCCTTCGATGTGGGCATGAAGATGTTCCAGGATTTCGGCAAACGCAATTATGTGCGCCCAATGATTCTGGAACTCGGCGGAAAAAATCCTGTGGTTGTTTCAAAAAATGCGGATTTGGAACGCGCCACCATCGGGATCATCCGCTCGGCATTTGGCTTGCAGGGACAGAAGTGCTCCGCCGCCTCTCGCGTGCTGGTAGAGGATTCTGTTTACGATGACCTGGTCGCCCGCCTGAAAGATGCCGCTGAAAAACTGGTTCTCGGCGACCCGACCGAACGCAACACCTACAACGGACCCGTCGTCAACAAATCATCCTACAATGATTTCAAGAATTTCTGCGAAGAGCTCAACCAGGGCGGCGGGAAATTCCTCGTTGGCGGCAACGTAAAAACTGGCGGCATGTACGACAAGGGCTTCTACTGCGAAAACACCTTCGTCACCGACCTGCCTTTCACGCATCGCTTGTGGAAGCATGAAATGTTCCTGCCCATCACCACGATTGGCAAGGTCAAAAATCTCGATGATGCCATGGCAATCGCCAATAATGTGGATTATGGCCTTACCGCTGGCTTTTACGGATCAACTGAAGAGACCGAATGGTTCTTCGATAAGATCGAAGCTGGAGTGACCTATGCAAATCGTCCGCAGGGCGCGACCACCGGCGCGTGGCCCGGCTTCCAACCGTTTGGCGGATGGAAGGGTTCCGGCTCCAGCGGCAAGAANNGGGTTGGGGATGAGGGAGAGAAACTGCATAAGGTGACTTAAGTGAACAGGTAAACAGGTTTCCACTTGTTTACCTGTTCACTTGTTTACTTGTCTGCCCTCCACAGGTAAAATACAACCATGGAAAATGAAGACCCTTTTATCGTTCGCGTTGGGACATTTTTTATGGTGATGGGGCTGGGCGCCTTTGTGCTCTTCGTCACTTCGGATATCGCCGAAAAGGTGGATTTTGACTATCTGTTTGTCGCCATGGTTCTGCTCTTCATCGGTTGGGCCATGCGCCGCAGCAAAGCGCCACCTCCACCCGCCGGGCGATTTGAATCCCTGAGAAAAATGCGCAACAAAAACAAGGGCTCGGAAAAATCCAATCCCAAAAAAGAATAGCCATGTCAAAACTAATTTCACTCAAAAAAGCAATCTCTGAATTTGTACAAGACGGGGATATCGTTTACGCGGCGGGGTTCACGCACCTCATCCCCTTCGCCGCGGGACACGAAATCATCCGCCAGGGCAAAAAGAATCTCACCCTCGCACGCGCTACGCCAGATTTGATCTATGATCAGATGGTGGCGGCAGGCTGTGCAAAAAAAGTCATCTTTTCCTACATGGGCAACCCCGGTGTCGGATCGCTTCGTATTGTCCGCGCGGCGATTGAAAAAAGTGAATTGGAATGGGAGGAATATTCCCATTTCGGCATGATCACCCGCTTGCAGGCGGGCGCATCCGGCCTGCCATTTTTGCCGATGAATCAAACAGGCGCAACAGATCTGGAAAAAGTAAACCCGCAGATCAAACGCATCCCTGACCCATACGGCGGCAAGGATGTAATCGTTGTGCCTGCACTACATCCAGATGTAGCCATTGTCCATGTACAGCGCGCGGACAAGAACGGCAACGCCCATTTGTGGGGCATCATCGGCGAACAAAAAGAAGCCGCCTTTGCCGCGAAAAAAGTCATCCTCACAGCAGAAGAGATCGTGAACGAATCAGTGATCCGATCCGACCCGAACCGCACGATGATACCGGGCATTGTTGTCAGCGCGGTGTGTCACGTCCCGTTTGCGAGTCACCCATCCTATTCGCAGGGATATTATGACCGCGACAACGAGTTTTATCTGGCGTGGGACAAAATCAGCGAGTCTCCAGAAAGCATGAAAAAATATCTCGATGAATGGGTCTATGGCGTAAAAGACCGCAACGGCTACTGGAAAAAACTCGGCGAGAAAACACACAAGCGCTTAAAGGTGAAAGCGCGGTACAGCGAAAAAATTAATTACGGAAGCTATTAATGAAAGTAGACAGGTAAACAAGTAAATACGTGAACAGCATCCCTTATTTCGATCTTGGCGGCTCTGGCTTGCCGCTCCACTTTCTTCACGCCAACGGCTACCCGCCTGAATGCTACAAACCGCTTCTTGAACTTTTACAAAAACAACATCACGTCTTTGGGATGAAGCTGCGCCCGTTGTGGGACGATTCAAAGCCAAAAGACATTCATGATTGGCATCCGCTTTCAGGTGACTTGTTGCGCTTCCTTTCTGACCGTGAAGTTGGTCCAGCAATTGGAGTGGGTCATTCCATCGGAGGGATTGTCACCCTGCGGGCAGCCATCCGCGACCCAAAGAAATTTCGCGCCATCATCCTGCTCGACCCCGTGCTGTTCATGCCGTCTTTTTTGTTGATGTGGAATCTCTTCCGCGCAATTGGGCTGGGAGATAAACTCCATCCGTTGATTTCAGCGGCAAAAAAACGCGGGCGTGAATTTGACGATCTTGAAACCGTCTTCCGAGGATACCGCGCACGTAATGTCTTCAAATACACGAGTGACGAAAGCCTGTGGGCATACATTGAAGGCATCACAAAACCCAAAGCAGACGGCGGATTCGAACTGGCATACCCCCCCGAATGGGAAGCGCGCATCTACCTGACAGGCCTGCGAGATTTCGATCTCTGGCGCAGACTTCCCAGCCTTGAAGCGCCCACCCTTATTATCCGCGGCGCTGAAACAGATGCGTTTTTGGAAAATGCAGCAAAGCTTGTGAAAAAGAAAAACCCAAAAATACAAATTGAAACCATGAAAAACGCAACCCACATTCTGCCATTGGAACATCCGCAGGAAGTGGCGAAACTTATCAGCGATTTTGTAAACAATATCGACCACAGACAGTAGACCACAGTCCATCGTCCATCGTTTACTGTCCATCGTCTAATCAGGAGCTACCATGCCCGAACTCAAATACTCCTCCGCCGAATTGATGATCGTCAATGCCGCGCGCCTGCTCAAAGATGGCGACGTGGTCTTCGTCGGCGTAGGACAACCCAACCTAGCCTGCAATTTAGCCAAGCGCACTCATGCGCCCAACCTCGTCATGATCTACGAAGCCGGTGTGATTGGCGCGGAACCTGAACGTCTGCCTCTCTCCATCGGCGATCCGACCCTCGTCAGCGGCGCGCTTTCGGTTGTCAGCATGTACGATATCTTTGCCAATTACCTCCAGCGCGGCAACGTGGATGTGGGCTTCATGGGCGGCGCACAAATTGATAAGTATGGCAACATCAACGCCACCGTCATCGGCGGGTACGAACATTCCAAAGTCCGCTTGCCGGGTTCGGGCGGCTCTCAAGAAATTGCGGCCTGGGCAAACCGTTGTTACATCATGACCCCGCATCAAAAGCGCCGCTTCCCTGAAAAAGTGGAGTTCATGACCTCCGCTGGATTCATCGGCGGAGGCAGTGACCGCGCCATGGCTGGCTTGCGCGGCGGCGGCATGGCCGGCGTGGTAACCGATATTGGTATGCTGTCTCCCGACAAGACAGGCGAAATGATTCTCACCGCCTTGCACCCCGGCAAAACAGTGGAGGAAGCCAAAGCCAACACAGGCTGGGATTTAAAAGTCGCGGAGCAGGTGAAAACCACAGAACCAATTACCAAAAAGGAATTGCGAATCCTGCACGAAGAACTCGACCCGACGGGAATTTATTTGAAAAGCGCGGCATAATTTCAACCGCGCACCATCCCACAAATTTCCCCTTTACGTGAACGCGCTGTCGGGGTATACCAAAACCGATGAATACCACATCCATTCGCCACATCCTCTTTGACCTCGGCGGCACACTCATGCACGCCCGCGGAGATTGGTTTCCCGTGTATGAACGCGCAGACCGGGCGTTGGGTGAAAAATTGCGCGAACATAATATCAAACTCGACACAAATTTTTTTCGCACGCGCCTGCATGAATATTACGAACAACGGGATAAGGATTTACAGGAAACCACCTATCACTTCGTTTTGCGCGAACTGCTCAAAGAGTTGGGATATTCCGAAGTGGCCGAACCAGTTCTCAGGTCCGCGTTGGATGCGATGTACTTCATCACCCAAACCAACTGGCAGCTCGAGGAAGATACAATCGCCACCCTGCAAACTTTAAAATCGCAAAATTACAAGCTCGGTATTTTTTCCAACGCGGGCGACGACAAGGATGTGCAGGAACTCATCGAAAATTTTGGCGTCCGCTCGTATTTTGATTTCGTGCTTACCTCCGCTGCGTGTTTTTACCGCAAGCCGCACCCGCGCGCGTTCGAGATCGCGCTCGCGCAATGGAATATTTCACCCCATGAAGCCGTGATGATCGGCGACAGCCTGGAGGCGGATATTTTCGGCGCGAAGAATTTGGGGATGCAAACGATCTGGATCACACGCCGCGCGCAATTCAAAGATGATGACATGCGCCGCATCAAACCCGACTTTAGCCTGCGAAAACTCAATGAGCTTTTGCCCACCCTTGAGAGAATCTCCATCACCCGCATCTGACGACGATCCTGAATCAATGTCAGGGTAAAATCCCTGCATGACCCAAAACCGACTCCTCCCCTACATGGCCCTCACCATTGGGATTATCGCGCTGAGCATGTCTGCCATGTTCGTGCGCTGGGCAGATGCCCCCGGCCCGATGACCGGGTTTTACCGCCTGCTCATTTCCACACTTTTGCTTACGCCGTTCTTTTTCAAACAGCAAAAACAACTGCCGCCCATTGGTCGAAAATTTTTATACTTTCCACTGGTCGCTGGCCTGTTCACCGCGTTTGATTTTGCATTTTGGAACTCGTCCCTGAAATATACAACCGCGGCAAACGCCACACTGCTTGGCAATACCGCGCCCTTGTGGGTGGCGCTGGGTGCGTTTCTGATCTTTCGCGAAAAATTAAAGGGGGTATTTTGGGCGGGGTTGGCGCTGGCGCTGACAGGCGCAGCCCTTGTGATGGGCAGTGATTTTTTGCTGCATCCCACCCTCGGCCTCGGTGACTTGATGGCAAGCACAGCCGCCATCTTTTACGCATCCTACCAGCTCATCACCCAGCGCGGACGGATGCACATTGACCCTTTCCGTTACACCTGGCTGGTGGGAGTCAGCGCAACGATGATGATGCTGGTTATAAATCTCACCCTTGGAAATTCCTTTACGGGCTTCTCAACACAGACATGGGTTATTTTCTTTGTTACTGCCATCGTTTCGCAAATGATCGGGTATCTCGCCATCACCTACGCCCTTGGGCATTTGCCCGCATCCATCGTCGCGCCTACCCTGATAGGACAACCCATCCTGACGGCCATTTTGGCAATTCCATTGCTGAATGAAATCCCCACCACCATCCAATGGATTGGCGGCGCGATTGCCCTGACAGGGATTTATATTGTGAACCAATCTCATCGGCAGAACCAGCAGGAAACGCCGAACGCTTAAGACTTATCCGTTATCACGGAACGCAGACTTCAGTCTCCTGGACAAGCGGACTCAAGTCCGCGCTCCCCATGTATTTCGGATAGGATCTAAACCTACAAAACAAGGAATAATAGAAGAAACATGGATATTACAGTCTCTAGCGAACAAGGGCGCGTCCCCGTTACCATCCTTCACATCAGCGGAGACATTGACTCTGTCACGTACCTGGCCTTCCAATCCGCCGCCGAGGAATTGATCGAAAAAGGCGCGCGCCATTTGCTTGTCAACTTGAAGGAAGCCCCCTACATCAGCAGTGCGGGGCTGCGCGCTTTGCACATCCTGTTCAACAAGCTGCGCTCCGTCCATAAAGATATCAACGACGATGAGCTTCGCAAGCGGATGAACGCGGGTTCATACAAATCGCCATATATCAAAATGGCAAATCTTTCACCTCAGATCAAGGATGCGTTTGAACTCAGCGGCTTTGAAACTTATATTGAAACGTATGATGATGTGGAAAAGGCAGTTGAGAGTTTTTAGGGTTGGCGGTTAGCAAATTCTGGGGGGCATAGCCACATTTTCCATGTCTTCGATGTGGCGGTTGAGAAAAGCATAATTTAAGACTTATGCAAGACCACAAGAACTGCCGCCAATTTACCCTACGGGCACGATGTTGCGAATTCGCACAAATTATTCAAAAAATTAGCGGAAAAGGTAAATTCGCAGCGAAACTTTTAGTTGGCAGTAGTTTTTCCGTTAAAAACGGTAGAGCC